>Ga0209633_10000168_pt1 | contig 77682 bp, 71 predicted proteins | sample Cruoilmetagenom1_FD_187290 | JGI IMG/M metagenome (GOLD analysis project Ga0209633, IMG submission 187290) | Oil polluted marine microbial communities from Coal Oil Point, Santa Barbara, California, USA - Sample 1 (SPAdes) (version 2) | ecosystem: Environmental > Aquatic > Marine > Oil seeps ... | reverse complement strand
ATCTCAGTTCGGATATGTCTTTTTTAGAAATGCTAGATGTTTTAAATGAGCAACTTGCCGTAAAAGGAGAAAGAGTTGTTGAGTTTGATCATGATTGCCGTGAAGGTATTTGTGGGCAATGTTCTCTCGTTATTAATGGGCAAGCTCATGGTCCTGAGGGACATTACACAACTTGTCAAACACATTTACGTTCATTTAAGGATGGTGAAACACTTTATATTGAACCTTTTAGAGCAAATGCGTTTCCGGTTATTCGAGATTTAAAAGTAGATCGTACTTCTATGGATCGTATTATTCAAGCTGGTGGTTATATTTCTTCCTTTACAGGAATGGCTCCTGAAGCAAATTCAACACCTATTCATCATGATATTGCTGAAAGTGCTTTTGATAGTGCCGCTTGTATCGGTTGTGGTGCCTGTGTTGCCACTTGTAAAAACTCATCTGCCGCCTTGTTTGTTTCTGCTAAAGTTGGTCATTTAGCCAAATTACCTCAAGGTCAGGTTGAACGTATGGAGCGGGTAATAGCAATGGTCACAACTCATGATGATGAAGGTTTTGGTAGCTGTACACATACTGGTGCTTGTGCTATGGTTTGCCCACAAGAAGTACAATTATTAGATATAGCTCGCATGAATTTTGAATATAATCGAGCGGTATGTCTTGTTAAAGATTAGATTTTCAAAATAAGACATAAATAGTAACATATTTGACCATAAGAATATGGTCTTCAATTATTAGAATTTTTGCTATGATTCTGATAGATAAAATATTCATATTACTATTCATAATTCCTTCACTCATTTTTAGTCAAGAAGGAAATGGGTCTATGAATGCTCTTTCGGTTGAAATAACCGATGTCCCTTCTCGAAAGTTATTACCCATAGAATCTATATTTAAAAAATTTGAAAATAATAGTTCCTTTCTTACTAAAAAGGTATTAGAAACAGCGCATTTAACAGCTCAAATCGATACACTTTATAGTAATAACCAGATTACGGAATCTGATAGTAAAATAATACGACAATACTACCTACAATTACATAGCTCATTTCAAAATTTTACAAATTTTAATGCTAAAAATTTACAAGAAATTTCAGAACGCTTAGTCGATAAAAAAACACTTAAAGGATGTGAAATTAGTTACTTGAATAAATCGTTTTATACGTATAATAAGTATGTTCAATTAAATAATATGATTCAAAATAATAAAAAGAACATATCTATTAATTTATTACATCTTCAATTAAATCAATTGAATTTTTTTTATAAAAATTACTATAATAGTCTTGAAAATAAACAAATAAGGAGAGTATTAAATACTGATGATGTTGCCTATAAGATCAAAAAAAATGAGTTGAAAAAACAAGCTCTCAAACTGTTAAGACGAAAAAATTATAAATCAATTCAAAAAGGTATTCATAACAGTCAATTAAATCAAAAAAATGATATGCTAATTGACTCTACTCTCTATAATACTATTAAAAATACGGTTTATAATAAAAGCTCTATAAGAAATGACAAACGAAAGATACGTCGCTTATTTTCTAATGACAAAGTCCATAATACAGGTAGAACAATTACCCATCATCTCAGTGGTTTAGTAGGTAATTTTGCAGGAATATTTCGATTAAGAAAAGGGTATTTGTATAAAAACGATTCAATTCTTAATGAGATAAGTAATCGTCTTAAGCCTATGGATATCATTGGTGAAAAAACCAATTTTACATTAACTGATAAATTAATTATAGGTCATTTTAGTCATGTTGCCATTTGGTTGGGTACAAAAAAACAATTACAAGAATCAAACCTTTGGAACCATCCTTCAATTATACCCTTTCATAAATATATTAATGAAGGGTTTTGTATACTTGAAAATGATAGAAAAGGAACACATTTAAAAACACTTAACGAATTTTTAAATGTAGATGAATTGGTGATAATGCGTATTACTGATTTTGACCAATTATCTATAGATTATAAAACTGTAATCTATCAAAATGCCTTAGCACAATTAGGCAAGAAATATGATTTTAATTTTGATTTAGAAACAACTAACAAATTGACATGTTCTGAATTGATTTACTATGTTTTCGGGTCAATACATTGGCCTCACGAACGCCATTTTAATCGCACAGCTATTACACCAGATAATATACTATCATTAATCTTATTTAAAAATACACCAACTTCACTAGTTTATTATGTTTCTGCAAAAAACAGAAAAACTATTTTCCAAAAATATTTACTGGATTTATCTGAAGATCTTGGCTATCAAAAAAAGGATGATGCCTTTATACCAGTCAATAAAAAATGTGAAAAAGAAAGAAATAGAGCGAAAAAGAAATGCACTTCAATTAATAACGTATTAGTATATGAGTAAGCAATTAACTCATTCTTTAGAGTAAATAATCAACATCTTTTATTTTATAATGATGACATTTTTTGATTAGAAGATTAAAGAAATAATTGGTTACTCATATTATTTTTTAATCATAGAAATAAAAAGATTAAATTCGTGATAATTTATAGGAGTAATGAAAATATTTATATTATCGGTAGGTGAAAGCATTTATTCAACGCAACGTTTGGTTGAAGAGGCTGAACATAGAGGCCATCAGGTTCGTGTTATCAACCATACCAAATGTTCTGTAAAACTCGGTAGCGGAAGACCTCAAATTGTTTTTGAAGGTGAGAATATTATAGACATCCCAGATGTAATCATCCCTAGAATCGGTGGTTCTGTAAGTCGTCATGGAGCCGCAATTGTAAAAGAATTTGAGATGAATGGGGTCTTTAGTTCGGCACGTTCATTAGGCATTCTTAGAGCACAAAATAAAGTGAGAACGCTTCAGATAATGAATAGAAAAAATATACCTATACCGCAAACCGTTTTTTCTATCAACCCTCAAAATATTGACGAGCAGATTGAGCTATTGGATGGGCCACCTGTAATTATTAAATTACAAGAGGGTACACAAGGCTTGGGCGTTATTTTGGCGGAATCTAAAAAATCGGCAAAATCAATCATGGATACTTTTTATAATATGAATGCCAGTTTTATGTTGCAAGAATTTATAGAAGAATCTAATGGTGAGGATATTAGGGCTATTGTTGTAGGGAATAAAGTAGTTGCGGCTATGAAACGTAAAGGAGAAGTTGGTGAGTTTAGGTCAAATATTCATAGAGGAGGTTCTGGAGAAATAGCAGAATTAAGTACGAAAGAAATAAAAATAGCAATACACGCCACAAAACATTTAGGTCTGCCGGTGGCCGGAGTTGATATGATTCGCTCTAAAAGAGGGCCATTACTCATAGAAGTTAATGCTTCACCCGGTTTGCAAGGTGTTGAGGCTTATACGAAAGTCAATGTTGCTGAACATATTATAAAATTTTTAGAAACAAATGTTCGAAAAAGATTTCAAAAACGAATTCGTTGAGATTAGAGGTCATAAAATTGGTTTAAATGAAAACAAACTAATTAAAATTCCTATTGATAGATTACCAACAGGAACCCTCATAGAAATACCCGTATATATCTTTAACGGAAAAGAAGTAGGACCAACCATATTGTTACAAGGAGGATTACATGGTGATGAAATCAATAGTGTTGAATTGATTCGAAGAATGCTCATTGATAAATCATATAAAATACAACGTGGTTGCGTGATTGTCGTGCCACTTTTAAATGTATTCGGATTTTTAAGTCTTTCGCGTGATATGCATGGTAAAGATGTAAATAGAAGTTTTCCGGGTTCTAAAAGAGGATCTCTAGCCAGTAGAATGGCTTATTATTTGATGAAAGAATTGGTCCAAAATGTCGATTTTGGTATTGATTATCATACAGGTGGTGAACAACGATGTAATTATCCTCAAGTACGCTATACAGCTGAAGATAAAAATGCTAGAGAGCTAGCAACCATTTTTAATGCACCATATATGTTTACCTCTAAATTGATTTCGAAATCTTTTAGAAATGAATGCTATAAACACAATGTTCCTATATTGGTTTTTGAAGGAGGAGAATCACTTCGTTTGGATGAATTATCCATTAAAAAAGGCATTCAAGGAACCTTAAATATTCTTCGTTATTTCAATATGATAAACAAAGATGTTATGTTACAAAAATCAGGTTTAAGTATTGAAATTGTTAAGCATAAGTGGATTCGAGCAAAAATAGCAGGGCTTTTTAGTGCTGTTATTACCAATGGTGACAAGGTGACAAAAGGACAAACATTAGGCTATATTATGGATACCTATGGAGAAACCCATTTTTTGGTAAAAGCTCCTTACGATGGATATATTATCGCCATTAATAATTTCCCGATTATAAATATGGGAGATGCCATTTTTCATATTGGCAATTAGTCTTTCGTTTTTTATATTTAATTGATACCTTAATTTCTTCCTGCCATTATACCTCCATCTGTATCCCAAATCACCCCTGTTACCCAAGATGCTTTATCTGATAAAAGAAAAGCAATACTATTAGCTATATCTTGAGGTGTTCCGATTCTTCCTATTGGATGAAAACCGTTAAACCCTTCTAGTGCATTTTCTGCTTCTTCTTTCCCTCCAAAGACTCCATGATAAACAGGTGTATTTACAACGGCAGGAGAAACAGCATTTACACGAATATTGAAATCTGCTAATTCCATTGCCAAATGTTGTGTCAAAGAATGTAACCCTGCCTTTTGCATTGAATATGCCGAAGAAGGCGTTGCCTTAACAGCTTGTTTTGCCCACATTGAACCTACATTTACAATCGCACCTCCATTTGTATCTTTCATTTTTTTTGCAACAGCTTGTGTAATAAAAAAGAACCCCCGGTTTAGATCAAGATATGAATTGTAATCTTGAAGTGAGTGATCTAAAAATGGTTTTGGAGCAAATATACCAGAAGCATTTACCAAATAATCTAATGCTTCTAACCTTACTATTTCTGAAATTAACTTTTGCACATCATCACTGTTGGTAATGTCAATTTGATGTTTAACTAGGTTGGGTGATTCAGCAACCTTGCCAATACTTCTTCCTACTAAATGTACCACTGCACCGCTTTCTAATAGGATTTTTACTGTTGCGTACCCAATACCACTTGTGCCTCCAATTACTAAGGCTGTTTTGTTTTCGAATTGTTTCATGATTATTTGTTTTTAATTAATAATAATAGATAGATAAGTCTGTCTATTATGTTGTAAATTTTTTATACTATTTTAGTACATAGATCTTTTGCCGTTTCAATAGGCCAAACATTTTGATGCAGATGACTTTCTGACAAAGCAGCTTCATATATTAAATATATATGTTTGGCTAATAATTTGTTTTCTTCTTCAGAATTAATAGTGTAATTACTCTCAACCAAATTTTCAATAAAGTACATGAATTGATTCTTTTGATTTTGAATTTCAGCTCTAATTTTTTGATTATCCTTTGGAATTTCTGAAACAGTATTAATAGCCCAGCAGCCATTAAAATCTCTACTATTAAAAAATAATTCAAGGAATTTGAATAGGGATAAAATTTGTTCCTTTCCCTTTGGAGCTTTTAAAACAAACGTTTTTATATCATCTAAAAACGTCACATTCTTATATTTTAAATAGGCAACGCAAATATCCTCTTTAGATTTAAAATGGTTGTACAATGTTGCCCTCGCTATTCCTGCTTCTTTAATAATTTCATTAATACCCGTGAGACTATATCCGTTTTGATAAAAAAGGTGGGCTGCGGTTTGAATAATAGTTGATCTGACAGGTGAATCTTTCATAATGCAAATATATAATAAAAAATAATAGATAGACAAGTCAGTCTTTATAAATATTTTTAACAATCATTACCTACAGTTTTATATTGCTGATTATAAGGGTTTTATTGGAATGTTAAAATATATTTAATTTAAAGTATAAACTGAAAAATACAATAATAATTCTATTATATTTACATTCTCAAAACTTATAATTAAACGTTTAGTGTCTGAACAAGTTAAACATACGTTGAATCCTAATAATTGGGTAGGTGCTCATTCTGATTACCTCTTCAATTACACTATCACCAGAGTAGATAATGAGGAATTGGCTAAAGATATTGTTCAAGAAACTTTTTTTTCAGGTCTAAAAGCACAGCATAATTTTAGAGGACAAGCATCTGAAAGAACTTGGTTAATCTCAATTTTAAAACGTAAAATAATTGATCATTACCGTAAAATCAATTCTACAAAAGGGAAAGCCGAAATTAAAGTTAATTTTTATGAAGATGGAGATAGAAAAGGTTCGTGGTTAGAAGAACGTGTACCTAAAATGTGGGATAATGAAGCTGAAAAAAATATTGAAAATGATGAGCTTAAAAATGCATTAAATAGTTGTATTGATAATTTGCCGGAAAAATATAGAATGGTCTTTGTAATGAAAAACGTACAACATTACGAAACCGAAGAGATTTGTAATGAGTTAGGTATCACGGCGTCTAACTTGTGGGTAATAATACACAGAGCAAGGCATCAGCTAAGAAAATGTTTAGAAGGTAATTGGTTTGCTAAATAAGATTATATGAGTAACAAATTTTTTATTAATTGTGATGAAGCAACTGCTATTTGTAATAAAAATCAGTACAAAGAAGCTACGCTATGGGAAAAAATAAGATTAATGATGCATCTTCTTATTTGTAAAAAATGTGGAATGTACTCTAAGCAAAATACAACTTTGACAAAAGCCTGTGACAAACATTTGCACAAGTGCGAAAAAGAGTATAAGTTTTCTGAAAAAGAAAAAGAGGTATTACAAAAGAAGGTTACCGAAAAAATGAAGTAACAATTACAGCACTCCAAAACTCAATCCCAACAGTTATCAGGATCAATTCCAATTCCAATATATAGAGTATTTTTTACTATTATTTATTTGTATTTTAGTGCCTATAATTTATACTTCTCTAATCTCATGGAATTCCTTTCAAAAAAAATTGATGATTATGCCGTTGCCCATTCGCAAAATGAACCTGAATTATTACAACAATTATATAAAGAAACTTGGCAAAAAGTACTCGTACCACGCATGTTAAGCGGTCATTTTCAAGGTCGCGTATTGGCAATGTTATCTAAATTAGTACATCCTAAATCTGTTTTAGAAATTGGTACTTATACCGGTTATTCTGCCTTGTGTTTAGCTGAAGGTTTAGATAAAAACGGAATCATACATACCATAGATCATAATGAAGAATTGGTAGATTTTCAAAAGAAATATTTTGATAAATCACCTTACAAAGATCAAATACAACACTATTTAGGAAATGCCTTAGAGATAATCCCAACCATCAATGATACCTTTGATCTGGTTTTTATAGATGCTGATAAAAGTAACTATTCAAACTACTTTCATTTAGTGATAGACAAAATGAATAAAGGCGGTATTATACTATCAGATAATGTACTTTGGAGTGGAAAAGTGACGGAAATACCAGATCCAAAAGATGAAGATACCAAAGCCTTGATTAGCTATAATAAACTATTAAAAGAAGATCAAAGAATTGAAACCATATTATTACCGATACGAGATGGACTGACAATAAGTCGAGTAAAATAAGAGGCTTTTTGAAAAATAAAATTCAAACTAAAATGTCACAATGAGCCTTTCGACCGTCGCTCAAGACAAGCTAAAGTCGAAATGCTTATTATGTTAGATTGTTTTATTCTCGACTGCACTCAAAATGACACTTTTTGAGTAACGCTACATGGAATAACAGCTATAATAAAATTAGTATCCTCTAACCGCTCTTAACGCATCAATATTACCATAGCCAAAATCTCCATTTTTAGAAGGATAAAAATCAGCTGATTCTTTTAATCGTTGTAACACTTGACTTCTTGACCAAGATGGGTATCGTGCCCAAACTAATGCAGCCATCCCTGCAGTTGCAGCAGTTGCTACCGATGAGCCACCAAAGTATTTAGACTGACCATTATAGAACCCTAGCACAGGTTGATGATGATTGTTACCTCTTTCCATGATAACTGTAAAATCAATTTTACTACCTGTATGGCAAACATCACACTCGTCATACGTACTTTGCTCTTCTACTCCGGTAACAGCAACTGTTTCACTCATAGTCGCAGGGAATATAACTCCGTACCAGTTTGTAAATTCTGTTGAAGTGCCACCAGCAGCAAAAATCATTTTCCCTCGAGCATATGCATACTTAACAGCATCCTTAACTCTACCAATTGACCAAGGATAACCAATAGACATTGAAATTATTTTTACATCACCTCTATTTCCCAAGGCTTTCAAGGCATTCGCAACACCTTTACGTTCATGATAATCGTTTAGCACAACATCACTCGTACCTCTATAAGATATTAAATTACATTCATAAGCAACACCCACAAACTGCGAAGTGTTATTATTTGGTGCTGCAATAGTTGCAGAAGCACTTGTACCATGGCCACATTTATCATTCGGACCATCAAGATTATTTGACCACCACCAAGAAGAATCAATATACGTTCCATATTTTTGAATATATCTTCCTGAATAATAATCATCAAACTTATACCCTAAATTAGGTTGACTAGACGAAACACCGGTATCAATTACACCAACACCAACACCTCTACCTTTACTATACGACCAAGCCTGATTAATTCTATGATCATAAAAATTCCAAGGAAATTTTGCGCCAGACGAAAGTGTTCCGTAATCAGAACTGCTAATGCTTTCACCAGATTTGCTACAACCTGAAGACGATTTTTGTTCAGTAACATAGCCGCTATACACAAAACCTTCAGGCTCTAAATAACGAATTTGTTTATTTTTTCGAAGCTCCTTTATTGTATTCAAATCGGTTACTTTAACATCGATATAATTCAATATTTCATCATCATAGATAAGAATATCTTCCTTACTTTTTTTTGAGTCTATAGAAGTTGTTTTAATCGTTTGTATGATATCTTCTTTAACCGTTGTAAGCCGTTTGGTATTTTCGGTTCTAAAATTTTCTCCTTCATTACCATAACCTACTGCTAAAATATTTTCGCCATGTACTGATGCACTCCATAGTAAATGATCACTGGCATCACTCCAGTTAAAAGATCCTTTTTCTTCGAGTATCTTTGTAATTTGATTGTTCGTTTCGGCTACAGTTAACACTTTTGTTTGATCTGTAGTGTCGATGTTTTGAATTCCATCTAGTTGAGGTTCATCCTTGGTACATGAGGCAATAAAAACCAATAGCACCAACCATGAAATGAAATTAATTTTCTTCATTTTGATTTGGTTAATTTAGTTAAACATTCATTAATACTTTATGTACAGTATTTAGGGAGGGTATAAATTAGCGACATTTAGAGCTCATCTAATGTTTTATATATTGACTAAAGACATTAAATGAATTCTTACCGTACTTTCCAAATTTAATGAATTTTTCTTAAAAAAACAGTGCTTATTTTATAAAAAACGTAACCTATGCTAATTCCTAATAGCATTCCTATAAAAATATCTATAGGAAAATGAACTCCTACATATATTCTGCTATAAGCAAATATAATAGGCCAAATAAGTAATAAGAAAGGATATTTATAATGGTTTTTAAAGGATGCCATCATAAAAGTAATAACCGCAAAGGAAGTTGTAGAATGTCCAGACACAAAACTAAAGCTGCGTGGTGTTTTTAGAATCCGAATCAATTTATTTATTGAAGGATCATTGTTAGGGCGTAATCTTTCAAAAAAATCTTTGATTAAATTGACAAACTGGTCAGAAAAAGCGACTAATAATGCTACTACCACCATTAATAGCAATCCTTTTTTCCATCCATATGCTTTAAAGAGCAAGAAAAACATGAAAAGAAAAAAAGGAGTCCAGTTAAACTGGTTGGTAGCGATGATCCAAAATTGATCCCAAGTTTCAGAACCTAATGTATTTAAATAAATAAAAAGCTCTTTGTCTTGCTGAATTATGTTATCTAAAAAGCTCAATTATAAGTTTCGTTTTATAGGTCCGGTAACATCATCAATATTGTCTTGCACCTTATTTCTAACTTTTTTGATGTCTTTTTTGATGTCTTTTACAAATTCTGTGTCGATACCTTGTTTCTCAGCAGTATCAGTAATTTCGCGTTTGATATCATTGGTAGCATCTTTTATCTGGCGCATGCCCTTACCCAAGCCTCTTGCAATATCAGGTATTTTATCAGCACCAAATAACATTAATACTATTATAAGTATTACAAATATTTCGCCACCGCTGATAAATAAAAAATGCATAGTGTTTAAATTCTAGGCAAAGATAATATAAATAGTTAATAGGGATTGTCTCTGCTGCCGAAACCTCTGGATTACTTTTCTAATTAAAATATCATGGGCTGAGTGTAGTCAAAAAATTAATCTCACTATTATTTAACCGATTGCCATCCTGAAGTTTCGAAACTCTTCCTTCATATATGCATAAAACAACAAAGTTCATTAAAACTATTTCTTCATCAACACCTTTTACTTATACCTCCAACTAGTCAAATCTGCACCTTTAGGGGCACTTTCAGCAATGCGTTTCATAATCTTTGGTACATACATCGTATTATATCGCAGCCTAGAAATATGATTTGGATTTTCCTGATCACCATTCCAACAATGTTCTGCCCTGTCACCATAAGCTACTTCGCCTTCATAATATGGATCTGTGGTGTTTTCTAAGAATTTTTCCATAGAATACACAGCATTATTTAGATAGTAATTGTCCATATCACCACAATAAATATGAATTTTTCCTTTTAACTTATCACCCAGCTTATCCCAATCACGTTCCAAAATATACTTTAAATCATAATTTTCTTTCCAATAATTAGCAATTTTCGGATTAATATCGCCTGTTTTTTTATTCCAAATCCGAGCAGGGTATCCATCTTCTCCTTGTGGGGAATAAGTAGCTTCCCAAATATCCCATTGTTGCCCAGATCGAGATTTATCTCCTAAAACTAATTCCAAATGATTATCTTCTCTTAAGGTTGCACTTATATTTCCAAGATAATCACGTCGGCTAGGTACTTCTAGTTTTTTATGGTTACTGTCATAATAATATGCATTTTTATCTTCATAGATATTTGTTAAACAATAGTTCGTAAAATCTATAGGATCGGGGCAAGCAGCAAAACAACCATTGTACTCATCAGGATATTTCACCTGCACCGCTAAAGCCTCCCAGCCACCTGTTGAGCCACCATATAAAAAACGCGACCAACCTTCGCCTTGTCCTCTAAATTGTTTTTCTATATGTGGAATCAGTTCGTGTGTAATAGCATCTCCATAAGGGCCTTGACTTGCCGAATTTACGGCATACGAATCGTCATAATACGGCGTAGGATGCTGAATTTCAATAATTAGAAATCGTGGAAAATCAGGTTCATTCCAACGTTTGTAAAAATCATAAGCTTCCTGTTGTTGTAAAATATTGTATCCTTTAACATTAAACCTTTCAGCGAAATCGGGTTTTAGATCTTTATCAGGAGGTGTGGTTCTAAATCCTCCAAAATCAGAAGGAAAATGACCATGAAAGACCATTAAGGGATACTTTGCTTCAGGATGTTCATCAAACCCTTTTGGGAGTAAAATATGAGCTCCTAAATACATGTCTCTTCCCCAGAATTCAGATAATTTTTCAGATTTTATTTTAACATGCTTTATCCATTTAGTATCCTCAGGTTCTTTTATTTCAGGGATTATTTGATCTAGTACTATGTCAATATTTTCAATTCCATTTTCTGTAACCGTAATTTTCAGCGGTTTACTGTATAGGTTCCCGGGAGACTTATTCCATTGCTGTCCTTCGCCATTATCCATTGGGAGTTTCACCGTTTGACCCGATGAAAGGTTAAAAGTTTCATATGTATGTAATAAAGCCTGTATATAATATTCACCCGGAGCAATATCTTTTAAACTTGCTATCGGAAAACCAAATACATCTTCAGTAAAAGTAACTTTATTATCAGGTGCCCATTGGTCAACATTCATACCATATACCAATTGATTTTTTAATCCAACTCCGATTTGAAAACGAGGTTCTTTATCATTATTGGTAGAGAGCATTAGTAAAACTCTGCCATCTAAATTTTTGGTGCTTACATTCTTTGAAAAAGAAACAGTAATTAAAATTTTAGGGTCTTTATCGGAGGCAGATTGAAATCCTAAAAAGATAAAAATACTAAGAATTAAAAGGAGAGGTAGTTTTTTCATGGTATAAATATTTGACAACAAGGTAGTGAAATTCGTAAATGATAACATTATTTAACAACTTTTTGAACGAATAAAAAGTCGCTTGTCTTCTAAAATAAGTATGAATCTTTATTAAGAGCTCTCGCTATTTAAGTTTTTTGTATAAATCTTTATTAGGAGCTCTCGCTATTTAAGTTTTTTGCTATTTTCTTAAATAGTGTGTATCTTTGGTAAAATAATACGAAAAAAAAATTATGAAAAAATATAAATCAGGAGAATATATAAACCAAGGAACATATAAGAGTTTTCAGCCTGAAAAAATTAATAGGCAATGGGAAATTAACGACATGGAGTTACTAAACCTAATGAGTCAAGCAAATAGGCATCTTGGAAGGCTTGACATGTATTCTGAATATATTCCAAATTTAGATTTATTCATAAGTATGCATGTTCTTAAAGAGGCCACTCAATCTAGTAAAATTGAAGGCACAAAAACGAATATAGAGGAGGCTTTATTAAATAAAGAAGATATTGTAGAAGAAAAAAAAGATGATTGGGAAGAAATACAAAATTATATTTCAGCATTATACTCAACTATTAAAAAACTAAAGAAATTACCCTTTTCTTCAAGGTTAATCAAGCATGCACACAAAATATTATTAAAAGGAGTAAGAGGAAAACACAAATTACCAGGAGAATTTAGAAGTAGCCAAAATTGGATTGGAGGAGCTTCAATTGCCGATGCTATTTTTATTCCTCCAGTAGATAACTCTATTAATGATTATATGGGTGATTTAGAAAAGTTTGCCCACAGCGAAGAATTTTTAATGCCAGACTTACTGAGGATCGCACTTATACATTATCAATTTGAGACAATCCACCCTTTTTTAGATGGTAATGGACGTGTAGGAAGATTATTAATTACATTATATCTGGTGGAAAAGGAGATACTGAAAAGACCAATATTATACCTTTCTGATTTTTTTGAAAGAAATAAAACATTGTATTATGATAATTTAATGCGTGTAAGAGAAAGGAATGATATAACACAATGGTTTAAATTTTTTTTAGTAGGAATCATAGAAACAGCTAAGAATAGTGTAGAAACGTTAGATAAAATTTTAAGATTACAAAAAGAAATAGATATTGATTTACAAACTCTTGGTAGTCGATATAATAATGCCCATATTATTATTCAGCAACTTTATCAACATCCATTAATTGATATTCAAAAAACCAAAGAGATAACGAATCTTTCTTTACCTTCCGTTTATAAGTTAATTGATGATTTAGAAAGGCTAAATGTAATTAATGAAATTACAGGAGGAAAAAGAGGAAAATTATATGCTTTTGAAAGATATATAAATTTATTTAGATAACTACTTCTTCGTCAGCATCCTCTTAATTTCATTCAATTTCATCAAAGCTTCGATAGGTGTTAACGTATCAATATTAACCGATAAAATCTCTTCTTTAATCTCTTCTAACAAAGGATCATCTAATTTAAAAAAACTTAATTGCATGTCTTCTTCAGTAGCTTGTTTCAATTTGTCTTTAATATCTTCTGTAGCATGACTTTGTTCTAATTTCTTAAGCATTTTATTGGCCCTATGAATTACCGAAGAAGGCATTCCCGCCAGCTTTGCAACGTGAATTCCGAAACTATGCTCACTACCTCCAGGTACCAACTTTCGTAAAAAAATAATGGTGTCTTTTAGTTCTTTGATAGAAACAGTAAAGTTTTTGATACGCTCAAAGGTTTCGGTCATATCATTCAATTCATGATAATGGGTGGCAAACAATGTTTTTGCTTTTGCCGGATGTTCATGTAAATATTCGGCAATAGCCCACGCAATTGAAATACCATCATAGGTACTTGTGCCTCGTCCAATTTCATCTAATAAAACCAAACTACGTTCAGAAATATTATGCAAAATATTAGCTGTTTCGTTCATCTCCACCATAAAGGTCGATTCTCCCATAGAAATATTATCACTTGCTCCAACACGTGTAAATATCTTGTCAACAACACCAATTCTAGCATGTTGTGCAGGTATATAACTACCCATCTGCGCCAATAATACAATAAGTGCTGTTTGTCGTAAAATAGCCGATTTACCACTCATATTAGGACCAGTAATCATAATAATTTGTTGCTGATTTCTATTTAAAACCACATCATTAGCAATATATTCTTCACCAATTGGTAATTGTTTTTCTATAACAGGATGGCGACCATTCTTTATTTCTAAGTCGGTACTTTCATCTAATTGCGGCCGTACATAATTGTTATCTTTTGCAGTTATAGCGAATGAACAAAGGCAATCTAATCTGGCAATTTGTTGTGCATTTTGCTGTACCTGTTCTATGTATTTCAACATAAAATGTAACAACTCGGTAAATAATTGGTGTTCTAGTGTTGAAATTTTTTCTTCAGCACCTAAAATTTTGGTTTCATATACTTTGAGCTCTTCCGTAATATAGCGTTCTGCATTCACCAATGTTTGTTTACGAATCCACTCTTCAGGAACTTTATCTTTATGTGTATTACGAACTTCAATATAATATCCAAAAACATTATTAAAAGCAATTTTTAAACTTGAAATACCCGTACGTTCTGTTTCACGAGCCAGCATGCTGTCTAAATATTCCTTTCCGGAAGATGAAATAGCCCTTAATTCATCTAATTCTGTATGGATACCACTTGCGATGGCATTCCCTTTATTGATATTAACAGGAGCGTCATCATTGAGTGTTTTTGATATTTTTTCAATAAGTTCAGTACAAGTATGTAGCTGTTTACCCAGACTTTGTAGCGCTTTGTTACTGCTTTTTTGAGAAGCTTCTTTAATAGGAAGGATTGCCTTGAGCGAATCTTTTAATAATACCACTTCACGCGGATTTATCTTACCGGTAGCAACTTTAGAAATAAGTCGTTCAATATCACTGATCTGTTTGATCTGATATGTAACCTCATCGTAAAAAGCATCATTGTCAATCAGATATTTTACAATTTCATGACGTTTCTGAATCTGTTTTAAATTCTTTAAAGGTAATGCCAGCCACCGTTTGAGCAATCTTCCACCCATAGGCGAAATAGTACGATCAATAATGTCTAATAAGGTTACTGCTTCGGGTTGAGTAGAAAAATACAATTCTAAATTTCTGATGGTAAATCGGTCCATCCACACATAATGGTCTTCTTCAATACGATGAATAGAAGAAATGTGTTTTAGTTCGTTATGCTGGGTTTCAGATAAGTAATATAATATCGCTCCAGCGGAAATAATTCCGTTTTGCAAATCGTCAATACCAAAACCTTTGAGTGATTTTATATTGAAATGACTATTTAAACTTTCATTGGCATAATCTTGCTGAAATATCCAATCATCTAAATAAAAAGAGTAATAACGCTCTCCAAACAATTCCTTGAAGCGCGTTTTATATTGTTTTTGTACTAAAACTTCACTCGGGCCAAAATTTTGTAACAGTTTATCGATGTATTCATCATTACCTTCAGCAGTTAAAAATTCTCCAGTAGAAATATCTAAAAATGATATTCCGATATGTTTTTTACCAAAATGGATGGCGGCTAAAAAATTATTCGTTTTTGATTGTAAAACTTCATCATTCAGAGCGACACCAGGAGTGACCAACTCTGTAACACCTCGTTTTACGATAGTTTTGGTCATTTTTGGATCTTCTAACTGATCACAGATTGCAACACGCATTCCAGCTTTTACCAACTTAGGCAAGTAGGTATTTAGAGAATGATGCGGAAACCCTGCCAAGGCTGTTTCGGTTTCACTACCAGCACCTCTCTTTGTTAATACGATGCCTAACACGCGAGCAGCTTTCACAGCATCTTCACCAAAAGTTTCGTAAAAATCGCCTACCCTAAACAATAACATAGCATCCGGATATTTACCCTTGATGGTATTGTATTGCTTCATTAAAGGAGTGACTTTTTTTACCTTAGTTTTAGACAATTTTTGTTTTATTAGATGAATTGCGAATTTACGTTTTTTTATTAGTGAGATCCTGATTTTAAAATCCTTTTTTACGTTTTTTAAAATTAGTTTACTCGAACTAATACCGCTTTTTTTTCAGCGGGATCTAGGTCAATACTTTATAATTATTTTTTATTTTTGATGAAAATTTGAATTTCAGTTGTCATTTACTTAACACGGCCAACTGAAGTGAAGCAAATTGTAAACTGAACTATGCGGAAATTGAAAAATAGCGAATTGCAACGGTTAACGAACAAAACGTACAAAGCAGCTACTAAAACACCAATTATTGTTATACTAGATAATATTAGAAGTTTAAATAATATTGGGTCAGTCTTTAGAACGAGTGATGCATTTTTAATCGAGAAAATTTATTTATGCGGAATTACCGCCAAACCACCACATAAAGATATTCATAAAACAGCGCTGGGCTCTACTGAGTCTGTTGATTGGGAATATACAGAAGACACATTTGCATTGGTAAAAAAATTACAAGCTGAAAACGTTGAAATAGCTTCTATTGAGCAGGCTGAAAATGCGATTATGTTAAACGATTTCATTCCTGTAAAGGATAAAAAAATAGCTGTAGTCTTTGGTAATGAAGTTAAAGGTGTACAACAAGAAGTTGTTTCGGCTTCTGATCATTGTATTGAAATTCCCCAATATGGCACCAAACATTCGTTGAATATTTCAGTAAGTTGTGGTGTGGTGCTTTGGGACTTATACCAAAAAATTCAATAGATGAAATTCCAAAATACAATTAATTGAAATTTGTAATTTTAACCAATGGACGACTTTATACTTTTTCTAAAATTAGGATTGTATCATGTATTAGACTGGCAAGCCTATGACCATATTTTATTTTTAATAGTTCTGACTGTTATCTATACGCTGCATGATTGGAAAAAAGTACTCTGGTTAATCACTTTATTTACCCTTGGTCATACGTTAACATTGGCCTTAGCTGCTTATAAAATTATAGCAATTGATATTAATATTATTGAATTCTTAATCCCGGTAACCATATTGATTACGGCATTGGTAAATATACTAACGATAAAAAAGCGACCATCAAAGGTCAACAACATCAATTTGTTCTTTGCCTTTTTCTTTGGTTTGATTCATGGATTAGGGTTTTCAAATTATTTTAGAATGATTATTGAAGATTCTGAAGCCAAACTAATACCCTTATTAGAATTTGCAATCGGAATCGAAATTGCGCAATTGGTTATTGTTTTAGGTATTTTATTTTTGGGATATATTGCTCAAAACATTTTAAAAATTTCGAAACGAGATTGGGTATTAATCCTTTCTTCTATTGTAATAGGTGTTGTAATACCAATGCTTACCGAACGAAAAATTTGGTAAAACTTTAACGACATTTAAACAATTTTTTCGGTAATTTGCCGTAATAACCTCTCGGTTCTTTAGCTGAAGTTAAAAATGTATACAAAACCCATAAAAACACCACATAGTATCTTTATTAATGATTGAAAAAAAACAGCGTAAATATGATATTGCCTATTTAAAGATGGCAAAAGAGTGGGCAAAATTATCACATTGTAAGCGAAAACAGGTTGGTGCTCTGATAGTTAAAGATAAAATGATCATCTCTGATGGGTATAATGGAACACCTACAGGATTTGAGAATCATTGTGAAGATGAGAACGAAGATACCAAATGGTATGTTTTACATGCTGAAGCGAATGCCATTTTAAAAGTAGCTTCTTCAACACAGGCATGCAAAGAAGCCACTTTATATATTACAATGTCGCCTTGTAAAGAATGTAGTAAATTAATACATCAATCGGGTATTAAAAGATTAGTATATGTACAGGCCTATAAAGATAATACTGGCTTACAATTTTTAGAGAAAGCAGGTGTTGAAGTGGTTCATATTGAAAAATTATGAATAAAAATAAAATATATATTCCTTTAATTTTTTCGTTAGCAATAGCGGCTGGTATTTTTATTGGAAGTTTTTTAAACTATCCAAAACGAAATACGGTAATGCTTTTCAACAATAATCCCCAAGAAGCTAAAATAAAGCGTTTGATGGATTATATTCAATATGACTATGTTGATAAAGTTGATACCGATAGCTTACTTGACGGAACCATCCGAAATATTTTAGGAAAATTAGATCCGCATTCTGTATATATCCCCGCAAGTGAACATGACGGTATTGCTGAACGAATGAACGGTGAATTTGTAGGTGTAGGTATTCAATTTAGAATGTACAAAGATTCTCTTACCGTGGTGAGCGTAGTAGATGATGGACCAAGTGATAAAGCAGGCATCAAATCAGGAGACAGAATTTTATTTGCAAATAACGATACGCTCTATAACAAAAATATAACGACCGATTATATCTATAAAACCTTAAAAGGGGAGCCTGATACAAAAGTTGATCTTACCATTTATAGGAAATCTACAGATGAATTTTTAGATTTTACGATAAAAAGAGGTAGTATTCCTATCAATAGTGTTGATGCCTATTATATGATCAATAATGACTTAGGATATATAAAAATCAACAAATTTGCATCGACAACTTACGATGAGTTTAAAGTGGCATTATCAACGTTGCAAGACAAAAACATGAAAGGTTTAGTTCTTGATTTAAGAGGAAACCCAGGAGGTTATTTAGGGGTTGCCACTGAAATTGTAGATGAGTTTTTAAAAGATGATAAGTTGATTGTATTTACTAAAAATAAAGGCGGTAAGATCGATAAGACCTTTGCTACAAAAAAAGGTGAGTTTGAAGAAGGTAAAGTATATGTATTAATTGATGAAACTTCAGCTTCTGCTAGTGAAATTATTGCTGGTGCATTACAAGATAATGATAAAGGAGTTATTGTGGGTCGTCGTTCGTTTGGTAAAGGATTGGTTCAGCAAGAAATGGAATTAGGAGACGGCTCAACCGTTAGGTTAACTGTATCTCGTTATTATACGCCTACGGGAAGATCTATTCAGAAACCTTATGATGGCGAAAACGGGAAGAGTTACTATCATGATCGTTTAGATCGATATTATAGCGGAGAATTGACAAATGGCGATAGTATAAAAGTAAATGACTCTTTAAAGTTTATAACTCCGAAAGGAAAAATTGTTTATGGTGGTGGAGGCATTGTGCCTGATGTTTTTGTAGGTATTGATACTACCGCTTATTTTAACGGAATCAATTTTCAAATGATTAATAATTTTGTTTTTGATTACGCAGTTGATAACCATGTAGAACAGGTAAAAGAGTGGACATTTGACGATTTTAAAAATAATTTTGATAAAGATGATGTGATTATTAACCAATACATCTCAAGTATAGGTGAAAATGACAACTTAAATATTCCATATACTAAATTATATTTAAAAGCATTATTTGCTCGTATTCTGTTTGGAGAAAATGCCTTTTACGAAATGTTAAATGATCATGACAAAATGCTCGAAAAAGTAGTAGCCTTAGAAAATCAAGTAGAAGTTTCTAATTTTAAGGATTAAGCTTCAAGGTTTAGCAGTTCTTTTACGGATATCTCTATGTAATACTTAACAATGTAATTTTCCTTGAATGACTTGGTATACAAAGCAAGTGTACAAATACAATTACTCTTGTTTTTCATCATCGATAATTCCGTGTCTTTCCACCCGTTTTTTCCAATTTTTTTTGGCTAATTGCTGCATATCAGAATCGGTATCGGTTTCATCCATAATTTCAAGACCTAGTAAGGTTTCAAACACATCTTCCATTGTTACTAAGCCACTTATTGAACCGTATTCGTCAACAACCAATGCAATATGTTCTTTCTCCTGAACCAGTTTTTCAAAAAGATTCGGTATTGCCACATTTCTGTTAACAACTAGCAGTTCTCGTTTTAAATCGACTAATTTCAAATGATCATTACCTTCTGCCACATTTTTAAATACATCATTCTTTAAAATATAACCCGTAATATCATCACTGTTTTCCTTATAAATAGGAATTCTAGAAAATTGAAGGGATTTATTTTTATCAAAAAAGGCTTTGACGCTTTGTTCTTCTGATGCCGTTTTTAGTACCGTTCTCGGTGTCATAATATCTTTAGCTGAAATAGACTTAAAATTCAATAAGTTTTTAATCACTTTAGACTCTGATTCTTTAAAAACACCTTCTTCATGAGCAATTTCTGTCATTGCATGAAAATCTTCACGACTTAATACGCTACCATGATGTCCTTTTCCTCCTATCAGTTTTGTTGTTAGTTGTAACAACCACAAAATACCAGTCCACTTCAATGGAAAAATCAATACGTTTAGTGCTTTACTTGTAAAGTTTGCTAATTGTTTCCAATAAGTGGCACCAATAGTTTTTGGTATGATTTCAGAAACTACTAAAATTAGCATTGTCATAATAGCCGAAACTATTCCAACAATATTATCTCCTGAACCAAATGCTTTTTCAGCTTGAACACCTACTAATATTGCACCCACAGTATGAGCTATCGTATTCAAGGTAAGTATTGCAATTAATGGCTTATCAACATCTTTTTTAAGCTCTTCTAGAGTTTCAGCAAAAGTTTTCCCTTCTTTTTTCTTAACATTTATAAACGTTGGAGTTATGCTTAACAAAACAGCTTCCAGAATTGAGCATAAAAAAGAAAAGAAAATTGAGATGAGTCCGTAAACAATTAATAAAGTCATTTAGGTTTTTATTTAACTGCTAATTTAAAACAAAATTAGCAGTATAAAAAAGACACTCTTAAGAGTGTCTTTTAAATTTTTAATAATGATGTGGCTAAAAGTGCTTTGTTTTCTTATAAAGCATAGTTTAAACCAAACATCCAATATGATTGTAATTTATTATCAACATTATCAAATGTTGGTGTTGGAGTCGGTATTGGATCAAAGCCTAAAGCATTATTTAATGCTTCTTGTTTATTGTCTCTTAGACCAAATTCAAAACCTACACCAATTTTTTTCCAAAGTGTATAACCAAATGAGTTGGTCCATGTCCAGTTTGAAAAATCTGATCCTTCGTAACTTTGAAACATTGAAAGGTTTGTTTTAAAGTTTACATCACCTAACTGTTTAGTATAATCAACAACTATTTTAGCTCCTAAAGAAGATTCAAAAACGGTATCTCCGCTACTAAAAACAAAGTTATAATTTAATGGATGTATTACTACTACCATATCTGTAATTGGTGTCCAAGTAAAACCAACACCAAGGTCAAGATAACCAGGGTCATTAAAGTTATCGATAATTGTTGTTCTATACTCCCCTAAAGTAGATACTGCCCATTTATCACTTAATTTACGACCGTATAATGAAGTGAATGAAAATACATCAGTAGCAGATTCAAAGTCACTATCAATATCATCATCTTTATTATCATTTTTTACCCAAGATAAATTTACGGTTGCCGAATTTCTCCAGAAAAATTTCTCTTGTAAATTATTTGCAAAAGCATTAACAGTAAAGCCTATATTTCCTGCAGATGAATTAGGCGCTCCTTTAGAATACCAATTGTTAAATCCTGAAAGGCTTCCTCCAATAGTACCAAACGCCCCTTTTTTCCAACCTGGTAAAGCATCTATTTGGCCTTGAATAGCATCAACTTTTGCTTGTAACGCTGAAATTGAATCCTTTTTTGGCGCTTGTTCAGCTTTTAGCTCTTCTAACGTTTGAGCATAAGTAGGCGATAGAGCGAATACCATTACAAATGCGATGAGTAATTTTTTCATTTATATTAATTTTTAGTTTGCGGATGCAAAAGTAACAATAAATCCTTAATAAAATCTAAAGAATTTACTGTTGAGATTTAAATAAGGGTACTGTTGAACATGCTTCGCCAAACATAATAGACTTTGCAATAGGTTGCAACTTTTCGATTAATTGAACCGAAGCTGTTTCAGGAATAGGCTTATTTGAACAGCCTTTTATAATAATTGGTTTGTCTTTATAGTTGTCTAATTGTAGGTTTGAAATAATTTCTTGAAAAATGGTAGTTTCTAATAAATCAAGGTTTCCAACTACTATTTTTTTTGCAAAAGGGCTTAATTTTACCGAGATTAATAGATATGCCCATGACGGAATAATAGCGTCAGTCAAGCAAGATAGTGCTACATATGAATCTTTATACTGACTCCACTTATGTTGTTCAACACTTTCACGAAAATCTTTTTCTTTGAGGATCAATCCTTCAGTTAACCACTTAGAAATATCAACAACGATTCGCTTTCCTTCAGGATAGAAATCTTCAAGATCTATAGTAATTAATTTACTTGAACTGACTCTATTTATAATTTCGTTCGCGATAATTTTTTCTTTTTTCTCTGCTCTTTATTCTTAAAGAAACCCTAATTCTAGTTTCGCTTCTTCGCTCATCATATCTTGAGTCCATGTAGGGTCAAAAGTTATTTCAACCTCGGCATCTTTAATTTCTTCGATGGTTTTTACTTTTTCTTCTACTTCAACAGGTAAAGTTTCGGCAACAGGGCAATTAGGTGAAGTAAGCGTCATTAATATTTTTACTTCATTATTCTCATTTACAAAAACATCATAAATTAAACCTAGCTCGTAGATGTCAACCGGAATTTCAGGATCATATATAGTTTTGATAACCTCAATTATCTTATCGCCTAACTCTTGTGCTTGCGTTTCCGTCATTTTTTCTATTTTGTACCCCGAGTACTCGGGGCTAAATCAGGCACAAAAATACTTAATTTTCTTGAAAACCGACATTTATTGTGATAAACAACTATTCAGCCAATTTAGCCTGATAAGCAACCGCGTATAATTTCAATTGTTTTATCATAGATACTAAGCCGTTTGCTCTTGTAGGAGAGAGGTGTTCTTTCAGGCCTATTTCATCAATAAATGAAGTATCGGCATCTAAGATTTCTTGAGGTGTATGGTTTGAAAAAACACGTAATAATAGGGCAACAATTCCCTTCGTCAAAATGGCGTCACTATCTGCGGTGTACAAAATTTTATCACCTTCAAGATCTGCTTGTAACCAAACTTTAGATTGACATCCTTTAATAATATTGTCTTCTGTCTTAAATTGTTCTTCAATCATCGGTACTGATTTACCGAGTTCAATAATATATTCGTAACGCTCCATCCAATCATCAAACATTGAAAATTCGTCTACAATTTCTTCTTGTATTTCTTTGATAGTCATTTTTTAAACTTATTTTTGCACCAAATATTAAATGCTTTTTTATAAAAGCACAAAATTACGGTAAAAATTCAAATAAAACTCCTTCCCACAAGGAAGGTTAAGATGTAATATGAGTAAACTTTTAATTGTAGGTACAGTAGCTTTTGACGAAATTGAAACCCCTTTTGGTAAAACAGACAAAATTTTAGGTGGCGCGGCTACCTTTATTAGTTTGGCTGCTGCTCAATTTGATATAAATTCGGCAATAATTTCAGTGATTGGTGATGATTTTCCTGAAGGATATTTAGATATGCTCAACAGTAAAAATATCGACACCTCTGCAATTGAAATCGTAAAAGGAGGTAAAACGTTTTTCTGGAAAGGTAAATATCACAATGATATGAATACCAGAGATACGTTGATTACAGAATTAAATACATTGGCCGATTTTAATCCTATTGTACCTGATAATTATAAAGACACAGACTTTTTAATGTTAGGTAATTTACACCCTTCTGTTCAGATGTCGGTAATTAAGCAAATACCTAACAGACCTAAATTAGTAGTTTTAGATACTATGAATTTTTGGATGGATAATGCTTGGGATGAATTGATAGAGGTAATAAAAAAAGTAGATGTTATTACTATAAATGACGAAGAGGCCAGGCAATTAAGTGGTGAATATTCATTAGTAAATGCCGCAAAGAAAATACATGAAATGGGACCTAAAAATGTGGTGATAAAAAAAGGAGAACACGGTGCACTGCTAGTTAATGGAGAAAAAATGTTCTATGCCCCAGCATTGCCTTTAGCCGAAGTTTATGATCCTACCGGTGCAGGAGATACTTTTGCCGGTGGTTTTATAGGTTATCTTGCTAAGACAAAGAATATCTCTTTTAATAATATGAAAAATGCAGTGATATATGGTTCAAATTTAGCTTCATTTTGTGTAGAAAAATTTGGCACCAGAAGAATGGAAGACTTGACCATAAGCGAAATTCATAAACGTTTAGGACGGTTTAAAGAATTAACGCAATTTGAAATTGAAATGAATTAAAATTGTTTTAAAAAGATAAATAACTCATAACACTGCACTAAAACTATATATCAAATTATGAGTGATGCTATTAAGCATGAATGCGGAATTGCTTTAGTAAGGTTATTGAAACCTCTAGAATACTATCAAAAAAAATATGGTACGTCTTTCTACGGAATCAATAAAATGTATTTATTGATGGAAAAACAGCATAATCGTGGACAAGATGGTGCTGGTTTTGCAAGTATTAAATTTGATGTAGCACCCGGAACAAGGTATATAAGCAGAGTACGTTCTAATCAACAATCACCTATTCAAGATGTTTTTGCTCAAATTAATGAGAGACTCAATACTGTTCTTGAAAAACATCCAACCAAAAAAAACGATGTACAATGGCAACTAGAGAATATGCCGTATGTTGGTAATTTATTTTTAGGTCATGTTCGTTATGGTACTTTTGGTAAAAATAGCATAGAAAGTGTACATCCGTTTCTTCGCCAAAACAATTGGAAACATAAAAATTTAATTGTTGCAGGAAATTTTAACATGACCAATTCTAATGAATTATTACAAGAATTGATTGAATTAGGTCAGCATCCAAAAGAAAATACCGATACTGTTACCGTAATGGAAAAAATCGGACATTTTCTTGATGATGAAGTTTCTGACATCTATCAACAATGCAAAGAAAAAGGTATCGGTAAAAAAGAAGCTTCTAATGTAATTGAAGAGGAATTAAATATTAAAAAAATATTACAACGCGCCTCAAAAAATTGGGATGGCGGTTATGCAATGGTTGGTTTAATAGGTCATGGAGATGCCTTCGTATTACGTGACCCATCCGGGATAAGACCTGCCTATTATTATAAAGATGATGAAGTAGTGGTGGTTGCCTCTGAAAGACCAGTGATACAAACTGTTTTTAATGTAGATTATGAAGAAATTCATGAATTAGACAGAGCGCATGCTTTAATTATTAAAAAAGATGGATCTACTTCAATTGATCAAATACTAGAACAATTACCCGATAAAGCATGTTCTTTTGAACGAATTTATTTTTCGAGAGGTAGTGATGCAGAAATCTATGAAGAGCGTAAGAAATTGGGAAATCTTATTTTTCCTGCGGTACTTAAAAATATAGATAATGATATTAAAAATACCGTTTTTTCTTATATTCCAAATACTGCAGAAACTTCATTTTTCGGGATGTCTGAAGCGGCAGAAGATTATTTGAATAAACATAAATTAAAAGTTTTACTTGACGGAAAACGTAATTTATCAAAAGAAAAAGTAACCGAAATATTATCAGAAAGACCTCGTATTGAAAAAATAGCTATAAAAGATGCCAAATTAAGAACTTTTATTGCTGATGACAATAGTCGTGATGATTTGGTGGCGCATGTCTATGATGTAACCTACGGAGTGGTTAAACCCTCAGATAATTTAGTAATTATAGACGATAGTATAGTACGCGGTACTACGTTGAAAAAAAGTATCATCAGAATATTAGACAGGCTACATCCTAAAAAAATAGTAATCGTTTCTTCAGCTCCGCAAATAAGATATCCTGATTGTTATGGTATTGATATGGCAAAATTAGAGGAGTTTATCGCCTTTAAAGCGACCTTAGAATTATTAAATGAGACCGGTAAAACTCATATTATTGAAGAAGTTTACCAAAAATGTAAGCAACAAGATAGTTTAGAAGATCATTTAATTGAAAACTATGTTCGTGATTTTTACAAGCCATTTACAGCTGAGCAAATTTCTGATAAAATTGCTCAAATGTTAAAAACTGAAACTATCAATGCTGAGATAAAAGTTATTTTTCAGCCTATAGAAAATTTACACGAAGCCTGTCCGAAAAATCCTGGAGATTGGTATTTTACAGGTAACTACCCAACTATCGGTGGTACTAAAGTTGTAAATAGAGCTTTTATAAACTTTTATGAAGGTAACAATGAACGAGCTTATTAATTTAGCTGTTTTGAACTGGGTAATTCTTGTTAGATTTAAAATTGAATTTATAAATTAATAAATAAAATCAACATGCATGAAGGAAGTTTGAATGTTTATCCTCTTGAGCATTAAAGAGACACACTTAGGGTTATTATAAATATTTGATCTTAATCAAAATTTGGCATCTAATTTGTATTTTAAATATAAATTTGAAAAGTGAAGCGAGTATGCTAAGTTCTTCAGAAGGATAGTGACTCTCACAATAGAATCATTTATTGCGAAGCTTCACAAATCGTTGAAAATAAATATAAACACATGAAAACATTTATAACAATAGCGTTAAGCATATTAATACTAACTTTTTTTACTCAATGTAGTAGTGCACAATTTGATAAAAAAGCTCCTTTTACCATTAGTAAGGCATATTATCAAGACTGGGTTGGTGGAAGACCAGGTTCAAGCGGAACGATACTTACATTAGAATTAACTGCTCCTGTTTCCAATCATGTTATTGTCGATTCTCTATTCTATAAAGGAAAAATTTGCAAATTAGATGTTGCGAGTTTTCAAAATAAACATACCATAAGTGGTAATTTTATAAAAACTAATGTAACGGATAGAGATATAATTATGCATTCTGATCCTCGAAAAGAAATGACAAATAACGCTCCAGATGTTATTGTATCATTTCCTTTCGAATTAACTGATAATGAATGTGTTATTAGTTATTTTATCAAAAAAAAGAAACATTATTATAAGCTCACAAACCTTACAAAAGAAAAAACTATTTACTATCAATAATTATTTTTTGGCACAGAGTTTGGTTTCTACACTATAGAAATATTAAAATTTGTGCTTATGAAAGCTTTAAAACTACTTACAGGATTTTTGTTAACCATCACCATGTTTACTTCGTGTGTTGTGGCTGTTGATGACTTTAACGACTTTGATAATAATGCTATTACACTTAAACAATTAGTGACTTCTTATGATCTATGGTATATAGATTATAATAGAACAAGTGGTAATGGAGACGTTCCTTTTTTATCTAAAGCTTTTACTGTTTCTTTTCAAAACGGGCATTTATTAGCAAATAGTAATTTAGTTGGTTTAGGAGACGTTGGTAATGGATATGGAGATCAAATAGGATATTATGAAACTATTAATGGTGTACTAGAAATAGATCATAATCTTGACGGATTTATAGATTTAGAAGTAACACAACTATCTAATGATGAAATTAGATTGAGAGATTCGTATACAAATACCTCGTATTATTTAATTGGTTATCAAAAATATGACTTTGATTATGATCAAGTTTTTTATAATAATATAGAATATTTTTTACAAGAATATGTTGCTTGGGAAAAAACGTATACAAGCCAAGAAGGAGTTTTAAATGAGTTTGATGATGAAAATTTCTTACAGTTTACACCTGAAAATTTAACAACTTTTAGATCGTCTCAAGATGAGTTTGGCACGAATATTGAATTACTCTTATGGGATTATGAAGGTGCATATGAAGTGTTTGATGTAGCTGGTTTTGATGATGTAAAAGTTTTAACATTAGATTATGATTTCTTTGACAATGAAGAGTTTGAATTGAGCGTTATAAACGATGAAGAAATAGATTTATTTCATGTAACATCGGGGACGACATATTCCTTTAAAGGACGAGACAATATAATATTTAAAAATACTTCTGAAAAAGGAAAAACAAAAGATAGAAAACGATTTAAAGTAAATCGGAAAACAAAAAAAAGACAAATAAAAGTATAAAGATAAGGTTTGGTTAGTTGATTTTGGTTGATTTATTTCAACCAATACACCGCCTCAGAAATTCTGAGGCGGTTTTTTTGTGCTTTTATTTTATGTTTTTAGAATACTCTAAATAAAATTATCAGCTGTCTTTTCATACATCTCGACTACGCTCAACAAGACAACTCTGTTTTCACTTACTTTTTAATTAGCTTCAGCAGCAAAATGGTTTTATCAACTATTTTAAATTCGTAGCTTTACTACTTAAAACTCACAACATTTCATTAATGATTAACAAACGTCTTTTAATTAAAAACTTACTAGCTTATAATGACGAGAATACGTTCTATGATAAAAAGGTACAGCTTAATCTAGATTCAAAAGAGGGGAAAGCCAAGTTTTTAAAACACGTTTGCGCGCTTTCAAATTCAAATCCGGAAAATAATTCATATATCGTTATTGGTATTGAAGATGAAACCAATAAAATAGTTGGGGTTGATTTTTATGATGATAGTAAAATTCAAAATTTAATAAATGCCTACTTTGATAATCCTCCTAAAATACAATTTGAAAATGTTGCTTTTCCTAGGTTGCCACGATATAAAGTAATTGGATTGGTAACCATAAATCCGATACAAAATATTACTTCATTAAAGAAAAGTATCTGGAAATATCCGAAAAATTCAGTCTTTGTTAGACAGGGGAGTAATTCACTTCCTATAAAAATAGTAGCTCTTAAAAATACCAATAAATCTATCGTTGAGGCTATTGAAAAAAACGCTAGAAACAACATTGAACTTACTTTAAATGGTGTTTTTGACTTTATGCAGCAACATAATAATGATCTAAACCCAAAATATAAAGTTTTTAAAGATCAGTTTGTGGTATGTTGGGCTGGTATAGAAAAAAAAGTTAATGATAAAATTTTATACTCAAGGGTTGATATCGAACTTATAAATGAACAGGTTCGTCTGTTTTATTCTGCCTTAGATGAGGTTGAAATTGAGTACAATAGTCAATCATTTATTCTGACAGAATATCTCCAAATAGGTATTGATAAAGATTATAAATATTATCCTTTAGAAAAAACAGTTATCCATTTTAAGGATAATGGCATACATGATATTGCTACAGAGTTACTTTTTAAACCTCCTGTTTATGATGCCATTGTTTTACAACATATTTATAATAGTAACAATACCATTGTAAGTAAGCTTGAAAAAAACCTTCCTTTAACTAAAAATGACAAGATAGATTTACAACAATTACCCACAACATATATGATTTGTTCACTAAATGGGTTTAAAGAAGCGAGAAATAAACTTGTATTAGCGAAACCTTACCTAAGAGATTTAACAGATAAGTCGGCGTACATAAACTTAAAAGAGGCTTTGCGAGTATTACGAAAAGTGAGGTATAGTAAATAAATAACCTTTAAGCCTAACTCAAGGTAACTTTTAGTTTAGAATGTTACTTTAACTTTCTCACATAATTCACCACATCCCAACGTTGTTGCTCAGATAAAATAGGTCCCCATTTTATCATATCATTTCTACCATTGGTAATTTTCCAAAAGAGCTCACCGTCAGTTTGAGATTGAACCATCTTCAACGTTAAGTTTTGTGGTTTAGGGGTCAATGCTTTTCCACCAATACCATCTCCTTTACCTTGCGTACCATGACAGATCATACATCGAGTCTTAAATATTTTAGCGCCTCTCTTAACAGATTCAGCTTTCTCTGATGTCTTTACAGGGTTTTTAAGCTCTTTTGCTTTAGTTGGTGCTTTCCACCTATCCTCTTGGGTAGAAATACCTATAAAGCTTACTAGAGCAAAGGATATTATTATATATAGTAACTGTTTTTTCATAATTTTTGTGATTAAATAATTCATAATTATCATAACCTATATGGCAAATGATATGCCATTCTAATATTCAAAAATAAAAACCCAAGTTTAATAGAAACGATTTTAATACTATTTTATTCTAATTTTTTATGTTTTGTTAGGAGTGATATGGTGATTTTGTGCCATCGTAGCACTAGGTTAAAAAATGACAAAACAGGAAAAAGCCCCTTTATACAGAGGAAATACCCTTTTTTCCTATGGGGGAAAATCCTTTTAAAACTCAGGGTTTTTCCTCTTGTCTCAAATTGATTTACGCCTCACATTTGCAGTCAAAACAAATCGAAAAAGAATTAGTATTAACAATTAAAATTAAATTATTATGAAAAACTTAATTTCAAAAACAAAATTTGTAGTCATGTCATTAATCATCGTATTGTTCGTTTCGTGCAATGCCGAAGATGGTGCAATAGGTCCAGCTGGCCCTGCAGGTACAAATGGTACTGATGGTACTGATGGTCAAGACGGTAATGCAAATGTACAGACATTCACATTTGATGCTACGGCAGAATCTGGGTCTCAAATTAATCTAGATATAGCTGAATTTACGCAGTCTGTTATTGACAATGATGTCATTTTATGGTATCTAAAAGTTGGAACCCTTTCTTATCCTATACCAGGATCTGGACCAAATGCAAATTATGTTGTTAGAACGTATGCTCAGGTTGGAACTACTCGTTTAAATTTCCATAATTGGGATGGAACCGGTTATTCTATCGATGCTGGAGACATAGATATGGTTAAAATCATCATTATTGAATCGACAAATACTACCGCTAAATCATCAGGTAAACAAAATGTTTTTAATGAATTAAAAACTGCCGGAGTAGATGTTAATAATTATAATGAAGTAATGGACTATTATGGTCTAGATTATTAAGATAATATTTGAGTTAGTTAATAATAAAACCGCTGTTGTTCTTCCACACAACTAAACAGCGGTTTTATTTATAAATTTTCAAGTATCACCCCAATTATACCTTATTTCTCCCGACAAAGATCCGGCACTGAAATAAGGTTTTTTTATAAAAATAGGAGTTATAGGTTTGTCTCCTCGAGCGTAGTCGAGAGGTTTTTTATCATTAACTGGTAAGAGTTCTAGACTCCGCTCGAACTGACAATAAGACATCCTTTAAAATATCTAAATTCTCCTTCTACAAATCAAACTTTATCCCTTGAGCTAAAGGCAGATCAGTTGTATAGTTGATAGTATTTGTTTGACGTCTCATATACACTTTCCATGCATCAGAACCAGATTCGCGACCACCACCGGTTTCTTTTTCACCACCAAAAGCACCACCTATTTCGGCACCTGATGTTCCTATATTCACATTTGCAATTCCACAATCAGAACCTGCCACTGATAAAAAACGTTCAGCTTCTCTTAAATTATTGGTCATAATAGCTGATGATAATCCTTGAACTACACCATTTTGAATTTCTATGGCATTTTCAACACCACCTGAATATTTTAACAAATATAATATTGGTGCAAATGTTTCATGTTGTACAATTTCATAACTATTATCCGCTTCAGCGATAGCAGGTTTTACATAACATCCGCTTTCATAACCTTCACCTGAAAGTACACCACCTTCAATAACCAAATTACCTCCTTCTTCAACTACTTTTCTCAGTGATTCTTGATACATAGCAACTGCATCTTTATCAATTAAAGGGCCCATATGATTATTCTCATCAAGTGGATTTCCAATTTGGATCTGTTTATAAGCATCTACAATGGCGTTTTTAACTTTATCGTACATACTTTCATGAATTATCAATCGACGTGTTGATGTACAACGCTGTCCGGCTGTACCAACAGCACCAAATACAGCACCGATAACTGTCATTTTTACATCTGCATCTGGTGTAACTATAATGGCATTATTACCACCCAATTCTAATAATGATTTTCCTAATCTAGCTGCTACTTTCTGAGCAACAATTTTTCCCATTCTAATGGAACCAGTAGCAGAAATTAACGGAACACGTTTATCTGTAGTCATCATTTCACCTACACGATAATCACCATTTATCAAACATGAAATCCCTTCTGGTAATCCATTTTCTTTAAATACTGCTGCTGCAATATTTTGACATGCAATTCCGCAAAGAGGTGCTTTTTCTGAAGGTTTCCACACACACACATCACCACAAATCCACGCAAGTGCTGTATTCCATGCCCAAACAGCCACAGGAAAGTTAAAAGCAGAAATAATACCAACGACACCTAATGAGTGGTATTGGTCATACATTCTATGCCCAAAACGCTCACTATGCATTGTAGAGCCATCAAGCTGACGCGATAAACCTACAGCAAAATCACAGATATCTATCATTTCTTGTACTTCACCCAAGCCTTCTTGATAGCTTTTACCCATTTCATAAGACACTAATTTACCTAGTGGTTCTTTTAGTTCTCTTAATTTTTCTCCAAACTGACGTACAATTTCACCTCTTTGTGGAGCGGGCATTACTCTCCAGGTTTTAAATGCTGAAGTAGCAGCACTCATCATCTGTTCATAATCTTCATTGGTGGTTGTTTTTACTTTACCTATTAATTCTCCATCAACAGGAGAGTAACTTTCAATCATTTCTCCATTAGAAAACCAATTAGAACCTGTAGAAGTTCCTTCATTTATCTCTTTTACACCTAATTGTTGCATTGCTTTTTCTATACCAAAATCTGTTGCTAGTAATGTCATTTTAATATTCTTTATGTTTGGTACAAAATTACAAATTATTCAGTCTTTGTCCGTGTTTTCTACAATAAAAGTAATGCTGCTATTTTACCACAAGAGTTTGTTTGCTAGAAATTATATGATATCGCACTGAAATTTAGAGAGGGGTGCAGACTGTATACTAATAATTATAGAGCTAACTAATTATTCCTTTTAGGCTTTTCAATTAACAGTTTACAGAAAAAAAATTGATTAGATCCCGCCATTCTGCCGGATTAGTTCAACTAATTATTTTCAAGGCGCCTTTTAGGCTTTTGAAAATAAAGTTTCACTAACAAAAAAGCCGAGCTTAACAAGCTCGGCTTTTAGGCATATTTGGCAACCAACCAAATATATTAACCAACTAAAACCTAAAATTTAAACCTGTATAAACACCTAAATAATATGGCTTAAACCCGCCTGCATTTTCTGAAAATGTATTAAATTGGTATTTAAACATAGGTGATACGTTTATATATAATTTCTTACTGATATTGTAATCAAAGTCCACTCCTAAATTTCCACTAAAATTAAGTGAGTTAATATTAGATGCTTCTCCAAGTGTTGTGGTTTTACCAAAAGAAGTGATTGAAACCTCATTTCGATATAGAAAATAGGTGCTAAAGCCACCAATTAGATTTACACCTAATTTCTTATGTAAAATGTTGTATTTGGCTTCTACCGGAATTTCAACATAGTTTAATGTTTGATCTAACGTTCCTGATAGATCAAAAGAAGTTCTTTGATTAAATGTATCTGAATTTTGAGATACTGTAGATAAAGCAGCAATAGAAACCCCATCAACATTCGTATTGATATTAGTACTAGAACCACCTAACAATGATGATGATAACAAAGTTGTAACGTTTTCTGTTGCATAGCCTAATTCTAATGTATGAATACCAGATTGTAAACTCAATTTATCAGATAATTTATAATTTACTTTTAACCCATAAGAAATAGAACCATCTCCATTTTTTTTGTTATCTGCCAATGCCGGGTCAATGGGTGAGCCATTAGCTAAAGTATTATAATATATTGGAGCCATAGTTGAGCCAATAGACCATTTGTCTATAGGGCTTTTAAGAACCGTTTCTTCTTCTGCTGTTTTTTCAATCTCTTTTTGAATATCCGTTTTAGGCTTTTTTTGGTCGTTGATTGTTTCTTGTTGCGCTATAACAATCTTTTCTAAAGTTAGATCTTTATTGGTGTTATCAATTTTTTTAATTAAATCTATTTTGGTAGACTCTTCCTTTTCAGGAATACTAATCTCTTTCTTTATATTAGAAATGGCAATATTCTCATTTTCTTGAGTAATTACTTTTGGTTCATTTTTGCCAGTAGTTAGTTTCTCAAGTGCAACATTGTCTCTTGTTTTGAGATTTCTTGATTTATTCGTTTTAACAATACTATTTTCCTCTTGCTCCTTCTTTTCTATAGTATCTATTTGGTATTCAAAGGTTACTGCACTTTCATCAACCTCATCAGATGATTTTATATCTTTTATTTTATCCTTTGAATCTGTTTTGGTAATAATAATTTCATCAGGTTGCTCTAATTCAGGAGTATCATTATTAAAGTACCAAAAACCTGTAGATGCTAACAACAACAGAATTGCCGCTGCGCCACCAAGTTGTAGCCACAGCGGTATAATTCTTCTCTTCTTCTTTTTCATGAGTTGTTTCTCAATGTTTTTCCAAACCGCAGCATTTGGAGAAACTTCGTAATCCTTAAATTTCTCTTGAAATAATCTATCTATATTTTTCTTTTCGTCCATCACTTAAAACGCTTCATTTTTTTTTATTTGAGACTGATTTGACTCAATCTTATCTCTTAAAATTACTCTGGCTCTCGAAAGGTTTGATTTTGATGTTCCTTCAGAGATATTCAGCATATTTGCCACTTCTTTATGAGAATATCCATCGAGTACATATAAATTAAAAACCAATCGATATCTATTAGGTAATTCTTGAATTAGTTTCAATAAAAAATCGAGAGAAACTTGTTCTTCATCAATTTCAATTTCTACCTCTTCAGGTATTTCTTCAGTAATCAGATTTAATACATTTTTCTCTCTATAGGTCTGTAACGCTGTATTTATAATAATTCGCTTTAACCACCCTTCAAATGACCCTTTAAAATTATATTGTTCTACCTTATCAAAAATGGTAATAAAACCATTTTGTAAATTGTCTTGAGCTTCTTGAAAATTTCGTGAATATTTAAGGCATAACGCAAATAACTTACCTGAATATAACTGGTAAATTTGAGATTGCGCTTTTATATCTTTTCGCTTACATTTAGCAATGAGTTCTTCTAAACTCATATTTTAATCTAGTTTACCGGGACAATGACTTCTTCAAAAATATCATCTCCGTTGTTATCTGTTCCTTTCCAAAATTTAAAGGTATAATCTTCTTCTTGAATGGCTTCAACTGTAAAAGTATATTCTTTTTCAATGATTGCAAGTGTACATGCTGAATCGTTATCTACCAATGAATTTATTGCTACAATTCTTGAAGTGCCATCATGTTGATAAAATAAATCATAAAAAGAGTGACACCCATCTGGTAAATCATAAAAAACTGTAATATTATATGATTGTCCAAATTCAAAAGAATCAGGAACTATCACTTCTTTTATTGGTAATGTTTTTATACTAAAATTTGAATTGTCGTCATCTAGACTACAAGAAAATAATGTGAAAACGAATACCGTTATTATTAAAATTTTCTTAACCATAATACTCCTTATTTTATGTTTAAGATACTCAAAAACCATTAAGGTTGCGTATAATTACCCTACTTTTGTCGCAATATCTAGTTTATATGCAGCTAAATAATCTCTTTTCTATAAAAACGGCGGCTGATTTTGAAAAACTCGCCTTGATTTCTTTTAAACATCAGGCTAAAAGTAATTTAGTTTACAAACAGTTTTTATCTTATCTAAATACCGATATTAACACTATTAAAAGTACTCAAGAAATTCCGTTCTTACCCATTCAATTTTTTAAATCGCATACAATTATTAGCGGTATAAATAGCGTTGAACAAACTTTTTCTAGTTCTGGTACTACTGGTAATTTGACGAGTAAACATTATGTTACTGACATTTCTTTATATGAGAAAAGCTACATATCAACCTTTGAGCAGTTTTATGGAAACATTGAAGATTATACCATACTCGCTTTGCTACCCTCTTATTTAGATCGTGATGGTTCATCATTGATATTTATGGTAAATGATTTGATTCAAAGATCGAAAAAATCGAAAAGCGGATTCTATTTAGATAATTTATCTGATTTAAAGAAAACACTCATAGATCTTGATGCAAATGGAGAACGCGTTTTATTGATTGGTGTTTCTTTTGCTTTACTGGATTTGATTGAGAGCTATACTTTTAAATTAAAAAATACCATTGTAATGGAAACCGGCGGTATGAAAGGTAGAAGAAAGGAGCTAATCAGAAGTGAGTTACACACTGAGCTAAAGAAAGGATTTGGAGTTTCTAACATTCATTCTGAATACGGAATGACAGAGTTATTGAGTCAGGCCTATTCAAATGGAAATGGCATTTTTAAAACGCCACCATGGATGAAAATAATGGTTAGAGATACTGATGATGCCTTGACATTTTTACCTAATAGAAAAACGGGAGGTATTAATATTATTGATTTAGCTAATTTCAACTCCTGTTCGTTTATTGCGTCACAAGATTTAGGTAAAACCTATGCTGACGGAACATTCGAAATCTTAGGCAGGTTTGATCATTCTGATATTAGAGGATGTAATTTGTTAATTGATTAACCTGCAATATGTCTTAGACTTCTGTTAATTTAGTTATACCAAAGAATCAGATAAATAAAACCGTTTAGTTTCACTTGCTTGTTCTGTGTTTTTTAACGTATCAAGGTAATTTTTAAATTGTTCTATATAGTTAAAGAATAATGATTTATCATTTGTGGTCCTTTTCAACGTTCTTACACCTTCTAAAGAGTTAATGATGAATTCGGCAACAGGTTCTGTATTTATATGTCGATCTAAATAACCATCTTCAATACCTCTAAATAATAAGTTGATCAGTGCAACTTTCCACTGGTCTAAAATTTCTTTTAGTTGAAGTTGTAGATCATAATCATTAGGTTCATGACTCAATTCTACTATAAAATTGGTAAGCGGACTTCCTAAATTTTGAGACAATGATTTATCGTTTATTAACTTGTCTTGAAGTAGATCTGTTAATATAAAAATTGGGTTTCCTCGTTGATTAATAGGTTCGATAAACTCGCTATGAATTTCCTTATCTATTCTGTCTTGAATAATCGCTTCTACAAAATGATGCTTATTTTCGAAATGATAATAAAAAGCACCTTTTGTTAAACCTACTTCATTTATTATTTTATCAACACTGGTTGCATGATAACCATACATGTTGATTAATTCATAGCCTTTATCAATTAGTACTTGTCTTGTTAATTTTCGTTTTATTTCTTGAGTCATCTGTATTTGTTTTGTGATTACTACACTTATATAACATTCTGAAAACAGAAATTCCTACTCTTTGACGAAAAGAAATAGCCAGGTTAACTCATATTCAATAAAATACCAAGTAGTTTAATAAAGTCAAAAACCTTTTTTATACAAAACCCTAAATTCCCTTAAAACATTGAGTTTTTAAGTTAAAAACGAACAAAAGACAAACTGATCAGTTTGTTTTTATGATAGAATAATCTTCTTTAAAATGATAGATTTTGTAAAAATTAAGGCACTATTTATAAAAAAGGTTGTGAATTTAAATTTAGTTTGCTTCTTGATATTAAAACTGATAACTTCGCTTACTTGTGCTGAATATATTTTAGTAGTAACCGATATAGTTTATTAAAACAGAACGATATTTTAACGTTGCCAAATATTTGAAAAAAATAATACACATATTTATTAGTTTGCTAATTTTTATCTCTTGCGAAAAGAAAAGTAAGATTTCTGAGATTGAAAAAGTGACATATTTTTATCCAAATAAGAATCTTTTTGATGCTGCCGCAAACAAAATTTTCATAAAATTAGATACTTTTTCTAGTTTCAATAGATTACTTGAAAAAATTGATAAGATATCTTGTGAAAAAGAAACACCCATTGTGCTTTTTGAAAATGAAAATTCTATTTTCAATTTAATCCCAATTCATATGTGCTATGCTGATATGCAAACTTGGTGTCCAAAAGCGAGAAACGAAATAGCAATAACAAAAGATTCAATTATTATTGACTACAATATTAATGTTAGTATTGATAGTTTTCCAGATTATATAAGAAGGCATATACAAAATCATGGGAAAGAAAATTTCTTATCTGATTCTCCGAATAAAGCGTTTTTCTCAATATTAAAAGATAGCTCATTGTCTGTAACAAAAACCAAAGAAATTTTAATTGAATTATCTGAAAAATTTAATGAAATAAATAAAAGTAACGGTGATAGTCTACCCTTGTTTGTCTTTATTGGGTCGGAAAAAATAGAAATAATGACGCCACCACCACCACCTAAATGGAAATAAATGAATAGTTAAAACATTTGGTAGCACATGAATAATTAATTGATTGGGTCTGTGCTACTCTGAAAACTCTAAATTTCATCTAACCTTCAATAAAAAATAATTCTTTTTACCTCCTTGAGGTAACATATATTTATTACTAATCAGGTTTTAGGTAGTCAATTGAAAATCTTCAGTAATCTTCTCTTTGTTAACAGTAATAGAGTTTTCTTTTAACGCCCTTCTCGGTTATCCACTCGATTTTAAAAAATAAGGCTATCTTGTAGACTTTAATTAGTTGCAATTATCTTATTTTAAATGATAGAAACCTCGATTAAAACCAACCACAATTCTAATTCACAAGACCAAAACACATACGATACAATAATAGTGGGCTCTGGAGTTGGAGGTTTATCTGCTGCTATATGTTTAGCGCGTGAAGGTCAAAAAGTACTTGTTTTAGAACAACATGATGTTCCTGGAGGTTGGTGTCATAGTTTTTATTTGAATGGTTATCGTTTTACTCCAGGAGTACATTATATAGGTCTTCTTGACAAAGATCAATCATCTAGTGAATTATATGAAGGTTTAGGTATTGCAAATGACATTGTATTTTATAGAATGAATCCTAAAGCGTTTTAACATTGTTGGATTGGTGACGAACGCTTTAATTATCCTGCAAATTTTGAAGATTTTAAGACTGCTTTAATCGAGCGTTTTCCTCACGAGAAAAAAAATATTATAAAATACCTTACACTTGTAAAAAATGTTGGTAGGCAACTACAACTTATTCCAAAAATAAAGGGGTTATGGCAACAAATTACAATTCCGTTTCGTACCAAGCATATGGGTAAATATTCACCTTTTAGTTTAAAACGTGTTATTAATTGGTATGTAAAAGATCCTTTATTGCAAAAAATACTATGCATACAGTTTGGTGATCATGGCTTACCACCAAGTAAAGCGAGTTTTATTATTCATGCTGCAATTATGGATCATTATTCCCAAGGTGGATTTTATCCTATGGGTGGTGGTGGAGCAATTGTTAAGGCTATGACAAATACCATCAAAAAACATCATGGAAAAGTAAAAACAAGCAGTTCTGTTAAACGTATATTACTTAATGGGAGTAAAAATAAAAAAGCTATTGGTGTAGAATTAGAAAATGGAGAACAGTTTTTTGCTGATCGCGTCATTTCTAATGCAGACCCTGGAATTACCTATTTAAAACTTATAGGCAAAGAAAATTTAAGCAATAAATTGATTAAAAAACTTAATAAAACAAAATACTCTTGCTCATCTTTAATGCTGTTTTTAACTGTAGATATGGATGTAAAAAAGGCAGGACTAGATTCAGGAAACATTTGGTTAATGCCAAACAGAGACATGGATGATTTGTTTAAAGACATGCAAAAAATTGATATTGCTTCAGGTGAAGAATTTTCAGGTATGTTTATAAGTTGTACAACATTAAAGGATCCTATTAGTTTTGATGGTAGATACCATACAATAGAAGCCATAACCTATATTAATCATGAAGCTTTCAATGCTTTTAAAGATGAAGAATTAGAACGTTCTGATGCTTATTTAGAGTTTAAAAAGCGTCTCACACAAAAGTTTTTAAACAGTTTAGAAAAAGTAGTTCCTGGAATCACCAAAAGTATTGTCCATAAAGAATTAGGCACACCAGTAACCAACGAGTATTATATTAACTCTACAAAAGGTAGTGTTTATGGCACAGAAAAAAGCTTAAAACATTTGGGACCTTTTGCTTTCAAACCTAAAAGTGAAATTGAAAATTTATACATGTGTGGTGCAAGCATTGTATCGCATGGAGTAGCTGGAGCAAGTTACTCTGGTGTACAAACGGCTGCAGCTATATTAGGTTGTAGACAAGATGATTTAATAAAACCAAATGATTCACAACATGTAAGGATTTTTGAAGCTGAAAACGATTCAGAATATCCGGAATGGATGAAGAAAAAAATTAATATCAAAAAATCACGTTTGGCTTCTGGAGTAAATCCTTTTGTAAAATTAAAACCTTAAGTAATAAAATGCCCAACAAATCCTTTAATATTTAGGTAACATTCAGTAAAAAATAGTTTTTTTTCCCCCTTTGTAACAGAACATATTTGTTGCTAATAAGATCATCTTGAGTCAACTGAAATTCTTCTGTAACTTTCTCTTTATTAACCGAAATAGAATTTTCTTTTAGTGCCCTTCTCGCTTCTCCATTTGATTTTAAAAAGCCAGATTTTTCATTTAATGCTTCCACAATACCAAGTCCGTTTTCAATATCTTGTTTTGAAATCTCTGCTTGTGGTACACCTTCAAAAACATCTAAAAATGTCTTTTCATCTAGACTTTTTAAATCGTCTGCCGTAGATTTTCCAAATAAAATAGAAGATGCTTTTACAGCATTCTCTAAAGCTTCTTTTGAATGTACCATTTCAGTAACTTCATTCGCTACTGTTTTTTGTAACAAACGTAAGTGTGGTGCTTCATGATGTTCTTTTATCAGTTTTTCAACTGTAGTTTGATCTAAAAAAGTAAATATCTTAATGTATTTTTCAGCATCTGCATCTGAAGCATTTAACCAGTATTGGTAAAATTTATATGGCGAAGTTCTTTCGGTATCTAACCAAATATTACCGCCTTCTGATTTTCCGAATTTTGTACCGTCAGCTTTAGTCACTAGTGGGCAAGTAATAGCAAAAGCTTTTCCCTGAACTTTACGTCTAACTAATTCTGTACCTGTGGTGATGTTACCCCATTGATCAGAACCACCCATTTGAAGCTTACAGTTCTTTTCTGAATATAAATGTAAAAAATCATAACCTTGAATCAACTGATAGGTAAACTCTGTAAAGCTCATTCCTTCTTTAGACTCAGCATTCAATCGGTTCTTCACAGAATCTTTTGCCATCATATAATTAACGGTAATGTGCTTACCAATATCTCTGGCAAAGTCTAAAAATGAAAGATTTTTCATCCAATCATAATTATTCACTAATTCAGCAGCATTTTCAGTAGAAGCAGAAAAATCTAAAAAGCGTTCTAATTGATTTTTTATTCCATTTACATTTTTATTTAATGTTTCTTCGTCTAATAAATTTCTTTCAGAAGATTTTCCTGAAGGATCACCAATCATGCCGGTAGCACCACCCAACAAGGCAATCGGTTTATGTCCTGCTTGTTGAAAATGCATCAATAATATAATTTGCACCAAACTACCAATATGTAAAGAATCTGCTGTAGGATCAAAGCCTATATAAGCCGTCGTAACTTCTTTTAAAAGTTGTTCTTCTGTTCCTTCAATACTATTATGTAAGAGTCCTCTCCAACGTAATTCTTCTACAAAATTTTTCTTCATTGTATCCACTTATTTCGGCAAAGATATACTTATCATAACTTAATTTCAAGATGTGATATAAATAAATTGATTTTTCTACTAAAGAAACTTTATTGGGCTTGAAGACCGATGCTTGAAGTTGAAGATTGACTCTTCAATCTTCGGCTATCAAACTTCTAACTTTTGCATTAATAAATTACTTACTTTAGACGTATGATTTTAGTTACCGGAGGCACAGGTTTAGTGGGTTCACATTTGTTATATCAACTCGCATTACAAGATGAAAATATAATTGCTATACATAGAAAATCGAGTAATTTAAATGCTGTTCAGCATGTTTTCTCATATTATTCAAATGACGCCGAAAAATTATTTAACTCTATCAAATGGGTAGAAGCCGATATCAATGATCTTCCTTCACTTACAAAAGCTTTCGAAGGAATAACTCATGTTTATCACAGTGCTGCAATGATTTCTTTTAGCAAATCTGATTATAAAAATATGCGAAAAATTAATATCGAAGGAACTGCTAATATTGTGAATTTATGTATTGAAAATAAGATAAAAAAACTGTGTTTCGTTAGCTCTATTGCTGCTATTGGTAAGCCTATTTCTAACGCAAAAATAACAGAAGATAACGAATGGAATGTTGAGCAAAATAATTATGGTTATGCTATTACAAAATATGGTGCAGAAATTGAAGTTTGGCGCGCTTCTCAAGAAGGTGTTGATGTTGTAATTGTGAATCCCGGGCTTATTTTAGGGCCTGGTTTTTGGCAAGATGGTCCTGGTAAATTATTTACCAATATATATAACGGATTCAAATTTTATACAGAAGGTATGACTGCATTTGTAGGAGTTGTTGATGTTGCTTCGATCATGATAGGTCTAATGAATAGTAGTATTAAAAACGAACGTTATATATTGGTTAGCGAAAATGATTCTTTTAAAAATGTTTTTTTCGCTATAGCGGATAGATTTTCTACAAAAAGACCCACTATAAAAGCAACCAAGCTCTTAAGTGCTATAGCCTGGAGAGTAAGTTGGTTTATGCATAAATTAATTGGCGGAAAATCATTAATTACAAAACAAACAGCACAATCATCTCATAATAAATATCAGTACTCTAATAAAAAAATTAAAGAGGCTATTGGGTTTCACTTTGAACCTTTAAATGATACGATAAAAACGACGTGTAATCAGTATCTGAAAGATCTATCTATAGATTAATACTTTGTTTTTTCTAAAAGGCGCTGTTTATGAATTAGCTTTTCTTTTTTCAATGAATCTATAGGTGATTTTAATCGGATAGAATCTACTTTTAATTGTTTTAATTTCTTTAAAGAATCTTGTTTTAATTGCTTTAATTGTCTTAGAGAATCTTTTTTAACCTGAGGATCATATCTATTTTTTTTATCTTTAAGACGGTTTTGCACCTCTTCAAACATTTTTTCATATTCATCAATACGTGAAGTATAATAGATATTACTCTCACTAAATTGAATACTATCTATATTATGTAATTCTAAAACTAAAGGAATATAGTTTATTTTATTTCGTAATGTCTTTGTTTTTACTGACCTCGCTCCCGCTGCAATATAAATATCTGTCCAAACAGTTATCATTTTTTCTTTACCAATTAAATTTTTTGGTTTTTTATAAATAGTCCTGCTTGTACATGACAAGAATAAAATTAATAAAAATGATATGTAAACTATTTTCTTCATTTACCTATTAAATGTTAATTGCATTCCTTTGGTTTCTGTATCAAATACTCCTTTATGGTATATTAATTTACCATTTACAAAAGTATGTGTAATTTCTGAGTGAAAAGTGGTGCCTTCAAAAGGAGACCAACCACATTTGTATAAAATGTTGTCTTTTGTAATCTGTTGAGATGTATTCACATCAACCAACACTAAATCGGCAAAATAACCTTCTTTTATAAATCCTCTTTTCTTTATTTGAAATAACCTTGCCGGATTATGGCACATTTTTTCTACTACTTTTTCAAGTGTTATTTTATTATCGTGTACTGATTCTAACATTGCTAATAATCCGTGTTGAACTAAAGGTCCGCCACTTGGTGCCTTTGTATATACTTGCGATTTTTCTTCTAAGGTATGTGGCGCATGATCTGTCGCTATAACATCTATTCTATCGTCTAGTAAGGCTTTCCATAAACCTTGTTTATCTTTTTTTGTTTTTACAGCTGGATTCCATTTAATTAAAGTTCCTTTTTTTGTATAATCTTCTTCATCAAACCATAAATGATGAATACAAACCTCAGCGGTAATTTGCTTTTCTTCTAACGGAATATCATTGTTAAACAAAGCCGTTTCTTTTGCAGTTGAAACGTGAAAAACATGTAACCTTGCTCCGGTTTTTTTTGCCAAGGAAATCGCCTTAGAAGATGAAATATAACAAGCTTCTTCACTTCTGATCTTCGGATGCATTTCTATCGGAATAGCCTCACCATATTTTTCTATTGCTTCTGATAAATTTTTACGGATGGTATGTTCATCTTCGCAATGTACAGCAATGAGCATTTTTGTTGATGAAAATATTTTTTCTAGAGTTTCTTCATTGTCAACCAACATATTTCCTGTCGAAGAGCCTAAAAATAATTTTATGGCTGCCACTTTTTGTGGATCTGTTTTTAGCAGTTCTTCTAAATTATCATTGGTACCGCCAAACATAAAAGAATAGTTTGCAAACGATGTTTTTGCAGCTATATCAAACTTGTTTTGTAATAATTGTTGGGTTGTCGCTTGTGGAACAGTATTTGGCATTTCAATAAAAGAGGTAATTCCTCCTGCAACAGCTGCTTTACTTTCAGTAGCAATAGTGGCTTTATGTGTTAATCCTGGTTCTCTAAAATGTACTTGATCATCAATAATACCGGGTAATAAATAGCTTCCTTTGGCATCTATAATTTGAGTGTCTTCTGAGATATTTTGTATAGAATTAGCAATTTTAACAATATAATTACCTTCAATTAAAATGTCTCCATTTACTATTTTTCCTTCGTTTACTAGTTGAGCATTTTTGATTACAACTTTATTCATATTCAAATTATTTAGGCAATCCTTTTAATGTCATTTTTATCACTCCAAAAATAGCCTCATTAATGATTGAGCTATCCATTTTTGATTTACCCAGAGCTCTATCCGTAAAAATTACCGATACTTCTTTAATGTTAAACCCGTGTTTCCAAGCTTTGAATTTCATTTCTATCTGAAATGCATAGCCTATAAATTTAATTTTATCAAATTTTATGGTTTCCAATACTTTTCGTTTATAACAAACAAAACCAGCTGTAGTATCGTGGACAGGAATTCTAGTTATAAAACGCACATATCTTGATGCAAAATAGGATAATAACAATCGTTTCATATCCCAATTAACTACATTCACTTCATTGTTTTTATATCTTGATCCTACAGAAACATCAGCGCCTTCTTTGGCACAAGCATTGTACAACTTGATCAAATCTTTCGGGTTATGCGAAAAATCAGCATCCATTTCAATGATATAATCGTACTTTTTAGCCAATGCCCATTTAAATCCGTGAATATACGCAGCCCCTAAACCAATTTTTTCATTACGATTTTCAATAAATAATTTTTCAGGAAATTCTTGCTGCAATTTAGAAACAATGGTTGCTGTACCGTCTGGAGAATTGTCGTCTACAACTAATATATCAAATGCTTTTTCTTGAGAAAATATTGCTCTAATAATATTTTCTATAGTTTCCTTTTCGTTATATGTAGGGATAATAATGAGAGCGTCCTGCATTGATTTTTATTTGATTGGCAAAGGTAAGATAAAATAATGCTAATTTTGTGTTAAGATTTACAGGACCAATGTTTACTATAAAACAATATTATCATTACTAATGGGTGAAGCGAGCGAGCGTATATTAATTTCAAATGATTGGATTACTATTATCCTGTTGACTATAATTGGGCTGCTTATTTATCTTAAAATAAAGTATCCTGAAAGGTTTAAAAGTTTACAGTCGCTTTTGTATAATAATGGCTACATAAATAACTATTCGAAAACAACACCGTTAATCTTTAATACCTTTAGTATTACATTTTATTTCATATTTATATTTATTATTTCGCTCTTTTTATTTGTTGTAATAAACCTGTACGATTTAGTAACTTATACAAACGGTAAAAAATTATTTTTACTAATTCTCTTATCGGTATTTTCTTTTGTGCTTATTAGGTTTATCATAGGTTTTTTATTATCATTATTATTCGAAAAAGAAAACGAACAGCAATATTTTACTTTTATAAAACTAAGTTATCTAAGCAATTTCAGTTTGTTAATTTTGCCTTTGCTAATTATTAATTTTTATCTCGGTTCAACTATTTTCTCGCACATTCTAACTATACTGGGTACTTTGCTACTATTGTTTTATTATTTTTTACAAGTAAAGGGAAATCAAAAGTTTATTTTTAGTAAAATGTTTTATTTTATTTTGTATCTTTGCGCCCTTGAAATAAGCCCTTTTATCATAATTTATAACTTAATTGTTAAGTAGGGGTTTAACTAAAAAGTAAAACGAGGATTTATGAAAGTAAAAACTATTTTAGTTTCTCAACCCGCTCCTAATGCAAAACAATCACCTTATTTTGATTTATCTGCAAAGCAAAAAGTGAAAATTGACTTTAGATCATTCATTCATGTTGAAGGAGAGGTTGCCAGAGAAGTACGCAATCAAAAAATTAATTTTTCTGCCTTTACAGCTATTATTTTTACAAGTAGAAACGCTATCAATAATTATTTCAGGTTAGCTGAGGAAATGCGTTTTAAGGTTCCTGATTCTATGAAATATTTTTGTCAATCAGAAGCTGTTGCTTATTATTTACAAAAATATGTTGTTTACAGAAAACGTAAAATTTATGTTGGTGAAAAATCATTTCCAGATTTGACCAAATTAATTAAAAAGCATAAGTCTGAATCATTCTTATTGCCTTGTTCAGATAAACTAAAACCAGGGATACCTAAATTGTTAGATTCCTTAGAAATTAAATGGGAGAAGGCAGTTTTATTTAAAACGGTTGTGAGTGACCTTTCTGATTTAGAGAATGTTTATTATGACATTTTAGTGTTTTTTAGTCCTTCAGGGATTAAATCGTTATTCGAAAATTTTCCGAATTTTAAACAGAACAAAACTAGAATAGCTGTATTTGGTAATACTACCATTAAAGCTGCTGAAGATGCTGGTTTACGAGTAGATATTGCAGCTCCTACTAAAGAAACACCATCTATGACTATGGCATTAGATCATTATATTAAAAATGTAAATAAGTAACGATTTATAACACATAAAAAAAAGCGTATATCAATAGATATACGCTTTTTTTAGTCCTTTATTTTCTACTAATTTTCATTAATAGCCACCAATATTTTTGCTTCTAATTCTTCGGCTAATTCAGGATTGTCTTTTATTAAAGATTTAACTGCATCTCTACCTTGACCTAGTTTAGTATCTCCATAACTAAACCAAGAACCGCTTTTTTTAACGATTCCGTAATCTACACCTAAGTCTAGTATTTCGCCCGTTTTTGAAATTCCTTCTCCATACATAATATCAAACTCGGCAATTTTAAATGGTGGGGCCACTTTATTCTTTACCACTTTAACTTTTGTCATATTACCGATCACATTATCTCCATCTTTAATCTGAGTTCTTCTTCTGATATCTAATCGTATTGAAGCATAGAATTTCAATGCATTACCTCCTGTTGTAGTTTCAGGGTTACCAAACATAACGCCTATTTTTTCACGTAGTTGATTGATAAAAATTACGGTACAATTTGTTTTACTTATAGAACCTGTTAATTTACGTAATGCCTGAGACATTAAACGGGCGTGTAATCCCATTTTTGAATCACCCATTTCTCCTTCAATTTCACTTTTAGGAGTTAATGCCGCAACAGAATCTATAACAACGATATCAACGGCACCCGAACGAATTAAATTATCAGCAATCTCTAAAGCTTGTTCACCATGATCTGGTTGAGAAATAATTAGATTTTCGATATCAATACCTAGATTTTCAGCATAAAAACGATCAAAAGCATGTTCTGCATCAATAAAAGCAGCAATACCTCCAGCTTTTTGTGCTTCTGCTATTGCGTGTAAGGTAAGTGTAGTTTTACCTGATGATTCTGGTCCATAAATCTCGATAACTCTTCCTCGTGGATACCCACCAACACCAAGTGCAATGTCTAATCCTAATGAACCAGAAGGAATTGCTTCTACATCTTCTACAACATCATCACCAAGTCTCATTACTGATCCCTTACCGTATGTTTTATCCAATTTATCTAACGTTAATTGTAATGCTTTTAGTTTCGCTGTTTTTTCTTTGTCTTCTGCCATAATTATGCTTAAAAATATTTTGTGAATAGAGAGGCTAAAGTACAAAAAGTCTTTGATTTTTAGCTTTTAAATAAATCAATGTTGATATTCTATACTAAACTGTGAATTTTAGCATATTGCAATAATAAAATTGTTTTAGCATCTTGTATTTTTCCATTATATATCATAGAGAAAGCTTCTTCAAATTTTAACTCTAATACATCTATTTCTTCAGATTCAGTTGCTAAACCGCCACCATCATTTATTTTCATTTCATCGGTATATTCGGCAATAAAATAAAAGATTTTTTCGGTTACTGCTCCTGGTGATGTATAGGCCTCTAAAATTTTAATAGGTGCGTCAATTTTATAACCCGTTTCTTCTTCTGTTTCTTTTTTAATACATGTTAAAGGATCGTCTCCATCAAGTAATCCCGCACAAACCTCAATCATCATACCATCCTCATTATCATTTAAATAGCTTGGCATTCTAAATTGTTTTGTAAGAATCACTGTTTTTTTTACCTTGTTGTAGAGTAATATTGCTGCTCCGTTTCCCTTATTATAAGATTCTCTATTTTGATTTTGCCACTCACCATTTTTTAATTGATAATCAAAATTTACTTTGTCTAATGTATACCAATCGTTTGATAAATTTTTTATGTTTTTTATTTTTACTTTAGGGTTGTTCATTTATAATTTATTCGTTTTTAATCATATAAATATGAGGAATACCATCTTCAATATATGGCTTTCCTACTTGTTGAAAACCAAAATATCCGTAAAGCTTTTTCAAGTGGGTTTGAGCGCCTATTTTTATGGAAATTTTACCAAATAAGTGTTCTATCTTATCTAGAGTTTGTTCAATTAATTTATATCCTAATTTTTGATTTCTATAGTTTTGGTGTACTACCACTCTACCAAAAGCAACTTCTTTATAATAATCACCCGGTTTAAAAATTCTGGTATATGCAATAATTTTTTCTGCGTTGTCTTTACATAATAAATGAAATGCCATTTTATCTTTACCATCTAATTCATGATATGGGCAATTTTGTTCTACTACAAAAACATCAATCCGTAATTGTAAGAGATCGTGGAACTCATCTAACGTTAAGTCTTTGTATTTTTTTAAAATCCACTGCATTAATTAATCTTGAATTATTATTTCTTTACTTTCTTTTCTATCATATTCAGGTTGAAAGGTACAATGATTAATTTTAAATTTATCTAAAAGTACCTTTTCTAACTCTTTACAAATACCATCAAATTTAGAAATTTGTATGTCATTTTTAAATTCAATATGAGCTTCAAAATGACAATCATGTTCGTTTAATTGCCATATGTGTATATGGTGTATATTCCGGACTGCAGTATTTTTGGAAAGTTCATCTACTACATCATTAATTTTAATATGATTGGGAGCAAAAAGCATTAAAATTTTTAATGAATCAATAAAAATACCCCAACTCATTTTTAAAAGATAAATAGATATTATAATCGTTAGAACTGCATCAACCCAGTAAAACTGGAAGTACTTCATTAACAATCCGCCAATTAATACAGCTACTGAAGTCAACATATCAGTTAACAAATGCAAATAAGCAGATTTCATATTCAAATTATGAGATGCATCCTTTTTAAGTAACAACACGCTAAATCCGTTAAATAAAATACCAAGTGCAGCTAACCAAATTACTAAATTACTATCTATAGTTTGAGGATTATTAAAACGTTTAATTGCTTCAATTGCTAAAAAAAAAGCGATTACTATTAACGTAGCTGCATTGATAAAAGCAGCAATAATTTCAGCGCGTTTAAAACCAAACGTTTTTTCTAAAGTTTGTTGTTTTCTATTCGATAACTGATTAGCTACATAACTAATTATTAAAGAAATAACATCAGATAAATTATGTACTGCATCAGAAATAAGTGCTAAACTACCAGAGAGTATTCCTCCAATGATTTGAGCAATGGTAATTAATATATTTAATATGATAGAAATTAATAAATTTCTACCCGATAATTCATGATGATGATGAGAATGATTGTGGCTCATAATTAAAATTTATAAGTACAAAAATACATATCTTATCGGTGCAACTTGGTTGCAAATATTACAAATTCATTTAAAGGATTGAAATTACGCTTAGTATGTAGTTTATTTACATTTTTCGCAATAAAAATGCGAATGAATAATATCTGTATGTTTTTTGAATTTAAAAATGAAGTTACATCAATATTCTAAAGCATTTCAACAACATTTTGTAGCTATTTTAGAAACTCTATTTTGATGACGTCCTCCTTCAAATTCAGTATTTAAAAAAATATCTACAAAACCTATTGCTTGATGGATTGAAACAAAGCGAGCTGGAATACTTAATATATTAGCGTTATTATGTTGTCTAGCTAGCGCAACCAATTCGTTATTCCAACATAATGCCGCTCTAATACCTTGATGTTTATTTGCTGTCATTTGAGCCCCATTACCACTTCCACAAATAATAATACCAAATTCAGCTTTTCCATTTTCAACAGCATCGGCAACCGGATGGATAAAATCAGGATAATCTACACTATCATTAGAATTTGTACCAAAATTCTGAACTGTAAAACCCTTATCTTGTAAATGTTTTTCTATTTGTATTTTATACTCTGTACCAGCATGATCATTACCTATAGCTATATTCATTATTAAAGTTTTTATATTTTTTCAAATTTACTATGATTATTAACAATATAAATACCTTTTGTTAATTAAATTTAGTAATAGTTTAAAAATTAACGGATTAAGATATAGCTACAAATGTTCATATTTTAATCATTATTTATTATAAATATTATTGTGTATTAACATTAAAAAAATAAAGAAAATATCTTTTCTATTTTCCTAAAAAAATTATCTAATTCTTCTCTCAATTTATCAACATAAAATAATCAAGTTTTAAACTAAAAAATTAAAAAACATATTAAGAATAATAGTTAACATGTATAACTAACAATCTGTTAATAAAATGTATTATTTTCTTGATTTACAGCTATATGATATGTAAATATAATAGTTATAAAATGTTAATTAATTATTAAGAATTTAAAAACAAAATAAATTTAAGACTTTTTATACTAACTATTAACAGTATATTATATACATCATTGTTTTTTAAATTTTATAAAATAAATAATATATATAATAATAAATGTTAATAAAAAAGAATTAGATAATTTGATGAGTATTATACAAAATAGAATTTGAAGTCGAGTATACTAAATGTGTTTTGTCTACTTTTTTAAAAGTATTATTAATACTTATATAGGTAATGAATAATCCTATAAAAAATAAAAGGAGAAAAGTAGCTACTATTTTTATAAAACTCTTCATTTTAATGGTTTAACTTTTTAATAAAGACGAATGAGTTTATATATTGTTACAGTTTTTTTAAGATTTTTTTAACAAAGTATATATTAATTATTGTAAATTAGCGCACTAAACTATGATTAAGAATTTAAATTCCCCCTATGTTATGAAAAAAAATTACATTTTATTTTTATTTATTTTTTGTACTTATTTTGTACAAAGTCAGACAATTACAACGATCGCTGGTACTGGATCTTCTGGTTTTTCAGGAGATGGTGGGCTAGCAACTACGGCACAATTAAATTTACCGTTTAATATTACTTTTGACAAATCTGATAATATATTTATTGCTGATACTTATAATAATAGTATTAGAAAAATTGATTCAGAATCAGGTATTATTTCTACCGTTGTAGGTACTGCCGATAAAAAACTAGTTAGTGAACTTAAAACACCAACCGGATTAACTTTTGATAATTACAATAATTTATTTATTGCTGATTTAGCGAATCTTCGTATTAGAAAAGTTAATTTAGATACAGGTAGTTCAATAACTTTAGTTGGTGAAAAATCAGAAACAGAATTTCCTAATATTAATGCTACACTAGGTGGTCCGTTTAGTGTTGTTTTTGATAAAAAAGGAGATTTATATATATCTATTAATGGAGATAGTAAAGTTAGCAAGGTAGAATTTTCTACAGGTATAGTAACAACTATTGCCGGAACTCAAGAAATAGGCTATTCTGGAGATGGAAAAGCAGCTAAAATTTCACAATTAGCAAATCCAACAGGATTAGCTTTAGATGGAAAAGGAAATCTATATATTGCTGATTCTGGAAATGAGCGTATTAGAAAAGTTAATTTAGATACAGGAATTATAACTACAGTTGCGGGAACAGGAGAAAGAGGTTATACAAAAGATGGTGGCTTAGCTATATATGCAGAACTTGCAAATCCAATTGGTTTAGCCGTAGATAAAAAAGGAGATTTATTTTTTGTTGATAGAGGTAATAATTTGGTTAGAAAAATTAATACAACTACTGGTGTTATAAGTACAATAGCCGGTACAGGAGAAGCTGGATTTTCTGGTGATGGTGAATTAGCAAAAAATGCAAAATTATCAAATCCAACAGGATTAGCATTTAATAATGAAGGAGATCTATTTATAGTTGATAGAGGTAATAATAGAATTAGAAAAATTTCTGGACTCTCTCAAGTTGTTGAAGAAACTGAATTTGTGTTAGAAGATAATATATCAGTATATCCGAATCCAAGTACAGATAAAATTACTATTGAATTAAAAAGAAATGTTGAATTAAATAATGCTTTATTATTTGATATTTCCGGTAATAAAATACAAGTTCAATTAACAGAAAAAACATTAAACGTTTCAAAATTACCAAGAGGTATCTATGTATTGCGATTGGTAACTTCAAAAGGAACAACTGAACAAAAAATTGTATTAGAATAACATAAATTTATAAAATTATACGACTATAAGCCTCAATTTAATTGAGGCTTTTTTTATAATACAATAACTTAATTATTAGTACATTTATAAAAAACAAAAAAGAATTAAAATAATTCATGTCAAAGAAAAAATACCAACAAAAGAAAAAAGGAAGTACTATTAAAGATTTATCTACTAAAATTTTAAAAACTTTAAATAAAAATTCTCAACAATCCTTTAATTATAAGCAAATTGCTACTAAAATAAACATTACAGATGCTAAAGGTAAGCAACAAATAATTCAATTATTAGAAGAATTAAAACATAAAAAACGTATTAAAGAAACTTCAAGAGGCAAGTATAAAATTATACAAAATGAGCATTATCATGTAGGAGTTTTAGATGTAACATCTAATAAAAATGCCTATTTTATTTCCGAACATTTAGAACACGATGCTTTTATACCAACAATAAATTTAAATAAAGGTTTAGATGGAGATACTGTTAAAGTCTACGTATATAGACGACGTAATAATGATAGATTTGAAGGTGAAGTAGTCGAAATTATAAAACGTGCAAAAACAGAATTTGTAGGTGTATTACAGATGAATAAAAATTTCGGATTCGTAATACCTGATAATTCTAAAATGTATGCAGATATTTTCATTCCTCAACATAAAATTAACGGCGCTAAAGATGGCGATAAAGTACTCGCCGAAATAACAAATTGGCCTGATAATTCTAAAAACCCATTTGGTAAAATAACTACAGTTTTAGGTAAACCAGGTGAACATAATACAGAGATTCATTCTATATTACTAGAATATGGATTACCATATAAATTTAAGGATGAAGTAGAAAAAGAGGCTGCACAAATCCCTATAGAAATTACGAAAGAAGAGATTTCAAAACGTAGAGATATGCGTACTACAAATACATTTACTATAGATCCAAAAGATGCTAAAGATTTTGATGATGCGCTCTCTTTTAAACCATTAAAAAATGGTAATTATGAAATAGGAATTCATATAGCAGATGTATCTCATTACCTTCAACCAAATACAATTTTAGATGAAGAAGCATATAATAGAGCAACATCAGTATATTTGGTTGACAGAGTAGTTCCTATGCTACCTGAAGTTCTATCAAATGGAGTTTGTTCTTTACGACCGAATGAAGAAAAATTAACTTTCTCGGCAGTATTTGAAATGAATGATAAAGCACAAATTATCAGTCAATGGTTTGGTAGAACAGTAACGTATTCAGACCAACGATTTGCTTATGAGGAAGCGCAGCATATTATTGAAACAAATCAAAATACGATCCCTTCAGATATTTCCTTAACGGAGAAAAGCTATGTAGTGAATCAAGAAATTGTTGATGCTACTTTAAAATTAGATGAATTAGCTAAAAAGTTACGAAAGAATCGTTTGCAACAAGGAGCTATCACTTTTGATAGAGTTGAAGTAAAATTTAATTTAGATGAAAACCATATACCAACAGGAGTCTACTTTAAAGAATCTAAAGATGCTAATAAATTAATTGAAGAATTTATGTTATTAGCCAATCGTAAAGTAGCTGAATTTGTTGGTAAAAACAAAAATGGCACACCAACTAAAAATACGTTTGTATATAGAATTCATGACGAACCTGATATTGAAAAGTTAGCAGGCTTGCAAGAAATCATCAGTAAATTCGGATATAAAATAAATACTCAAACAAGAGAAACAACATCAGATTCACTAAATAAATTACTAAATGATGTACATGGTAAAGGAGAGGCTAATATGATAGAGACCTTAGCCATTCGCTCGATGAGTAAAGCTATTTATACCACAGATAATATTGGTCATTACGGATTGGCATTTGATTATTATAGCCATTTTACTTCGCCTATACGACGTTATCCTGATGTGATGACACATCGTTTATTGCAGCATTATCTTGATGGAGGTAAATCTCCTAATTCAGCTATTTATGAAGAAAAATGTCAACATTCGTCCGAAAGAGAAATGATGGCTGCTAAAGCAGAGCGATCTTCAATTAAATATATGCAAGTAAAGTATATGCAAGATCATCAAGATCAGGAATTTAAAGGTGTTATTTCTGGTGTTACTGAATGGGGCATCTATGTAGAAATTATAGAGAATAAATGTGAAGGAATGGTGCGTATACGAGATATTAAGGATGACTATTATATTTATGAAGAAAAACAATATGCCTTGGTAGGTCAAGCTACAAAAAAGGTATTACAGCTAGGAGATGAAGTACTAGTTAAAGTTAAAAAAACAGATTTAGAACGTAAACATTTAGATTTCTCTTTGATAAATGGAGTCGATTTATAAAAAGATAAGTTATACTTTTCTATTTTTAATAGCAGGATTTTTTACATCCTCAGCACAAACAACGAATCCGGTTTTAACTGAAATTGTAACCGATAGTGCAAAAATATTTTCTTATGATGAACTATTATCATTACGTAAAAAACTTACATTATTTGAAAAAGAGACTACCAATCAAATTGTGGTACTTACTATAAATAGTTTAGAGGGTAAGATACTAGAAAGTCATGCTTATGAGGTTTTTAACCAAAATAAATTAGGGCAAAAAGATACAGATAATGGTGCTTTAATTTTGTTCGCTAAAGAAGATAGAAAAGTACGTATTGAAGTTGGTGATGGCTTAGAACCTTATTTAACTGATGCTTTTTCTTCAAGAATTATTAGGAATATTATGATTCCTGAATTTAAAAATGAAAATTATAGTAGAGGAATTGCTTTAGGAACAGATAAAATTTTAGAGTTGTTGAACGATTCTGAAGCAAGAGCAGAATTCAATCAACAAATTGAAAATGAATCTAAATCTCCGTTCTATATTAAAATAATTTTTACTCTTTTTATTTCTATTTTCACTTTATTTGGTGGCTATTTATTTTATAAATTTTATGCTGTTTTAATAGAGGTTTTTAGAGGTATATTTATTGGTAAACTAGGCATTGGTAGGTCATTAATGTTGATTTTTTCTTCGACATTTTCTTTGGCGTTGACACTTCCTTTTGTGTTTATGCCTTTGATGGGAATACTATTTATTAATGAAGTAGATACTACGTATTTCAAATTTTTAACAACGAATATAACACTGACAGCAATTGTATTATTTGGTATTCTTTTCGGATTGGCCATTATATTAGCGATCATTAAAATACGAATTAAAGGGAAAGAAAATTTTAAAATTTCTTTATTTGAAACTGATGCTAAATATTTTAGCAAAACTTTTTCATCAAATGGTTCACACGCTATTTCTTCTGGGTCATCTGGTTCAAGATCTAGTTCATCTAGTAGTTTTTCGGGTGGAGGTGGTAGTTCAAGTGGAGGTGGTGCTAGTGGAAGTTGGTAAATTTGTCGAATCTTTAACATGTTTAATTCTAAAAAGCTATTAACTTTGAATACTTAAAATCAATAAGCATGAATAGAATAAAATTAGCAATCCTTTTTTTAGGATTCACTGCATTTTCCTTTGCACAAGATAGAACAGAAAATTTAGGCGATTTTAATGAACTTAAAGTTTTTAACGGATTAACCGTAGATATCATTAAATCTGATCAAGCTAAAATTGAAATTACCGGTGAAAAAACAGGAGATGTTAACGTAAAGAATGTCAACGGAAAACTCAAATTATCTTTAAAATTTCCTGAAAATTTTAATCCTGATAAGGTGAGAATTACAATTTTTTATAATTTAGACTTAACGATATTAGACGTTAATGAAGGTTCGGCTATTTTCTCTAATGAAACCATTGATCAAGTTAGTCTTACTGTGAAAGCACAAGAAGGTGCTTATATACATGTACCAATAGATGTTAAATACCTTACCGTTAAAGCTGTGAGTGGTGGGAGTATTAAACTTAAAGGCAATGCTGTAAATCAAGAGGTTTTTGTTTCTACAGGCGGTGTATATGACGCATATGAGTTAATTACTGAATATGCCGATGTAACTGCTGCTTCTGGTGCTAATATTGAAGTAAATGTATCTAATTTATTAGATGCCAGTGTACGTTTTGGAGGCACTATTCTTTATAAGGGAAATCCTGAAAAAGTCAATGCTAAAAAGGTCATGGGTGGTAAGATTAAAAATAAAGGAGCTTAATTTATAATTTATATATCTATTTAATTAGTACCTTTGCATACGTAAAATTTAATAAAATGATAGCACTAAACATATTTCTCGGAATGATTGGACCACCACAAATAATACTAATTGTGGTCGTTGTTTTATTGCTTTTTGGAGGCAGAAAAATACCTGAATTAATGCGAGGTTTAGGTACCGGAATAAAAGAATTTAAGAACGCAACCAAAGATGATGAAAAAGAAGATGAGAAAAAAGAATCATCAGAATAAGCTGTAAAATAACTTCAAGTTATAAAAAACCTGCAAAATACTATTTTGCAGGTTTTTTAAGTTTTATATGAGAGTTGCTTTTACCCTTTACTCTTAGCCGAAGAATTATTTATTTTATTAGCAGCAACTAAGCTTGTAACCATATCATTCAACATACTACTAGCAGCATTAGGATTGTTAGGTAATAATATTAAATTAGAGTTAGTATCAGATCCAATACTTTGTAAAGTATCATAATGTTGAGTTATTACAATTAATGCAGAAGCTTCTTGGCTGTTAATTCCTGCTTTATTCAATACATCAACACTTTCTTCTAAACCACGCGCAATTTCTCTACGTTGATCGGCAATACCTTTACCTTGCAAGCGTTTACTTTCTGCCTCAGCTTTGGCACGTTCAACAATTAAAATACGTTGAGCATCACCTTCGTGCTGAGCCGCAATTTTCTCACGCTCTGCGGCGTTTATTCTATTCATTGCTATTTTCACATTTTCATCAGGATCAATATCAGTTACTAATGCTTTTATAATATCGTAACCATAATCAAGCATCGCCTGTTTCAAATCACGTTGAATCGCTAGTGCGATTTCTTCTTTCTTCTCAAAAACATCATCTAAGATCATTTTAGGTACTTCTGCACGAACCACATCAAATATAAAGGCTGTTATTTGCTCATGCGGGTTTTGAAGTTTATAAAAAGCATCATATACATGATCTCTTCTGATTAAAAATTGTACCGAAATTTTTAAATGAACAAATACATCATCTTGTGTTTTTGTTTCAACAATTACATCTAATTGTTGAATTTTTAAACTGATACGACCAGCAATTCTATCAACCAACGGAATTTTAATATTCAATCCGGCATGACGAATACTTTGGTATTTACCAAAACGCTCAACAATTACCGCGGTTTGTTGTTTTACAATAAATAATCCGGAAAGGACAATAAAAATTATGGGTATTATCCATATTAATTCTAACATAATTTAAGTTTTAAGATTAATGATTATACCAAATGAATTTTAACATGCATTTTGATGTTTATTTGGTCTAAGTTGTAAAGATACTATATAAAGTATCTATTTACAAGACGTAATTTCGGTAAAACGTTACAAAATTTGTAATCATTTAAACAAAGAAGGTTATTGTATAATTAGCTTTTTGGTAATACTACTTTTATCTGAATTTAATTTTAATAGATATAGACCACTTCTAAGAGAACCAAAACTTAAGCTTTTTTGGTTAGTGATTTGATTAAACTCTTTTACTTTCTTACCGGTAATGTCATAAATTACTGCATTTTTAAGGGCAACACTTCCAACATTATTAATGAATACTTTTCCTAAACTAGGGTTTGGATAAATAGTAACAGCATATTGTAATGCATTTTCATCAACATCTAAAACCTGCTGTAGCGTAAGTTTAAAAGTACCAACAATTTTGTCAGAGAAAGGTGCGATATTTTCTAAACTACTTATATTTTGGGCAGGATTTGTATTAGCATTGTCAGAAGTATAAGTTGTTCCGCTATCGGTACCAACATCAGTTGCATATACATCTACAGAAATTGTAGTTTTCCAATCATCATTAGCTTCTGTTAATTTTTGATTGCTTATTTGAACAACCCAATCTGGACTTGGAGCAATCATTGTAATTAAACTTATATATGGAAAATTTGCATCAACATTTACATTATCTATGGTGATAGTACCCGATCCAGATCCTAATCCAGATCCATTGATAATTTCATACGCATTTCCACTAGTAATTACAGCATTTATTTCTGCCGTTATCATCGAAGTACCACCTGTTTCAGCAACTTGTTCAACACCATCTGAAGCTAGCTCACCTAATTGAAAAAAGGGCGCAGCATCTTTATGGGTCATACCGATTAAGGGTGAAAAGTGAGCAGAATTTGTAGGATAATCTGTTGGATGCGCTGCACTAGTCCAATTACTTATAAACTCAATTTTATAGATTGCATCTTGAGCAATAGAAAGGTTATAAAAAAGTATAGAAATAGAAAGTAATAGATATAGCTTTTTCATAATTTAATTACTTGTTAAACAAAAAGAAATAAAACTATAGTCTAAAACTACAAAAAAAATTATAAATCATTCATTATCTTAGTGTTAAAATATTATCACTGCTTTGAGTTGAAATATAAAAAAAGCCTTTTAAGTTTTAATCTAGGTGTAAAATTACCAACTTACACCACCACCACCACCGCCAGATGAACCACCACCAAAACTAGAACCACCACCTGAAGAACCACCACCGCTATAACTAGAACTACTACTTGAACTAATTTTAGGTATTATTACTGTTTTTGTTTTTTTATAATCACAGTTTTTACATTTATAGGTTATCTTTTTTAAACCTGTTGAAGAAGTGCTAGCTGATTTAATGGTTTTACTTCGTGCTTTGTAATAGGTTTTATAACCGCATTTTTTACAAGTAGAATATTTAGAGCTATACGTATCATATTTCAAAACCAATATGTCATCCTCATCTTCGGTAACCCATACATCATAATCGACAGATTTAATTTTTTCTTCAATTATCTCTCCCTTTTCAAGATAAGCATTATCAGATCTTTCTGATTTTCTAAACATTTCTTTACCATTAATCTTACTAAAACGAGAATGCTTGCGATATTTTAAAAGTCGTTTATCAACGAATAATAAACGTATTAAAATGAATGGTAATGGAAAGAAAATCATATAAATCCAATGCTTCATTTTTTTTAAATCATGGTATTTATCATATAGATCTTCTTTACTTTTATCAATACTTTTAGTTTTTGAAAGATAAAAAAGCAGAATGATCATCATCATCATCAAATAGCCATATAATGCATATAAAAAAGGACTGGTCTTTTTTTCATATGCTACTCCACCGCTATCATAGATTTCGTTGATTACATCAGGATTATTAAGAATTTGTTTAATTCTATTCAATGCAGACAGTAGCCCCTCGCCATAGGCTCCGTTTTTAAAATGTGGTACTAGTTCTTGAGAGCCTATTCTATAACAAATAGCATCCGTTAAAATAAACTCTAAACCATAACCTGTTTCAAACTCTGATCTTCGTTGGTCGATAACAGTTAATATTAATAGTCCATTATCTTTTTCGGCCTGCCCAATACCCCATTCTTTAAAAAGATCAACTGCAAAATTTTTAGGAACTTCGTTTCCGATAGATTCCAATATAACTACAGCAATTTGAGCCGTAGTTGTATTTTCTATCTCTGTTATGATTTGATTGAGTTGTGATTTCTCTTCTAGACTAAGAAAATTATCTGGATCAGATACCCAACCACCGCCATTATCTTTTGGATTTGGAACATCTTTTACGGTATAACTACGTTGTGCAAATGCTATTGAAGTAGTTATAAAAAGAAAAAGTATGAATCCAATTTTACGATAAGAGAAAGCCATAGTGATCTGTTTTAATTGAATTGATTTACTCCATTCTGTATTCTTTCAAGACATTCTTTTTTACCGATCATTTCCATAATATCAAATAAATGTGGACCTTTCATTGCACCAACCAAACTTAATCTAAGCGGTTGCATTACCTTACCAAAACCTATTTCTTTGGTGGTAATCCATTTTTTCACTTCAGTTTCAATGTTTTGTGATGAAAAATCGTTAATTGTATTGATTACTTCGACTAATTCGAGCATTAACGGACCGGTATCCGGTTTCCAAGATTTTCTTGATGCTTTTTCGTCATAAGATGTTGGAGCTTCAAAAAAGAAACTGCTTAACTCCCAAAAATCACTTACAAAAGTTGCTCTTTCCTTAATTAAAGAAACAACTTTTTTAATATAATTTAACTCTGGAAGGGTTTTAAACCCTTCCAGAGTTTTTATAAACAATTCAGCCAATTCTTTATCACTCTTTTCATGTAAATATTGTTGATTAAACCATTTTGCTTTATCAGGATTAAACTTAGCGCCGGCTTTACTCACATGTTCTAAACTAAATACACTTATCAATTCTTTAAGCGAATAAATTTCTTTTTCTGAACCTGAACCTTCGTTCCAACCTAATAAGGCTAACATATTCACGACAGCTTCGTTAAAATACCCATCTTCTCTATAGCCTCGTGAAACATCTTCGTTTTGTTCCCATTCAAGTGGAAAAACAGGAAATCCGAGCTTATCACCATCACGTTTGCTTAATTTTCCTTTACCTTCAGGTTTTAAGATCAATGGTAAATGTGCAAACTCTGGTGTTTTCCATCCAAAAGCCTTGTATAACAATACATGTAATGCTAATGATGGTAACCATTCTTCCCCACGAATAACATGTGTGATTTCCATTAAATGATCATCAACTATATTTGCTAAATGATACGTTGGCATGCCGTCTGATTTAAATAGAATTTTATCATCTAAGACATTCGTATCGATAGTTATTTCTCCTCTAATGATATCATGTAACAGTAAAGTTTCATTTTCAGGTGATTTAAACCGAACCACATATTTTTCTCCAGCATTAATACGTTCTTGCACTTCTTGCGCACTAAGCGCTAAAGAATTATCTAATTTTAGGCGATTGTGCCAATTATAAATAAACGTTTTACCCTTAGATTCATGGTCTTTTCTGTGAAAATCAAGTTTTTCGGCAGTATCAAAAGCATAATAGGCATTCCCAGAATTGATCAGCTCATCGATATATTTTTTATAGATGTCTTTACGTTCAGATTGACGGTAAGGACCAAAATCACCACCTATATTTGGACCTTCATCAAACGGAATATTTAACCAATTTAATGATTCAACTATATAATTTTCAGCACCTTCTACATATCTATTCTGATCTGTGTCTTCTATACGAAGTATAAAAGTTCCGTTGTATTTTTTAGCAAATAAATAGTTGAATAAGGCCGTTCTTACACCTCCAATATGCAATGGTCCGGTTGGGCTAGGTGCAAAACGCACTCTAATGTTGTTAATCATTCTGTTAAAATTTAGGTGCAAAGATACTACTTGACAATGAAAATAGTATTTTTATGGTTTATAAATAGATGAGTAATTTCACCAACATACAACAAAAATTACAACAGTTCATTAAAAAGTACTATACCAGTGAACTGATTAAAGGGATGATTTTATTTTCAGCCTTCGGGTTGTTGTATTTTTTAATCACACTTTTTATTGAATATTTTTTATGGTTGGCACCTAATACTAGAAGTGTTTTATTCTTTGCTTTCATTTTTGTTGAACTAAGTTTGCTCATTAAGTTTATAATACTACCTGTAACCAAGTTATTTGGTCTACAAAAGGGGATTTCTTTTACCGATGCATCTAAGATCATAGGTAAACATTTCCCTGAAGTTGATGATAAATTACTGAATGTTTTACAATTGAATCAAAATCAACAGCAATCAGAATTGTTATTGGCAAGTATTGAGCAAAAATCTGCTGACTTACAACCTATACCGTTTAGAAATGCGATTAATTTTAAAAACAACAGAAAATATTTAAAGTATTTATCAATTCCGTTAATTATTTGGTTGTTTACTTTCCTTACGGGGAATAATACATTGTTTAATGATAGTTTTACGAGAGTAATAAACTATCAAACTGCCTATGAAGCGCCTGCACCTTTTAGTTTTAAAATTTTAAATTCAGAACTTAACAGTATTGAAGGAAAGTCATTTGAATTGCGAGTTGAAACCGTTGGAGATATTATTCCAGAAAATGTTCAAATACATTTTAACAATGAAAACTATGTATTGAAAGATAAAAATATAGGATTATTCTCTTACGGATTTAACAATTTGAAGGAACCAATTACTTTTTATTTAGAAGCCAATGGAGTGCGATCAAAAGACTACCGGTTAGATGTAATTAAAATACCAACTGTGACAGGTTTCGAAATGTTTTTGAACTATCCATCTTATACTGGTAAGAAGGATGAACTTATAAAAAACACTGGTAATGCTGTTGTTCCCGAAGGAACAAATGTCACATGGAACATTAAAACGCAAGCAACAGATTCACTTGCATTTATTAGCAATACTATAGTTCCATTTCGACAAAACGATATCAATGATTTTTCAATTACAAAACGACTCAATCAAAATTTATCATATCAAATAACAACCTCAAATACTGATTTGAAAGAGTATGAAAAACTAAATTATAGTATCGAGGTTCTAATTGATGAGTTTCCTAAAATTGAAGTTAAATCAGATTTAGATTCAGTTAGCAGAGGTCCCATTCAATTTGCGGGTCAGGTGAGTGATGATTACGGATTGAAAACCTTGAATTTGGTCTATTATATTGAGGATAACAAAACATCTTTAAAGAAGATTTCGGTTGCTATTAATAAATCAACATTTGAAGAATTTTACTATGTGTTTTCACCATCTAATCTTGAAATTAAAGAAGGAATTGCCTATGAAATGTATTTTCAAGTTTTTGATAACGATGCTGTAAATGGTAGTAAATCGACAAAAAGTAACACTTTTAAGTATTATAATAAGACCAAGCAGGAAATTACAGATGATTTATTAAAAGAACAAGAGCAAAATTTAGATGAGCTAAATAAAACATCAAAAAATACTGATAAATTAAGCAAAGACTTTGAGGAATTCTCTAAAAAACTAAAGAATAAATCAGAATTAAACTGGAATGATAAAAAGGAGTTTGACCAATTTTTAAAACGTCAAGAGCAATATCAAGAATTATTAGAAAAGCACACTGATAAACTCAAAGATAATTTAGATGAGCAAGAATTACATAATGAAGATCAATCTATAAAAGAGAAAAAGGATGAACTTAAAAAACGTATAGAAGAAGCACAAGCGTTGCAAAAAAAGGATAAGCTACTTGAAGAGTTAAAAAAAATGTCAGAAAAGTTAAACAAGGACGGAATGCTTAAAAAACTGGACAAACTAACTCAAAAAAAGAAGCAAGAAAAACGCTCTTTAGAACGACTACTTGAATTAACCAAACGTTTTTTTGTCGAGAAAAAAGCGGCTCAGATTACAAAAAAATTAGATTCTCTCTCAAAAAAGCAAGAAGAACAATCTGATAAAGAGAATAATAATGCGGAACAACAAAAAGAACTTAATAAAAAATTTGAAGACATAAAGAAAGATTTTAAAGATCTTAACAAACAAAATCAACATTTAGTACAGCCAATGAAGTTTCCTGAAACGAATAAAGAGGAAAGAGAAATTGATGACGAAATGAAAAAAGCTACTGATAAACTAGAAGATCAAGAGGGTGAAAAGAATGAACAAGAAAGAAACGAAGATGATAAGAAACCTTCAAAAGAAAGTCAAAAGGCAGCTTCTAAAAATCAAAAATCTGCAGCTAAAAAAATGAAGCAGTTAAGTGAGCAAATGCACGGAGCCATGTCAGCAATGCAAGGTGAATCTATCAATGAAAACATTGATGATTTACGAGCTATTTTAGAGAACCTCTTAACTTTTTCGTTTGATCAAGAACAATTGATGGTTTCTTTAGAGGGCATTGATGCGAGTCATGCAGAATTTCCATCAAAATTAAAAAAACAACAAATTTTAAAAGAACATTTTGAGCATATAGACGATAGTTTATATACATTATCATTACGGTTGCAAAAATTATCATCTAACATTCAAAAAGACTTAACAGAAGCTCATTATAATATTGATAAGTCGTTAGAGAACATTGCTGAGAATAGAATTCAACAAGGTATGTCTAATCAGCAATATACGATGACAGCGGCGAATAATTTGGCTGATATGTTGAGTAATGTTCTAAATAGCCTACAAAACCCAGGAATGGGTTCAGGAAAAGGAAAGGGAGGTTCGTTCAGTTTACCTGATATTATTAAGAAGCAACAAGGGCTAAGTGAAAAGATGAAGGAAGGAATGAAAAAGGGAAAAAAACCTGGGAACAAACCTGGTAAAAAAGAAGGTGAAGGTGAAAAGTCGGGACAAGGAAATAAACAAGGTGAAGGTGAGAGTAAAGAGCAAATGACAGGTGAACAGTATCAAATATATCAAGAACAAAATGCTCTTAGAGAAGCCTTAAAAGAATTAATCGGAAAAGAAGGTAAGAATGGTAAAGGCGGTTCTAACGGAGAAAAGGCTTTGAAGCAAATGGAAGAGTTAGAAAAGCAATTACTTGACAAAGGTTTTAACAATGAAGTGCTTCAAAACATGCTTCATCTAGAACATGAATTATTAAAATTAGAAAAAGCGAGGTTAGAACAAGGAAAAGACAGTAAACGTAAATCTGAAACAAACACACAACAATTTAATAACCGTACTATCCCTCAAATAAAGAACAAAAAACTCTATTTCAATACGAATGAAATTTTAAATAGAGAACCCTTACCTTTGCGAAATACCTATAAAAAGAAAGTTCAAGAATATTTTAAGGATAAATCAAACTAATGATTGCGTTTAATTACGAAACTGAATTTCTATTAAAGAATCATGAGAATTTAATTGATTGGATTATCAAATCTATTGATAATGAGCACTATAGAATTGATGACATTAATTATATCTTCTGTGATGATGAATATTTGAGTGAATTAAACATTAAACACCTAAAACACAAAACATTAACTGACATTATTAGCTTTGATTATACAATAGGAAAGCTAATCTCGGGTGATATATTTATTTCAATTGAAAGAGTTGAAGAAAACGCCAAAAAATTTAAGGTTTCTTTTGATGATGAATTGCATAGAGTCATGATGCATGGTATGTTACATTATTGTGGTTATAATGATAAAACAGATGAAGAAAAAAGAGTGATGCGTCAAAAAGAAGATTATTACTTATCTTTGCGCGATTTTTAATTCCTATAAAATCAAATGTTCCACGTGAAACATGTGCTACTATACAAATTAGAAAATGAGTTTATTTCAAGATATATATGATGTCATCGTCGTTGGTGGCGGACATGCAGGTAGTGAGGCCGCAGCTGCTAGTGCGAATATGGGGGCCAAGACGCTGTTGATTACAATGAGCTTGCAAAATATTGCACAGATGAGTTGTAATCCTGCCATGGGCGGAATTGCAAAGGGACAAATTGTTCGAGAAATTGATGCGTTGGGTGGATATAGCGGAATTGTTACCGATAAAACTGCCATACAGTTTAAGATGCTTAATAAGTCTAAAGGTCCTGCAATGTGGAGTCCGAGAGCTCAAAGTGACCGAATGCGTTTTGCTGAAGAATGGAGATTGATGCTAGAACAAACTGAAAATGTTGATTTTTATCAAGATATGGTGAAGGGACTCGTTATTGAAGATGGTGTGATTGTCGGCGTAAAAACGGGATTAGGGATTACTATCAAAGCCAAGACGGTTATCTTGACAACCGGTACTTTTTTGAACGGATTGATTCATATAGGTGATAAAAGTTTTGGTGGTGGTAGAGCAGGTGAAAAAGCGGCAACTGGAATTACTGAGGACTTGGTAAAATTAGGGTTTGAGTCTGGTAGAATGAAAACTGGAACTCCACCTCGAGTAGATGGGAGGTCATTAGATTATTCGAAAATGATAGAACAACCAGGTGATGAAAACCCTGAGAAATTTTCATATAGCACATTTACAAAACCATTAAGTGCGCAACGGTCATGTCACATGACATATACAAGTCAAGAAGTTCATGATGTGCTTCGTGAAGGTTTTGAAAGATCTCCAATGTTTAATGGAAGAATACAAAGCATTGGCCCAAGATATTGCCCTTCAATTGAGGATAAAATTGATCGTTTTGCCACAAAAGATAGACATCAATTATTTATTGAACCAGAAGGTTGGGATACGGTTGAAGTCTATGTAAATGGTTTTTCAACTTCTTTACCGGAAGACGTTCAAGCCAAAGCCTTACGAAAAGTTGCAGGTTTTGAAAATGTAAAGTTCTTTAGGTTTGGATATGCAATTGAATATGATTACTTCCCTCCTACGCAATTGACACATACGTTGGAAACTAAGTTAATTCAAAATTTATATTTTGCCGGACAAATTAATGGGACCACGGGTTATGAAGAAGCTGCTGCTCAAGGATTAATGGCTGGAATCAATGCAGCATTAAAAATACAAGAAAAAGAACCATTTATACTGAAACGGAATGAAGCCTATATCGGTGTGTTGGTAGATGATTTGATTACAAAAGGTACAGAAGAGCCTTATAGAATGTTTACGTCAAGAGCGGAATATAGAACTTTATTAAGACAAGATAACGCAGATTTAAGGTTAACACCTAGATCTTTTGAAATCGGATTGGCCTCTAAAGAACGTTTGGATCGTGTGCTAGAAAAACAGAAAAAAACTGATGATTTTGTAAAGTTTTTGAAGGAGACTAGTGTTAAACCAGAAGCCATTAATCATATCTTAAAAAATAAGGACTCTGCTGAAATTTCACAATCGATGAAGATGTTTAGAATTGCTGCTAGACCACAATTAGATTTTAATGATGTGCGCCAGTTTCCTGGAGTAAATGACTTTATTATTGATAATAAACTCGATAATGAAATTATTGAACAGGCTGAGGTCTATGTTAAATATTCTGGATATATAGAAAAGGAAAAGAATAATGCAGATAAATTAAATAGGCTTGAAAATGTTACAATTCCTGCTAACTTTGATTATCACAAATTGAAATCATTATCCTATGAAGCCAGAGAGAAACTATCTACAATTCAACCTACATCTATCTCACAAGCAAGTCGTATTTCTGGCGTTTCTCCAAGTGATGTTTCAGTATTGTTAGTATACATGGGTAGATAAAGAAAATAAAGTTCCACGTGAAACATTTTTAGGTTGGTTTATAAAACAACTATCAATAAATATTAAAAAGTTCTGTGTGACCATAGAAACAACAGATAATAATGCATGAAACTAATTAACGAATCTCCTATAAATAACAACAAGTTAGTGCAGTATCTAGCTTGTAAAGATTATACTGTTTCACGTGAAACATTTACTATTTTTATTGATAAAGAATCTGAATTGCTAATTACTTCACCAAGACCTGACGACCAAGATTTGGGAAGATATTACGAAAGTAAAGATTATATTTCACATTCTAATTCTAAGAAATCGTTTATTGATAAGGTTTATCAGATTGTAAGAAACTATACGATTAAGCAAAAAGTCAAATTGATAGATTCGTTGAATGCTGTTGATAAAGTGATCCTTGATATTGGATCGGGTACAGGTGACTTTTTAGCTTCTTGTCAAAAAAGTGGTTGGAATGTAACAGGAGTAGAACCAAATAAAAACGCGAGAGTATTGACAGAAGCGAAGCTTGAAACTTCGAATTGTAAAATCTATAACTCAATTGAAGAAATACAAAGCCAAGCCCAAAACTTAGAGCATGGAACATATGATATAATTACAATGTGGCATGTGCTAGAGCATGTACCTAATTTAACAGATTATATTTCCAGTCTAAAAAGATTGTTGAAACCAAATGGTACTTTGATTGTTGCTGTACCTAATTATAAAAGTTTTGATGCAACTCACTATAATGAATACTGGGCAGCTTATGATGTGCCAAGACACTTATGGCATTTTTCAAAAACAGCTATCAAAAAATTGTTTCAACAAGAAAATATGAAAGTGATTGAAGAGCTACCTATGAAGTTTGATTCCTATTATGTAAGCCTACTTTCTGAAAAATATAAAACAGGAATGTCAAACTTCTTAAAAGCTTTTTATATTGGATTAAAATCAAATTTGGCGGCAAAATCTTCTAAAGAGTATTCTTCACTCATTTATATCATAAAAAATGGCTAAAATCGAATTTTAAAGCGATATAAGACGCCCTTCACCTTTAAGTAGTGTAATTGCTTCTCATTTTATAAATAATGCGAAAGAGTTTAATTAATTGATTGTTATTTAATAAATCATACTTATTAAAAAGTTAAAAACAATAGATATTTTTTATTTTAATTATTTTTGACAAAAATCAGAACTTATTTTTTTAAGTATCTTTATTAGAGAATAATAAAATAATGTAGTTTTGCCCAAAATATATAAACACATACAATGAAAAAATTTGGAATAATAGTAGTATTGACATTTTCTTTACTTTCTTGTACACAAACTAAGATAGCTTATGTAGATGTTGAAGAAATTATGAAAGAGTATAAAGGCACAAAAGAAGCAGAGTCTTTAATCAAGGTAAAATCAGAAAAGCTGAAAGCCGAATTAGATAGTTTGGTTATTGGTTGGGAAACCAAAGCAAGAGAATATCAGCAAAAAGCTCCAAAAATGTCTCCAAAGAGTAGAGCAGAACGTGAGCAAGTATTGATGCAAGAACAACAAGCAATAGGTCAACGTCAACAAACTGTACAGCAACAAGTACAGACTGAAGGCCAAGAAAGTTTAAAGGTGTTGTCAAAAGAAATTAATGATTTCGTGAAAACATATGCTAAGGAAAAGGGCTATAATTTTATTTTAGGAACTTCAGGTGATAATGGAACAGTAATGTATGGTGAAGAAAAAGCAGATATTACTGATGATGTCTTAGTTCAATTAAATAAATCTTACAAGGAAAAAGAGTAAGTTTACCCAGATAAAATACTAATAATCAGCTAAATAAGCTTAGGGTTCACACCTTAAGCTTTTTTAGTTATTAACAATTAATTTTAAAAATGTTAATAACCAATACTTAAATTAAAAAAGTTACGTTAATATAGGGCTAACCAATACATGCAGAATGAAAAAATTAGTCTTTTTAACGTTTTTAGCGTTTACTACAATTTCGGTTAAAGCTCAAATAGCATCCGGTAAACATCTTATTAAGTACCTAGAGATTAACACTACACAATCAGATTACGGTACTACATTTTTAGGTGATGACAAAGTTATTATGGCAATGCCATTTAACGAAAAATCAAAGGTCAGTCAGTCCGATTTATTTATAGGAGATATTGGTGAAAAAGGAGAAATTAAAAATAAAGAGTTGATAGAAGGTATAAGACAACTTAAGAAAGTTTCAAAAACCGGAATAACTTATAGTAACGATTTAAAAACAGTATACTTTTCTGCAAAAAAAGATAAAAGGAAAAAAAGTAACGAAAAGGATCAGTTGTTTAAAGCAACAATAGACGCTTCAGGAAATTGGATTAATATTGAAAAATTACCATTTAATGATAAAAAATATTCTACAGGGCAACCTACATTAAGTAAAGATGGTAAAAAATTATATTTTGTTTCAGATAGACAAGGGTCTTTTGGTGGGTCAAAAGATATTTATGTTGTTGATGTAAAAGATAATGGTACTTATAGCGAACCAACAAACTTAGGTAATAAGGTAAATACAAACGGTGAAGAAATAACACCTTTTATTACAGATAGCGATATGTTGTATTTCTCATCTAACGGTCATAATGGCGGCCAAGGAGATTTAGACATATATGCTGGCCAGGTTTCGGATAATACAGTATCTGAAGTTATTCATTTAGAAGCTCCTATTAATAGTGTCAATAATGATTTTGCATATATTATTAATAAAAATAATGATGCTGGATATTTTTCTTCTAACAGGTTACAAGGGCAAGATAATAATGACATATATTCATTTATTCTTGAAGAACCGGTACCAGAGAAATGCCTACAAGAGATTGCAGGAATAGTTAGAGATAAAGAAACTGATGAGGTCTTAAATGATGCAGCCATGACATTGTTTGATGAAGAAGGAAATCAGATTGAACAAATTATTACTGATAAAAACGGAGCATATAACTTTACCTTAGATTGCAACCAGACATATACATTAATAGCATCTAGCTTATATTATGTTAAAGAAGAGCACATTGTTAATACTGCAAATTATTTGAATGCACCTGCATTGGAAGCTCATAAATTCTTAGTTAAAAAATCAGGTACTGAATTAGAAGAAGCAATTGCAGCAGCAAATGGTGAAGTGACTACTGAAAAAGAAGCAAAAGAAGTTGACAATACTCTCGTGGAAACAACAGAAAATACTACAGAAAAAGAAAAAACCCAGGAAGAAGTCGCTGTTGAAAAAACACAGAAAACTGAAGAGGAAGTAAAAGAATCTGAAGCTTCTTTTAACTCGGTTTATTTTGGTTTTGATAAGTCGAATATTACTTACGAAGCTTCAAAAGAGCTGGATAAGATTGCAACTATTTTGAGTGAAAATGATGCTCTTGAAATCGAAGTATCTTCTTATACAGACTCAAGAGGTAGCAGTGCTTATAACATACAATTGTCTAATCGAAGAGCTAAATCAACAGTAGATTATTTAGTTTCACAAGGTATAGATAGAAATAGAATTAAATCAAAAGGGTATGGCGAAAGTCGAATGATAAATAAATGTGTGAACGGTGTTGAATGTAGCGAAGAAGCTCATGCAAAAAACAGAAGAACAGAGTTCGTTATTTTAAACCCACAAGCTTACATTGAACCAGAGAAAAAACAGTCTTCAAAGCAACCTGTTTCAATAGCCAATACTAAAAAGAATGATACCAAAAATAAAGAAATAACTGTCGCTAAACATTTATATAATAATACTAAAGATACAGATGAGACTAATAAATCAATTGTTTCGGAAAGTATAAATGACCTTAATGAGGTAAACGAAGGTGAATCTATTAGTTTAAATAATGAAATTGAAACATCTATTTCGAAAAAAAACACCAAAGAAGATTTATTGTTAACAGATAGTAATACAGATGAGAGTAACCAAGAATCAAGTTCTGATGCATTAGTAGTTGCGGAAACAATTCAAAATAAAAAGAACATTTTAAAAACAGATAACAACGAAGACGTACTTGTTGTAGATAATAAAACAGATTCTAATGAAGTGAATCATACTGATAAAATAGAAGAATTATCAGCTTCGGATATCGTAACTGCTCAAACCACTCAAAAATCTAGTAAAGAAACACTTGAGAACAAATCTTTAACTAATGACGATAGTCAAGTAGGAATAATTTCAAACCAATTAGATACTACTGATAGTACATCTACTAGTATTAAAGAAAGTCTAAAAGCGAAATCAGATCTTTCTGAAGTAGTATTAAATGATGAGAATAAACTAGCTTCAAATAATCAACCATTAAAAAAAAAACGCTTAGAAGTGCTATAGATAAAAACAATGTTAATTTAAAAAACACATTTGATGATGATGATGATGAAACAGAAGCAGAAGTAGTTTTCAATAAAGATTTAGGTAAAGCGAAGGATAATATCAAATCATTTTCAAATAGTTTGAATGAAGATGATGACGAATACAATGATAGCGATGTAGTAGATCGAAAAACAAAGGAAATTGTTATTCCAGGTAAGCTTGAAAAAAACGCACCTTTAAAAACGGGTACTTTAGATGTTTCAGCCATGATGATGAAAGGAAATGGCAACTACATTGAAACTGGTAGAGCTTCAAAAACACATGCGATTCGTATTAATTTTAAGATGCATAACAATGAAAATGTTTCTCCCGGCAATAAAGAAATATTTATCATAATTCAAAATCCTAACAAAACCGTTATAAACGAAAAGGGTAAATTTACTCTAAGAACCGGTGAAGAATTACCTTATTCTGATGAAACTGTTGCCTATTATGATGGTAATAATATACACATATCGATTCTTTCAGGTAAGTTTATACAGAAAATCACTAAAGGAACTTATATTGTTCAAGTATACATAGAAAGATACCTAACAGGTCAAACCTTATTAATATTAAGTTAATTTATGATCTTAAAAGATACACTCCAAAAATAGTTACCATAAAATATACTACGATCGTCATTGCTCCGGCATAATCCTTAGCAATACGTTGTCCGAGTAATAATGCTAATAATACTTTCCCGGCTATAACAGCAGCATAAAAACCAATAATCATTGTTCCTGAAGTATAAATTTGGATAACTCCAATAATACTTAAAACACCAACAATAAGTTCACCAACCATAACGACTCCTAACATCAAAGGAACACTGTTTTTAAAAAAAGTTTTACTAAAATGATCTTTTAAAAATGAGACATTCCCTTTCCAATCGGTTAATTTGTCAATACCCGATTGTAAAAATACAATAGCTAAAAAGGCTAATATTAAAAGTTGAGGGGCAAACTTTGTCGCAGTTTGTATAAGTGATTCCATATATTTGAATTGTTAGCTTCAAAGATACTAAGTTAATTTATCATTCCTGTGCAGCAAGGAATCCATGCAAAGTTTAGTATACATACAAAACCTCAAGACATTTCCTGTTTTCTCCTACTAGTAGATCAAAAAGCACATCCAGAAGGGAGAGGGCTTTGAGTTGCTAAATCATTAGCAAAACCTTGGTTTGTCTCAAAAGCAACAAATCCGTTAGCAACAGAACCTTTAAAAGCCTTTATTCCATAACCTGAAGTGTTCATATGGGCACGAACGATAACAATTTGATCTTTAGCAATGTTTACACTTCCACCAGACCGTGTAAAAGGTTGTTCATTGACATGACTATGTCCTAAAATTCTTCGATAAATTAGCTCTTCATTTTCTGTGAGTACTTCCCACCAATTAGCATATTGATTACACCCTTTATCAGGACTAAGCACTTCGACATTAAACGTATATGCATTTTCATTTCCTGATGTCGAAACAGAAACAATAGCTGCTTTTTCACTAGTTTGATCTGGTAGCTGAATCGTACTCGTTTCATTACTCGAACCACAAGAAATGAGTAAAATAAATAATGTTTGTAAAGTAAACTTAGTAGTAGTTAATATACTATTTTTCATAAAAAGATGTTTAATCAAAGATATCATAAAAGTCGTTCTTTTTGTAAAATCCTAACACTTTGAGGTGCGATAGATAAAAACCCCTGTTTACAGGGATGCTATTTTCACGGTTTGCAGTATGTATATTATAAAATTAAAATATAACATTTGTATTGATTGATGATTTTAAATAAACAAAAAATATTGATCTCGAACCTTAAAAATTTATTAATTTCATACAACCAAAAACGTAAGACCCATTATGGGTTTCTATAAACAAAAATTCATATAATGAATCTTTTCAAACAACTCTTAATTTCATGTATTGTCCTTTTAGTAGTATCCTGTAAAGACAAAAATCCACAACAAGAAACCGATAATCTTTTTAAGTTTAAAGAGTATATATATTATACAACTTCAGGCATAGTTTCTGTAACCGAACCTATACAAATAGGCCTGGCTAAGGAAGCGTCTTATTTACTGGAAAACACTTTTATATCAGATAAGATCATTTCTATTTCTCCCTCTGTCAAAGGAAAATTATCCGCATTAAATTCGAGAACCTTGGTTTTTAAACCCGAAGAAAATTTAAAACCAGATACTGAATATAGTGTTACAGTTAATTTATCGAAGGTTTATAACAGTGTTCCGTCAGAGTATAAAAAATATACATTCAAGTTCAAAACGATTCAATCCAACTTTACAATTAACACGAACAATTTACAATCGTATAGTAAAGAATGGCAATATATTGAAGGTGTTTTAAAATCGGCAGATGTTTTACCAATCGAAACGGTAAAAAAATTGGTTTCAGCAACTCAAAAAGGAAAGAAATTAAAATTAAAATGGCAACCTGTAGTTCAATCTTCTACGGTTTATGAATTTAAGATAGATAGTATTCATCGTTTTAAAGAGGACTCAGAAATTGAAATAAATTGGTCAGGTAAAAAGCACGGTATTGACAACAAAGGCACTGCTAAAAAACAGATTCCGGGTATTAGTAATTTTACTATAATGAATGTTGACGTGATTCAAACCCCAGAACAACATTTAGCGATTAATTTTTCTGATCCTTTAAAAAAACAGCAAAATTTTAAAGGCTTGGTTGCAATTGAAAATACTAAGAGCTTAAAATATGTTGTTGATGGTAACATCTTAAAAGTATATCCAGATAGTAGAGTTATAGGCAATGTTCAAGTAGATGTTTTTCAAGGTATTAAAAACACAGATAATTATAAACTAAAAAAGACTTTCTCAGAGAAAATTGCATTTGAGCAGGTAAAACCGGCAGTTAGATTGGTCAGCAGCGGGGTTATTTTACCAAACTCTAACAACTTAAAATTCAATTTTGAAGCTGTAAATCTTAAAGCTGTTGATATACGTGTAATTAAGATCTATGAAAACAACGTCTTGCAATTTTTACAGGAAAATAATCTCGACGGAATAAACAGATATAGTATCAGAAGGGTAGGTCGCAGAATTGCTAAAAAAACAATGACTCTTATCAAATCTGATATAGAGAATAATGGTAAATGGAAAACCTATGCCATTGATCTATCAAAAATGATCAAGTCAGATCCAGGCGCCATTTATAGAATAGAGTTGAGCTTCACAAAAGATTATTCCTTATATACTTGTGATGGCGGTCAAACCGTTACGAATTCAGAAGATGACGATGATTATTATGAAGAAGAAGATTATTATTATGGTGATGAGAGTCAATATAATACTGCTGAATTGGATGATGCTGATGAACGTGAAGAACAGTATTGGGATAATTTAATATATAACTACCAAAACAACCGTTATTATAATTGGGAAGACAGAGAAAATCCATGTAAAGTAGCTTATTATTACAATGAAAATAATATAGTATCCACCAATATTTTAGCTTCAAACTTAGGAGTAATTGCTAAAAAAGGAGAGAATAGATCTTATCACTTTGCAGTAACAGATATTCTTACTACAAATCCTATTGCCAATGCAACGGTTACCTTATTTAATTACCAACAGCAAGAAATAGCGACGGTTAAAACAGACGGACAAGGTTTTGCGATTTATGATGCTGATAAAAATGCATATTTTGCCATTGTTTCGAATGGAAAAAATAAGACATACATTAAATTAGATGACGGATACTCATTGTCATTAAGTAAGTTTGACGTTTCAGGCAAAAGATTACAAAGGGGATTAAAAGGATATATCTACGGTGAACGTGGCGTTTGGAGACCTGGTGACACCTTACATCTTACTTTTGTACTGAATGATAATGCAAATCCACTTCCTAAAAATCATCCAGTTCGATTAGAAATTACAGATCCACATGGAAAATTAAGCTATAAAAAAATTAAAAAAGATGATAATAATGGTTTCTACAAATTCACGGTACCTACATCAGAAACAGCAGCGACAGGTAGTTGGAATGCTAAAGTCAGTGTTGGTGGCGCTGTTTTTTATCAAGGATTAAAAGTAGAAACCGTAAAACCTAATCGATTAAAAATTAAAATTGACTTTACCGATGAGGTGCTCACTTCAAAAAAACCAATTGACGCATCGTTAAATGTAAAATGGCTACATGGTGCTGTGGCTAAAAATTTAAAAGCTGAGGTAAATGCAAAATTTACGAGTACCTCAACGGCATTTAAAAACTATCCTAAATATATTTTTACGGATCCTACACGAACATTTTCTACAGAAGAAATGACCATTTTTGATGGAAGACTAGATGCCGAAGGAAATGCTAAATTGACGAAAAAAGTGAATTTTGGCAACAAAGCACCGGGTATGTTAAAAGCATCATTTTTGACCAGAGCTTTTGAAAACGGAGGCGATTTTTCTATGGATGCCGTCAGTATGAATTTTGCACCTTATGATGTCTTTGTCGGCATGAGATCTCCTAAAGCAAGAGCTTATGGTTCATATTATACTGATGAAGATGTAACTTTTGACGTTGCAACAGTTGATGCTGAAGGAAAACCTGTTCAACGCAGCGGAGTTGAGGTAAAAGTATATCAAATTCAATGGCGTTGGTGGTGGAACTCTTCTTATGACGATTTGGCGTCGTACGTTGGAAGTCAGTATCACAAACCTGTAAAATCGTTTATAGTAGATACCAATACTAAAGGAAAAGGAAATTTCAAAGTCAACATTCCAGATAAAGATGGAGGCAGGTATTTAATTAGAATAGTAGATCCGAAAAGTGGACACGCCACAGGAAGAACAATCTATTTCTATAGAAATTGGTGGAGTAGACCGGCAGGAAGTGATCCTCAAGCGGCAAAAATGTTGGTATTTTCTGCTGATAAAGAGAATTATAATGTAGGTGAAACAGCAAAAATAACATTCCCATCAGGTACAGCGGGTAGAGCATTGATCAGTATTGAAAATGGTACAGAAGTATTAGATCAACAATGGATTAAAACTCAAAAAGGAGAGACAACTGCTGAAATACCAATTACTAAGGAAATGACACCGAATGTATTCATTAATATCTCTCTATTACAACCACATGCCTCTACCGCTAATGATTTACCATTGCGATTATATGGTGTGATTCCGATACTAGTAAAAGATCCTAATACGATATTAGAACCTCAGATTTCAATGCCAAAAGTGTTACGCCCTGAAGAAAAATTTACGGTTAAAGTCAGTGAAAAACAAGGAAAACCAATGACTTATACCTTAGCGGTTGTTGATGAAGGTCTATTAGATCTAACACGTTTTAAAACGCCAAATGCATGGAATAATTTTTATACCAAAGAAGCATTGGGAGTAAAAACCTGGGATATTTTTGATC
>Ga0209633_10000167_pt1 | contig 77834 bp, 71 predicted proteins | sample Cruoilmetagenom1_FD_187290 | JGI IMG/M metagenome (GOLD analysis project Ga0209633, IMG submission 187290) | Oil polluted marine microbial communities from Coal Oil Point, Santa Barbara, California, USA - Sample 1 (SPAdes) (version 2) | ecosystem: Environmental > Aquatic > Marine > Oil seeps ... | reverse complement strand
CGCGCAGCGCCAAGACACGAGCAGCAATGGCAAAGCCGAAATCGCCGAATGTCTCGGCCATGCGAATGCCGTGATAACTCTCGCTGGGTTCCGACAGCGTCGGATAGCGGCCGCTGGCGAGCCAGTCGAAAGTGCCACAGTCAACGATGATACCGCCCAGAGAATTGCCGTGCCCGCCCAGGAATTTGGTGAGCGAATGCACCACAATGTCTGCGCCGAATTCGACCGGCCGGCAGAGATAGGGAGAAGCAAGCGTATTGTCGACGATCAGGGGAACACCAGCGGACTGAGCAACCTTCGCAATCGCTTCCAGATCGGTGACAACGCCTCCGGGATTGGCGAGAGACTCGACGAAGATTGCCTTGGTCTTGTCGCTCACTGCCTGCTCGAAGCTTTCGGGATCATCCGTGTTGGCCCAGACCACCCGCCAATCGCATTTTTTGAAGGAATGATTGAACTGGTTGACCGAACCGCCATAAAGCTGGCGGGCGGCGATGAATTCATCGCCGGGCTCCAGCAGGGTATGGAACACGACCGTTTGAGCGGCGTGGCCCGAGGCGACCGCTAGTCCGGCGGTTCCAGCCTCCAGCGCCGCCACCCGCTCCTCGAGCACCGCTTGGGTCGGATTCATAATCCGGCCGTAGATGTTGCCGAAGGCCTCCAAATTAAACAGCGATGCAGCGTGATCCGCATCGTCGAACACGAAAGCCGTGGTTTGGTAGATCGGCGTGATGCGGGCGCCGGTCTCGGCATCGGGCTGAGCGCCCGCGTGAACGGCCAACGTATCGAATCCCGGCTCGCGGTCCTGGGTCATTGGAACTCCCTCTCAGGTGAATTGATTGCGTATGGGGCGGCTCGCTGACGATGGCGGCAACGTCAACGGCTAATCCTGCGCGACAGGGCGTCGTCGCGTGCGCCCGCCGCCGATCACACGGTGCTGAAAGCCCTTTGCGAGCCGTGGCCGCCTGTTGGAAATGGTTCTGGTGTTAACGCCGGCCCAGCCGATTTCGCCCGAGAGCCGGCCATATTCGATTTTTGGGCAGCGGTTCATAACCACCTTGAGGCCGGCGTCTTCAGCGATTTTGGCCGCTTCGTCGTTGCGCACACCAAGCTGCATCCAAATCACCTTGGCGCCGATCTCAATCGCGTCCTTGGTGATGGGAACGGCTTCCTTCGCGTTTCGAAAAACATCGACGATGTCGACCGGCTCTTCGAGATCCTTCAGCGAGGCGACGATGGTCTCACCCAACAAGGTTTTCCCCGCATGGGTAGGATTCACCGGGATCACGCGAAATCCCTTTTGCATCAGATATTTGAGCGCGAAATAGCTGGGTTTTACAATGTTGGGGCTGGCGCCCACCATGGCAAAGGACTTGTGCGACGACAGGATGTCCCGGATGTAAGCGTCGTCGTAGTTATCGTGGTTCATGGGAGCGTGGCGTTCCTGATTGTCTAATTTTCGTGCCAGTCGGGCGGGCGCTTCTCGAGAAACGCGCCGATACCCTCTTCCGCGTCCCGGTGCAGCATATTGGTGACCATCACTTCGGTGGCGTAGTCGTAGGCCGCTTGCAGCGGCATCTCGATCTGGCGGTAGAACGCTTCCTTGCCGATCTTCACGATTGCCGTCGACTTTCGGGCGATCTGCTCGGCCATTTGGAGTGCTTCACCGAGAGCCTGTCCACGCGGCGCCACAGTATTGACGAGCCCGAACTCATGGGCCTGTTGGGCGCGTATCATGTCGCCGAGCAACAGCATTTCCATGGCGTGCTTGCGGCTCACATTGCGGCTGAGCGCCACCATCGGCGTCGAGCAGAACAGGCCGAGATTGACACCAGGCGTGCAGAACTCTGCGCCTTCGCCTGCCACTGCTAAATCGCAACTCGCCACCAGCTGGCAGCCGGCGGCGGTGGCCGGCCCTTCGACCGCGGCGATCACCGGCTTGGGCAATTTGACGATCGCCTGCATCACCGCTGAGCAAGCGCTCAGGATCTCGGCAAAATAGGCGCGGCCGCGGTCGGGATCGCCGCGCCGCGCCGTAATTTCCTTCAGATCGTGGCCCGCGCAAAATACCGGCCCGTTGGCTGCGAGCACGATCGCTTTGATCGCGTCGTCCGACGAGATTTCGTCGAGCGAAGCACCGAGCTCCGCAAGCATGGCCTCCGACAATGGATTGCGCGCCTCGGGGCGGTTCAAGGTCAAAATGGCGATGGTGCCGCGATCCTCCCTGAGCAGGATCTCGGCTTCGCCTGTGGCTTCCAGTGGTTGAGCGGTCTCGGCCATTGCCTGTTTGCCTATTTTGGACCCGCGCCTATGACAAGCATAGCTGAAGCCTAATCGCTGTCCATGACCGGCTTGATTTCGTCCATCATGCCTCCCACGACTTCAGCATTTTCGGGCAATGGCGTGAAGCGTGACATCGAGCCCAGCTGTTGGCGCATAAGGGCAATCATCCGCTCTTTTTGCTGAGCGGTGAATCGGTCGTTCTCACGAATGAGCGCGATTGCCTGTTCGGCTTGCTGCTGCAGCTCTTCTGGCGACCGTTTGGATCTCACGAAACCATAGGCGAGGCCCACGCTTTGCCCGACTCTGCTCCATTCGAGAAAGTCGCTGAAGCCATTGGCTTGCAATATTTTCTCGATTTCAGCTCTGGCCTGCTTGTTCTGTATATACGCAGAGACCGCCGCCATGGGTCCGTTCGAGGGCGGTCCCGAGCGGTCTGTTTGGGCTTCGTATTTCGTTCCGACTTTTTTGATCTGCGCGAACGAGGCGAGAAAGCGCTTGACCATGTCGGGTGTGAGTTTCACCTGCTCGAAGGGTGGAGCGGTGGTATCCTGAGCCACGCCGGTAGATTGCACCTGCGGCAAGGCCAGCAATCCTAGGCAAACGAGCAGAACGGCGATCAATCTTGGCATTATCGGCTGTGCTCCCATAGACCGGCGCTTGGTTTGATCTTGAGCGGGTGGCCTTGTCAAGGAAGCGGGAGAAGAACGGGCGGAAAACTTCGGCCTAGGCGTCAGATTCAGACGCTGCTCGGTTCGCAGGGGTCGTTTTGTGGTAATTATTTACCACATTGATAAAGCTTTGTAATAATGCGAGTTTTTCATTCTAGTTTGTTGACTCTTGATCGGTTGCTCAGCTAGAAGGTCACGCTGCCGGTCGTGCAGAATGATGAGCGAAGACTCCCGGCGACTGGACGGACTGCCATTAATCGAGAACGGCCCCATGAATACTTATTCGGCCAAGCCCGACGACATAAAGAAGAATTGGATCTTGATCGATGCCGAAGGGTTGGTGGTCGGCCGATTGGCGGCGCTGATCGCGACCCGGCTTCGCGGCAAGCACAAGCCGATTTTCACGCCGCATATGGACTGCGGCGACCACGTTGTCGTGATCAACGCCGACAAGGTGGCGCTGACCGGGAACAAGGCGGCCGACAAGACCTACTACCGGCACACCGGCTATCCAGGCGGCATCAAAGAGCGCCGTGCTCACCAGGTATTGGAGAGCAAACAGCCCGAGCGCGTGCTGCAAATGGCGGTACAGCGCATGATGCCCAACGGACCGTTGGCCCGGAAGCAGCTGAAAAGTCTGCGGCTCTATGCGGGCTCCGACCATCCCCACGACGCCCAGCAGCCTGAGACGCTGGACGTCCGCAAGTTAAACGATAAGAACGCCGTGAGAGACCGAAACCATGGCTGATGAAGAAACCAAGACGCTAGAGGATCTGGCTGAAATCGCCGGAACTGGCGAGCCCACCGAGCCAGCCGAACCCACAGCACCGGTCTACGAGCAGAAGTTGGATGCTCAGGGCCGGGCTTACGCGACCGGCAAGCGCAAGGACGCCGTGGCGCGGGTTTGGATCATGCCGGGATCGGGCAAGATCACGGTGAATGACAAGGATCAGGACGTATATTTCGCGCGTCCCGTATTGCGGATGATCCTGCAGCAGCCACTGGTAGCGGCGGACCGTAAGGACCAATACGACGTCCGCTGCACGGTCAGGGGCGGCGGCCTATCGGGCCAGGCGGGGGCCGTGCGCCATGGGCTTTCAAAGGCTTTGACCTATTTCGAGCCCGAGTTGCGGCCGGCCCTGAAGAAGGGCGGCTTTCTCACCCGTGACGCCCGGGTCGTGGAGCGCAAGAAGTACGGCCGGGCCAAAGCGCGCCGCAGCTTCCAGTTCTCGAAACGTTAATCACGTCCAGCTTCGCCCTTGCCGTCCGGCCACGGAGCGGCGAGAACAAACCCTCGACCGGCGTCAAGCCTAAGGGGACGCGAATGGCGGGCAAACTGGTGATAATTGGTGCGGGCGGCCACGGCCGGGTTTGCGCCGACGTTGCCAGCGCCGCTGGTTTCGACGTGGTGGGATTTTGCGACAGCGCGCTGGATCTGGGCGCCGAGGTTAACGCGATCAATGTGATTGGGCGCTCACCGGTAGACCTATCAAGCAGCTTTGACGTCGGTAAAACCTTTGCATTCGTGGCACTGGGCGACAATGCACGTCGTATAGATATTTTGAATGATATCAAGGAAATAGGATTTCGAATTCCGATCTTAGTTCATCCTATGGCCAGTGTTTCGCCGAGTGCTGAAATCGGCGAGGGAACGGTGGTGGTTGCGCAAGCTGCAATCAATGCAAACGCCAAGATCGGGAGAGGCTGCATCCTCAATACGGCCTGCTCGATCGACCACGACAACGTGCTGGAAGAGGGCGTTCAGATCTGTCCCGGCGTGCACGCGGCGGGTGCCGTGACGTTCGGCGAACAAGCGTTCGTGGGAACCGGCGCCAGCATCGTGCCCGGCGTTCGCGTTGGCGCCCGGGCCGTCGTGGCAGCGGGCGCGGTGGTCACTAGCGACGTGCCGGACGGCCTCACCGTAAGCGGCGTGCCAGCGGTGCCCGTTTCGGACCGCGGCTAGCGCTAGCCCCGTTCATTACTTCTGCCTGTTCGCGGAGTTTTACAGGCCCGCAAAATTCCGATAAAGCCGGGCCGGCACGCCAATGGAGGGCGCGCGTCATGTCGGCTGAGACGAGACACAGAATCGGAGTCATCGGCGCATCGGGTTATACGGGCGGCGATTTGGTGCGCCTGGCGGCCCGCCATCCGGCAATCGAAGTCGCCATGCTGGCCGGCAACACCCATGCGGGCCAGCCGCTTGCAGATGTGTTTCCGCATTTGGGGCTGATCGACGCGCCCGACTTGATCGCCGTCGATGAGGCCGACTGGTCCGACCTAGACGCCGTCTTTTGTGGGCTTCCCCACGGCACGGCCCATGAAGTGATCGCGGGCCTGCCCGGAGATCTCCGAATTATCGATATGTCGGCGGACTTTCGGCTGCGGGATCCGGAAGTCTATGCAAGCTGGTATGGCGGCACTCGGGGCTCGTCGCAGTTGCTCGACAGCGCCGTCTATGGCTTGAGCGAATATTACCGCGACGAAATCGCCGAGGCGCGGCTCGTGGCGTGCCCGGGGTGCTATCCCACTGCCAGCCTGCTCGCGCTCTTGCCCTTGGCAGCCGATGACCTGATCGATGTCCAAGACATCGTGATCGACGCCAAATCCGGCATTACTGGCGCCGGCCGCGGCCTGAAACAGAACACGCTATTTGCCGAGGCGGGCGAGGGGCTTTCGCCCTATGCGGTTGCCGCGCACCGCCATGCGCCGGAAATCGAGCAGGAGCTCGCGCGCGTCTCCGGCAAAGAGATTGTGGTGAATTTTACGCCGCACCTGATTCCGATGAGCCGTGGCGAACTGGTCACCTGCTATGTGCGGCTCGGCAGCGGTGCGACAGCAGAAGATCTACGGGCGGCACTGGTCGCACGCTATGCGGACGCGGCCTTTATCCGGGTAGCGCCTCAAGGCCATACGCCCGCGACCCAGCACGTCAGGGGCTCCAATTACTGCGTGATCGGCGTCTTTGCCGACCGGGTGCCCGGCCGTGCTATCGTGATCTCGGTCCTCGATAATCTGGTGAAGGGTTCGTCGGGACAGGCCTTGCAGAATTTCAATCTGATGTTCGGCTTGGACGAGACAACCGGGTTGGAGCAGCTGCCGCTATTTCCTTGAAGGCCAGGGGCTCCTAGGCCGCACGACTCATCACATAACTTCCGGGTGCGTCTTCGATCGGTTTGAGCGAGCCATCGCCCGGGGTTCGGGCCTTCACTTGACCGCCGGAATGTTTGGTGAGCCAAGCGATCCAATCGGGCCACCAGGAGCCCGGATGCTCTTTCGCCGTTTTTAGCCAAGCCTCGAGCGAGGGCGCCTTGTCTGGTCCCGTCCAGTGCTGATATTTCGGCTTGGCCGGCGGATTGACGACGCCAGCGATATGGCCGGAACCAGCCAGCACAAAACGAACATCGCCACCGAAAAGCTGCGAGCCTCGAAAGACCGAAGGGGCGGGGGCAATATGGTCCTCTCGCGCTGCCATCTGGTAGACGGGGATCTTGATCTTCGAGAGATCGAGCTTTTCGCCGCCCAGCTCCAATTCGCCCTTGGCGAGCTTGTTGTGGTGATAGAACTCCCGCAGATAGAACGCGTGGTTGGTCGGCGGCATCCGCGTTGAATCCGAGTTCCAGAACAACAGGTCGAAGGGAAGCGGTTTGCGGCCAAGCAGATAGTTGTTCACCACATAGGGCCAGATCAGGTCGCGGGCGCGCATCAGATTGAAGACCATCGACATACGCGAGCCATCCAGATAGCCAACTTCGGCCATCATCTCCTCGAGCGAGTTGAGCTGGGCTTCGTCGATAAAGACCAAAAGGTCGCCGGCCTGTTCGAAATCGAGTTGTGCCGTCAGAAAGGTCGCGGCTTGGATTCGTTTATCCTCGCGGGCCGCCATATAGGCCAGACTGGCGCCGAGCAACGTACCGCCGACGCAGTAGCCAAGCGCGTTGATCGTTTTCTCGCCGGTGGCGTCAATAACGGCCTGGACCGCGGCCAGAATGCCTTCCCGCATATAGTCTTCGAAGGTTTTTTTGGCGAGCCGCTCGTCGGGGTCGACCCAGGATACGACAAAGACCGTGAAGCCCTGTTCGACGACGTGCTTGATGAAGGATTTCTTCGGAACCAGGTCCAAAATGTAGAACTTGTTGATCCAGGGCGGTACGATCAGCAGCGGCGTCTTGTGCACGGTCTCGGTGGTGGGGGCGTATTGGATCAACTGAATAATATCATTCTGGAATACCACCTTGCCCGGCGTGACCGCCAAATTGCCGCCGACCTCGAAGGCATCCAAATCCGTTTGACTGATCTTCAGCAGGTCGTCCGAGCGCTCGATATCCTTGGCCAGATGCGCCATGCCCTGGACCAAGTTTTCGCCGCTGCTAGCTAGGGTTTCGCGAACCACTTCTGGATTGGTTAGAGGGAAGTTCGAGGGCGACAACGCTCCGGTCAGCAATTTGGTATAGAACTCGGCCTTCTGCTTGGTGCGGGGATCGAGGCCCTCGGTTTCCTCGACCAGCCCCTCCAGCGAATTCGAGGCCAGCAGATAGGCCTGCTTCCAGAAATCAAAATATTGGCGCTGTGACCAATCTTCGTCATCAAAGCGATGGTCGCCGGGCTCGGGCTCCACAACCGGTTCGACGTCCTCGCCCAAGAAGCGGCGCACCGACCGGCCCCAAAGCTCGGCATAGCCTTGCATCAGCTTGCCCTGGGCGCCGATCACCTTGCCGGGCGCGCCGGCCCATTGCTGTGCCAGCGAACCAAATATCTTGGCGGCCTCGCCCAGCTCGTTCGCCACGCTGTAGGGTCCGCCCTGCGCGTTGGCCTTTTCGACGACGCCGGACAGTACCTTGCCGCCTTCATTGATAAGGCGCACGGCATTCTTGGCCAGCTCAGCCGGGTCGCTACCGTTTGTCTCTGGCGGCGTATCGTGATTATCGCGCGACTTGGTCTCTGACATGGGCGTCTCCGAGGCCTATCATGCTACAGAATTAACACAGCTTTTACCCACAATGGCTGCATTTGCGCATTAGGGTTCAGAACAGAATAATCTGTGATTGGCTGGGTTTCGCCCATTGTGATAAGCGGGTATCGGGGGGAAGTGAGCGCCCGCGGCAGACAGGTGTTGGACGACTGGAAGGCATATGTTGCAGCGGTCGCGCAAATTTATGGCATGCGTTTTGGCAGCGACGCTCGTGCTAAGCCTTGGTGCCTGTGCGGGCACCGGTGAAGACCCTGTCGGTCTCTCCTATCCCAAGCTGGGCGCCATTAAACGCATCAAGGACAAACTGCTCTCCAAGGACGAGCAGGACGAGGCCATTCGCGATCTCTCAGAGGAGCAGGCCGGTCAGCGTGACGCCGCAATTGACGACATCGAGAAGCGCTGAATCTCGCGACTGATCGAAACCAATCCCGGTGATCCGGTTGGCCGGCTTAACATATTCTCGTGTTTTGCTTGCCGTTCGCTATAGTTCTGGGCTTAGTTCGGTTGAGCTTTGGCAACCCGCCTGGCCGGTTGAACGGTTGGTAACGTGCACGAATTCCACAGGGTAAAACGGCTGCCGCCTTACGTCTTTGAGGAGGTGAACCGCCTCAAAGCGGAAGCGCGTGGCCGCGGCGAAGACATCATCGACTTCGGCATGGGTAATCCCGACATGCCGACGCCGCCCCATATCGTCGAAAAACTGGTCGAAACGGTGGGCAAGGCCCGCACCAACCGGTATTCGGCTTCGCGCGGGATTCCGGGCCTACGCCGGGCCCAGGCCGCCTATTACGACCGCCGCTTCGGCGTCAAACTCGATCCCGAGACCCAAGTCGTCGCCACCCTCGGCTCCAAGGAAGGCTTCGCCAATATGGCCCAAGCCATCACGGCGCCGGGCGACGTGGTGCTGGTGCCGAGCCCGACCTATCCGATCCATGAATTCGGCTTCATCATTTCAGGCGGCGCCATCCGGCATCTGCCGATCGGCAGCGACAGCGATTTCTTTGCTTCGATCGATCGCGCCATGGCCCATTCGGTGCCCAAGCCGATCGCGCTGGTATTGAATTTTCCGTCGAACCCCACCGCCAAAGTGGTGGATCTCGACTTCTATTCCGAGGTCGTGGCTTACGCGAAGCGCCACGAGCTCATTGTGCTCTCTGATCTCGCCTATGCCGAAATCTACTTCGGCGACGAACCGCCGCCTTCAATTCTGCAGGTTCCGGGCGCCATGGACGTGGCTGTAGAGTTCACATCGCTCTCAAAGACCTATGCCATGCCTGGTTGGCGCATGGGGTTCGCGGTTGGCAATGAACGGCTGATCTCGGCGCTTGCGCGCATAAAATCCTATCTCGATTACGGCGCGTTCACCCCCATTCAAGTTGCAGCGGCTGCGGCGCTGAATGGGGATCAGGCCTGCGTCGATGATATCCGGGCTATCTACCGGAACCGACGGGACTGCCTGGTGGAATGTCTGGGCCGGGCGGGATGGCCGATACCGTCACCTCCGGCCACCATGTTTACATGGGCGCCCGTTCCCGAACGCTTTAGCTCGATTGGTTCGCTCGAATTTTCCAAGCTTCTGCTGGAGAAGGCCAAGGTCGCGGTCTCGCCGGGCATCGGCTTTGGCGAATATGGTGAGGGCTTCGTACGTATCGCGCTGGTCGAAAACGAGCAGCGAATCCGCCAAGCGGCGCGCAATATTAAAAAGTTTCTGGGCGAATCCGGCGACTCGATGGACAACGTCATCCCTATGGCGTCGAGCCGCAGTTGACCTCACAGATTTCCGATCATGTCTGAGACGCTGAGACTCGGAGTGGCTGGCCTTGGCACCGTGGGCCAGGGCCTGCTGCGCTTGCTCGAGCGCAACCGTGACAGCGTGGTGGCGCGAAGCGGGCGCTTGATCGAAGTGACGGCCGTTTCGGCGCAAAATCGGAAAAAGAACCGCGATGTCGATATCAGCGCCTATTCCTGGTTCCAAGACGCCAGGGATCTCGCGAACAGCGACGAGATCGACGTATTCGTCGAACTCATCGGCGGCGAGGACGGTATCGCCAAAGAATCCGTTGAGATGGCGCTTGGCGCCGGCAAGCCCGTGGTCACGGCCAACAAGGCGCTGCTGGCCCATCACGGCCTGGCGCTTGCGGCGCGAGCGGAACAGCACGGCGTTTCACTCAATTTCGAGGCGGCTGTTGCAGGCGGGATTCCGGTCGTAAAGGTGATGCGAGAGAGCCTGCTCGGCAACAAGGTCTCCCGCATCTATGGCATCCTGAACGGCACCTGCAATTACATCCTGACCCGGATGGAACAGCAGGGGCTTCCCTTCGGGGAAGTGCTGGAAGAGGCGCAGAAGGCGGGCTACGCCGAGGCCGATCCGACCTTCGATGTGGGCGGCCATGACACGGCCCATAAACTAGCGCTGCTCACCACGCTGGCCTTTGGCACCGAACCCTCCTTCGAGAGCATCTACCTGGAGGGCATCCAGTCGATTACGCCCGCAGACATCGAAGCCGCCGATAGCCTGGGCTATCGGATCAAGCTTCTGGGGGTTGCGCTCGAAACCGACAGCGGCATCGAGCAGCGTGTCCATCCGACCATGGTTCCGAAACACTCCGCGATTGCCGAAGTCGACGGCGTTTCTAATTGCGTGGCCATCGACGGCGATTTCGTGGGCGACATCATGCTGATTGGCATGGGCGCGGGCGCTGGCCCAACGGCCTCCTCGGTGATGGGCGATATCATCGATATCGCCAGGGGGAGCGTATTGCCACCCTTCATACGGGCGACCGGAGATCTCAAGAGGTACCAGCGGGCCGGCATGCGCGAGCATGAGGGGGGCTACTACATTCGCCTCTCGGTCTTCGACCGTCCCGGCGCATTTGCCGCGATTGCCCAGCGCATGGCCGAGCAGGAGATATCGCTCGAGAGTATCGTGCAGCGTCAGCCGGGATCGGCCTTGCCGGGCATCGGCAAGCGGGGCGAGGAGGGCGCGCCCATGCCGGTGGTTCTGATCACCCATCGCACCACTGAGGCCGCGATCCGCCGGGCGCTGGAATCCATCGAGTCCGACGGCAACGTTGACGAAAAGCCGCAAATGATCCGCATTGAGAACCTATGAGCAGCATGTAAGAACTGCGGGTCACGCGATCGGGGTTGGGAAGGACATCAAATGGCAAAGGACAACGGCCAATCGGGGCTCAGCCGGGTCTTCACGCTTGAGATCGCCCGCGTCACCGAGGCGGCTGCAGTAGCGGCCGCGGGCATGCGGGGGCGTGGCGACGAGGTGGCAGCGGATCAGGCGGCGGTGGACGCCATGCGGCGCGAGCTCAACCGCTTGCCGATCAACGGCCGTGTGGTGATCGGCGAAGGCGAGCGTGACGAAGCGCCGATGCTCTTTATCGGCGAGGAAGTGGGTTCCGGCGACGGACCCAAGGTCGACATTGCGGTGGACCCACTGGAGGGAACGACGATTTGCGCCAAGGCGCTGCCCAACGCGCTCGCGGTTATCGCTATTGCAGAAGAGGGCACGCTGCTCCACGCCCCGGATATCTATATGGATAAGATAGCTATTGGACCGGGCTACAAAGAGGGTTTGGTAGATCTCGATGCCTCCGCCTCCGATAATTTGAAGGCCCTGGCGAAGGCGAAAGGCGTGGCTGTTCCCGAAATCACGGCCTGCATTCTCGATCGTCCGCGTCACGCCAAATTGATCGAAGATGTGCGCGCCACCGGCGCCGCCATCAGGCTGATCGGCGATGGCGACATTGCCGGCGTCATTCACACGCACGATCCGGAAGAGACAGGGATCGATATCTATATGGGGATCGGGGGCGCGCCCGAAGGCGTGCTCGCAGCGGCAGCGTTGCGCTGTATCGGCGGGCAGATGCAGGCGCGGCTTCACGCCACCAGCGATCACCATCGCGAGCGTGCTAAGGCTGTCGGCGTCGAAGACATCGACCGCAAATACACCATGGAGGAAATGGCGTCAGGGGACGTTCTGTTCTCGGCGACGGGCGTGACCGATGGGTCCATGCTCGACGGCGTTAAATTCATCCGTGGCGGCATTGAAACCGAAACCGTGGTGATGCGGGCCGCGACCCGGACGGTTCGCTGGATCCGCACCGAGCACGGTTCGGTGGAGAAGTTCGCTTGAGCATTTCGGACCCTCGCCGAATCGGCGAAGCTCCAAGCTGCACTCTCTGAACAAAAGGCGATACTCCATGGGGCCAGCCAGCCTGAAGGCCGAGATAGCCTCGCCGCCGGGCGCGTTTCTGGGCGTCGAGCGTTCCGCGCGGAGTCTGCGCTGGGTCGAGCGCCTTGATCCTGACGAGGCGAATACCGCCACTGCAATCGCCCAGGCCCAAGGCGTTCCCGAACTATTGGCCCGCGTGATCGCGGCGCGTGGCGCGACACTGGCCAGCGCATCTGACTATTTTTCACCTACGCTCCGGACGATGATGCCGGATCCCGCTTCGCTCCAAGACATGGAGCGGGCTAGCCAACGGCTTGCTCACGCAATCCGGGAAGGGGAAGCAGTCGCAGTTTTCGGTGATTATGACGTCGATGGCGCGGCGAGCGCGGCCCTGCTGCATCGCTTTCTAGCGGCCCACGGGCTGCCCCCGCAGATCTACATTCCCGATAGGATGACGGAGGGATACGGGCCAAACGTACAGGCGTTCGAGCAATTGATCATGGAAGCCGGCGCCAAGCTGCTGGTGACGGTCGATTGTGGAATAACGTCCCATGCCGCGATTGCCCGGGCCAAGGAGTTGGGCGCTGACGTGATTGTGGTCGACCATCACTTGGCTGACGAGGAGTTGCCGGAAGCAACAGCAATCGTAAATCCGAACCGGCACGACGATCTGAGCGGGCTCGGCCAGCTGTCGGCCGCCGGCGTCACGTTTATGTTGCTGGCGGCGACGCAGCGCGCGCTGCGGAATGCTGGATGGTATGGCGATGAGCGTGATGAACCCGACCTTCTACGTAGCTTGGACCTGGTGGCGCTCGCCACGGTTTGCGACGTGGTCCCGCTGCAGGGCCTGAACCGTGCATTCGTGGCGCAGGGGCTGAAGGTGATGGGCTATCGGCGCAATACCGGCCTACGCACGCTTTGTGACAGCGCAGGCCTCACCAGCCAACCCACGTCCTATCACTTGGGCTTCGTGCTTGGGCCGCGCATCAATTCCGGCGGCCGCATTGGAGATGCGGGCCTCGGCGCCAGGCTGCTCTCTTGCGAGGACGAGGTCGAAGCGAAGCAGATCGCGCAGGTCCTGGAACGCCTGAACGTGGAGCGAAAGGCAACGGAGACCGCGATGCTGGAAGAGGCAATGATCCGCGCCGATGCCCTATTGGAGGCAAATCCGCAGGCGCCGATTTTGGCCGTGGCTGCTGACGATTGGCACAAGGGCATTGTCGGGCTCATCGCCAGCAGGCTTGCGGAGCGCTTTCGCCGTCCAGCGCTCGTGGTGGGCTGGGACGGCAAGGGTGAGGGGACCGGGTCGGCCCGCTCGATTCCCGGCGTGGATATCGGACACGCCGTCAAGCAGGCCATGCAATCGGGCCTGCTGCTCAAGGGTGGCGGCCATCCGATGGCGGCCGGCCTGACCGTGAAGCAGGATGGCTTCGAGGCGCTCATTGAAGCGTTGGGGAATAGCGTCGCCGATACCGTCACGCTGGCTGGACAAAATGCGGAATTAGCGATCGATGGCGCGCTGATGGCCGCCAGCGCCAGGGCCGATCTGCTAGAGCTGCTCGACCAAGCCGGCCCTTATGGCAACGGCAATCCCGAGCCGCGTTTCGCTTTTGCAGCCCATCACTGCATGGCGCCCAAGGTCGTTGGTGGCGCCCATATCCGTTGCACGCTGCGGGCGCCCGATGGTGCGCGCATTGGGGCAATAGCTTTTCGCGCTGCCGGTACGGAGCTGGGCGAATTGCTCGGCCAAGCGGCTGGGCGCCCGCTCCATGTGGCTGGTCATTTGAGGCGCGACAATTGGGGCGGGCGGGAGAAAATTGAGCTCGCAATCGAGGACGCTGCCGATCCGCGCAAGCTCCGAAACTGACGCGCCTGGGCGGGCTTGTCAGGGCGAAACTTCCCTTCTATATCAGCCTAGACCGGACCCAGTTCCTGCGCCCCCTTCGTCTAGTGGTTAGGACGCCAGGTTTTCAACCTGGAAACAGGAGTTCAATTCTCCTAGGGGGTGCCAATTTTCGCTCGATTGAAACGCAGGCGGCCGCGATATCGCAGCCGCCTGCTTTGTTGTTTAGACGCCCAGTTCCTTGGAAGCCATCTCGGCGCCCTTCAGACGCGAGCTGATCTTCTGGAACGCAATGTCACGCGCGACATCGGGCGAGCCGTGCTTAGGTTTGACGTCGATGCTGAACGGCGAAAAGCCACAATCGTCCGTCGCCCCTAGCTGCTCCTTGGGAATGTACTTCGCTGCCAGCAGCAGATCGTCCCGCACCTCCTCGGGCGTTTCGACCCTTGGATTTTGCGGATTGATGACGCCGATGAATGCGACCTGGGCGACACCATTGGCGTCCTTCCTGAGATTCTCGCCGATCAGCTTGTAGACACGCTCCTTGTCGGGCTCACTGGCGAGCTGGATCAGGAAATATCCGGCGTTCATCTGGAACATGCTGGGCAACAGCTCGGCATAGTCGACATCAGCACTGTGGGTGGAATCGCAATCGCCGCCCGGGCAGGTATGGATACCGATATTCTTGCGCTCCTCGGCCGTGAACCGGTCCAGCACCCGGTTGTTCAGGTCGATGAATTCGCTGAGCATGCCGCGCCCGGTCCAGGGATTGTTCGGATCGTTCCGGCAGGCGAGCCTACCCTCGGTGAAGTCGATCGAGACCCGCTTGGCGCCGGCGTCGAATGCCTGACGGATATCCTTTTCGCACTCATCCACCAGATCCGACAGAAATTGATCGCGGCTATAGCCCGGCACCTCGTCGTCCAGCGGATATAGCAGCGCCAGCATGGAGGGCGCGATGACCGCCTGCTTCATCGGTTTTTTCGCCAATTTGATCGACTTCTTCAGATAGTCGGACGCGAATGTCTTGTAGCGAAATGGGCCGCCGGTGAGACGCGGCAATTGGCGGTGATGGCCATCGGTGAAAATCGCGAAATATTGTCCGTCGCCGGCAAGATGATCGGCGAGCCCGGTGCCCGCAAGTGTGTCGGTTACCGGATAGGTAGCGAAGCTCGAGGCCCGCTGCTCACCGTCCGACACGATCGGCGAACCCGTCGCCTCCATGCGCTCGATCGAGTCCTTGCAGGCGGCGTCTTGCTCCTTTTCGAGATCAGCTTTGCTGATCTCCCCGGCATCATATGCTGCGTAAGCTTCTTGCAGCTTCATTGGCCGGGGCAAAGACCCGACAGGTTCGGTTGGAATAGCCATTGCGTTTACTCCCTATGCTTCAACTGTTTTCTACCGTTCAGAACGAGGTCGAACCGGTATCTCTCGTGCAGCTGTCCGCTGAAAATATTTGATCAGGGCCGGACAAACTTTTCTCCCCACCCCAGGCCGCGGGGACGCACAGCCTGAGCAAAGTGACAATCTCACTATCGCTGGCATCCGTGGGCGGATCAACACTGTCGAGGGACCGGTTTGGAACTGAAGGCAGGGCCGTATCGAGAGGCATTGCGCTGGCAAACTCGAAGCAGCGATCATCCTGCCGCGCCGGTGGGTTTTCCATGACGGACTTCGGGGCGCCGCCTATAAAGGATCTCCATGCCCGCCTCGGATTCAGACGCCACGATCGACGCCGGCAGGGCCTCCATCCGAATGCGGAGGCTTCGAGCCATCGGGCTGATGTGTTTGACGATGCTGCTGTTTGCCGTGCTCGACACCACCGGCAAATATCTTGTGACCACGGGCGAGCTGCCTGTCATTCAGGTCGTGTGGGTCCGATTGGCCAGTCAGCTGGCATTTACCCTGGCGATACTGGGGCCACTCTCGCTACCGCGACTGGCCGCCACGAACAAACTGGCCGGGCAACTGCTCCGGTCCACGCTGATGCTCGGCGTCTCGGTCCTCAATTTCGTGGCGTTGAAATATCTGCAGCTCGATCAGAACACCACGATTTTCTATCTGGCCCCCCTGGTCGTGGCGGCGCTCGCCGGACCGCTGCTTGGCGAATGGATCGACTGGCGGCGTGCGGTCGCTATCTCTATCGGTTTCGTCGGAGTCCTCGTCGTCATCCAACCGGGTTTCGGCGGCTTCCAATGGGCCTATCTGGTGGCCCTTGGGGCAACGCTGATTTATTCGCTCTACAATATTTCAACCCGGTACCTATCGGCATTCGACGGACCGGAAGTCACGCTCTTCTACTCAACTCTGGTCGGCATCGCCGCGACTGCGCCTTTTGCATTTGCCGAGTGGCAGTGGCCCCAGGATGTGGCGACTTGGGCCTGGCTGATCTCCATGGGCGTATCGGGCGGGATTGCCCACTGGCTGCTGATCCTGGCCCATCGCGATGCGCCGGCGCCGATACTGGCGCCCTTCGTCTATACGGGTCTGCTATGGATGAGCTTGGGCGGATATTTGGTGTTCGGCGATGTGCCGGCCATCGCGACGCTTGCAGGCTGCGCGATTGTGATCGCCTCAGGCCTTTATCTGATTTCTCGAGAGCAACACCGGCGGGCGTAGCGTAGAGAATTGGTCCCCGCGCAGCGGTCGATATGCGGCCTACCAAACGCCCGTATTTTCCATCGAGGCCCACGGCTCTTGGCGAGGCAGGGCGCTGCCCTTTTGCAGCAATTCGACGGAGATGTTGTCGGGTGAGCGGATGAAAGCCATGCGTCCGTCCCGCGGCGGACGGTTGATGGTGACACCCCCCTGCATCAGCCGCTCGCAGGCCACGTAGATATCGTCGACCGCATAGGCCAGGTGGCCGAAATTGCGGCCCTCGTCATAGTCTTCTGGGTCCCAATTATGCGTCAGTTCAACTTGCGCCTCTTCATCGCCAGGGGCCGCTAGGAAGACCAGGGTGAAGCGGCCCTCCTTCGAGTCAAATCTTCGCAGTTCCTTCAGACCCAGCTTGTCGCAATAAAAATCCAACGACTTGTCGAGATCGGTGACCCGGACCATGGTGTGCAGATACTTCATCGCCGCCTTCCTGCCTGTTGCTATTGCAGTTCGAATGCCATTATCCCCCTTGAGTAGACCCGTGCAATAGCCGAGCGCGGGACACTGGGAACATGCCATGACCTTCGCGACGTCAAGGACCGAATGACGCAGAACACGCAAGACCTCTCGCACTGGCTCGACGGGGCTGCCCGCATTGTCGCCTTTACGGGCGCGGGCATCAGCACCGAATCCGGGATCCCGGATTTTCGAAGCCCAGGTGGCCTGTGGACCAAGAACCAGCCAATTCCCTTCAAGGAGTTCATGGCCTCCGAAGAGGCGCGGATCGAATCCTGGCGGCGCAAGGCCGCGATCGATCCCAGCATCGAAGCGGCACACCCGAGCTGCGGTCACCTTGTGCTGGCGGACCTGGTGGCGCGGGGCAAGGTCAGCCACGTGATCACCCAGAATATCGACAATCTTCATCAGCTCGCCGGCACTCCCGACGACAAGGTGATCGAATTGCACGGCAATGGCCGCTACGCCGCCTGCCTCGAATGCGGCGAACGCTTCGAGCTCGCTTGGGTCTTCGAGCAACTGAAGCAGACTGAACGGCCGCCCGACTGCGCGGCCTGTGGCGGGCTGATCAAGTCGGCCACCATCTCGTTCGGCCAGCCGATGCCCGAGGCGCCGATGCAGGATGCCCGCGCCGCCACGCTGTCGGCCGATCTATTCCTTGCGCTGGGTTCGTCGCTCCAGGTCTACCCCGCCGCGGGCTTCCCAATCCTGGCCAAGCAAAACGGGGCCAAGCTGGTCATCGTGAACCGCGAGCCAACGCCACTCGACGAGCTGGCGGATCTGGTGATCCATGGCGAGATCGGGGAGATCATGGCGGGACTGGACGGTAAGCGGCACTGAGCCGCCTGGGGGTTGCGCCGCGAACTGGCCCAGTTGGAGCGTCAGAATGGCACGGGAATGGCGGCCAATCACTGCGACTCAGGCCAAATCGGCCTCGTTTTGCCAACCGATTCGCACAAATCCTGGGGATATCAGTCCCCAAAACCGTTGCTGCTTTGCAACAGCCCCCAGCCAACATTGCAAGCGCTAGCGATGGAGCCGACCGGGATCATTTTCCCCAGAAAGCAAAAATTTTTTTCTGAATCAGACGCTTAATACCGGTTTATGACGGCGGGCAAAAAGGTGAAAAGATGTGGAGACTAGGGACAGCCGGAAATTTGTTCTGGCCTCCCGGAATCTGAATGGTATGTTCGTTGATCGGTCTGCTCCCGTCGATTTGTGAGGGCGTATGTTTGACTGGAGCGCTTGGGTGTACAGCGGGGGAGTGCGGTATGGGGGCCAAAGCGTCACCAGAAGTCGAAAATCTTACACCCACCGAGGATTCCGCAGTTGATGTCATTGAAGTTGCGGGCGCGATCAAGTGGTTCGACGCTTCCAAAGGCTACGGCTTCATTATTCCGGACGAAGGCCTTCCGGATATTCTCTTGCACGTTACCGTTCTTCGGAGAGATGGCTTCCAAACGGCCTATGAAGGCGCGCGCGTTGTCTGCGAAGTCTTGCAACGGCCGAAGGGACTGCAGGCCTTTCGCATTGTCTCCATGGACGAAAGCACGGCGGTGCATCCCTCGCAGCTGCCGCAGCGAACCCATGTCACGGTTGTTGCCGAGGGCGACTTCGAGCCAGCCATCGTAAAGTGGTTCAATCGGCTCAGAGGCTTCGGATTCTTGACGCGTGGTGATGGGACTCCAGACATCTTCGTTCACATGGAAACGCTCAGGCGTTTCGGCTTTGCCGAGCTGCGTCCGGGCCAGGAGGTTCTGGTGCGCTTTGGCAATGGACCCAAGGGCCTCATGGCGGCCGAACTCAAGCCGCTGGGCACCGAGACGACGCTGCCGGGCGCCCATTAGCTTCGAGCCACCGGCCTCCCGCACATTGCCCTACAGGCTTTGCCGGACTTTCGCTTCATGCTTGCTGTTTGTCGGGGTCTTTATGCTTGCCGCCGCATCGGTCTCTAACGCGCCGTCCTTGGCGAATGGCGCCGGAGCGTTGCAGCCTTTGGCGATTGAGACGTCGAACGGCGAGCATAAAATCAGCGTGGAGGTCGTGGATACCGACGGCGCCCGCGCCAAGGGCCTGATGTTCCGCCGCTCGCTGCCCGACGATCGAGGCATGTTGTTTCTGTATGACCGCGCCGAGCCGATCGGCATGTGGATGCGGAATACCTATATCTCCCTCGACATGCTTTTTCTCACCGCCGATGGGAAAATTCACAAGATTGCTCGGGCCACGGAACCCTTTTCCGAGACCGTGATTCAGTCCAACGGGCCGGTGAGCGCGGTGCTGGAAGTGAACGCGGGAACCGCCAACCGTCTCGGCGTCAAGGTTGGCGATCGGGTCTGTCACGATTTCTTTAAGCCGCCCTGCTGAGGCGCTGACTTCGGCCAGGGGGCTCGTCTTGCCGCTATCGGGCGAAGGGTGTAATCCATGGACCCCAGATCGGCGGCCGGTAATGCCGCTTAAACCATCGAACCATAGAATGGGAATTGAATCGGGGCGTAGCGCAGTCTGGTAGCGCACCTGCTTTGGGAGCAGGGGGTCGCCAGTTCGAATCTGGCCGCCCCGACCATTCGATCGAACCGGATGTGAAGACGAAAGAAGGCAACATGCTCGCGCGCATCTATAAGCCGGCCAAGACGGCCATGCAGTCCGGCACCGCGAATACGCGAGAATGGGTGCTGGAATATGTGCCCGAAAGCCCGCGGGAGGTTGAGCCGCTGATGGGCTGGACCAGCTCGCGCGACATGCGCTCGCAGGTGCGGGTCTCGTTTCCGACCAAGGAGGAGGCGATCGCCTACGCCAAGCGCAACGGCATTCCCTATCGGGTCCGCGAACCCAGACCACGTCAGCAGACGCGCAAATCCTATGCCGACAATTTCAAGTTCGGCCGCAAAGAGTCCTGGACCCACTAGAGGCTGAGGGCGCGCGCCATGGCGTCGGGCAAGAAATACAACGATCCCGTAGCTCAACCGGATAGAGCAGCGGATTTCTAATCCGCAGGTTGCAGGTTCGAGTCCTGCCGGGATCGCCATCCCCGTTCCAAGACGGCTAGCCCTTCCGCAACCTCTCAAATCCTTCGTCCAAATCAACCTTCAGGTCATCGACGCTTTCGAGGCCGATATGGAATCTCAAGCCGGGCCCTTCGGCCTGCCACTTGGTTGCGGTCCTGACCAAGGTTGAGTCGAAGGGCACCACCAGGCTCTCGAAGCCGCCCCAGGACCAGCCCATGCCGAACAGCTTGAGCCCGTTCAACATGGCCTCGACCGCCGCCTTCGAGCAGGGTTTGAGGATGATCGAGAACAGCCCGCAGGCGCCGGTGAAGTCGCGGGCCCAGATCGCATGGCCAGGATCGTCTTCGAGCGCGGGGTGCAGCACCCGAGTGACCTCCGGGCGGGCCTTGAACCAGTGGGCCATTTCCAGACCCGAGCGCCAGTGCCGTTCCAGCCGCACCGCCATCGTCCGCAGGCCGCGGAGCGCAAGGAAGGTCTCCTCGGAGCCGGGACACAGGCCCAAATCTCCGTGTGTCTCTACGATCGCTTCTGCCGTTTGCGGGTTTGCGGTGACGGCCCCCAACAGCCCGTCCGCATGCCCGATAATGTATTTGGTGGCCGCCTGGATCGAGACGTCTACGCCGTGCTCGAAGGGTTTGAAGTAGAGCGGTGTGGCCCAGGTGTTGTCCATCACCACCACAGCGCCTGCCTTATGGGAGGCTTCGGAGATCGCCGGCAGATCCTGCATCTCGAAGGTGAGCGAACCGGGGGACTCGGTGAAAACCACGCGGGTCCGGTCGTTGATCAGCTCCGCGACGCCGCCACCGATCAACGGATCGTAATAGGTGGTCTCGACGCCGAGCCTAGTGAGGACCTGATCGCAAAACCGCCGGGCCGGGCCGTAGACGCTGTCGGTTACGAGAATGTTGTCGCCGGCTCGGACCAGGGCCAACAGCGCGGCGGAGATGGCTGCTAGACCGGAAGGCGTCAGCACCGTGGCGGCGCCGCCTTCAAGCTCGCAGATGGTCTCCCGAAGCGCCCGTTGGGTCGGCGAGTCTCGGCGCCCGTAAAAGTATTCCTGGTCGCGCTTTTCGAGCGACTCCACGGTTGGAAACAGCACGGTGGAACCCCGATAGACTGGGGTGTTGACGAATCCATATTGGTCGGGCGGATTGCGCCCACCGTGAACAAGCTCGGTTTCGGGATTGCGGGATTTGGACGGCTTGTCTTTTGATTTTGCCATGGCGGGCCTGCCCAGCCGGTTTGGCCAATCAGGAGACCCGCGTCAAGAGCTTGACCATCTATGATGAATCCCATGAGATGGCGGCTAATCGGCGCCAGAATGTTCTTATACCTCGAAAGCTCCCTGCCGAGGCCGTGACTTGGAACCTCTTTTGCCCCGCAAACGGCCTTAGAAAATATCAATGCTTTTCTGTGACTTGAATGGAGTTGCGTGCAGGCTGGTGCCGAAAACCGCCATTGGCGCCGGAAACGACTCGGTAAAGTGCAGATCTTGATCGAATGACCGAAACCAAGCCATTGCCCAAGCGCCGCAAGCGGCAAGTTCGACCTGCGGCGGGCGCTAGCGCCGCTTCAGCCGGCGCGCGCGCCGAGACGGCGATCGAGATAGATCACATGCACAAATGGTTTGGCGAGTTCCACGTCCTCAAAGACATCAATCTGACGGTGAAGAAGGGGGAGCGCATCGTAATTTGCGGACCTTCGGGCTCGGGCAAATCGACGCTGATCCGTTGCATCAACCGGCTGGAAGAGCACCAGCGGGGCCGGATCGTCGTCGACGGTATCGAACTCACGAATGATCTGAAGCGGATCGATGAAATCCGCCGCGAGGTGGGAATGGTGTTTCAGCACTTCAATCTGTTTCCCCACCTCACCATCCTGCAGAACTGCACGCTGGGTCCAATATGGGTGCGGAAGATGCCCAAGGGCGAGGCGGAAGAGATCGCGACGAACTATCTGGAGCGGGTGCGGATTCCCGAACAGGCGGACAAATATCCCAACCAACTATCGGGCGGCCAGCAGCAGCGGGTGGCGATTGCCCGCTCGCTTTGCATGAGCCCGAAAATAATGCTGTTCGATGAGCCGACCTCGGCGCTCGATCCTGAAATGATCAAGGAAGTGCTGGACGTCATGGTGGACCTGGCGCGCGAGGGCATGACCATGCTGGTGGTGACCCACGAGATGGGCTTCGCGCGGGAAGTGGCCGACCGGGTGATTTTCATGGATGAGGGCGAGATCATCGAGCAGGCGCCGCCAAAAGAGTTTTTCTCACATCCGCGCCACGAGCGGACTAAGCTCTTCTTGAGTCAAATCCTGGACTGAGAATGCTTTCGCCGGTGGCGTGTCAGGCGTCGCCTGGCCCCGTCTCGATGGGCAGGTTTTCGTTTCGTCCCCATTCGCTCCATGAGCCGTCATAGACCGCCGTTTGCCGGTGCCCTAGAATCGCAAGCGCCAGCGCCAGGATGCCCGCGGTGACGCCCGATCCACAGGTGGTCACCACGGGTTGGGCAAAGTCGAGTCCGGTGGCGTCGAAGATCGCCTTTAACTGCTCGGGTCGCTTCATGGTGCCGTCGGGGTTCAGCAAGGCGGCATAATGCAGATTGGAGGATCCCGGGATATGGCCCGCGCGAAGCCCTTCGCGGGGCTCCGGCGTGGACCCGGCGAACCGCTCCGGCGAACGGGCATCGACCAACTGGGCTGAATTGCCCGCCACGATTTCTTGGATGTCGCCCAAGTCACGCACCAGATCGGCGTTACGCCGTGCGGTGAAATGCCGTTCGGTGCGATGGGGCGGGGGACCGTCCTCGAGGGGGCGGCCCTCGGATTTCCATTTTGGCAGGCCGCCATTCAGAACCGCGACGTCGCGGGCCCCCATAGTCCGAAACATCCACCAGATGCGGGCAGCGGAAAACATTCCTTGGTTGTCGTAGGCCACGACCCGCATACCGTCGCCGATTCCCATTTTTCGCATTCGCGACGAGAACTTTTCCGGGCTGGGCAGCATGTGTGCCAGATCGGAATTCGTGTCGGCGATTTCGTCGATATCGAAAAATAGAGCGCCCGGGATGTGCTCACTCAGATACTCCCGATAGGCGTCGCGCTTTTCGCTAGGCAGGTGGTAGGAACCGTCCAGTATCACCAGGTCGGGCGCGTCGAGATGTTGGACAAGCCAATCGGTCTCCACCAGCCAGGTCTCTGTCGCGTCCGCCATTGCGCTCCTCCGTTCAACGCCTCAACCTGTTCGCCGCCCCGACATCCTCACACATATGCGACCGGAACGGTCGGCTCGCGCGGCTCCAGCCATTCTGGGACAGGCAAGTCCTTCTCCCTGAGGAAGTCGGGATTGAACAGCTTGCTCTGATAACGGTTCCCATAATCGCATAGCACCGTGACGATGACATGGCCCGGCCCAAGCTTTTTACCGAGCCGGATCGCGCCGGCGACATTGATCCCGCTGGAACCGCCGAGCACAAGCCCCTCATGAATCAGGAGATCAAAGATGATCGGCACCGCTTCCGCGTCGTCGATCAGATAAGGCTCGTCCACATGGATATCTTCGATGATGTTGGTCACACGGCCGAGCCCGATGCCCTCGCTAATCGAGCTGCCGTCGGTCGCCTTGGCCTCGCCATGGGCGAACAGATTATACATTGCCGCGCCCCTTGGATCAGCGCATCCGATCACGATGTCAGGGTTTTGTTCGCGCAAATATGTCGAGGTGCCCGCAATGGTGCCGCCAGTGCCGATCGAGCAGATGAAGCCGTCCACCTTGCCCTGGGTCTGCTCCCAGATTTCGGGGCCCGTGCTCACATAGTGAGCCTTGCGGTTATCCATATTGTTCCATTGATCGGCATAGAGCAGACCGTTGGGCTCGGTCTTGGCCAGGTTCTCGGCCATGCGCCGGGCAATGTGCTGGTAGTTATTGGGATCCTTGTAAGGGAGCGCCGGCACTTCGACGAGCTCGGCGCCGCAGAGCCGCAAGGTATCCTTTTTTTCCTGGCTTTGAGTCTCGGGGATGATGATCAAACTGCGATAGCCTCGCGCGTTGCCGACCAGGGCTAGGCCGATCCCAGTATTTCCTGCTGTGCCCTCGACAATCAAACCGCCGGGTTTCAAGTCGCCCCGCTTTTCGGCCTCCAGGATCATCTGGCGCGCGGGCCTGTCCTTGACCGATTGGCCTGGATTGGCGAATTCGGCTTTGCCCAGGATCGTGCAGCCGGTCTCTTCCGACGCCTTCTTCAGTTTGATTAGAGGGGTGTTGCCGATGGCCTCGGTGATGCCGTCCTTGTAATCCAATTGATGCTGCCTTTCGGATTTCTGCTGGCGGCCTGAGCTGACCACCTGCGGCTTACGTAAAGGTACAAATGCGGGGACAACACCGCAAGAACGAGTGGCGCTGCGATGGGGCAAGCGCTGGAAGCCGGTCAGCAGCAAGCGGAAATCGGTTTTCGTGATTAGCCGACAAGGCGAAGTCCATCTGGCCGAAGTGGCCCACAAGGAGAACTAGACCTTGCGCACAGAGTGAGCGAGCTAGTCCTTTTTCTTGATCCGGTAGCCTTCGTGGCAGGACTTGCACGCCTTCAGCATATACTCGAATGCGACTTTGGGCGGTTGATCCTGCAGACTGGCGGCCGCCGGCCAGGCGGTGCCTTCGGCGCCCGCAACAGTCATGTCGCCCGCCGCCGCCGCCGGCTGAACGGCGTTTTCGGGTCGCGACAGAGAGTGTTTCAGCGCGCCGGCATAGGCCTGCATGCGCATGGCGCTTTCCTCGAAACCCTTCCAATTCTCCCAGATCTTGGGCGTCGCTTCGGTGGGCTTTTGCATGCTCCCCTTAGGAAACATCTTGGTGATGGCCTTCCCGCCATGCTTCTCGATCGATGCGGCTGCGGCCTCCGCCTTTGCACGGTCATAAGGAATATCGCCGTCGAGCATTTTGGTAATTAGCTTCAAATTGTCCGCCATGCCCTTCATGACGTGCATCCGGTCTTTCACGATGCCGGTCGCGCCCTTATGGGCCAAGGCATCGAAGTAAGCCCCGCCCGATAGGACGATCGCAGCGGAAAAAAGGGCAATGTGGGACAACTTGGGACGCATGTGACCTCTCAAGGCTCAGATAGGGCGGCGGCCGGCCAGTTCAATTTATGCCATTGGCCCGCTGCAGTTCTCTCACATATACGATGATTGAATCTACCTGCTTTGGTTCAACGTGTTCGATAGCCGGCATGTCGCCGAACTGCCAATGGTGTGCCGGCACTCCGTCGCGAACAGCGCGGTGGAACGATTGGTCCGAATGGTGGTTGGGCTCATAGATCTTGTGGACCAGGGGCGGCCCATTGGCCGTGCCGGTGCCGTTGACGCCGTGGCAGGTTTGGCAGTTTTTCTCAAACGCTGCGCGTCCCGCCTCGGCCTGCTGCGAAAATGAGGCGGGCAGCGTGATTTCGATGGCGCTGCCGGTGCTTCGAGGCCAGTAGGCGATCGCCAAGCCAATCGCGACCGCGGCGGCAAAAATAATCAACGTTGATCTATCCATTTCGATCGGCTCCGTGGCCCTAGACCTCGACACCGTCGCGCATCGGTTCGGCAGTGGTTACCGGGCGGGGCGTCCTGCCTTTAGCGTCAGTCAATGTTTGCCGGTCGCCAAATCATCCAGGATCGGACAATCGGGGCGGTCGTCGCCACGGCAAGCCAGAATTAGATGGGCCAGCGTGTCGCGCAAACTTTGAAGTTCGGCAAGCTTGCGGTCGATTTCATCGAGCCGGCCCTGGGCCAGCGCCTTCACATCGGAGCTCGCCCGGTTCCGACTCTCATAGAGCGATAGCAGCTGCCGGCAATCCTCGACCGAAAAGCCCAGGCCTCGAGCGCGTTGCAGAAACCGCAGCTTGTGGATGTCGGCTTCGTCATAAATGCGATAGCCGTTGTCACGCCGTTCCGCACGCAGCAGGCCGATATCCTCATAGTAGCGAATGGTCTTGGCCGGCAGGCCGGAGTGCTTGGATGCGGTTCCAATATTCATGTGCATGGTCCTGAAATTATAAGCTTGCAAACGGCGCTCACTCGGCCGGATGCGGGGCCGAATTCGATCCGAGCTTGATCCCGCGAAGCCGGAGCGCGTTTCCGACCACCGAAAGCGACGACATGCTCATCGCGCCCGCCGCGATCATCGGCGACAGCAGCACACCAATGAAGGGGTAGAGGATTCCCGCTGCGATCGGCACGCCTACGGAGTTGTACGCGAACGCGAAGAACAGGTTTTGCTTGATATTCGCCATGGTCGCCTTGGCAAGCTGGCGGGCGCGCACGATGCCTCTCAAATCGCCGCGCACCAGCGTGATACCCGCGCTCTCGATCGCCACATCGGCGCCGGTTCCCATGGCGATGCCCACATCGGCCTGAGCTAGGGCAGGCGCGTCATTCACGCCGTCGCCCGCCATCGCGACCTTGAATCCTTCTGATTGCAGCTGCTTGACGATCTTGGCCTTCTCGTCGGGCAAAACTTCGGCGCGCACCTCGTCGATGCCGAGCCGGCCGGCGACCGTATTGGCCACCCGCTCGTTGTCGCCGGTGACCATCACGATTTTGAGCCCTTGCCGATGAAGCTCACGCAATGCCTCAGGCGTGGTGTCCTTGATGGGATCGGCGACCGCCACGAGCCCAGCGAGCTTGCCGCCGATCACGACAAACATCGGTGTCTTGCCTTGGTCGCCCAAGCTCTCCGCAGCGTCGGCATGGTTGCCGATCTTGATCTTGAGCTGCCGCAACATTGCGGCATTGCCTAGCGCAACGCTCGTGCCCTTGACCTTGCCTCTGACGCCCTTGCCGGGAATCGCTTCGAAATCGGTGGGCGAGCCGACGGTCAGTCCGCGACCCTGCGCACCGGCCACGATCGCTTCGGCGAGCGGATGCTCGCTGCCGCGCTCTAGGCTTGCCACCAGGCTCAGCACTCGTTTTTCGGTGAAGCCCTTGATAGCCTGAACGTCGGCGAGTTTGGGTTTGCCGAGCGTCAAGGTGCCGGTTTTGTCGACGATCAACGTGTCGACGTCGGCAAAACGCTCTAGAGCCTCGGCATTCTTGATCAGCACGCCCGCCTGGGCGCCGCGGCCTGTGGCCACCATTATGGACATCGGCGTTGCCAGGCCCAAGGCGCACGGGCACGCAATGATCAGCACGGTCACGGCGGCAACAATCGCGTAGGCCATGGCGGGCGAGGGCCCCCAAATCGACCAAGCAATGAACGCGATGATGGCAATGGCGACGACGGTTGGAACGAAATAAGACGCGACCTTGTCGGCAAGATTTTGGATCGGCGCGCGGCTGCGTTGGGCGTCCGCCACCATGGCGACGATCTGCGAGAGCAGCGTTTCCGATCCCACCCGCTCGGCGCGCATGATGAAGCTGCCCTGGCGGTTCAGCGTACCGCCGGTAACCGGGTCGCCGGGCGCCTTCTCTACCGGTATCGGTTCGCCGGTCAGCAGGGACTCATCGACCGATGAGCTGCCTTCGACCACCGATCCGTCGACCGGTATCGAGTCGCCCGGGCGAATCCGAAGCCGGTCGCCCGCTTGCACATCTTCGAGCGGAATCTCTTTCTCGTCACCGTCATCGGAAACCACGAGTGCGGTCTTGGGCGCCAGATTGAGCAGGGCGCGGATCGCTCCACCGGTTTGAGCCCTGGCGCGATGTTCAAGAACTTGGCCCAGCAGCACCAGCACGACGATAACCGCCGCAGACTCGAAATAGACGCCAACCGTGCCATCCGGTCCCTGGAATGCGGCAGGGAAGATGCCAGGCGCCACCGTTGCCACCACGCTGTAGAGATAGGCCGCGCTGACGCCGATCCCTATCAGCGTCCACATATTGGGAGCCCGGTTGCGGAACGAAATGATACAACGCTCCAGGAACGGCCAACCGCACCACAGCACGACAGGCGTGGCCAGGATCAGTTCCAGCCAGTCGGCCACCCGGTCGCTCAGGAGATCGCGAACGGGTAGGCCCATCATCGGACCCATGGCGAGGATTAGAATAGGGATCGTCAGGGCGACCCCGACCCAGAAGCGCCTGGTAAAATCGATCAGTTCGGGATCGGGACCCGCATCCGGGTCCGGAATCCCCATGGGCTCGAGCGCCATGCCGCAGATCGGGCAGGTGCCGGGGCCTTCCTGCACGATTTCCGGGTCCATCGGACAGGTGTACATGGTGCCCGGTGGTGCGCTGTCACGCTCGGCTTGCGCCCGCCCACTCAGATAGCCGTCGGGGTCGCCAACGAACCTCTCCCGGCAACCTGGACTGCAAAAGTAGTAGGTGTCACCGCCATAATCGAATGTGTGCTTGGCGCCTTCGCGCTCGACGCTCATTCCGCAAATGGGATCGATGGCGGCCGTGTCTTGCGTGGTGGTCGTGGCCGCTGAATCGGCACCGGCCTTGTCTTCAGGTTTTGCTGTCTGGGAATCCATGGAATTGCCGGGAGGTCGGAGTGCCGTTGATTAGGCAGTCTAAAGCTTCCAGTTGCTGGAATGTCAAATAAGTGCGGATTCCACCCGAGACAATACATATTCGTATCCCTATATATCCGATAGAAGGATTGCGGGACCGATCAATCATCAATTATGGCTGCGCAGTCATTGGATGACTGGTTCGAATTGGATTGAATATGGAAAGACTTAGCCCTTTTAGCCGGCGCGATATGTTGAAGGCGGGTGGCGCAGCTGCGGTGATGGCTGCCGGTTTGCCGCTGTTGCCGGGCCCGGCGCTCGCCAAGGCCGACAAGAGCGCCAACCAAGTGCCGGGCTATTACCGCTTTGATTTGGGTGATTTGGAGCTGACCATCGTGAGCGATGGCAATTTGGTGATTCCCACAGCGCTCGAGGCAAGCAACGTGCCGGAAGCCGAACTCAGGGCGTTTCTCGAGGCCAATTATCTAAACCCCGAGACAAACTATTCCCAAATGAATGTTTGCCTGATCAACACGGGCGATGAGCTGATTTTGGTGGATGCCGGCGGAGGCAGCTATTTCCAGGACTCCGCGGGTAAGCTGGTGCAGAACCTGGAGGCGGCGGGTCACTCCGCAGATCAGATCGACAAGATCATCCTGACCCATGGCCATCCAGACCATTGCTGGGGCGTGATCGACGACTTCGCTGAAGAGCCGCGTTTTCCAAACGCGGTGTATTACATGAATGGCAAGGAGCTGGACTTCTGGCTGTCGAAGAACGCGGTCGACAGGTTGCCGGAGAATCTGAAGCTGTTTGCGACCGGCGCCTATCGGAACCTCAACCCCATCAAGGACAAGACCACCCGCACCAAGAACGCCTTCGAGGTCTCGCCCGGAATTCGTACCATCGATTCGTTCGGCCATACGCTGGCCCATCAGTCGGTAATGATTGAGCAGGGCGGCGAAAAGCTCCTGATCACCGGGGACGCCGTCCATCACTGGCCGATCACCTTCGAGCATCCCGATTGGACGCCCTCGGTTGACATGGAGCCCGAAGTGGCGATCAAGACGCGCAAGCGTCTAATGAACATGGCGGCGGACGAGAAACTCACCGTTGTGGGCTATCACATGCCCTATCCCGGCATCGGCCACATTGCGCGCGACGGCAACGTATTTCGCTGGGTACCGGCGCAGTGGCAGTGGCAGCCCTAAAGTACGAATCTTCCCGCTCTCCAAGCTCGTGGACGAAACAGGCTAGCGACGGCTGAATCCCCTATGATATAGGAGCGCATCGGCGGAAGGGCGCAAGCTCCTTGCGGGCGTGGTGGAACTGGTAGACACGCCAGATTTAGGATCTGGTGGCTTTGGCCGTGGGGGTTCAAATCCCTCCGCCCGCACCAGCCGGCCCGGAGCGCGCATTTGGCGCGGCGGATGCCGGGGAAAGTCAATACTAGGGTCGGATCAGACGCACCATGGAAGTTACAGAGACAACGGCAGAGGGCCTGAAGCGCGAGCTCAAGGTGGTGATAGAGGCTAAGGATCTTGACCGGCGTCTGTCCGATCGGCTCAAGGAGCTCAAGGATCAGGTCCGGATCAAAGGCTTTCGGCCTGGCAAGGTACCGGTCACACATCTGCGCAAGGTCTACGGCCGCTCGGTGATGGCCGAAGTCATGCAACAGGCGGTTTCGGAGACCAGCCAACAGGCGCTGAGTGAGCGATCCGAGCGCCCGGCGTTTCAGCCCGACATCGAGCTTCCCGAAGACGGTGAGGTGATGGAGAAGGTCATCGCCGGCGACGCCGATCTCGCGTACACCATGTCGTTCGAGGTTCTGCCCGAAATCGAACTCGAAGACTTCTCCAAGATCAAACTCGAGAGGCAATACACCGAGGTCGATGAGAAGGATATCGAGAGTGGCGTAGAGAAGCTCGCCGAGAGCGCCATTACCTATGAGCCGAAAAAGGGCGCCGCCAAGGATGGTGACCAGGTGACGCTCGACTATCGGGGCGAAATGGACGGAGAGCCTTTCGAGGGCGGCACGGCGGAGGGCACTGCGGTGGTTCTGGGGCGGGGCAGCTTCATACCGGGCTTCGAGGACGCACTGAAAGGTTCCAAGGCGGGAGACTCGAAAAAGGTCGAAACAGCGTTTCCCAAGGATTATCCGGCCGAGCAACTGGCGGGCAAAGACGTCGTATTCGAGATCGACGTCAAAGAGGTGTCGAAGCCGGTCCAGCCGAAGATCGATGACGCTCTGGCCAAAACCATGGGCTTCGAAAAAATCGATGAGTTGCGCGAAGCGGTGAAGACGCGGTTGGCCGATGAACTGGAGACGGCGTCGCGCACCAAGCTTAAGCGCGCGCTGCTCGACCGGTTGGACGAGACCTATAATTTCGAGCTGCCGCAGAAGCTGGTGGAAAACGAGTTCGAGACCATTTGGCGGCAGGTGGCGGCCGATCTGGAGCAGTCGGGTTCGACATTCGAGGACGAGGACACAAGCGAAGACGAGGCCAGGAAGCGCTACCAGGAGATCGCCGCGCGCCGGGTCACGTTGGGCTTAATGCTTTCGGAAGTTGGTGAGAAGAACGGTATCACGGTCGCGGACGAAGAGGTCAATCGGGCGCTAATGGACCGGATCCGCCAATTCCCCGGCCAGGAGCGCGAAGTCTACGAGTTCTATCAAAAGACCCCACAGGCGCTCGCCGAACTCCGGGCGCCGATCTTCGAGGACAAGGTCGTCGATTTTATCCTCGAACTCGTGAAACTGACCGAGAAGAAGGTGAGCAGCGAGGAGCTGTTCAAGCTACCGGATGATCCGGAGGCGTCATAGGCAGCCAAGTCGAACGTGACGCCGCCGCGCGAGCCCTATGCAAAGATTGCGCGACCCCAGGCGCAAGGACAGCGGCCTCAATTGCCATATATCGCCCAGGTCGCGCGCTCGGCCACATGGTGCGAATCTGCTAACAGGGCCCGGCCCAATTCAAATCCAACGGCCGGACATCCGGATCGGGAACACAGGGCGCGTAGGAGAAATTTAGCGATGCGAGATTCTGCCGAGATTTATATGAACACGCTTGTGCCCATGGTCGTGGAGCAGACCAATAGGGGCGAGCGCGCTTACGACATCTACTCGAGACTGCTGAAGGAAAACATCATCTTCGTAACCGGCCCTATCGAGGACATGGTTGCCTCGCTGGCGATTGCGCAGCTGCTCTATTTGGAGGCCGAGAATCCAAAAAAAGAGATTTCGATGTACATCAATTCGCCCGGCGGCATTGTGACATCGGGCATGGCGATCTACGACACCATGCAGTTCATTCGACCGCCTGTCGCGACGCTCTGCATCGGTCAGGCCGCTTCAATGGGTTCTCTGCTGCTAGCCGCGGGCGAAAAGGGTATGCGCTATGCACTACCCAACGCCCGCATCATGGTGCACCAACCCTCCGGAGGGTTTCAGGGCCAGGCGAGCGATATCGAGCGTCACGCCGAAGATATCATCAAGCTGAAGAATAGGCTGAATAAGATCTATATGGAGCATACCGGCCAAGACGAGAAAACCATCGAGCGCACACTCGACCGCGATTATTTTATGACCGCCGAAGACGCCAAGAAATTCGGCATCGTGGATGAGGTAATTGCCGAGAGGAAGGCTCCGTCGGACGAGAACGGCAAAAAGGCGTCAGACGACAAATAAAGCGCAGCGGAAAGGTGGGCGACAGATAGCGTAGACCCCATATAACTCATTAGGAGTATCGCCTCTCTGCTGCATCAATCCTGACCCCTCTGGTCAGCCAATTGTGAAGCGGATTGAACGCCTATGCGATGATCCAATTGTCGACCAATTCCATATCAATCATTAGACTTTCGGCATGTGAATATCGGGGATTGGATTGGGCGAATTGGATTAATCAATTCTTGATCTCTGCGGGGATAGCGTGCTCAGATTGTCATAGAGTAGCCGTTCTGTCCTTGAGCAAATTGCAGTCATGCTGCGGAGTTGCGAAGGCGCGATGCAGCCCCCAAAGGGACTTGGCAGGACCGTTTCAAATTCGGACACCGCTAGGATGGTAGGATGAGCGAAGTGAGCGGAAGCGACGCAAAGAACACTCTTTACTGCTCGTTCTGTGGAAAGAGTCAGCACGAGGTCCGTAAGCTGATTGCGGGCCCGACGGTGTTCATCTGCGATGAATGCGTCGAGCTCTGCATGGACATCATCCGCGAGGAGAACAAAAGCTCGCTGGTCAAGTCCCGGGACGGTGTGCCGACACCGAGCGAGATTTGCACCGTCCTGGATGATTACGTGATCGGCCAGGATCACGCCAAACGGGTGCTCTCCGTCGCGGTTCATAACCACTACAAGCGGCTCAATCACGCCACCAAAAATGGCGACGTCGAGCTTGCCAAATCGAATATCCTGCTGATTGGACCGACCGGTTGCGGCAAGACGCTGCTTGCCCAGACGCTGGCGCGCATCTTGGATGTTCCCTTTACCATGGCCGATGCCACGACGCTCACCGAAGCAGGCTATGTGGGTGAGGACGTCGAAAACATCATACTGAAGTTGCTGCAGGCGGCCGACTACAATGTCGAGCGGGCCCAACGCGGCATCGTCTATATCGACGAAGTCGACAAGATCAGCCGCAAATCCGATAACCCGTCGATCACCCGCGATGTCTCGGGCGAGGGCGTGCAACAGGCGCTGCTGAAGATCATGGAGGGGACGGTTGCAAGCGTGCCCCCACAGGGCGGCCGCAAGCATCCCCAGCAGGAATTTCTGCAAGTCGATACCACCAATATTCTGTTTCTCTGTGGCGGCGCATTTGCCGGCTTAGAAAAAATCATCGCCAATCGCGGCCGCAATACCTCCATCGGATTTGGCGCCGACGTGGAGGACGATGACGACCGCCGGACAGGCGAGATTCTAAAAGGCATCGAGCCCGAGGATCTCTTGAAATTCGGCTTGATTCCCGAATTCATCGGCCGCGTGCCGGTGCTGGCAACGCTCGAAGACCTCGACGAGGAGTCGCTCGTCCGCATCCTGACCGAGCCGAAAAACGCGCTGGTGAAGCAGTATCAGCGGCTGTTCGAGATGGAGGACGTCAATCTCAGCTTTGCCGATGAGGCACTGAGCGGTATCGCCCGCCGGGCCATCGACCGGAAAACCGGTGCACGTGGCCTCCGCTCCATCATGGAAGGCATCCTGCTCGACACCATGTTCGATCTTCCGGGCTTGGAAGGTGTGGAGGAGGTGGTGATCTCTCCGGAGGTCGTCGAGGGGAGCGCCAGGCCTTTGCGGATCTATTCCGAACGCGGCGAAGAAATCGAGTCGAGTGCCTAAGCGGCACAGACGCTTCAATTGGTCTGAATTCACTGCTTGTCTGGACGCGCGAATCCGTCTCAAGATGACGCGAATCGCCTAGGATTCGCCTGCTATGGCCACCCTTGACTTGTGGGTGGCCAGTTGCCAACTAATGATGTGCTGACAAAAAAGGCTCGGCGCCACGGATTCCGCGGAACCAAAACGCTAGCGCGTATGGTTTGGCGCTAAGCTGACACAATCGTACGTCATTGGGGAGTAGAACGCCGGGAGGACGCTGTGCAATTGCATGGCGGACTCAGACAAAACTGCAATTGGGTGACCGATATGAGCGAAGAAAAACAAGATCAGACAGAGACGGCGAGCGGACCCGAGAGGTTCCCTGTTCTGCCGCTAAGGGACATTGTTGTCTTTCCTTACATGATCGTGCCGCTTTTCGTCGGGCGCGAGAAGTCGATCAACGCGCTCGAAGAGGTAATGCGCTCGGACAAGCAGATCTTGCTGGTCGCGCAGAAAAATGCCGGCGACGATGAGCCCTCGACGGATGCGATTTATACGCTCGGCACGCTCGCCTCGGTCCTGCAGCTTCTGAAGCTGCCCGATGGCACCGTAAAGGTGCTCGTTGAGGGCACGGCGCGTGCGCAGATTCAGGGCTACACGGACAACGAAGATTATTTCGAAGCCGAGATCGAGCGCGTGGAGGAAGAACTCGGCGCGGATGAAGAGATCGAGGCCATGGCGCGCTCGGCGGTGGGCCAGTTCGAAAGCTACGTCAAGCTGAACAAGAAGATTTCGCCTGAGGTGCTGGGCACCATCACCCAGATCGACGACTATTCCAAGCTCGCCGACACCATCGCCTCGCATCTGGCGATCAAGATTTCCGACAAGCAGGAAATCCTTGAGGTCACGTCTGTCTCAGACCGTCTGGAGCGCGTTTACGCGCTGATGGAAAGCGAAATCTCCGTTCTCCAGGTGGAGAAGAAGATCCGCTCTCGGGTCAAGCGGCAGATGGAGAAGACTCAGCGCGAGTACTACCTGAACGAGCAAATGAAGGCGATTCAGAAGGAACTCGGCGACACTGAGGACGGACGCGACGACATCTCCGAGATCGAGGAGAAGATCGAGAATACCAAGCTCTCCAAGGAGGCTAAGGAGAAGGCCACCGGCGAGTTGAAGAAGCTCAAGCAGATGAGTCCGATGTCGGCGGAGGCCACCGTTGTCCGGAACTATCTGGATTGGCTGCTGTCGATTCCGTGGGGCGTCAAGGGCAAGATCAAGAAGGATCTGGACGAGGCTCAGCGGATTCTCGATGAGGATCATTATGGGCTGGAGAAGGTCAAGGATCGGATCGTCGAGTACCTTGCCGTCCAGCTGCGGACCAACAAGCTGAAGGGCCCGATCCTTTGTCTCGTCGGGCCCCCTGGTGTCGGCAAGACGTCGCTCGGCAAGTCCATCGCGCGCTCCACGGGCCGCGAATTCGTGCGCATGTCGCTCGGCGGCGTTCGGGACGAGGCCGAGATCCGCGGCCACCGGCGGACCTATATCGGCTCCATGCCGGGCAAAGTGATCCAATCCATGCGGAAGGCCAAGAAGGTCAACCCGCTATTCTTGTTGGATGAGATCGACAAGATGGGTGCCGATTTTCGCGGCGATCCCGCCTCCGCCCTTCTGGAGGTGCTGGACCCTGAGCAGAACCACACCTTCAACGACCATTATCTGGAAGTCGATTACGATCTCTCCAACGTGATGTTCGTCACCACGGCGAACACGCTCAACATTCCGCCCGCCCTGATGGACCGGATGGAGATCATCCGGATCGCGGGCTACACCGAAGACGAAAAGATCGAGATCGCGCGCCGTCATTTGATTCCCCACCAGCTTCAGGCCCATGGGCTGGAAGCCGAGGAATGGAATCTGGACGATGACGCGCTGAAGGAGGTTATTCGCCGCTATACCCGTGAGGCCGGGGTGCGAAATCTAGAGCGGGAGATCGCAAAACTGTCGCGGAAATCCGTGAAGGAGTTGCTCACCAGCGACAAGAAAACCATCAAGATCAAGCTAGATAATATCCAGGACTTCCTGGGTGTTCCGAAATTCCGCTACGGCGAGACCGAGAGCGAGGATCAGGTTGGTATCGTGACTGGCCTGGCCTGGACCGATGCGGGCGGCGAGTTGCTGACCATTGAAGGCGTGATGATGCCGGGCAAGGGCAAGATGACGGTCACCGGCAATCTGCGCGACGTGATGAAGGAATCGATTTCGGCTGCCAATGCCTATGTGCGTTCGCGGGCCGTCGATTTCGGCATCGAACCGCCGCAATTCGAACGCCGTGACATCCACGTCCACGTGCCGGAAGGCGCAACGCCTAAGGACGGCCCCTCGGCTGGCGTCGCCATGGCGACCGCGATCATCTCCGTCATGACCGGCATTGAGGTGCGCAAGGACGTTGCCATGACCGGAGAGATCACCTTGCGCGGACGAGTCCTGCCGATTGGCGGATTGAAGGAGAAATTGCTTGCCGCGCTTCGGGGCGGCGTCAAGACCGTCGTCATTCCCGAGGAAAACGTCAAGGATTTGGCGGAAATCTCCGAGGAAGTGAAGAATAACTTGGAGATCATGCCGGTCGCGCAATTGGACGACGTCTTGAAGATAGCGCTGGTGCGCGCGCCCGAACCCATTACCTGGGACGAGACGGCGGAAAGCAAGCCAACCGTTTCCGGTCAAGAAGACCCGTCGACGGGCGTCACCGCCCACTAGGTGGCGCGCTGATCGCAGCCCGCGGAGTGCCGCTTTGCACGGCCATGCGCCTTAGGCGCGGAGCGGGGCAAATTTGCCAAGCCGCTTTTTCGCCGGTTTTCTGCGATTTTTCGAGTTATACTCCGTCGCATGTAAGTGATTCGCCATTAACAGGCATTCCGACGGTATTCGTGAGTGCAGTAGACGACGATTGAACGGCAGCAAAGGAAAGGACAAGCCCGTGAACAAAACAGATTTGATAGCCCAAGTTGCGAGCCAGGCGAACATCACCAAGGACGCCGCCGCCGAGGCTGTCGATGCAACCTTTGCTAATATTGCATCGGCGCTGCGGTCCGGGGATGAAGTCCGGATCGTGGGATTTGGCAACTTTCAGGTCTCGCACCGCAAGGCATCCAGTGGACGTAATCCGCGGACCGGCGAGCCGATCCAGATCCCGGCATCGCGAGTCCCAAAGTTCCGCGCTGGGAAAGCCCTGAAGGACGCCGTCAACACCTAGTCCTTATCTCGGCAAACTTGGAACCTGAATAAGGCCCCGCCCATCTTGGCGGGGCTTTTTTCATGCGCGCTATCGATCTTGCACCACGGAGCCCAACGGCCTAGATCAAAGGCTCTCGGGCGGTTAGCTCAGCTGGAAGAGCGCCTGGTTTACACCCAGGAGGTCGGCAGTTCGAACCTGTCACCGCCCACCAGCGGCCTACTGAGGTGGTTTGGCCGTGTCCAGGAACTACCCTTGATTGATCTGAAGATTTGGAGATCGGCCACCGTCTTCGTCTTCGTCACCACGGCCTTCGCCTTCGCCGCCTTCATCAATGTTCCGCGGTGGCTGCGGGACGTCTAAGAATTGCCCTTGCCCCTCACCGTAGGGGCTCACCGTAGGGGTATTCGTCCATGGGTTTGTCTTCTTCTTCTTCTTCCACAATTATTTCTTCGGGGAAGCGCTCGTCGAGATTCTGGCTGTCCAGGGCGTCGTTTTCTTCGGTCCATCTGGGCCCGAGCGGCAAGGTCAAAACGCCCATCACGTCATAAAGGAACTGCTCGTCGGCGTCGATGTCCAGCAGAGGTCCCTTCCAGGGAGAGGGCCCGGAAATCGAGCCATCGGAGTTGATGACGATGTAGTCGCCCGGTTGAAGCGACACGGTGCCGGCCGGCGTGGTGACGTCGCAAGCGCCTTCGATCAGGATGATCACAACCTGCCCTGTCGACAGGCTCACGAAGCCGGCGATGATCGTACCGCGTACTGCTGTCGTGGCCGTAAGCGTCTGGATCTTATAGCTCTGGGATTCCGCGTCTCCCGACATGAACCGGAACGCGCCCTCGGCGATGTCGATCGCGATATCGCCTGTCTTGGTGGCCGGATCGTAGACGAATCTGTCGAGCTTCATCCTCGCGTTCGAACCGAGCGTCAGCGTGGTCTGGTCCCGAAACAGCATTTGCGCAGAACTGTTGTCACCGGTCGTCACAACTTCATTCTGAAAGATTTGCGCGCCTGTCCCGATCACCCGCGTCTGACCGGAGATGATGCCGGAAACCTCATTCTTGGCCATCGAGGCGACACCGATGCGCTGCTGGGCGCTTGCTGGCCCGAAGCACAGCACAAGCACAGCAGCCAGAGCCCATGAGAGGAGAGTTGCGCGCATTAGAATCTCCTCACTGCGCGCGCGCCGACGACGTGGTTCTCGAACTCTTCTGACGGGTCGTTCGAGTCGTTGTATTCATACCTGTAATCGCCGCGCAGGTCGGTCTTGGGACCAATAAAACTCGGAAGGATCACATGCGCGGTCGGCTCGAGATACCAGTCTTCGCGTTTTTTGGATTCGAAGGCGACGTTTTGATTGTAATCGCGGTAATAGGCGCCAAATCCACCGCCCAATATGGCGTTGTTGTTGAGCACCGGGAAGAAATAGGCCGCACGGCTGCCATACTCATAGAAGTCACCCAGGAACAGGGGCCGATTGAAGACTCTACCAGGACCGCTGCCTGTCGGTTCGCTGTAACGGAAGCGCGGCAGCAGATAGAGCGCATCGCCGCCGATCAGCTGATCATGGGTCGAGAAATTGCCTTCGACCTCTATCAGCCAGCCACTGCTTCCATCGAAGGAATCATTGGTCTCGCGATAGTCCACCAGGGTTGAGATGGTTTGGGTGGCGCCACCCATCACCCGCTCCAGGGAGACACGGGCCAGCGCGTCATACCATAGCCAGCGGTCGTCGAGAAAGGCGCCGCCGGTCCCCGGCGCCACGTGAAGCCGGGTCTTGGGGTCCAGCCAGAAGACCGGTCCAGTCCAAATCGAGCCCTGGGCGTCATTGAGTTCCGAGATCTTGCCCTGCACCTGGCCTCGCGCAAAACCCACCGTTCGCCAGCGGTGGTCATGCAGCGTTCGCTCGTCGAAAAATTGTATGCCGCCATTGACCGTGTAGTCGCTGTCGCGGCTGAAAAAGCTCGGCAACTGTTCGGGGTTGGTCGCGTAGTCAATTCCGAGATCGAGAGTTATCGCCGTGACGTTGGGCAGCAATCGATTGCGTATCCGGTTGTACTCTTGCCGCAGCGCTTTGTTGCCCGGATCCATGGCGATCAGCCGCTCATAGGCCCCCAGCGCCTTGCGCAAGTCACCGCGCTGCTCGGAAAGCTCGGCATAGCGGATATTGAGTGTCGGATTTGTGGGATTGAACAGCAGCTGATCGAAGACCTGATCATACTCGCTGGCCTGAACGGCGCCCGCCACCAGACAGAACAGTGCGGTCAAAGCGAGCCGAAGGGATTTGATGCCGCCAGCCATCTTGTTGCCTGCTAGTCCCCCAGTAGTTCCAATATCGGTACGGCGTTGTCGGTTGCCGCGCCAGCCCCGATTCGGTGATCGGGAACTCGACTGCATGGTCCTTCGCCCCACTGGGCTTTAGCAAGCAAATCTGTGGGGCCGCGGGTGCGATTACCCGCACCCTGTTGCCAAATCACAACAGAATTGGCTGCGCGTCCCGACTAGCCCATGGTCTCGCCACAAAGTCGCCCAAGTCAAACCGTCCGGGGCCAGCATCCGGCGGACTCCAGACAGGAGCATGCATTGGGTTTGCTTGACTTGGTTTACCGGTTACCCTACATCCCAGCGACATTGGGCGAGGCAATTAAGCCCTTTTCGCGGGGGTGTAGCTCAGTTGGTTAGAGCGCTGGCCTGTCACGCCAGAGGCCGCGGGTTCGAGTCCCGTCACTCCCGCCATTTTCGGCCCGATAATTGCGAAAAACTGCCATTTCGTGCGCCCCTATAGCGCATGAGATATCGGCTCTTGCCATGCCAAATGAGGTGCGCTAAGCCTCGCTCCGGCATGCGTTGAGTTGCCACGTTGAAGCCGTTTTCGCCGCAAACCAGATTCAACCATGTGATACGATTTCGCGAGCCGATCCCGCCCGTATGGATCGGATCGATTGAGTGAGCGCTCGCAGGCCGCGAATGCGAGGAAACCCGGTGCCTACCGGAGTTGAATTCCCATGAACGAGCTGCTTCTCGAATATTTGCCCGTCGCCATCTTCATTGGCGTCTCGCTTGTTATCGCAGGCGCTTTGATGCTCGCTCCGTTCCTGATTGCCGTCTCCAATCCCGACCCCGAGAAAGTTTCGGCCTATGAGTGCGGGTTCGATGCCTTCGACGACGCGCGGATGAAGTTCGACGTGCGCTTCTATCTGGTCGCCATTCTGTTCATTATTTTCGATTTAGAGGTGGCGTTTCTGTTTCCTTGGGCGGTGGCTTTCAAGGAGGTGGGAGCGCTCGGCTTCTGGGCCGTAATGGTGTTCCTCGGCATCCTTACCATCGGTTTCATCTATGAGTGGCGCAAGGGAGCGCTCGAATGGGATTGATCCGCAATCCGCTATTCGATCAGAGCCGCGAGGGCGTCGGAATCGATGCAGGTCCTGGCTCCGCACCGCGAAGTCCCCATTTTTCGCAGCTTTCGGACGAACTCGCCGACAAGGGCTTCATTGTTACGGCCACCGACGACCTAATTAATTGGGCGCGTACGGGCTCGCTGATGTGGATGACGTTTGGGCTTGCCTGTTGCGCGGTCGAGATGATGCAGGCCTCGATGCCGCGCTACGATCTTGAACGCTTTGGCTTTGCGCCCCGCGCCAGCCCGCGCCAATCCGATGTCATGATCGTCGCCGGTACGCTGACCAACAAGATGGCGCCGGCACTTCGCAAGGTCTACGACCAGATGCCCGAGCCGCGCTATGTGATCTCCATGGGGAGCTGCGCCAATGGCGGCGGCTACTATCACTATTCCTATTCGGTGGTTCGCGGTTGCGACCGGATCGTACCGGTCGACATCTATGTGCCCGGTTGTCCGCCGACCGCCGAGGCACTGGTTTACGGCATTTTGCTTCTGCAGAAGAAGATCCGCCGGACCGGAACGATCGAACGATAGAAGAGTCACTCTCGCGGCAAGGATATGGACGAGGCGCTAGTTGAGCTCGGGGAATACCTCTCGGATAAGTTGGGCGACAAAGTGCTCGGCTGGGAGGTGGCGTATGGCGAGCTCACAATTCGGGTTGATCGGGAGACGATCGGCGCCACGCTAAGGTTCCTGCGGGACGACGCCCAGTGCTTGTTCTCCTGCTTCATCGACCTGGCGGGCGTCGACTATCCCGAACGGACAAATCGCTTCGACGTCGTCTATCACCTGTTATCGCCCCGCCAGAATGCCCGGATCCGGGTCAAGCTGGAGACCAATGACTCGATGCCGGTACCCAGCGTCATCGACGTGTTTCCGGCGGCAAACTGGTTCGAGCGCGAGGCCTATGATCTCTACGGCATTTTGTTCGCCGAGCACCCCGATCTGCGGCGCATCCTGACCGATTACGGCTTCCAAGGGCACCCGATGCGCAAGGATTTTCCGCTCACCGGATTTGTCGAGGTCCGATATGACGACGAGCAGAAGAGGGTGGTCTACGAACCGGTGAAACTGACCCAGGAATTCCGCTCCTTCGACTTCATAAGCCCATGGGAGCAGCCGGAATATCTTCTGCCCGGCGACGAGAAAGCCGAAGACGGCGGCAATGGGAAGGCGGAGTGATGAAGGAAAGCCTCAAACCCGGCATCAGCTATCGCCTGGAGTTTTTGGTGCCGGAGAGCAAGACCATTCAGCACCTTTATCCCGAGGCGCCCGAGTTCCATCAAATGCCGGCCGTCTTTGCGACCGGCTTCATGGTGGGCCTGATGGAATGGACCTGCATGAAAGTCCTCGAGCCACATCTCGATGAGGGGGAGGGCAGCGTGGGCGTCCATGTGAACGTCTCCCATAGCGCCGCCACCCCGCCGGGTTTCACGGTGACCGTGGATGCGCAATGCACCAGCGTCGAGAGCCGCCGGATACGTTTTTCAGTCACCGCCCATGACGGGATCGACACGATCGGCAAGGGTGAGATCGAGCGCTTTGTCGTGACCTGGGACCGCTTTAATCGCGCGCTCCAGGCCAAACAGGCCCGAGCGGCGGAGCAACTGGGTATCGAGGTCAATGGCTGAGACCGAGATCCGGAATTTCACGATCAATTTCGGGCCCCAGCACCCGGCGGCCCATGGTGTGTTGCGGCTGGTGCTGGAGCTCGACGGCGAGGTCGTCGAGCGCGTCGACCCGCATATCGGCCTTCTGCACCGCGGCACCGAAAAGCTCATCGAGCACAAGACCTATTTGCAGGCCGTGCCCTATTTCGATCGCCTGGATTACGTGGCGCCGATGAACCAAGAGCATGCCTTCGCGCTCGCAGTCGAAAAGCTGCTCGATATCGAAGTGCCCAAGCGCGCGCAGCTCATTCGGGTGCTTTACAGCGAAATCGGCAGGCTGCTCTCGCACATGCTCAACGTCACCACGCAAGCATTGGACGTGGGTGCGCTGACGCCGCCGCTGTGGGGCTTCGAAGAGCGCGAAAAGCTAATGGCGTTCTACGAGCGCGCGTCGGGCAGCCGGATGCACGCGGCCTATATCAGACCGGGCGGCGTCCACGAAGACCTGCCGAGCCCGCTTGTTCAAGACATCGACGATTTTTGCGATCCGTTTCTGAAAGTGCTCGACGATATCGAGGAGCTGCTGACCGGAAATCGGATCTTCAAGCAGCGCAATGTCGACATCGCAGTTGTCTCCCTGGAAGACGCATTTGCCTGGGGATTCTCAGGGGTCATGGTGCGGGGTTCGGGTGCGGCGTGGGACCTGCGCAAGGCCCAGCCCTATGAGTGCTACGACGAATTGGAATTCGACATACCAATCGGCAAAAACGGCGATTGCTACGACCGCTATCTGATCCGCATGGAGGAAATGCGCCAATCGGTGCGGCTGATGAAGCAGTGTTGCGCGCGACTCCTTGCCGAAGCCGGACCTGTCGGGGTCTCGAACCAAAAAATCGTGCCTCCGAAGCGCGAAGAGATGAAGCGGTCCATGGAAGCGCTGATCCATCACTTCAAGCTCTATACCGAGGGCTACCACGTGCCGGAGGGCGAGGTGTATGCGGCCGTTGAGGCGCCGAAGGGTGAGTTCGGCGTCTACCTGGTCTCGGACGGCAGCAATATTCCCTATCGCTGCAAGATCAGAGCGCCGGGTTTTGCCCACCTGCAGGCTATGGATTTCCTATGCAAGGGCCACATGCTGGCGGATGTCTCGGCGATTCTGGGCTCCATCGATATCGTGTTCGGGGAGGTGGACCGGTGAGCGTGCGGCGCTTGGATGCGATCCAGCCCGACGACTTCGCCTTCACCGCGGAGAACCGGCGCTGGGCCGATAAAGAGATCAAGAAATATCCCGAAGGCAAGCAGGCATCGGCCGTGATCGCCCTGCTTTGGCGTGCCCAGAAGCAAGCCGGGGGCTGGTTGCCTGAACCCGCGCTCCGCTGCGTCGCCGAGATTCTCGACATGGCCTATATCCGCGTCTACGAAATCGCCACCTTCTACACCATGTTCAACCTCTCGCCCGTGGGCGAATTCTACGTCCAGCTCTGCGGCACCACGCCCTGTTGGCTGCGGGGTGCGGAGGAGCTGAAGGACGTTTGCCGCCGCGTGATCGGCGAGCCCGGCATGTTGAGCCCGGATGGCCGCATGTCTTGGATCGAAGTCGAGTGCCTGGGGGCGTGCGTGAACGCGCCGATGGTGCAGATCAACGACGACTACTACGAGGATCTGACCCCCGGTAGTCTTCAGGCGCTGCTGAACGATCTCAAGGAAGGACGCAAGGTGCGCCCGGGCCCGCAAATCGACCGGCAAAACTCGTGCCCAATCGGAGGTGCCACCACCTTGTCGGAAATTGCCAAGGCTCAGAACGGCAAGGACACGAAAAAAGCGGTTTCGGACAAGCTCAAGCCGCACGTTTTGAAGCGACCGCGCAAGGGCGGCGCCGATCAGCTGCAGCGCGTTCTGGGCGTCGGGCCGAGGTTAGAGGAACTACTCAACGAGCTCGGCGTCTTCCATTACGACCAGATCGCCGACTGGGACGACGACAATTTGGCCTGGATCAATCAGTACCTGCGATTCAAGGGCCGAATCGAGCGCGAGAGCTGGATCGAGCAAGCGGCGGCGCTGGCCGCGGAGAATGGCTGATGCTGGCCGACAAGGACCGCATTTTCCGCAATCTGTACGGCTTTGAGGATTGGCGTCTCAAGGGCGCCAAGGCGCGCGGCGCGTGGGATGGCACCAAAAAGTTGATCGAGAACGGTTCCGAATGGATCATCGATGAGGTCAAGGCGTCAGGTCTGCGGGGCCGCGGCGGCGCCGGATTCCCGACGGGGCTGAAATGGTCGTTCATGCCCAGGGGAAAAGACGCGCGTCCTTCGTATCTCGTGGTGAATGCGGATGAATCCGAGCCCGGTACCTGCAAGGACCGGGAGATTATGCGCCACGATCCCCATTTGCTTCTCGAGGGCAGCCTGCTGGCCGCCTGCGCCATGCACGCCCATGTGGCATACATCTACATCCGCGGTGAGTTCATCGAAGAGCGCAAACGGCTGCAGGCCGCGATCGACGAGGCTTACGACGCCAAACTGATCGGCAAGGGCAACCGCAATGGCTGGGACTTGGACATCTACGTAAACCACGGTGCCGGCGCCTATATCTGCGGCGAAGAGACCGCGCTGCTGGAAAGCCTTGAGGGCAAGAAGGGCCAACCTCGGCTCAAGCCCCCATTCCCCGCCAATGTCGGGCTCTATGGCGCGCCGACCACCGTGAACAATGTTGAGAGTATCGCGGTCGTCCCCGACATTCTGCGCCGGGGCGCAAGCTGGTTCGCCTCACTTGGCAAACCGAACAATACCGGCACCAAGCTGTTTTGCATTTCGGGCCATGTGAACGAGCCCTGCAATGTCGAGGAAGAGATGGGCATTCCCTTGCGGGAGCTCATCGATCGCCATGCGGGCGGCGTGCGGGGAGGCTGGGACAATCTGTTGGCCGTGATTCCGGGCGGCTCCTCGGTCGCCTGCCTGCCGGCCTCGGTCTGCCAAAACCTGCCGATGGATTTCGACTCGCTCGCCGCGCTGAAGTCGGGCCTCGGCACCGCAGCCGTCATCGTCATGGACAAGTCGACTGACATCATCCGTGCCATCGCGCGGATCTCATACTTTTACAAACATGAGAGCTGCGGCCAGTGCACCCCATGCCGCGAAGGCACGGGCTGGATGTGGCGGGTGCTGGAACGGATGGCCCGGGGCGAGGCCGAAAAGCACGAGATCGACATGCTGCTCGACGTCTCCTATCAGGTGGAGGGGCATACGATTTGCGCCCTTGGCGATGCGGCGGCTTGGCCGGTGCAGGGTCTGATCCGGCATTTTCGGCACGTCATCGAGGAGCGGATCGACCAATACAGTTTGCAACCAAAGCCGGACGACGAGGAAGTCGTCGAGGCTGTGGCGGCGCAGTGAGGCAGGAAATGGCGACAATCAAAATGGCCTGCCCCCTGTTTCCCTCCGCGGATATTGAGCGCTCCATGGCCTTTTATCGCGATCAACTGGGATTCCGGTCAGCTGCCGCCTATGGCGATGAGTACGGCATCGTCGAACGGGACGGGGTGGAGATTCATTTTTGGCCCTGCGATGACCGGAACATCGCCGAGAATACGTCGGCCTATTTTCGCACCGATGACGTGGACAGCTTGCATGATGATGTGGAGCGCCTCGCCACAGAGGCGCGTATCACAGCGCCGGTGACCCGGCCCTGGGGCATGCGGGAATTCTATGTCTGGGACCCGGACGGGAATCTGCTGAAATTCGGTCAACCGGCGGCCGAAGGCTAAGGATTGCAAGGCACGTCATGCCGATACTTGAAATCGACGGACAGGAATTCGAGGTGGAGGACGGGCTCACCTTGATTCAGGCATGCGAGCTCGCTGGCATCGATATTCCGCGCTTTTGCTATCACGAGCGGCTCTCGATCGCGGGAAACTGCCGCATGTGCCTGGTGGAAGTCGCTGGTATGCCGAAGCCCGTCGCCTCCTGCCATATGAGCGTGAGTGATCTCAGACCCGGGCCCGACGGCACGCCGCCCCAGGTCTTCACCAACACGCCTACCGTCAAGAAGGCGCGGGAAGGCGTGATGGAATTCCTGTTGATCAACCATCCGTTGGATTGTCCGATCTGCGATCAGGGTGGCGAATGCGACCTTCAGGACCAGGCCATGGCCTATGGCTTCGATGGCAGCCGCTTCGAGCTGAACAAGCGCGCGGTCGAGGACAAATACATCGGTCCCCTGATCAAGACCATCATGACCCGCTGCATCCACTGCACACGCTGCGTCCGTTTCATGACGGAGATCGCAGGCGTCGAGGAGTTGGGCGCAATCGGCCGCGGCGAGGACATGGAAATCACAACCTATCTCGAGCAGGGCATGACCTCGGAGCTATCCGGCAATGTGATCGACTTGTGTCCCGTGGGCGCGCTGACGTCGAAGCCCTATGCATTTGCCGCGCGTCCCTGGGAGCTCCGCAAAACAGAGTCCGTCGACGTGATGGACGCGGTCGGGTCCAATATCCGGGTCGATGCGCGGGGGCGCGAAGTGCTGCGCATCCTGCCGCGCAACAATGACGACGTGAATGAGGAGTGGATCTCCGATAAGACGCGCTTTGTCTGGGACGGGCTGCGGACCCAGCGCCTCGACCAGCCCTATCTGCGTAAGAAGGGCCGCCTGGAACCGGCCGAATGGAGCGACGTCTTCGCTGCCATCTCCAAGAGAATCAAAGGCACCAGCCCCGAGCGCATAGCGATGCTGGCCGGCGACTTGGCGAGCGCGGAAGAGATGTTTGCTTTCAAAGGGTTAGCCGAGCGTCTTGGCGTGACCAATTTGGACTGCCGGCAGGACGGTACGGTCCTGCATCCGGACGCGGGCCGCGCCAGTTTTCTGTTCAACACCACGATATCGGGGCTCGATGAGTGCGACGCAATATTACTGATCGGCACCGATCTCCGGGCCGAGGCCCCCATCATCAACGCCAGAATCCGAGGGCGTTGGCTCAAAGGTGGCGTGAAAATCGGCTTCATCGGAGAGCCCGCCGATCTCACTTACCCTTATGAATATTTGGGCGCGGGGCCCGAGACCCTTCAGGAGCTGACCCGTGGCCGCCATCCCTTCTTCAAGGCCTTGAAGGAAGCGGACCGTCCGATATTGATTTTGGGCCAGAACGCCCTGATGCGCAGCGACTCCCAGGGCGTGATGACGCTCGCCGCCAGGCTCTGCGTGGGAGCGGGCCTGCTCGGTCACGATTGGAACGGCTTCAACGTGCTCCATACCGCGGCCGCCCGCGTGGCTGGTTTGAGCCTGGGGCTGGTGCCGGGCCCGGGCGGACTTGCCGTACCGGCCATGCTCGACGCAGCGGAAGCGGGTGATCTCGACGTCGTCTATTTGCTGGGGGCGGATGAAATCGATACAGAGCGCCTGGGCGACGCCTTCGTGATCTATCAAGGCAGCCATGGCGACCGCGGTGCCCACCGGGCCGACGCGATCCTTCCGGGCGCCACCTACACGGAAAAATCCGGTACCTATCTGAACACCGAGGGCAGGGCGCAATTGACGGCCCGCGCCGTGTTTCCTCCGGGGGATGCACGGGATGACTGGACGATTATTCGCGCGCTCTCCGAGAACCTCGGTAATGTCTTACCGTTCAATATGTTGCCCGAATTGCGGGCTCAGATGTATGAGCAGGTGCCCTACTTTGGCGAACTGGACACCATAGTGCCCGCCGACCCGGCAGGCATCGAGGCCCTGTCCGAGGCGGACGATGAGGTGAGCCGCAAAGCCTTTGGCCGTGCAATAGAGGACCACTACCTCACCAATCCGATCGCGCGCGCCTCAGCCGTGATGGCGGAACTCAGCGCGCTGAAGCTCGCGGGTGGCCAAGAGGGCACGGGCACCGATGGCTGAGCTCTGGACGGACTATGGCTATCCGACGGTCATCATATTGGCCCAGAGCACGTTGCTGCTGGTCACGCTGCTGCTCTTCATCGCCTATCTGCTCTATGCGGACAGGAAGATCTGGGCAGCGGTGCAACTCCGCAAGGGACCCAATGTGGTGGGTCCTTGGGGGTTGTTGCAGTCCTTCGCGGACATGCTGAAATTCGTCTTCAAGGAGCCGGTGATCCCGGCGGGCGCCAATAAGGGCGTGTTTCTGCTCGCACCCTTGGTCGCCACCGTCTTGGCGCTCTCGGCCTGGGCGGTGATCCCGGTCAACGCCGGCTGGGTGGTCGCCGACATCAATGTCGGCATCCTCTATGTCTTCGCGATCTCATCGCTCGAAGTCTATGGCGTCATCATGGGGGGCTGGGCGTCCAATTCGAAGTACCCGTTCCTGGGCGCGCTGCGCTCGGCGGCTCAAATGGTCTCCTACGAAGTCTCGATCGGCTTTGTCATCATCACGGTGCTGCTCTGTGTGGGCTCGCTGAACCTGACCCAGATCGTGATGGCGCAGCAGGGCGACTGGGGTCTCTTCAATTGGTTCTGGCTGCCGCTGTTTCCCATGTTTGTCGTGTTTTTCATCTCCGCACTTGCCGAAACTAATCGGCCGCCTTTCGATCTGCCGGAAGCCGAATCCGAGCTGGTGGCGGGCTTCATGGTCGAGTATTCCTCAACCCCTTACATGCTGTTCATGCTGGGCGAATACGTCGCCATCACCGTGATGTGCGCCCTCATGACCATCCTGTTTCTAGGCGGATGGTTGCCGCCGGCCGATATCGTACCCTTCACATGGGTTCCGGGCCCGGTTTGGTTTCTGCTAAAGGTCTTCTTCGTCTTCTTCATGTTCGCCATGGTGAAGGCGATCGTCCCGCGCTACCGCTACGACCAGCTGATGCGCTTGGGATGGAAAGTGTTCCTGCCGCTTTCGCTGTTCATGGTCGTGGCGGTCGCTGCCGTATTGCACTTTTTCGATCTTGCACCGTGAGGATGGAGAAGCTGACTTGATCAGACGTCTGGCACAAGCCGCCAAATCCGCGCTTCTCGTCGAGTTCGTCGCAGCCTTCTGGCTCGCCATGAAGTATTTCTTCAAAAAGAAGGCGACCCTGAACTATCCTTTCGAGAAGGGGCCGATATCCCCCAGATTCCGCGGCGAGCATGCGCTGCGGCGCTATCCTAACGGGGAAGAGCGCTGCATCGCCTGCAAGCTGTGCGAAGCGATCTGCCCCGCCCAGGCCATCACCATCGAGGCAGGCCCCCGGCGCAACGATGGCACCAGGCGCACGACGCGCTACGACATCGACATGGTGAAATGCATATATTGCGGATTCTGCCAGGAGGCCTGTCCGGTCGACGCCATCGTCGAGGGCCCGAATTTCGAATTCGCCACCGAAACCCGCGAAGAGCTCTACTACGATAAGGAACGCCTGCTCGCCAACGGCGACCGGTGGGAGCGCGAGATCGCAACCAATATCGCGCTCGACGCGCCCTATCGATAAGCCTGAGGTAAGGGTAGAGGTCTGAACGGAACAATGATCGTCGCTGCCGCCTTCTTCTACCTGTTCGCGTCTGTCACCGTGGCTTCCGCATTCATGGTGATTGCCTCGCGCAATCCGGTGCACGCGGTTCTCTTCCTGATTCTTGCCTTCGTGAACTCCGCCGGTCTCTTTGTTCTGCTGGGCGCCGAATTCCTGGCGATGGTTCTGATAGTCGTCTATGTCGGCGCGGTCGCGGTGCTGTTCCTATTCGTGGTCATGATGCTGGACGTGGATTTTGCCGAACTGCGCGCGGGATTCCTGAAATACCTGCCTGTCGGCGGCCTGGTCGGCATCATTCTCCTGATCGAACTGATACTGGTGGTGGGATCGTGGGCCGTCGCGCCCGAAGCCACGGGCCAGGCGATGGCGCCGGCTCCCCCCTTGACCGAAATGACCAACACGGAGGCCTTGGGGCGGATTCTCTACACCCAATATGTCTACTTTTTCGAGGCGGCGGGAATGATCCTGCTGGTGGCGATGATCGGGGCCATCGTCCTGACTCTGCGCCACAAGGAAGACGTCAAGCGCCAATCGATTGCCGAGCAGGTCGCACGCCGGCCCGATGCGGCGATAGAGATTAAACGGGTCGAATCGGGCAAAGGTCTCTAAAGCTTGCGACTGCCGGTTAGCGGTTGCGTTGCTAGGGAAAATGCGAAAACAGGGGCAATGAGGGGATCATGGTCATAGGACTGCATCATTATCTGACCGTTGCCGCGATCCTCTTCACGCTCGGCATTTTCGGCATCTTTCTCAACCGCAAGAACGTCATCGTGATCTTGATGTCGATCGAATTGATGCTGCTTGCGGTGAACATCAATTTCGTCGCCTTTTCCGCTCATCTGGGTGATCTGGTCGGGCAAGTCTTTGCAATGCTGATCCTCACCGTCGCCGCCGCCGAGGCCGCAATCGGGCTCGCCATCGTCGTCGTCTACTTCCGCAACCGTGGCTCGATCGCGGTTGAGGACATCAACCTGATGAAGGGGTAGGGCGGTGTATGAGCTGATTGTCTTCCTGCCCGCGCTCGGCGCGATTCTGGCCGGCTTTTTCGGCCGGCAACTGGGGGCCCGAGGCTGCGGCGTACTCACCAGCGCGTTCGTGCTGTTTGGCGCGGTCCTCTCATGGATCGCATTCTTCCAGGTGGGTATCGGCGGCGAAGAGGGCCGTATCGAGATATTCCCATGGCTGACCTCGGGCGAACTCACGGTCTCCTGGGCGCTTCGCATTGATACGCTGACCGCGGTGATGCTGGTGGTGGTCAACACCATCTCGGGGCTCGTGCACGTCTATTCGATCGGCTACATGGACCACGACCCCCATCAGCCGCGTTTCTTTGCCTATCTCTCGCTTTTCACCTTCGCCATGCTGGCGCTGGTGACCTCCGACAATTTCCTGCAGCTCTTTTTCGGCTGGGAGGGCGTCGGGCTCGCCTCCTATCTCTTGATCGGCTTCTGGTATCAAAAGCCCGCCGCCAACGCCGCCGCCATCAAAGCCTTTGTCGTCAACCGGGTAGGGGACTTCGGCTTCGCGCTCGGTATTTTCGGCGTCTTCTACATTTTCGGGACAGTCCAGTTCGACACGGTGTTCGCCGCCGCCCCCGACCAGGTGGGCCAAAGCTTCAGATTCTTGAGTTGGAACTTGGACGTACTCACCGTGCTCTGCCTGCTGCTCTTTATGGGTGCCATGGGCAAATCGGCCCAGTTCCTGCTCCACACCTGGCTCCCTGACGCCATGGAAGGCCCGACCCCGGTCTCGGCGCTGATTCATGCCGCGACCATGGTGACGGCGGGCGTCTTCATGGTGGCCCGGCTCTCGCCGATGTTCGAACTGGCGCCGATCGCGCTGTCCTTCGTGACCATCATTGGCGCCACCACCGCTTTCTTCGCCGCCACCGTCGGCTTGGTTCAGAACGACATCAAGCGGGTGGTGGCCTACTCGACATGTTCGCAGCTCGGCTACATGTTCGTGGCGCTGGGCGTCGGCGCATATTCGGCCGCGATCTTCCACCTCTTCACCCATGCCTTCTTCAAGGCGCTGCTGTTCTTGGGCGCGGGCTCGGTAATCCACGCGCTGCATGACGAGCAGGACCTGCAGAAGATGGGGGGCATGGCCAAGGTCATCCCGTTCACATGGGTGATGATGCTGATCGGCACCCTGTCGCTCACCGGCTTTCCGCTGACATCGGGCTTCTTCTCGAAGGACGCCATCATCGAGGCTGCCTTCGTCGCCCACAGCAATGTGGGCATGTACGCCTTTGTGCTCGCAGTCTTCTCAGCGCTGCTCACCTCGTTCTATTCCTGGCGACTGATGTTTCTGGCCTTCCACGGCAAGCCCAGATCGGATCCGGAAGTTCTGAAGAAAGCGCATGAGTCGCCCATGGTGATGCTGGTCCCGCTAGCGATTCTGGCGCTGGGTTCACTGGGCGCGGGCGCGTTGTTCTACAACCTCTTTATCGGAGACGACTACACGGAGTTCTGGCGGACCGTCCTCTATATCGGGCCCGACAACCGAATTCTGCAGGATATTCACCACGTGCCCTTCGCCGTGTTCGCGGCCCCGACCGTCATGATGGCAATCGGCTTTGCGATCGCCGGGATGTTCTATTTGGCGTGGCCTAGGATTCCTGATTTTCTGGCTGAGAAACTACGTCCGATCTATCTGTTTTTGCTGCATAAATGGTATTTTGACGAACTCTACGATTGGGCCTTCACACGGCCCGCGTTCCGGCTCGGACGCTTCCTTTGGAAGGTCGGCGACGGCACCGTTATCGACGGCATTGGTCCCGATGGCATCGCCGCCCGGGTGCTCGAAGTCACACGCAGCGTGGTGCGGGTTCAGACCGGCTACGTCTACCATTACGCCTTCGCGATGCTGATCGGCGTGGCGCTCCTGATCACCTACTTCATGTTTGCGAGCGGGGCGCCCTGATGACCATCGGCTGGCCCGTCATATCCGCGATCATCTTCCTGCCGCTGCTGGGCGCGCTCTTCATTTTCGCGATCCGTGGCACTGACGAGATCGCCGTCCGCAACGCGCGTTACGTGGCGCTGTGGACCACGATGATCACGTTTCTGCTGTCGTTGTTCCTTTGGGCCGAGTTCGAGCCCAATACGTCCGAGTTCCAGTTTGTCGAGAAGTACGACTGGCTCGGAGCCAATTTCAGCTATCACGTCGGCGTCGACGGCATCTCCATGCTGTTCGTGATCCTGACCACATTCCTGATGCCGATCTGCATCCTGGCGAGCTGGGAGGCGATCACCGACCGCGTCAAGGAATACATGATCGCGTTTCTGGTGCTCGAGACCCTGATGATCGGGGTGTTCTGCGCGCTCGATCTGATCGTGTTCTATCTGTTCTTCGAGGGCGGCTTGATCCCGATGTTTTTGATCATCGGGGTCTGGGGCGGGTCAAACCGCGTCTATGCGAGCTTCAAATTCTTTCTCTACACGCTGCTCGGCTCGGTGCTGATGCTGCTCGCCATCATGGCGATGTACTGGCAGGCCGGCACCACCGATATCCCGACGCTCCTGAACCACGAATTCCCGGCCAGCATGCAGACTTGGCTTTGGTTTGCGTTCCTCGCCTCATTTGCTGTCAAGCTGCCGATGTGGCCGGTCCACACCTGGCTGCCCGATGCCCATGTCGAGGCGCCGACAGCGGGCTCGGTAATCCTGGCCGGAATCTTGCTGAAAATGGGAGGCTACGGCTTCCTGCGGTTCTCGATCCCGATGTTTCCGCTGGCGACCGACCAGTTCGCACCTCTGATCTTCGCACTCTCCGTGATCGCGATCATCTATACGTCGTTCGTCGCGCTCGCGCAGGAAGACATCAAGAAGCTGATTGCCTACTCGTCAGTGGCCCATATGGGCTTCGTCACGATGGGCATATTTACACTGACGGCTCAGGGCCTGCAGGGCGGCATCTTCCAGATGCTGAGCCACGGCATTGTCTCGGCCGCGCTCTTCCTTTGTGTCGGAGTGATTTACGACCGTATGCACACCAGGGAGATCAACGCCTATGGTGGACTAGTTGAGCGGATGCCGATCTACGCCTTTTGCTTCATGGTGTTCACGCTCGCGAATATCGGGTTGCCCGGAACTAGCGGGTTCGTCGGCGAGTTTCTAACCCTGTTGGGCGCCTTTCGCGTCGATACTTGGGTCGCTTTCCTGGCGACCACTGGCGTGGTCCTATCGGCAGCCTATGCGCTTTGGCTTTATCGTCGGGTAATTTTCGGCAAGCTCGAAAAGAGCCCTCTCAGATCGATCAGGGATATGGGCCCGCGTGAGATTGCTTTCATGGTGCCACTCGTGGTTCTGACGATCTTCTTCGGCTTCTTCCCGGCACCTGTCCTGGATGTCACGGCGCAATCGGTCGAATCCCTGATTTCGAACTACGAGCAAGCGCTTGCGGCGGCGAAGGAAGCCTCCGTGGCGATGGCGCGTTAGGAAACAGCCATGGAACCGGCAGTACTCGAAACCGTTGCCGAACAGGCGCTCTCGCCCTTCGCAGCCTATGCGCCGGTGCTCCCAGAGATCGTGCTGGCCATTGGCGCCATGGCTCTGCTGATGTTCGGCGTATTCCGCGGCGAGCGCTCCGCGGAGACTGTGAGCGGACTATGCATAGGTTTGCTCGCCGTCGCCGCGTTGCTCGTTCTGGGCCAGGGCTCGGAGACTCAGCTCGCCTTTGGCGACGCCTTTATCGTCGACCCCTTCGCCAGATTCCTCAAAGTTCTATGCTTAATCGGGTCGGCGGTCGCGATCCTGATGTCGCTGACCTATCTGCGCGAAGCCAACATTCTGAGATTCGAGTTTCCCATCCTGATCGTGCTCGCCACCACGGGCATGATGATGATGATCTCCGCCAATGGCCTAATCGCGCTCTATTTGGGATTGGAGCTCCAGAGCTTGTCGCTCTATGTGATCGCCGCTTTTCGCCGGGACTCGCTGCGCTCCAGTGAGGCGGGCCTGAAGTATTTCGTGCTGGGCGCCTTGTCATCGGGCATGCTGCTTTACGGCTGCTCGCTGATTTACGGCTTCACCGGCTCGACCGAGTTTGCCGCCATTGCCAATTCCGTCCAGGAAACCGGCGCCGGCATCGGGCTGATTTTCGGCCTCGTATTCTTCCTGGCGGGACTCGCCTTCAAGGTCTCCGCGGTCCCCTTCCATATGTGGACGCCCGACGTCTATGAAGGCGCGCCGACGCCGGTCACCGCATTTTTCGCGGCCGCCCCCAAGATTGCCGCCATGGGGCTATTCGTGCGCGCCATGGTCGTGCCCTTCTCGGACATAACGAGCGAGTGGCAGCAGATCATCGTGTTCATCTCGATTGCATCGATGGGGCTCGGGGCCTTCGCGGCGATAGGGCAGAGGAATATCAAGCGCCTTATGGCCTACAGTTCGATCGGCCATATGGGTTACGCGCTTGTCGGCCTCGCAGCGGCGAGCCCAGAGGGCACCCAGGGCGTTATCATTTATCTCGCTATCTATCTGGTGATGAATCTCGGTGTCTTTGCCTGCATTTTGGCGATGCGCCGGGCCAACGGCATGGTCGAGGACATCGACTCGCTGGCCGGCCTTTCGACCAATAATCCAATGATGGCGTTTCTGCTCGCCATGCTGCTGTTCTCGCTCGCGGGCATTCCGCCGCTCGCCGGGTTCTTCGCCAAGTTCTATGTGTTTCTCGCCGCGATTCAGGCCGGCCTCTACGCGCTTGCGGTGATCGGCGTGCTGACCAGCGTGGTGGGCGCTTATTATTATCTGCGCATCGTCAAAATCATGTATTTCGACGCCCCGGCCGAACGCTTCGAGCCGATGCCGATGGGTCTGAAAGCCGTGCTGGGCGTCTCAGGCATCATCATCATCTTTTTCTTTGCCTTTCCGGGACCCTTGGTCGCCGCTGCCGACGTGGCCGCCAAATCGTTGTTCTGAGCCATGAGCGATGTGCCGATCACCATGCCGGAGGAGTACCGGCTGGCACGCTTCGAGGTTATCGATTCAACCAACAGCGAGGCCATGCGCCGCGCCCGGAACGGCGAGCCCGCCGGCCTCTGGATCTGGGCGGAGAGCCAAACGGCGGGCAGGGGCCGTTCGGGCCGCCGATGGATATCGGAGAAAGGCAACCTATTCGTGAGCCTGCTGCTGCGGCCGCGCTGTCCGCTTGAGACAGCCATGCAGCTCTCACTGGTGGCAGGCGTCGCGCTCCAAGATACGGTGAGCACGGTCGCGGGCCCGCACGTCCCAAGCAATGAGCTGGCGCTCAAATGGCCCAACGATTTGCTGCTAAGCGGCAAAAAGATCGGCGGCATTTTGCTGGAGAGTTTTGATGCGGTGCCGGATAAGGGCTGCGGTGTGGTCATTGGAACCGGCCTCAACATTGCGAGCCATCCGTCCGACACGCTTTATCCTGCGGCCGATCTCGCCGCTCACGGGATATCGCCGTCACCGGCTGCCGTTCTCGAGCATCTGGCCGCGTCGACGAAAAGCTGGCTCGGCGTGTGGGCTGAAGGCGCCGGCTTTGCCGCAATCCGGGAGGCGTGGCTCACCCGCTCGATCCCGATTGGCCAATCCGTGCGGATCAAACTGGAGACCGGCGAAATTTTCGGCGCCTATGCCGGTATCGATGAAACCGGCAGTATGCGTCTTATTGACGAAAAAGGCGCTGAGATGCGTATAACTGCCGGAGACGTCTTCCTGACGTCGTAACTCCTGAAGAACTTGAGGGAAGCAAACCGCGTGGCACGCCGGGGCGAGGACGAACTGATCTTTTTGCCGCTGGGAGGCGTCGGAGAGATCGGCATGAATGCCTATTTGTACGGACTGGGGTCCCCACGATCGCGCCAGTGGTTGATGGTCGATCTCGGCATCACCTTTCCGGGCGAGCGGGAACCGGGCATCGACGTGATCCTGCCCGACATCCGTTTTATCGAGGAGGAGCGGACCAACCTCGCGGGCCTGCTGCTTACCCACGCCCATGAAGACCATTTTGGGGCCGTCTCCGAGCTTTGGCCGCGGCTTGGCGTTGACATCTACGCAACGCCCTTCACCGCGCAGCTTTTAAGGGTGAAACACGCCGAGAACGGCGGCAGCGGCGAGCTACCGATCACCGAGGTGCCCATGCAAGCCCGGTTCCAGATCGGGCCGTTCGACATCGAATTGATCACCCTTGCGCACTCGATCCCCGAACCCAATGGCGTCGTCATAAGATCGAGCGCAGGGACCGTGTTCCACACCGGCGATTGGAAGCTCGACGCCGATCCGGTTTTAGGTGCGCCGACGGACGCGGCGCGCATTCAAGAGATCGGCGAGGAAGGTCTTGATGCAATCATTTGCGACTCGACCAATGCGACGCGCGCTGGATCATCGCCTTCCGAGGCGGAAGTTGCCGAGACGCTAAAGACCATCGTGGCACAAGCAAAGCATCGGGTCGCGGTCACCACATTCGCCTCCAACGTGGCGCGGATTCGTTCGGTCATCGAGGCAGCGAAGGCCGCCGACCGGCATGTGGTGGTGGTGGGACGGGCCATGCACCGCATCATCCAGGTGGCGCGCGAGACCGGTCATATTTCGCCGGATTACGAACTGCTGACGGAAGAAGATTACGGTTACCTGCCCAGGGAAAAAGTGGTGGCACTTTGCACGGGATCGCAGGGCGAGCCCCGCGGCGCGCTCGCCCGCATTGCCAACGATGATCACCCAGCGATCTCTTTCGCGGCGGGGGACTTGGTGGTCTTTTCATCTCGCACCATTCCAGGCAACGAAAAGTCCGTCGGATGGGTGCAAAACAATCTTATTAATCAAGGGCTTGACCTCATCACGGATTCGGACGCCCTGGTCCACGTCTCGGGCCATCCCCGCCGCGATGAACTGAAAAAAATGTATCAGTGGGCGCGGCCGCGGGTCGCGGTGCCGATGCATGGCGAGGCGCGGCATCTGGCCCAACACGCAGCACTTGCCCGTGCCGCTGGCGTCAAGACGGTGATAGAAGCGCGCAATGGGGACATCGTGCGGTTGCTGCCGAAGCCCGCTGAAATCATCGACGAGGCTCCCACAGGGCGGCTGTTCCGGGACGGCAATTTGATCATACCGGCCGAGGCCAACGCGATCGCCGAGCGCCGCAGGCTTTCGCGATTGGGCGTGGTCACTGTGTCGATCGTTCTCACCGCAACCGGTGAGCTAGCTGCAGAGCCGCGATTGTTTCTGGCAGGTCTACCCGATTTCGATGGCAACGGCCGACCGATGCGAGAGGCCGCCATGGAGGGCGTAATGAGCGCGCTCGACGGAATCCCTAGGCCACGGCGGAAGGATAGCGATCTGGTGAGCGAAGCGGTGCGGCGCGGCCTGCGTGCTGGGTTGGGAGATGCTTGGGGCAAGCGTCCAATTTGCGCGGTGATGGTCTCCATAGTCTAAGGGTGGGCCTGGATATGCCGGGTTCCGGTTGCACGCCGGGAGCCGACGCCATACAACGCAAAAAGCGAAACAAGGTACGAGCGACCAACAGGAATAACCATGATCGGACGACTTAATCACGTGGCCATCGCGGTGCCCGACATCGCCGCCGGAGCGGCGGTCTACCGCGATACCTTGGGTGCCAAGATCTCGGAGACCGTGCCCCAGCCCGACCACGGCGTGACAACCGTCTTTATCGAGTTGCCCAACACCAAGATCGAGCTGCTGGAGCCCTTGGGCGACAATTCGCCAATCGCGGGATTTCTGAAGCGCAACCCGGCGGGCGGCATCCACCACCTCTGTTACGAAGTCGACGACATCATTGCCGCCCGCGATAACCTGAAGGCGAGCGGCGCTCAAATACTGGGTGATGGCGAGCCCAAGATCGGGGCCCATGGTAAGCCGGTGCTGTTTCTGCACCCTAAGGACTTCTGCGGAACGCTCGTCGAGCTAGAGCAGGCCTGAGTCGATAAGTTCTTGAATCTATGAGCCTTTCACTGGCCCTGGCGATCTATTTCATCTGCTGGTGGATCGCGCTCTTTATCGTGCTCCCGATTGGGGTGCGGACCCAGGCAGAGGAGGGTCGCGTCGAGCCTGGCACACCCTCCAGCGCGCCCGCCGCTCCCAGATTATTGAGAGCGCTGATCGCCACCACGTTGCTCGGCGTCGTACTCTTCGCAGCCGTGTTTTCGATCATTGTCTTCGAGTTGATTGCGCTCGATGACATCCCGTTCCTGCCCAGGTTCGAAGCGCCTTAGTCTCTGACACGTCCAGAAGCCGACGCCGCGTGGGAGGCTGGTTTTTGCACAAAAAAAAGCAAGGTCCTATTCAGACCTTGCTCCCAGTCACAAGCTTCCTGTGACCTCTCAAAAGCGAACGCCCCGCTCGGAATACGCGACACTTGCGAGAAGCAGTTAAGAAGCGGCGCTCTCGTCTTGTCCATCTAAGGGACACACGGGCGCCGGAAGCTGTTTTCCTCCCAAGACTTGGACCCGGTTCCTAACCTTAGTTACGCAATACGACGGAAATTTTCCGGTCCAGTACGTCTTTGTCGATTATTTTGAAACATTAGACCAAAGGCATGGGTGTGTCATTACACTTTTGATGACCGAGGGCAGCCTTGGGATCTGGTTCCAAAGCCTCGGCATTCGACCGAGCCTGCGCGCCATTGCATCTAGCCCAACAGTTAAGCTATTAGCGCGGGTGCCCCACCGGGCCTCGAGTCGCCCCATCCCTCGAATGCATAGGGTGATGCAAGCTGCCCGGCCGCCGCACGCTGCAGGATTCTTGCCCTTCCGGAGCCCGCATCCGCCATGCGACTGAGCCGATTTTTCATGCCAATTCTGCGGGACGATCCCAAGGAAGCGGACATCGTCTCCCATCGGTTGATGCTCCGGGCGGGGCTCATTCGCCAATCGAGCGCCGGAATCTATTCCTGGTTGCCAATGGGCTTCCGGGTTTTGAAGAAGATCGAGCAGATCGTGCGCGAGGAGCAAGACCGCGCGGGCGCCATCGAGATGCTGATGCCCACCATTCAATCCGCGGATATTTGGCGCGAAAGCGGGCGCTATGACGACTATGGCGAGGAGATGCTGCGCATTCGAGACCGTCATGAGCGCGAAATGCTGTACGGCCCGACCAATGAAGAGCTGATCACCGAAATCTTCCGCAACGAGGTGCATTCCTACCGGGATTTGCCGCGCAATCTCTACCACATCCAATGGAAATTTCGCGATGAGATCCGGCCGCGTTTCGGTGTGATGCGGGGCCGCGAGTTCCTGATGAAGGACGCCTATTCATTCGATCTCACCGCGGAGGACGCCAGGCGCTCCTACAACAAGATGTTCGTTGCTTATTTGAGAACCTTCGAGCGGATGGGGCTCAAATCCATTCCCATGGCCGCCGATACCGGACCGATCGGCGGAGATTTGAGCCATGAGTTCATCATCTTGGCCGAGACCGGGGAAAGCGAAGTCTTTTGCCATGCCGACTTGGTGGAGCTGACGGCGCCCGGCGATGATGTCGACTTCGACTCCGATCTCACGGCTATTATGGAGCGGTGGACGAGCAAATATGCCGCTACGGACGAAAAGCACGATGCCGCGCGCTTCGAGAAGGAAGTGGTGGCTGAGAAGCGGCTCTCGGCCCGGGGCATTGAGGTGGGTCACATCTTTTTCTTCGGAACCAAATATACCGAGCCGATGAAGTGCCAGGTTCAGGGCAAAGAAGGAGAGTTGATCACGGTCCAATGCGGTTCCTATGGGATCGGGGTGTCGCGGCTGGTGGCGGCCATCATCGAGGCCAGCCACGACGGGGCCGGTATCATTTGGCCGGCGTCGGTGGCGCCCTATCTGGTCGGACTGATCAATCTCAAAACCGGAGATGACGAGACCGATGCCGCCTGCGAAGACCTTTACGGCAAGTTGAAGCAGGCCGGCGTCGAAGTGTTGTACGATGATACGGATGAGCGGGCCGGCGCGAAATTTGCGGCCATGGATTTGATCGGGCTGCCATGGCAGTTGATCGTCGGCCCCAAAGGCCTAAAACAGGGTGAGGTCGAGTTGAAAGATCGTCGCAGCGGTGACCGCGAGTCTTTAGCGCCAGATGCAGCCCTGCAAAGGCTCATCGGTGCCTGATATTGCAAGGCTGAATCGGATACGTGCTCCCATGGCTCAAGCCAATGAAACCAAGTCGTTTTCGCCATTCGAATGGATGCTCGCCCTGCGCTATCTCCGGGCGCGGCGCAAGGAAGGCTTTATTTCGGTCATCGCCGGGTTTTCCTTCGTTGGCATAATGCTTGGCGTTGCCACCCTCATCATCGTGCTCGCCGTCATGAACGGCTTCCGAAAAGAGCTGTTCGACAAGATTCTGGGCCTGAACGGCCACGTCGTAATTCACAGCATCGACGGGCGATTCACCGATTTCGACGCCGTGGCCGGCCGGTTGCGGGATGTCAACGGCATCAAGCACGTGATGCCATTGATCGAAGGTCAGGCGATGATCTCCACGACCTCGCTCGCAAACGGCGCACTGGTGCGGGGTTTGCGCGAGGAAGACCTCAAGGCGCTGACGGCGATCTCTGAGAACATCACTCATGGCAGCCTTGATGGCTTCGATAAGCGTCCGGCGGTGGCCATCGGCACCCGCATGGCGAACGATCTGCGTGTCAAGGTCGGCGATAAGCTCGCCCTGGTGGCCCCGCGGGGAGCGACCACGCCCTTTGGAACAGCGCCGCGGGTGAAACGCTACGAGGTCAAGGCAATCTTTGAGATGGGCATGTCGGAATATGACAGCACCATCGTGTTCATGCCGCTCAGCGAGGCCCAACGCTATTTCAACCGGCGCGATATGGTCAACGTGTTGGAAGTCGTCGTCGACGAACCGGACAGAGTGGGGGACATGCGCCCCGACATCCTTCGGGCCGGGGGTCCCACCATCTATGTCTCGGACTGGCGCCAGCGGAATGCGTCGCTCTTCAGCGCGCTGCAGGTCGAGCGCAATGTGATGTTCCTGATCCTCACCCTGATCGTGCTGGTCGCCGCACTCAATATTGTCTCCGGTCTGATCATGCTGGTGAAGGACAAGAGCGCCGATATCGCCATTCTACGGACCATGGGCGCCACCAAAGGCTCGGTCATGCGGGTGTTTTTCATAACCGGCGCCAGCATCGGCGTAGTCGGGTCGCTCGCGGGCTTCATTCTGGGCGTGCTGGTCTGCACCAACATCGAATACATCCGCCAGTTCATCGCTTTCGTGACCAACACGGATCTGTTTTCGCCGGAGCTCTACTATCTCTCCCGCCTGCCTGCTGAAATGGATATCACGGAAGTCATTGCCGTGTTGGTCATGGCGCTGACGCTTTCGGTTCTGGCAACGCTCTATCCATCGTGGCGGGCTTCCCGTCTGGATCCGGTCGAAGCGCTGAGATACGAGTAACCGAAGTGGATAAGGGCGTCCGCTCACCAATTCTGGAGTTGCAGAACTTGCAGCTCGCCTATCGCCAGGGTACCCGCGAGATCAAGGTATTGAACGGGGCGGGCGGTGAGGTCTTTCCGGGCGAAGCGGTGGGACTGCTGGGACCGTCGGGCTCTGGCAAGTCTTCGCTGCTGCATATCATCGGCTTGTTGGATCACCCTAATAGTGGCGCCGTCCTATTCGACGGGCAGAATTGTTCCGAGTTGGGCGATGCCGAACGTACCGAACTTCGCCGGGTCAAGCTCGGTTTTGTCTATCAATTCCACCATCTGTTGCCCGAGTTTTCTGCGGCAGAAAATGTCATCTTGCCGCAGATGATCCTTGGCAGGTCCCGGGACGAGGCAGAGAAACGCGCCGATGAGCTGCTGGACGCGCTGGGCCTTGCCGATCGGCTGGAGCACCGCCCCGCGCAGCTGTCGGGCGGTGAGCAGCAACGGGTCGCTATCGCCCGTGCGGTTGCCAATGAGCCAAGCCTTCTGTTGGCCGACGAGCCCACCGGTAATCTCGACCCCCACACCGCGGAGAATGTCTTCCAGCAGCTCATGAAGCTGGTCCGCGACACCGGTCTTGCCACCATCGTTGCGACCCACAATCTCGATGTGGCCCGTCGAATGGATCGAATTTGGCGATTGGAGGAGGGTCATCTCCTCGAGGTAGCGCCGGCAGAAGTTTAAGCGTGTCTGGCTCTTGCTGAAGCGAGCGAATCGGATCACTCAAGAGCGTAGCCGCCGACCGGCGGCCGTGCCGCAAATTCCTTGAGAGAGGACGGGCTGACCATGGCGAAAGGCGCCACAGAGCTGCCATTCGTGCATCTTCGGACCCGATCGGCCTATTCGCTCCTCGAGGGCGCCATCACCATCCCCAGAATCGCCCACCTGGCGACCACCAATCGGATGCCGGCGATTGCTTTGACCGACACCGGCAATCTATTCGGCGCGCTGGAATTCTCCGAGGCGATCTGGGCGGCAGGGATCCAGCCGATCATCGGCTGCGCGCTTTCCGTAATGTTGCAGGCGCCCGAAGAGGATGGGCGCAATGGCTGGCACGAATCGGTGAAACGCGCGGCCCGTGGCGGTGACGGGGCCCTGGCGCTGCTGGTCAAAGACGAGCAGGGCTATCAGAACCTCATGCGGCTCTCCAGCAAGGCCTTTTTGGAGCACGAGGACGCCGGCGGTTATTTCGTCACCTTTGACGATATCGCCAATCATCACGAGGGCTTGATCGCCTTGACCGGCGGACCCGACGGTCCGGTCGACCGTGCGCTGGTCGAGGGCGATGGCGACAAGGCCGACAAATGGCTCACTAAGCTGGCCGAGTTGTTTGGAGACCAGCTTTATGTAGAGCTTCAACGTCATGGCCTGGAGGAAGAACGCCGGGTCGAGCCGCAATTGCTTGCCCAGGCAATCGAGCGGAAGCTGCCGGTGGTGGCGACCAATGACGTGTTCTTTGCCCAGGCGGACGAATACGAAGCCCACGACGCGCTGATTTGTATTTCCGAGGGCAGTTATATCGATGTGGAAGACCGGCGGCGTTTGAGCCCCGAGCACTATTTCAAGTCTGCGGACCAAATGCGCAGCTTGTTTGCCGATCTCCCCGAGGCCATCGATAACACCTGGGAAGTGGCACGCCGCTGCGCCTTTCGTCCAGAGGTGCGCCAGCCGATCTTGCCGAAATTCGCGTCCGCGTCCGGCGAGGCCAAGAATGCCCCTCCGAAGGACGAGGCGGCAGAGCTGCGCCGTCAGGCCGAGGACGGCCTGGAGCACAGATTGGCCGGGTTGGGAGCGGCGGAAGGGACGGACGAAGATGCCTATCGTAGCCGGCTCGAGCATGAGCTCGATATCATCACGGGCATGGACTATGCGGGCTATTTCCTGATCGTTGCCGACTTCATCAAATGGGCCAAGCGCGCCGGTATCCCGGTCGGACCGGGCAGGGGATCGGGCGCGGGCTCGGTGGTGGCCTGGGCGCTAACCATTACCGATCTCGATCCGCTGAGATTTGGACTGCTGTTCGAGCGATTCCTTAATCCCGAGCGGGTATCGATGCCCGACTTCGATATCGATTTCTGCCAAGACCGGCGCGACGAGGTGATCCGATACGTTCAGGAGACCTATGGCGAAGACCGGGTCGCCCAGATCATCACCTTTGGAAAACTCCAGGCGCGGGCCGTCTTGCGGGATGTGGGGCGCGTGCTCCACATGCCCTATGGGCAGGTCGACCGGCTCTGCAAGCTGATTCCCTACAACCCCGCCAATCCGGTCACCTTGGAACAAGCGATCAACGGCGAACCGCGGCTCCAGGAAGCGCGCGACGAAGAGCCCATAGTTGCGCGCCTGCTGGATATTGCTTTGCGCTTGGAGGGCCTCTACAGGCACGCCTCGACCCACGCGGCGGGCGTTGTTATTGGCGACCGTCCTTTAATCGAGCTGGTGCCACTCTATCGAGACCCGCGCTCCAGCCTGCCGGCGACCCAATTCAATATGAAATGGGTGGAGGCCGCGGGGCTGGTGAAATTCGACTTTCTCGGCCTCAAGACACTGACCGTGATCGAGAAGACCGTTGAGATGGTGGCGCGGCGTGGAACCAAGATCGATCCGGCGCACCTGCCGTTCGATGACGATGCCACTTACCAATTGCTGGCCCGCGCGGAGACCGTGGGGGTTTTCCAGTTGGAAGGATCGGGAATGCGCGACAGCCTGCGCAAGCTCAAGCCCGACCGCTTCGAAGACATCATCGCCATGGTCGCCCTCTACCGTCCAGGGCCGATGGACAATATCGAGACTTATGCGAACCGGAAGCACGGGCTCGAGGACCCCGACTATCTGCATCCGATGATCCGCCCCGTCCTGGAGGAGACATATGGGGTCATCATCTACCAGGAACAGGTGATGCAGATTGCTCAGACGCTATCAGGTTTTTCGCTCGGCGAAGCGGATCTGCTGCGCCGCGCCATGGGCAAGAAGATCAAATCCGAAATGGACAAGCAGAAATCGCGTTTCATCGAAGGCGCGATCGCCAATGGCGTCGAGAAACCGCGGGCCGAATATATCTTCGAACTGGTGGCGAAATTCGCGGGCTACGGTTTCAACAAATCGCACGCCGCGGCCTACGCGCTGCTGGCCTATCAGACGGCATATCTCAAGGCCAATCACCCGGTCGAATTCCTGGCTGCATCCATGACGCTCGACATGGGCAACACCGACAAGCTCAATCAATTCGTCCAGGAGGCGCGCCGGGGCGGGATCACGGTGGAGCCGCCTTCGGTGAATGTATCCGAGGCTGATTTCGTGCCGGCGGACAAGGCAATCCGCTATTCGCTGGCGGCGCTCAAGAATATGGGTCACGCGGCCGCAGAGCAAATTCAAGCCGAGCGCGAGTCCAACGGACCCTATGAAAACGTGACCGACTTTGCCCGGCGTCTTAACCCGCGCGCCGTCACCAAGCGCTCGGTGGAAGCGCTGATTACGGCGGGTGCGCTGGATGAACTCGGCGCGGACCGCGCGACGCTGTTTGCGGGCGCCGATCGCATCTTGGCAACCGCGAACCGTTCGAGCGATGACCGCGCCAGGGGACAGAACGATCTGTTCGGTGCCGGGGCCCAAAAGGAACTGAGGCTTGCCGAGTGCGAGTCCTGGCTGCCGATCGATCGGCTTCGCCGCGAGTTCGAGGCGGTCGGATTCTTTCTCTCCGGCCATCCATTGGACGAATACAAGACCGCACTTGACCGGCTTGGCGTCGAGACATGGGCGAATTTCTCGGCGCGCGTCCGGTCGGCAGGTCTCACGGGCACGCTCGCTGGAACCGTGATCTATCGCCAGGAACGCAAGTCCCGATCCGGCAATCAGTTTGCATTTGTCGGATTCTCCGACCAAAGCGGCGAGTTCGAGGCCTTGGCCTTTTCGGAGACATTGGTTCAGTCGCGAAGCGACCTGGAAGTCGGAAATCCGTTGTTGATCCGAATGGAGGCTGAGCCCGACGGCGACGTGATCAAGGCTCGGGTGCTAAAGGTGGAACCGCTGGACAAGGCAGCGATGCGCATCCAGGACGGGCTCGAAATCGTGATGGAAGATCCTGATCGGCTCGATGTTCTGTCGCGGCGCCTGTCGAGCGAGGGCGATGGCAAGGTTTGGCTGGTATTGCGGCTGGGTGACGTTGACCGTGAGGTCGAGTTCGCGATTCCCGGAGGCTACGACACCTCGCCAACCGAAGCCGGCGCCATTCGCCATATCAAGGGCATCGCCCAGGTGACGCCGCGATAGAGCGGAACACCCGAAACTCTTGAAGGTTTCGCGGGCCGGCAGCCTTGCCAAGGCTCCGCTTGGCGCCTATAAGGCGGGCCATCTCACACGCGGATTTTTCGCCGTCCGTCTCAATCCCGAACCCGACTATATTGGGCTGAACGGGCGGCATTCCGGTGGTGCAGTTGATAGCTGCGCTGGCACATCCGCGGAGGAACAACCGGAACAGGGAGCGCAGTCTATGGCACTGCCAGCATTCAACATGCGCCAGCTACTCGAAGCTGGCGTTCATTTTGGGCACCAGACACACCGCTGGAACCCGCAAATGGCGCCCTACATCTTCGGCGCCAGGAACAACATTCACATCATCGACTTGGCACAGACCGTGCCGTTGCTGCACCAAGCTTTGCTGACGGTCAGCGAGACCGTTTCGCAGGGTGGCAGGGTGCTGTTTGTCGGCACCAAACGCCAGGCATCCGAGGCCATCGCGGACGCCGCCCGGCGGTCCGCGCAGTATTACGTTAACCACCGTTGGCTCGGAGGCACGTTGACCAATTGGAAGACCATCTCCAATTCGATCAAAAGGCTGCGGGTGCTGGAGGAGATGCTCGAAGGTGAGACCCAGGGCCTCACCAAGAAAGAGATGCTGAGGCTCACACGCGAGCGCAACAAGCTCGAACGCGCCCTTGGCGGCATCAAGGATATGGGCGGCGTGCCGGATCTGGTCTTCGTCATCGACACCAACAAAGAGTCGATTGCGGTCGCCGAGGCGCGCAAGCTCAACATTCCCGTGATTGCGGTCGTCGACACCAATTGCGACCCAAACATCATTACCTATCCGGTACCCGGCAATGACGATGCCGGCCGCGCGATAACGCTCTACTGTGATCTCGTTGCCCAGGCGGCTATCGAGGGAATTGAACAGGGCCAGGCCGGGGCAGGCGTGGACACCGGAGCGGCGGAAGAACCGGTGGCGGAAGACTTAGCGAAGGTCGAACCGGCAGATAAGGAGCCGGCAGCCGAAGCCGCCTTAACCGGTGCCGGGAACGGGCAGGCGGGTAAAGCCGAAGTTGCAGCCAAGCCTGATGAGGAGAAGCCGAAGGCCGAGCCGGCGAAGAAGAAAGCCGCCAAGCCCAAGGAAGCAAAGGCCGAGGCGCCCGCCAAGGCTGACAAGAAAGAGGAGAAGCCATCTGACTTCGTGCCTCTTAAGAAGCCGGACGGAGAAGCCGATGACTTAAAAGAGATTTCCGGTGTTGGTCCCGTGCTCGAGAAGAAGTTGAATGAGTACGGCATTTTTCACTACAAGCAGATTGCCGGTCTCGAAAAGGCGGAAGCCGCCAAGATCGATGAGGACCTGGCGCTCAAGGGCCGGATCGAGAAGGACGATTGGACCAAGCAGGCCAAGGAACTGATGAAAGCCAAGGCGTGACCGGTCGTGCGACCTCAAATTGTTGCGATGGCGCGACCGAAAGAATCTGACAGAGGCAGACAATGACATCCATATCCGCATCGACGGTGAAAGAGCTTCGCGACAAGACCGGCGCGGGCATGATGGACTGCAAGGCGGCTCTTACCGAGACCAGCGGCGACATGGAGGCCGCGGTTGACTGGTTGCGGGCCAAGGGCCTCTCCAAGGCCGCCAAGAAAGCCGGCCGGCTGGCGTCTGAAGGTCTGATCGGACTGGCAAGCGACGGTGGGCAAGGGGCGCTGGTGGAGGTCAATTCGGAAACCGACTTCGTCGCCCGAAACGAGCAGTTTCAGGAAGCGGTCGGCAAGATTGCCGCACTCGCTCTGGGCGCCGGCGGCGATCTCAACAAGCTAGCCGCCATGACATATCCCGGCGGCGAGGCCACGGTTGACGACCAGGTCAAGGAGCTCATCGCGACAATCGGCGAGAATATGAGCCTGCGCCGCACCGCCCAGCTTGATGTCGACAAGGGCGTTGTCGCCAGTTACCTGCACAACAGCGTGGCCCCAGGGTTGGGCAAAATCGGCGTTCTGGTGGCGCTCGAATCCGAAGGCGACGAGCAGGAGCTTGCCGCGTTTGGCAAGCAGCTAGCCATGCATATTGCTGCTACCAGCCCGCTCGCGGTTTCCACGGACGAATTGGACGCCGATGTCGTGGAGCGGGAGCGGGCAGTATTGGCAGAGCAAGCCAAGGAATCTGGAAAGCCCGACGAGGTGATCCAAAAAATGGTCGAGGGGCGCTTAAGAAAATATTTTGAAGAAGTCGTCCTGCTGAACCAAACCTTTGTCATCGACGGCGAATCCAAGGTCGAGCAGGCGGTGAAAGCTGCCGAAGCGCAAGTCGGCGCGCCGATCAAGGTCGCCGCATTCCATCGCATAGCCTTGGGTGAGGGGCTCGATAAGAAGGAAGAGGACTTCGCCGCCGAAGTGGCGGCTGCAGCCTCCGGCGGCTAGAGGCCGTGGCGGCGAAGAGCAAATCCGGCCTGCTCTACCGCCGCATCCTCATTAAGGTCTCGGGTGAGGCTTTGATGGGGCACGGCTCCTACGGCATAGACGTCACCATGGTCGAGCGGATCGCTCGCGACATCAAAGCAGTGGTTGAGCTCGGCGCACAACTTTGCATCGTGGTTGGCGGGGGCAACATCTTTCGCGGACTCACGGGCGCGACCCAGGGCATGGACCGGGTCACCGCGGATTATATGGGCATGTTGGCGACCGTCATGAACGGCCTCGCCCTGCAAAACGCGCTGGAAAAAATTGGCGTGCAGGGGCATGTGCTGTCGGCCATTCCAATGCCAAGCGTTTGCGAACCTTTCATAGCGGCTCGAGCACGCCACCATTTGGATCGCGGGCGCGTCTTGATATTTGCCGCGGGCACGGGCAACCCCTTCTTCACAACCGACACGACGGCCGCATTGCGTGCCGCCGAGATGCGCTGCGACGCTTTGATCAAGGGAACCCAGGTCGACGGCGTGTATGATGCGGATCCGAAGACCGATAAGACCGCAAACCGTTTCGACCAGCTTACCTATCAGCAAGTCCTGGCACAGGATCTCAAGGTTATGGATGGCGCCGCCATCGCCCTTGCCCGTGACAATGATATCCCGATAATTGTCTGTTCTATTTGGGAAGAAGGAAATCTGGCGAAAGTGCTAAAGGGTAAAGCCCTATGCACGACAATAACGACCGAGGCGTGAGGCTGATTCATTAGAGCGAGATGCCGCAGAACCGGAAATGGCCGGTCGGGCCCGATACCGGAAATCAGCGGCGCTGGGACGCTTATGGGAGGCGACCATGGCAAGTTTCGACATGAAGGATCTCGAGCGGCGCATGACGGGTGCAGTTACCGTATTGAAGCGTGAGTTCGGGGGCCTGAGAACGGGACGGGCCAGTGCCAGTCTACTCGAGCCGATAACGGTCAATGCCTATGGCTCGCAGATGCCGCTCAACCAGCTTGCGACGGTTTCGGTGCCGGAGCCGCGCATGATTTCGGTCCAGGTATGGGACAAGGAGCAGGTCTCGGCGGTCGACAAAGCAATCCGTGAATCCGATCTTGGCCTCAATCCCCAAGTCGAGGGCCAGGTTCTGCGCTTGCCGATACCGGAATTGAATGAGGAACGCCGGCAGGAGATCGCAAAGGTCGCTCACAAATATGCCGAGCAAGCCAGAGTCGCGGTGCGCAATGTGCGGCGCGACGGGATGGAGCAGCTCAAGCGTCAGGAAAAGGAAGGCGATATAGGCAAAGATGAGCACCACACTTTGGCGGCTCAGGTCCAGGAGCTGACCGACAGGATCATAAAAGAGATCGACGAGTCGCTGGAATCCAAGGAAGTGGAGATTATGCAGGTCTGACGAAGGACCGGGAGCGTATCGGGGATCAATTCAGGCCGAAGGCAGCCAACCGTGATAATCAAGAACGACAACCAAGAGCGATTCGGCGCAGATGAGGCCATGCCCCGGCACATCGCAATCATCATGGACGGTAACGGCCGGTGGGCCGCGAAGCGAGGGCTGCCTCGCGGCGAGGGTCATCGCCATGGCGTGGAGGCGGTGCGCAGGACCGTTCAAGCCGCGATCGAATTGGGAATAGATTATCTGACGCTCTTCAGTTTCTCGCTGGAAAACTGGTCCAGGCCAGAGCGTGAGATCAGGGATCTGATGGGCTTGCTCAAGCGCTTCATCCGGCGGGACCTAGCCGACCTCCATGAAAACGACGTCAAAATCCGGGTGATCGGTGAACGCAAGGGCGTGGAATCCGGCATATTGCGGCTGATCGATGAGGCGGTGGCGCTGACCGCCTCAAACACCGGCCTGCAGCTCACGATCGCTTTCAATTACGGCGCCCATGATGAGATTACGCGCACCGCGCGCCGGTTGGCGGAGCAGGTGAAACTGGGCGATCTCGAGCCCCAAGACATCACAAGCGAGCTGTTCGCAAAAAACTTGGATACCGCGGAGCTGCCCGACCCCGACTTGCTGATCAGGACCAGCGGTGAAATGCGGCTGAGCAATTTCCTGCTTTGGCAATGCGCGTATGCCGAATTGATCTTTGTGGACGTCTACTGGCCGGACTTTACGGAGCAGACATTGATCGATGCCTTAGCCCAGTTTCACGACCGGGAACGCCGTTTCGGGGGCCTGCAGGCAAGGACCACGGCGTGAGCCAACGCAGACCGCGCCGGCTCGGAGGCGCGGAGGGAACCGGGGCAGCCAGTAACGAACTCGCCCTCAGGGTTGCCTCCGCAATAGCACTCATAGCAGTTTCGCTTCTGCTTACATGGGCGGGTCTTTGGACCTTCGCCGCTTTGGTGCTGCTGTGCTCGATGGTGGTCACCTGGGAGTGGGGACGGTTGGTCCGGGGTGAGAGCCTTGGACCGGTTTTGTTCAGCAATGGTGCCGCGATAGCTGTCGCTCTGGTACTGACTGCGTCGGGCATGCCGATATTTGGACTCGCCGCGCTCGCAGTGGGTGCCGTCGCCGTAGCGCTGCTGGCACGGTCGGAACCAATGCCGGCCTGGTCCATAGCGGGTGTTATTTATCTGGGGCTGCCGGCCGTTTGCTTGATCTACCTGCGCTCCGACGCGGCTTATGGCTGGCTGGCGATCCTATTTGTTTTTTTGGTGGTCTGGTTTGCGGATGTCGGCGCGTATGCAATCGGGAGGCTCATCGGTGGGCCGCGTCTGGCGCCTAGGATTTCGCCAAATAAGACTTGGTCCGGCGCGGTGGCGGGCCTGGTGGCATCCGGTGCCGCTGCTTTCGGACTTGGTTACTGGATGGGTGGCACAGCGCCGGTCCTGTTGGCACTTGTGGGCGTGGGTTTGTCTGCGATCTCGCAATTGGGCGATCTCGCTGAATCTTCGGTCAAACGCTCGTTCGACGTAAAGGACGCCAGCAATCTGATACCAGGTCACGGCGGGATGCTCGATCGACTCGATGCCCTTTTGTTTGCAAGTGTAGCGGCGGGACTTCTGGCAGCGATCCGCAACCCGGCCTATCCTGGTCAAGCTCTCTTGATCTGGCCGTGAAATGTTTTAAGTGAAGTGCACTCCCTCGAACGGTCTTTCGAAAGGCCCAGGTCCTGGACCGAATGACATCGTCTGCAACAGTTGAGCGTTTATCGGTCGAGACCGAACCGCGGCGCGTGTCGATTTTGGGCGCGACCGGATCGATCGGCACCAGCACCTTCGACCTCTTGGACCGTAATCCTGGTGCCTACGACGTCGTTGCACTAACTGCCAATCACAGCGTTGAAGCGCTCGCAGCGCTCGCGCTCAGGCACGGGGCTGAGCTCGCGGTGATCGGCGACCCGGACAAATTCGCCGAATTGAAGGATGCGCTCTCTGGCAGCGACGTTGAGGCCGCGGCCGGCGAGGACGCCGTAGCTGAAGCCGCCACGAGGCAAGCCGATTGGATCATGGCTGCGATTTCCGGGGCGGCGGGCTTGAGGGCTACATTCGAGGCCGCGCGCCAGGGTACCCATTTGGCCTTTGCCAATAAGGAATGCCTGGTGTCTGCCGGCGATGTCTTCATGAAAGTCGTGGCCGCCGCCGAAACTATATTGCTGCCGGTCGACTCCGAACACTCCGCCGGGTTCCAGGCCATCGAATCTTCCATACCCGAAGCCATCGAACGAATCGTCTTGACCGCATCGGGAGGTCCGTTCCGAACTTGGTCGCCTGAACAGCTGGCTTCCGCGCGGCCAGAGGATGCGCTCAAGCATCCCAACTGGTCGATGGGCCGGAAGATTACGGTCGATTCCGCGACGCTAATGAACAAGGGCCTCGAATTGATAGAGGCCTTCCACCTGTTTCCGGTCGAGAAGGATCAGCTCGGTGTCATCGTGCATCCCCAATCGATCGTGCATTGCCTGGTGGAATACTCAGATGGCTCGGTACTGGCGCAATTGAGCTCGCCGGATATGCGGACGCCAATCGCCTATAGTCTAGCTTGGCCAAAGCGCATGTGGTGTCCTACAGAACGGTTGGACCTGGAGAAACTCGCGCAATTGACCTTTGAGGCCCCCGATGAAACCCGGTTCCCGGCATTGCGGATCGCGCGCGCCGCGCTTGAAACCGGCGGAAGCGCCACCACTATCTTGAATGCGGCCAATGAGATCGCAGTGGGCGCTTTCCTCGAAGGGCGAATCGGGTTCGTGTCGATTCCAGCCCTTGTGGAGTCGACATTGGAAGCGGCAGCGGGCGGAATTGGTGCGCAGACGGCGTCGACCCTGGACGACGTTTTGCATATCGATTCGGAATGTCGGACCCTGGCCTCTGGACTACTGGAACGGTTCGTATAGTCCGATCCCACGGATTAAATCTAGAAAATTAAGATGAAGAAGTAACCCTATGGAAATGCAAGTAACTTCGATAGGCGCTGGTGAAACGATTTTGGCGTTTCTGTTTGTTCTGACCGTTGTCGTGTTCTTCCACGAGCTGGGTCATTTCCTGGTGGCACGCTGGTGCGGCGTAAAGGTCCGCACATTCTCCATCGGATTTGGACCCGAGATCTTCGGTTTCTACGACAAAAAGGGTACCCGCTGGCGGTTCGCTTGGATCCCGCTTGGCGGTTACGTCAAATTCCTCGATGATGAGAACGCCGCGAGCGCGCCGGATCACGAAGCGATTGCAGCCATGACCGAGGAAGAGCGCGCCGGGAGCTTCCATTACAAGCCGCTCTGGCAGCGCTCGGCGATCGTGGCCGCGGGACCAATTGCCAATTTCATTCTGGCGATCGTGATTTATGCGGTCCTATTCACGGCCGTTGGCCAAACCATTATCTCACCCCGGGTCGACCAGGTGGTGGAGGGCAGCGCCGCCGAATCGGCGGGCTTCAAGACTGGGGATTTGGTCGTTGAGATCGACGGCGAGCCCATCGAGAGCTTCGGTGAAATGCAACGCATTGTCGGTTTGAGCGCCGATGAGCAGCTTACCATTGTGGTCCAGCGCGACGGTGCCAGGGTGCAACTCATGCCGACGCCCGAGCGCAAGGAGAAGCAGGACTTCTTTGGAAACACGGTGCGAATGGGCGTGCTCGGCATATCGCGATCAAACGCGGCCGAAGACCGGAAATTTGAACGCCACGATCCCTTTACTGCGCTCTGGCTGGGCACCAAGGAAACTTACACGATCGCTGCCCATACCATGGTTTATATCGGCAGGATCTTTAGCGGGCGTGAGTCTGCGGATCAGCTCGGCGGTCCGTTGCGAATTGCCCAGGTTTCCGGGCAGGTTGCATCGCTGGGCTTCGTCGCCCTAATTGGTTTGACCGCGGTTCTTTCAGTAAGTATCGGGCTGCTGAATCTGTTTCCGATCCCGATTCTGGATGGCGGCCATTTGCTGTTTTACGCCATTGAAGCGGTTCGGGGGCGGCCCTTGAGTGCAAGAAGCCAGGAAATCGGATTCCGGATAGGTCTTGCCCTAGTCCTTATGCTGATGATTTTTGTAACTTGGAACGATCTGATTCAGTTCAAACTACTTTAACGATTATCGGCATTTGGAGATCGCCCGATTTTTCTGCTAACAGCGTGATCTTCCAGCACATTTGATCACATTAAGGCCACAAAACGATGGCCAGTTGAGTCAGGTTGCGCGTGTGCGCACCACGGGGGTCCTACTCAAAGAGGGGACATAAAATAAGATGCGTCTTCGGACGGTGGTAGCTAGAGGGCTAGTCCTGGTCCTTCTGGCGGTCGCTGGCGCGCCGATTTCGGCGTTGCTAGGCGGTCCCGCTGGGGTATCGGACGCCTATGCCCAGTCGGGCCAGACGATTCGGAATATCCGGGTCGAAGGTAACCGACGAGTCGAGCCGGAAACGGTTCGATCCTACCTGCTATTCGGGCCAGGCGACGCCTACAATCCGGAACGTGTCGACGAATCCTTGAAGGCGCTATTTGCGACCGGCCTATTTCAGGACGTCAGCATCCGCCGCCAAGGTGGCACCGTAATTGTCATCGTGGAGGAAAACCCGGTCATCAACCAGGTTGCATTCGAGGGCAATAGCGAGATCGACGACGATGAACTAAGGGCCGAGGTTCAGCTCAAGCCTCGGTCGATTTATACACGCGCCCGGGTTCAATCCGATGTGCAGCGCATCGTCGACATCTATCGGCGCCAGGGCCGGTTCGCGGCGCGAGTCGATCCAAAAATCATCAAGCTTGCCCACAACCGCGTCGATCTGGTTTTCGAGATCTACGAAGGCGGCAAGACGACGGTGAAGGGCATCAATTTTGTCGGCAACCAGGACTTTAGCGACTCGACGCTGCGGGACGTCATCACCACGACAGAGACCGGATGGTTCAGCTTCCTGAAGCCTACGAACATCTACGATCCCGACAGGCTGAGGCTGGACCGCGAGCTGATTCGCCAGTTCTATCTGAAGAACGGCTATGCCGACATTCAGGTTCTCTCCGCCTATGCGGATCTGGACCGCGAGGGCCAAGGCTTCTTCATCACCTTCACATTGGAAGAAGGCCAGGAGTACAGGTTCGGAGCGATCGATATCGAATCCTCAATTCCGGAACTGGATATCGAGGATTTGCGTAGTGTCGTCACGACTAAATCGGGCAAGATTTACGACGCTCAGAAAATTGAAAAATCCGTTGAGCATTTGACGGTGGAAGCCTCGCAGCTCGGCTTCGCCTTTGCCCGCGTGCGGCCACGCGCCCAGAAGGACGCGCTCAACCAGACCATATCCATCACCTACGTCATAGAACAGGGACCCCGCATCTACATCGAGCGGATCGATATTGTCGGCAATACGCGTACCCTGGATTCGGTAATCCGCCGCGAGTTCGTGCTGGTGGAGGGTGACGCCTATAACAAGGTCCTGGTGGACGCGGCGCGCAGACGTCTGCGTGGGCTCGGCTTCTTCAAGAAAGTCGAGATCTTGACCCAGCCCGGAAGCTCGCCCGACCGGATCATCCTGGTGGTCCAGGTCATAGAGCAGCCAACGGGTGAGCTGTCGTTCGGTGCGGGTTACTCGACCAATGAGGGCGTGGTCGGCGATATCAGCCTTTCGGAGCGCAATCTGTTGGGGCGGGGACAATTCGTCCGCTTGGCGCTATCGGGAAGCATACAGCGCTTTCAGATCGACTTCGGTTTCACCGAGCCGCGATTCCTGGGCCGAAACATGTCCGCGGGCTTCGATCTGTTCCACCGGGAAACCGACCTGACCGACGAGTCCTCATTCCGCTCACGTAAGACGGGCGGTGGCCTCCGCTTGGGCGTGCCGCTCAACGACGATTGGGCATTCTTGACCCGTTACACGTTTACGCGTGAAGAAATCTTCGACGTCTCGCCAACGGCCTCGGAGGCCATCATCAACTCCCAAGGCGTGACCAATGTTTCGGCGGTGGGATACACATTGGTTTACGACACGCGAAATCTACGGAAGAATCCAACTCGCGGGCTGTACTTCACCTTCAATCAGGATCTCGCCGGCCTTGGCGGTGACGTGAATTATCTCCGCTCAATAGCCGAGGGCCGCGGTTACTATCCGATCTGGAAGAAGGTGATTTTTGTGGGCCGCCTGCAGGCGGGCAATGTCGAGGGATATGACGGCGAGGACGTCCGGCTGCAAGACGTCTTCTTCAAGGGCGGCGAATCAGTCCGCGGCTTCGACCGGGCGGGTTATGGTCCCCGGGACTTGGTAACGGGCGATTCTCTGGGCGGTAAGGTATTTGCCACCGCCAATGCCGAGATTAGGTATCCGGTTCCCTTGGTGCCGGAGGAACTCGGCCTCACCGGCGCATTTTTTGCGGATGCCGGCACGCTGTTCAATCCGGGTGATCTGGGCATCATTACCACCGGTATCATCGCCAATTCGAAGTCCATCCGCTCATCGGTCGGCGTCAGCCTAATCTGGGAATCGCCGCTTGGACCGTTCCGAGCCGACTTAGCCCAGGTGCTGTCATCCGAGTCCTATGACAAGGAAGAAGTTTTCCGCTTCGGCGCATCCACCAGTTTCTGATAATGGTGTAGCTAGGGCCACGCGCGGGTTTCTAGCCTAGACGCCATTACCTCCATCGCAGAAGATGCGACCCATGGAACATCCTGGTTTCTTTGAGCGGGCAGGGCCGTATCCCCTGAACGAGATCCTTGCCGAGATCAGAGCCGATGCCGCCCCGGGCGCGGATCTGGCCACTCTGATCAATGATGTAAAGCCACTGGACAAGGCTTCGGCCGGCGACCTCTCATTCTTGGACAATCCAAAATATGTGGATCAGTTCAAGGAGACGGCCGCAAGCGCCTGTTTCGTCGCGGAGCGCTTCGCCCAGCACACGCCGCCAAGAACGGCCGCTCTGCTTTCGGATCAGCCTTACCGCGCCTTCGCGCGGGCGCTGACGTTGTTTTACCCCTATGCCATGCAGTCAGGCTCGTCGCTGCCCGAGCCCGGTGCCGACAACGTCCACCAAACCGCGGTGCTGGAACCCGGCGTTCGCATCGAACCTGGCGCGGTCGTTGGACCAGAGGCGCATGTCGGCAGCGGCACAACGATCGCTGCCGGCACCACGGTTGGATTTCGCGTCCATATCGGCCGCGATTGCTTTATTGGGCCCAACGCCAATGTGACTCACGCGCTGGTTGGGGACCGGGTCGTGCTTCATGCGGGCGTATCGGTGGGACAGGACGGCTTCGGCTTTGCGATGGGCCCCGACGGCCACCTAAAGGTGCCCCAAATCGGACGCGTCATCATTCAAGACGATGTAGAGGTGGGGGCCAACACTGCGATTGACCGGGGAGCCCTGCGCGACACCGTGATAGGCGAGGGGACAAAAATTGATAATCTCGTGCAAATCGGGCACAACGTTGTGATCGGTCGCCATTGTGTGATAGTCGCGCAAACCGGCATATCGGGGAGCGCAATTTTGGAAGATTTCGTTGCCCTGGGCGGACAGAGTGGAGTGATCGGTCATGTCAAGGTCGGCAAGGGCGCCCAAATCGCTGCGACCAGCAACGTCAACAGCGACGTACCGGCCGGCGCACGATGGGGCGGTTCGCCGGCCAAGCCGGTCAGGCAGTGGTTCCGGGAGGTCACGGCGCTGAAGAAACTCGGCGAGCAATCGGCTAGAGGCAGGAAGGGAGTTGATGCCGCCGGGTCGAAGGTGAAGTGAATGGGGTCAGGTGGAGTTAAGCCGATGAACGACACGCGAGAGGCGAAGGCGCTGGATACCGCTGACATCGCCCGCATACTCACGCTTCTTCCCCACCG
>Ga0209633_10000166_pt1 | contig 78001 bp, 60 predicted proteins | sample Cruoilmetagenom1_FD_187290 | JGI IMG/M metagenome (GOLD analysis project Ga0209633, IMG submission 187290) | Oil polluted marine microbial communities from Coal Oil Point, Santa Barbara, California, USA - Sample 1 (SPAdes) (version 2) | ecosystem: Environmental > Aquatic > Marine > Oil seeps ... | reverse complement strand
TAGATGCTTTACCAAATGTAGCTTCATTGGCATCCAAGATAGCTGAATAAGAAACCGGATCGACATATACAACTTCTGCCGTAGGATATTTTACTTTAAAATCTTCAAATAGCTTTTTAGTTGACGGACTGATAACGGTACCTGCTAAAATATAAATTTTTTCGCCTGCAGTAGCAACTTGTGTTAAAGCTTTACTGATTTCAGCATCCGCATTTTGCCAAGTCGTTTTTTTACCTGCTTTCATAGGATGTTGTAATCGAGCTGTATCATACAAATCCAACACGATTGCTTGCATACGCGCATTGGTACCACCTTGCGTTATTTTAGATAATTTATTTCCTTCAATTTTAATGGGGCGACCATCTCTTACCTTTACAACTACACTTGCATAATCATCAGCAGTGTGCAAAGTAGAAGCAAAATGATTGGCAACTCCCGGGGTAATTCCTTCAGGACGTTGCAAAAATGGTATTGCTTTACGGACAGGTTGTTGGCAACTGGTTGCAGCCACAGCGTAAGCTGTAGAAAAACCTATTAATTTTAAAAAATCTCTTCTACTGGCAACATATTTGTTTTTTATTTCGTCTTTGGAAAGACCATCTGTCGGAAATTCTATCGATGGTTCAATCGCTTCATTTTTTGAAACGCTTTCTAACTCTTCTAAACTTCTCCAATATTTTTTCATATGTGTATTATTTCATATTTTTTTTGATAACATTTGAAAGCATTCGTAATTTGTTCGTACAATTCACAAATAATTTCACATGAAATACTTTTATTAATAATGACAAGCTGAACAATCAGTGCCACCAATTTTATCAACTGTTATTTTATCATCTTTTTTCATATCCTTAAACTTATAGTGTTTGTAATAAGGATTAGATTTGTCAATACCTGTTTCTCGATGACATTTCAAACAAAAATCACCCATAGCCAATTCGTTATACTCAACGAGTCTATCCATTTCTTCTACAGGTCCGTGGCAATCTTCACATTCTACATTACCGGTTTGCACGTGTTGCGAATGGTTAAAATAAACATGATCAGGTAGGTTATGCACTTTTACCCATTCAACAGGTTTTCCTGGTTTATCATATTGCATTGTAGTAGGATTGTAACCCAAATGCTCATATATTTTAGCAATTTCAGTACTTCCTGATACTTTTCCTTCTTTAACTTGAATGTGACAATTCATACATACATTTAAACTGGGTACGCCTGCATAACGGCTCGAACGAGCATCAGAATGACAATACTCACAATCAATAGCATTTTGTCCGGCGTGTATTTTATGTGAAAACCAAATCGGTTGTACTGGTGCGTATCCTTGCTGACGACCTAGAGCACGCGCTTCGGTATATGTAATTTTTGAAATATATCCCAAGGCAAGTAAAACGCCAATAACAGCAAGCCATTTCACCTTTCCTTTCATTTTTCCAACAGCCCAAAAAGCCAATAAAAAAACGACTAAGGCGATGATAAATTTCAATGTGTTATTACCAGGACCTAAATCCTTAAACTTGTCATTAATTATATCATATTTTGGTTGTGAATGACCATCCGTTTCCTGTTTTTTTACTTTTTTTTGCGCGTCTTTTCCTGCAACTTGTAATGTATTTTGCACATGCGTTTCCATTTGCTGTGTCTGAGCAGATGCAACATTAAAAGCAAGGTTAACAAACGAAATTTTATTGAAATGAGTGTTTTGGGCAAATGCTGTAAAACTCATTAACAACAATAAAATCAATCCGACTCTCGTTATCGAACTAATTTTCAAAATCATCTTGCATTTTTTCATAAGTTTATTATTTTGATTTTTTTGGTTTAATTCCTTACATTTAATTATAATGAATTAATAAACCTTAAGATTATGTTAATTTATACTTATTTTTTCCTGTTGCCAAAGATATATAAAAAATGACATTCTACCATATTTTACTGATATTTAGAACTGTTCTAAATAACTTAACTTTAAAAATGATATTTCAAATAAAAATTCTTAATTTTGCAAGATAAATTCAAAAAACAATGAAAAAATTAATAAAAATACTATTTAGTATCTTACTTGTGATAATTATTACTTTATTTTCTGTTCCATATATTTTTAAAAATAGAATTGAAAATGTTATCAAATCAGAAATAAATAATGCCGTTAATGCCAAAGTGGATTATAAAGATGTATCGCTTTCGTTACTTACAGACTTTCCCAATCTGCATGTCAATGTTAAAAATATTACAATTGAAGGTATTGACGAATTTGCTAAAACAAAACTCGCAGTCATAGACAATTTTGGATTGAGTTTAAATTTCAAAAAATTACTTTTTAACAAAGATTTAGAAATAAAAAGAATCAATATTGTAGGTGCAGATGTACATATCAAAGTGCTTAAAAACGCAAAAACTAATTATGACATCGTAAAGGAATCAACAGATAATGATGAGCAACCTGAAAAAAGTTATACCATCAAAATAGAAAAGTATCGTATTTCTAATTCCAATATCACTTATGATGACGAAGCTACAAATCTTTATTTTAAAATAAAAAAACTAAACCATACTGGAACGGGCATATTTAGCGACAAATCATACTTACTTACAAACCAAACTACTGCAAAAAGTATAAATGTAAAATACGATGGCATACATTATATTAATAAAGCAAATACAAATGCAAAAATGCAAGTATTAATTGAAAATGATTTTACAACCTATACCATCAAAGATATGTTGTTAACTATCAATGATTTAGAACTTACTTCAGATATGTTTTTCAATTTAAAAGGAGATGACATTAATATGGACATCAATTTTGAAACAAAACAAAACAAACTCAAAAATTTGCTTTCGCTCATCCCCAAAGAATATATGCCCGATTTAAAAGGAACAAAAACAAAAGGGCTGGCACAAATAAAAGGTTTTGTAAAAGGTACTTATAACGAAAAATCATATCCCGCTTATGGGATTAATTTTAACCTAAAAAATGGCTTTATTAAATATGCTGATCTACCACAAAGCATAAAAAACATCAATGCCATAAGTAAAATTAATTTTCCCGGTGGAAAAAATCTTGACCAAACTATAATAGATGTACAAAAAATACACTTTGATATTGCCGGCAGCAACACAACAGGAATGCTAAAAATAAAAAATCCAACAACTGACCCATTTATAAATACACAATTTAAAAGTAATTTAGATTTATCAACATTAAAACAAAGTATTTATATCCCTGAAATTAGCATTTTAAAAGGTATTTTAGATACTGATTTTCATCTAAAAGGACGTGTGTCTGACATTGAAAAACAAGCTTTTGATAAATTTGATGCCAAAGGATATTTCAACTTAAAAAATTTAATTATTAAAGGAGATTCATTAGCTTATCCAATTACAGTTTCAGATGCCAAATTACAGGTTAATCCTCAAGCACTTAAAGTACAAGAATTCAATAGTCAATTTGGCAAAAGCGATTTCAATTTAACAGGTGATATCCAAAATTACATTAGTTATTTACTAAAAAAAGAAAAAGTATTAAAAGCTAATTTTGCCCTTCATTCAGACAATATAGACCTAAATGAATTGATGAAAATCAGCTCAGAAAAAGAAGTTGATACAACAAGTATGCAAAGCATAAAAATTCCAAAAAATATTTCTATAGATTTTATAGCTGATGCCGATAATGTTGACTACAAAAAAATGAACTTACAAAAAGTAAAAGGTAAAATAAAAATTGCAGACCAAAAAGCCAGCCTTTCAGGAATCTTAACAGAAGCTTTGGACGGGCAACTCAATATTACCGGAATTTACGACACATCAAGCAACATTAATAAATCAGAGATGTCTATAAATATGGAAAAAATATCCATTAAAAAAGCAGCCAATACTTTTACCAGTTTTGAAACTTTTGCACCTATCTTAAAAAAAGTACAAGGCGCTTTTTTTTCCAATATGACAATGCAGGTCAATTTAGACAATCAAATGAATCCGATCTTAAAAACAATGGATGCTTCTGGAAATTTCGACACCGACAATATCAAAATAAACAATGTAAATAGTTTAAAAAAAATAAGTCAATTATTAAATATTCAAGAATTAGGTGAACCGACAATTGAACAAATTAAAACACATTTCTCAATTGAAAATGGCGAAATGAAGGTTAAACCATTTGGTTTTAAACTAAATGATATGAATGCCAAATTAAGCGGAACCGTAAATTTAGAACAAAAAATAGATTTTGACTTATACCTAAATGTACCAAAACAAAAACTTGGAAACAAAGCGACTTCAATAATTGAAAATCTAGTCGGAAAACTTGACAAACTTGGATTAGACACCGAACTACCGGACATCATAAAAATAAAATTTAATATATCTGGCGATTATAATCATCCAAAAATATTACCCCTAATCGATGGATATGAAGGAAAATCAACCAAAGAAATTATTACAAAAGTCCTAACCGATAAAGCAGAAAAAATTGTAGATGACACAAAAGAAAAAGCACTAAAATCTGCACAAAAAAAAGCTGATTCATTACTTACACAAGCTAAATTACAAGCAAATAAATTAAATACAATGGCACAGAAACAAGCTGACAAACTAATAGCAGAATCAAAAAAAGTAGGCGAAAAAATAAAAATTGAAGCACAAAAACAAGGAGAAAATATCATTCAAAAAGCAGGCAACGATCCATTTAAAAAAATAGCAGCCCAATCTTTGGCAAAAAAAATAAACAAAGAAGCAAACAAAAAAGCAAATGATTTAGAAACAAAAGCACAGAATAAAGCAAAAATATTATTAAAAAATGCTAAAGAAAAAAGTAATACATTGATACAAAAAGCACAAAAAGAAAAGGATTCCTTATTATAAAAAACAAATTAAATAAAACACATACTCCTATTACATAAAAAAATTAATTAATTAATGTGTTTTATTGCTTAAATCAAGCAAAAAGCCAAACAAAAAGTATTAATAAAAACTAAAATTTAAAAGATTTCTTTTGTTTTTTTCATAAAAAAATAAAAATAAATACCTATAAATACAAAAATGCAAAATAAAGCATAAAAATATAATATTTTTACACCTCTTTAAAATAATAATGCGTATATTCGCAATACAACAACTAATGCTTACTACACATTAATTTGTTATAGTAGCATTAAACTTAATAATTAATACTTACAAACAAAATTTAAAAAAATGGGAAAAAGAAAAAATTTAAAAAAAGAAGATTGGTTTAAATTATTGCAAGAAGCAATAGACGAAGGCGTGAATATCCAAGTGAACCACCGTTTTGAATACAATGGTAAAAATTTGGGAACTTTTCTTACGGGCATAAAAAGTAGAAATGATCAAGAAATGATGGATGAAATCCTAAAAATGGGATTTGATTTTAAATTACACAGCAACAGACCCAAAGATTTGATTTTCAAATTTACCACCAACTTATTTAACGATCCAAAACCAATAAAAACCAGGTATATTACTAGGTTTAATCAATATATCTATCCAAAAATGGCCGAATTTGATCAAAAAATGATCGATGAGCTAAACGTGGTTTGGCGTATGCGTTTTGGAGATGAGCGAAAATGGAAAAGCCCCACACAAGCAAATGAACGTGTTAAACTATGGAAAGAATTTAGATACGACGAAGAAAAAAATCCTGACGAAAAATGGTTCCGTCCTAAATCACAAATGGGTAAACAATACGATTGGATTTATGGTCAAAAAAGACATACACATAGAATGGAAGCCATTAAATCATTATTCAATGAAAAAGAAATTGAAGAACTTAAAAAAGAGAAGTTTTTTCAGAAAAATTAATTATATAGATAAGCGTCCAATTTGGGCGCTTTTTTTTTGTTCATTATCTTCAAACAATAAGAATAATATAAACTAAGATATTACAGTCATTTAGTTGAATACATTTGAATAAAAATTAAATATACAATCATAAAAAAATAAGCATAGTTTAATGACCTGTGCAAAAAAATCAATGAAATAAAAGATAAAATCACCATAGCATCAAAACTGACATTGTGGATAAAGATGGATTAAAACAAAAAAAAAGCAACAAATTTTGTGAAAAATTTTTAATGTGAATCATACTACAAAATCTAGCATACTGTCAAACAATAACAATTAGACAAAAACGGAAGATACACTGCCTAAATCTTAGATTTAACAAAAAATACATCGTTTTTATAATAAGCAATGAAGTAAAAATCAAAAAACCTACTTAATCTAATGTTCATTTTAAAAAAAATGATTACTTTGGCACATTAAAATATTTTTTCTTTATGAAGCGATTGCGCCTACTTTTATTATTCATTTCAATTTCCGCTTTTGGGCAACAAAAACAAATCACAATTAACCATATCTGGAAAGGTACTTTTCGCCCCGACTACCTATATGGATTACAAGCAATGCCAAAATCTGATCAATATTCAAAAATTGATGTGAATCGTGAAGAAAGGACTTATGAAATAGGCATTTACGATTACCCAACGCAACAAAAAATTGCCACTGTTTTTTCTACCAAAAATTATCCTTCTGTCGGATATTTTGAATATCAATTTTCAAAGGACGAAAATAAAATTATTATCGGTTCAAAAATCAAACAGATTTATCGTCATTCCCGCAAAGGAATTTACTATGTGTACGACCGGACAAACAATAAATTGACAAAAATTGATGATGATAAAATACAAGAACCATCTTTTAATACAAACAATAATAAAATAGCATTTGTAAAAAATAACAATTTATATTACAAAGACTTACAAAATAATAAAATTACACAAATCACCTTTGACGGCAAAAAAAATCACATCATAAATGCCATTCCCGACTGGGTTTACGAAGAAGAATTCAGCTTGAGCAAAGCCTATGAATGGAACCATGACGGTACACAAATTGCTTTTCTAAAATTTGACGAATCCGAAGTACCCGAATTTTCAATGATGCATTATGGAAAAGAATTATATCCAACAGTTGAAACCTTCAAATATCCCAAAGCCGGTGAAAAAAATTCAAAAGTATCCGTACATATATATAATGTAAAAACTAAAAAGATAACTAAACCTGAGGTTAAAAACGCTGAATATATACCCCGAATTAAATGGAGTTTTGATCCAAATTGTCTAAGTATTATAACGCTTAATCGTCATCAAAATGTATTAAAATTGTTTAAACACAATACAAAATACAAAAAAACAGGTCTTGTATTAAAAAGAGAATCCAATACTTATATAGATTTAGAAACAACAGACAATCTTACTTTTTTACCAAATAACAATTTTATTTGGTCTAGTGAAGCAAATGGCTACAACCATTTTTACATATATGATTACAAAGGCAAAATAATTCGTCAAATAACCAAAGGAAACTGGGAAATTACAGATTTTTACGGATTTGATACCAAAACCAAACGTATTTATTACCAATCCACTGAAAATGGGTCGATCAATAGAAGCATTTACAGTATCAAACTAAATGGAACAGATAAAAAATTATTAAGTCCCCAAAAAGGCACTTCTGACGCCGAATTTAGTGCCAATCATAAGTACTTTATCAACACTTATTCCAGCACAAAAATTCCATATACATTCACCGTCAATGAAACCAAAACCGGTAAAGTACTCAAAACCATCATCGACAACAAAGCGCTTTTAGACAAATTAAAAGACTATCAAATAGCCGAAAAAGCATTCACAAACTTTAACGCTGCTGATGGCACAGCTCTAAATGCCTATATAATTCAACCAGAAATGAAAGAAGCCGGTAAAAAATACCCGGTTTTAATCTATCAATACAGTGGACCAAATGTTCAAACTGTATTAAACACTTGGAACAACTCCAATGATTACTTTCATTATTTGTTAGCCCAAAAAGGTTATATCGTAGTTTCAATAGATTCGCGAGGCACTGGAGGACGTGGCGCAAAATTTAAAAAATCAACTTACAAACAATTGGGCAAATTAGAATTAGAAGACATTACAACAGTTGCCAAATCCTTGCAAGACATTGGTTATATTGACAAAAATAGAATTGGAATTTGGGGCTGGTCGTTTGGTGGTTATATGTCGAGCAACGCCATACTCAAAAAAGCTGATGTATTTAAAATGGCAATTGCTGTAGCTCCTGTTACCAATTGGCGCTTTTACGATACGGTTTATACCGAACGATATATGCAAACACCACAAGAAAACCCTAGTGGATATGATGACAATTCACCCTTGTTTTTTAGCAACGGTCTAAAAGGCAAATTCTTATTGGTTCACGGTAGTGAAGATGATAATGTACATGTACAAAACAGTATGCGATTGGCAAAAGAATTACAAGAGAACGACCAAGCCTTTGACGAGATGATTTACACCGATAAAAATCATAGCATTTATGGCAAAAAAACACGTAACCATCTGTTTAAAAAGATGTTGCATTATATTGAAGATTATTTATAAATTGAACAAAATAAAATATAAAAATTATGAAACAAGAATTTAGAAAAACACATCCAAGGGCACTGTACACGCTCTTTGGCACTGAAATGTGGGAAAGATTTAGTTATTATGGCATGCGCGCCTTACTTACTTTATATCTAACAGCTAAATTAGTAAATGACGGCTTTGGGTTAAATGAAGAATCTGCCTTAGAAGTCTATGCATTATTTACAGGTTTAGTCTATTTAACGCCCATACTTGGTGGTTGGATTTCCGATAAATTTCTAGGACAAAGAAAAACGGTTTATATTGGTGGAATTGTTATGGCTATTGGTCAGTTTTTATTGGCAAGTAGTTCCTTAATGGCACATTCATTAGATCCGGCAACACGTTTGTTTATCTTTAATTTTGGATTGGGTGTACTTATTATTGGTAACGGTTTCTTTAAACCCAATATTTCAACAGTTGTTGGCGAATTTTATGATGACAATGACCCAATGAAAGATGCCGCTTTCAATATATTCTATTTAGGTATTAATTTAGGTGCCATTTTAGGCACTTTCATTGCCGGTGGACTTGGCGAACAAGTAAATTGGGGCTATGGTTTCCTCGCTGCCGGAATCGGCATGATATTAGGTGTTTTATGGCTTAAAATGAAAGAACATACTTTGAATCACGAAGGATTGCCCCCCAGCACTTCTAAAGATAAAAATATTTTAGATGGAAAAGATTGGAAAGATATATTTGTTTATGCAATCGGATTGGTCATAACAACTTTCATCTTTATTTTTGTTTGGCGTTTATTGCCAGATGTTGTTACAGATGTTATTACTTATGGCGGGCTGGCAATTATTTTTATCGCTTTATTTTATATTATTTTTAAAGGCACAAATGGCGCAGACGAATGGAGCCGAATGTCAGTTATTATTGTCTTAGCCATTTTTAATATTGTATTTTGGGCTGGTTTTGAACAAGCAGGTGGCACATTTAGTCTATTTGCAAGAGATAATACCGATAGAAAATTAAATAGTTTTGCACTTCCTGAATTTTTCACCAATATCAATATCCTTGTATGGGGCATATTAGCAGGTGTTGCACTACTTATTTGGGTTTATTCCATTTATATAAAAGTATATTCCGATAGTGAACAAAAATTAGATTCTGCAAAAGTAATTGGCAAATATAGTGGATATACTACTTTGTTTTTTGGCATATTGGCTATTATTAAATACGCAGCTGCAGGTCCTGAAATACCTGCAACTTGGTTTCAAAATGTCAACTCCTTCTCAATTCTGATTTTTGCACCACTTTTTTCAATAATGTGGCTAAAATTAGATAAATTAAAATTCAACCCAAGAACACCTATTAAGTTTGCTTTAGGTCTATTCCTTGGTGCTGTTGCCTTCTTTGTAATGACACAAGCGCAACATATAGCTGATACCGGCGTTAAAGTATCCGCTTGGTGGTTAATATCAGTATATGTATTATTAACTTTAGGTGAATTGATGCTTTCACCTATCGGGTTGTCAATGATTACCAAACTAGCTCCTGCCAAATTAGTTTCAGTCGTTATGGGTTTGTGGATGGCAAGTTTTGCAGCAGGTAATTTTATGGCAGGTATGCTTAAAGGCTTATTGCATAAATTAGAAATTTCATTTCAAACTGAAATTCCACTATATCCTTTTATCATGTGGATTATGATTATCACCGGTGGTTTAATCGTACTGTTATCACCACTATTAAACAAAGCTATGAAAGGAATTCATTAAACAATAAATTAAAAATATATAAACCTTGTTACTATTTACAGCAACAAGATTTTAACTAAAAATTGTAAATATTATGAGTGAAGAAAAAAAAATAGGATTTATTCCTTTGATGAAATCCTTTCCAAAAAGATTTTGGATGGCAAGCGTTTTCGAACTATTAGAACGCTTTGCATGGTATGGCATGTTCGCTATATTAGCTATGTATCTCGTTGCTTCTAAAGATATAAATGGTCTTGGTTTTACAGATGATCAAGGTGGTAAAATCATTGGCGATATAACCGCACTACTCTACTTTTTACCTATTATTACAGGTGCTATTGCTGATAGAATTGGCTATAAATTTAGTCTAATTATTTCTTTTATTATGCTAGCAATAGGTTATGCCACACTTGGATATGTACATTCATATTGGACATTTTATTTTGTATTCCTATTTCTAGGAATAGGAGCAGCAATGTTCAAACCCGTTGCTTCTGCTATTGTTACTAGAACGACCACTGAAAAAAATTCATCAATGGGATTTGGTGTTTTTTATATGATGGTAAATATTGGTGGTTGGATAGGACCTTTTGTTGTAGGAAAATTAAGAGGTGAATCAAATTGGATTATTGCATTTCATATGGCTACTGCCGTTATACTTGTAAACTTATTATTTAATATTTTCTTTTTTAAACAAGATGAAGTAGAAAAGACTAATGATAGTCTATGGGAAACCATTAAACATTCATTTATAAATATTTGGGAAGCACTAAAAGATTCTAGACTGACTGTTTTATTATTTATTATGATTGGTTTCTGGACATTGTTTAACCAACTATTTTATACTTTACCAAAATACATTCAAGACTGGGTAGATTTAAAACAACTTTATACTAGTATTTATGACTTCTCTCCTATTTTGTCTTCTCTTATTAGCGATGGTAAAGAGGCTATTGCAAAACCAGAACTATTAGTTAACTTAGATGCGTTTTCAATCATTATTTTACAAATGTTAATATCTTATGTTATAATAAAATGGAAACCTGTAAACGCTATGATTATTGGTTTCATTATTGTTTCTATTGGTATTGGATTAACATTTTATTTCAGAGATGGATTATTTATTATAGCAGGTATCATTATTTTTGCTATTGGTGAAATGACCGCAAATCCTAAATTTTCAGCTTATATAGCCGAAATTTCTCCCAAAGGTAAAGAAGCACTTTATATGGGAACTTATTTTTTACCCGTATTTGTTGGTAATAAAATTGCAGGTTGGCTTTCAGGAAGCGTATATGGTAAAATATCTGCTAAAATTAGTTTAGCACAAAATGAAGCTATGTCAAAAGGACTTGAAATGGTAGATGATAATGGTCAATTGATTCATTATACCAAAACTGGATTTAAAGCGGTGGATAAAGCAGGAAATGTCTTAAAAGATATTGAACCAGAGATAACCAAAAATGGATACATTGAACAAGTAGCAACTAAACTTAATATGAATACAGATCAACTAACCACTCATTTATGGGATACCTATCACCCCAATGAAATACTATATATTTTTGTTGGTATTGGTATATTTACATTCTTGGCTTTGGTTTTTTATGACAAAATATTCGTGAAATATTTAGATAAAAAAAATGCTTCAAAAGCCTAAATTATTAATATTTTCATTAAAGTCGCTTGTGTTTTTCAAGCGACTTTTTTATTGTCATTTTTTTACGTAATTTTATGGCAAAATTATAAAGGTCTTGTAATGAAAAAATTATCCATATATCTGATTGTTTTTCTGCTAATTGTAAGTGGATATTTCATATACAATTCCTACAATCTTATCAAGGATACCAAAGGATTGAAAAAAGAACTCAAATTGACCAACGAATCTTATGACAACAATATTCAGTATGCTATAAGTTTAGAAGATTCTATCAATAGCTTTAAAAACTATATTGACTCCTTGCAATCCAGCGACCGTTTCTCCTTATCAGGCAATCCCAAATCAAAGGCTTATCTCAATCAGACTTTTAGTAAAGAACAAAATTGGGATGTTTTTCTAACAAAAAAACTCTTAAAAACCAATGAGGCACAAACTGGAGACAATCCTTTAATACCTTATGCGGGAATGGCAGGTGCTATGCAAATAGACGATGCCAAAGTGCTCAACCACCGATGGATTATCGCCCACTTTACAGATGGAAGTTACCAAGGCGAAATGCTCGTACGCTACGATATAGATAAAAACGAACACATTAATTTTAAAGTTTTGGATCAAACTTTATATAAATAAATTATGGAAAGCAATCAATCAAATATCATCGCAACCGGCATTGTAAAAGCTGTTTTCTCACTTTTAGCAATCTTATTATTACTTTGGTTTTTTTACCAAATTCGTATTATCTTAGTATATATTATTATTGCTTTTATCATTTCACTGATTGGACGTCCGCTAAAAAATATAATGATAAAACGATTAAAACTAAAAGACACGTTGGCAAGTATATTGACGCTCTTGCTCTTTATTGGCTTTTTTATATTGATGTCCTCCATTTTTATTCCAATGATTTATGCGCAAGGAAAAAATTTATCACTCTTGGATTATGATCAATTTCAACAAAATATAAACTTACTCTACACCAATGTGAACGAATATTTACATCAAAAAAATATTCATGTTTTAGACGACTTCTCCATTGCAAATATTTTTTCCAAGATTAATTTAGAAGTACTGCCACAACTGGTAAATTCAATTTTAAATTTTCTAGGAAATTTTGTTATTGGTATTTTTGCCGTGAGTTTTATTTCCTTCTTTTTATTAAAAGACAGCAAATTGGCAGGAAATTTTCTATTCAAATTCATTCCGGTGGATGATCAAAAACAATTTCAAAGCATTGTAGAAAACATCAAAAATCTATTATCGCGTTATTTTATTGGCTTGATGATTCAAGTTACTTTTTTATTTATTACCTACACCATTATGCTCAATATTTTGGATGTGCAAAATGCAACACTTATTGCTTTTCTATCAGCCATTTTGGTATTAATACCCTATATCGGCCCTATTATTGGATGGATTTTAATGATTGGTTTAATGATGACTTCAGGCATCCAAGAGCACAATTTTGCAGAGCTTATAATTATCGCCCGAAACATTAGTATTGGCTATGTATTAATTCAAATATGGGATGCTTTTGTCGATCAACCATTGATTTTTTCCAAAAGTGTCAAGGCACATCCACTAGAAATTTTCTTGGTAATTATGATTTCAGGAACGCTATTTGGCGTCATTGGGATGATGGTAGCCGTTCCCTCCTACACCATGCTACGCCTTTTGTTTAAAGAATTTTACCCAGAATATAAAAAACAATTCACCATCTGGTAAAAACAAAAAAATCAATCAGAATTATTGCGAAAACCGGCTAAGCTTATATATTTTCTTTTGATATAATAACGAACAAGCTTATCCAAAAACCAATTGCGAAATAAAATACCTAAAATACCTAAAACCAAAAAAAATGCAATTCCGTATTGATACCCAAAATATTTTTCGAGGAGAATAAATACTATAATAGGCAAAAGTAATCTCAAAGTGTTATAAATCATTAATTTAACATCAAATGCTTGGTTATTTTGAAAAGCTTTTACCTTTTTGTCTAACCTAATTGGTTGGGTACGAAACATACCCGAAATCATTGTCAAAGGAATATTCACCCCAATATTAAAAACAGCTGTAACCAAGACCAAACTATAAACTTTCCACCCAAAATACAAATAAGGCAAACTCAATATAAGCAAAACCAAGACACTCAATGCCATTATCCACCACTTGGCTTCTAAATACTGTCGATATTTTAAATTCTGACTCATCAACATTGGATAATAAGCACTGTCCCAAGCCGGAATAAAACTACCAAACTGTGCTATAAATGAACCGGTTACAAAAATAGAAAACATCACTTTATAAAAATATGCTTGATGAAAATTTCCATTGTAATCAGAAACGATTAAGGCACCAAAAACTAAAAAAACAATGACCGAAATCAAACCATGTTTGGGACGCTCATTTCGCCAAATCAATCTAACATCATTTTTAATGAACTGTCCCATCAATCCAAAATTATTTAACCAAGCTAATTGTGAAATATTTCTATTCGTATTTTTGGCTTTTGTAAGACCATTATCCAAATAAAAATGGCGAAAAATATAATTAAATATAAAAATATATGTAAAAATTAAAATCAACAACGGCATAATAAATAAATACGGTCGTTCATAAATCTGATAAAAATACATTCCTATAGGTGCTAAAAAACTTGTAAAGAATTTCATTTTTAAGAAAAAAACCATCAATAATAAACTCATAAATGTTTTTAAATAAGAAATTTTTTCAGCAAAAAGGAATAGAAAATTAATAACAATAAGCGTAGATATCATGGCAATTATCCAAGCAAAAACGCCCAAAACATCATAATGATTAAATAACAATATGCTAGAATAATTTACAAGCATCAACATAAAAGTTAAATTTACCGGATGAAACAATATTTTGAGCAAATAATACTTTACAATTTTATTTTTTTTTATGGGCAAAAGCATAAAATAACGCACCTTAAAACTATCGGAATTTATATATAATTGTGCCATAAAAACAATAGCAAAAAATATATATAAATATTGACTCCCCTTCTTAAAAGCATCAAATGAAGGAAATTTATCTCTGATAGCATAATAAGCGATAAAAGACAAACCTATTAAATATAAAAACATAAAAAAATAACCTATTCCTGTCAAAATTTTAAACACTAATTTCTTTGAAAAATTAGGAGAACGTTTAAAACGCTTCCATTCAAGTTTTATAAAATTTTTATAATTCATGCAATAAACATATTTTGTTTAAAAATATAAAAAAAAATTGTATTTTTGTATGCAAACATAATCAAAAGAAATGTTGAGAGAATATATAAAAGAAGAGTCCGGTTTTAAATATGTAGAAAAAGGAAAAGGTACACCTTTAATCATTCTACACGGCCTTATGGGAGGCTTGAGTAATTTTGACCAAATAATTGATTATTTTTCTAAAAATTTTAGAGTCTTAATGCCCGAATTACCTGTCTATTCGATGCCCCTTCTCAAAACAAGTGTTAAAGGACTTGCCAACTACTTACTAGATTTTTACAAATTTAAAGAAATTGACAATGCCATTTTACTTGGAAATTCATTAGGTGGACACGTTACTTTATATTTTACCAACAAACACCCTGAAATGGTAAAAGCTATGATTCTTACTGGAAGTAGCGGTTTATATGAAAAAAGTATGGGTGATTCATATCCACAACGTAAGAACTACGATTACATCAAACGGAAAGCACAAGAAGTATTTCACGATCCAAAAGTAGCAACCAAAGCACTTATCGATGAGGTTTTTGAAGTAGTCAATAACCGAATAAAAGTCATTCGCACGCTTTCTTTGGCAAAAAGTGCCATTAGACATAATATGGCAAAAGATTTGCCTAATATAGACGTTCCCACTTGCCTTATCTGGGGAAAAAATGATATTGTTACCCCACCGGAAGTTGCTGAAGAATTTAAAAAACTCCTCCCTGATGCAAATTTGTATTGGATTGATAAATGTGGACATGCACCTATGATGGAACATCCCCCAGAGTTTATCAAAGCAATGGATCAATGGCTTATTCAACGCAAATTCAAATAAGATTTGTAATAAACTTTTTTCACATCGACAATCTATCTAGTGCGATAACAAATATTCCAATGTTTAAATACTTAATTAAACAACCCCATACAAATACCACTAATCCAAAAGCTTTGCTAATGCTACACGGTTTTGGAAGTAATGAAGCTGATTTATTCTCTTTTGCAGACCAACTTCCCGATGACCTGCTCATCATTAGCGCCCGTGCACCATTTTCATTATCTTATGGCGGTTATGCTTGGTATGATATTTTTATCGATGCGCAAAATCAAAAAATATCTAATAATCAACAAGCACTTGAAAGCCTTGAGAAAATATCACAATTCATTGATTATCTGATTAATAAATACAATATAGACAAAAACAACTTTAATCTTCTAGGCTTTAGCCAAGGGGCTATTCTAAGTTATGCTTTGGCACTAAATTATCCTCAAAAAATCAAAAATATTATTGCTTTAAGTGGTTATATAAATAATGATATTATGCCCACTCAAGAGAAATCAGAAACTTATAAGCATCTAAATTTCTTTGTTTCTCATGGTAATTTTGACGATGTAATCCCCGTTGATTTAGCACAAAAAACACCAACTTACCTATCGCAAAGAAATATTAAACATACCTATAAAGAATATCCAATGGGACATGAAGTAAGCTATGATTGCTTAGAAGATATGAAAGATTGGATAAATCAAAATATAAAACCCTTGCAAAACAATGAAGAAAAATAAATAAAGACAATTCTTTGCCCAACTTCTTCGTTATCAAAAAATTTAACATCCCCATCCCGATAGCCATCAGGACTGCGGTATTATTTTTTTCTATAGACTCAAACTTGAACAAATAATCACCTTTTGCAAGGATCTTAATATGTAATAATATTCAAAATTTATAAACTAAATAAGGGCGTTGCTTTTAGCAACGCCCTTATTTTTAAAACTATAAATATTCTATAAATTAATATCTCCTACCATTTTTTCAGGTACGACATATTCATCAAATTCTTCTGGTGTCAAAATACCCAAATTCACAGCTTCTTCTTTTAAAGTTGTACCATTTTTATGAGCTGTTTTGGCAATTTTAGCCGCTTTTTCATAGCCAATTTTTGTATTTAATGCCGTTACCAACATCAATGAATTATGAAGTAATTGATCTATTCTATCATAATTGGGTTCAATACCTTCCACTAAATTTTTTGTAAACGAAACAGCAGCATCGCCAATTAAATCAGCAGATTGTAAAGCATTAGAAATCATTACAGGTTTGAATACATTTAATTCGTATTGTCCTTGTGTACCACCTACTGTAATAGCAACATCGTTGCCCATTACTTGCGCTGCAACCATTGTCATAGCTTCTGCTTGTGTAGGATTTACTTTACCAGGCATAATAGATGATCCAGGCTCATTGGCAGGAATAATAATTTCACCAATACCGGAACGAGGGCCAGATGCCAGCATTCTAATATCATTGGCAATTTTGTTCAGTGAAACAGCTATTTGTTTCAAAGCACCATGTGTTTCTACAATCGCATCGTGTGCAGCAAGTGCTTCATATTTATTTTTGGCAGTAATAAATGGCAATTCTGAAAATTTAGCAATATATTTTGCAACCAATTTATCATAGTCTTTTGGTGTATTTATTCCAGTTCCTACAGCCGTGCCACCCAATGCCAACTCATTTAAATGTTCCAAAGTATTTTTAAGTGCCTTAATTCCGTGATCTATTTGAGATACATATCCTGAAAATTCTTGTCCCAAAGTAAGTGGTGTAGCATCCATAAGATGCGTACGACCTATTTTAACCACTTTTTTAAAAGCTTTGGATTTTTTTTCCAATTCGTCACGCATATATTCCAATCCAGGAATGGTTTTTTCGATTATTTTTTTATATAAAGAAATGTGCATTGCCGTAGGAAACGTATCATTTGATGATTGCGATTTATTGACATCATCATTTGGATGGATATAATTTGTGCCTTCACCCAATTTGTTTCCAGCAATCACATGTGCCCGATTTGAAACAACCTCATTAAAATTCATATTGCTTTGTGTACCAGAACCCGTTTGCCAAATCACTAAAGGAAATTGGTCATATAATTTACCGGCAAGTACTTCTTCAGCTACTTGTGCAATTAAATCGCGTTTATCGGTAGGCAAAACACCTAATTCATTGTTGGTAAATGCAGCTGCTTTTTTTAAAATTGCAAATGCATCGATAATTTCGCGCGGCATAGAAGCAGCGGGACCTATTTTAAAATTATTTCTTGATCGTTCTGTTTGTGCACCCCAATATTTATCGGCAGGTACCTGTACTTCACCTATGGTGTCGCGTTCTATTCTATATTTCATAACAATGTAATTTTAAATATTTTGAACAAATATAATTTATTATAGTCAAAAAAATTAGCTCATTTGTCATTTTATATATAAAAAAATGCGACAAATGTCGCATTTAATAAATTATCGTCAATGTATTTATTATTTATTATCCTGCAAGGCAAAAACTTTTTTTAATAAATCACTGGTACGTTCATTAATACTGGTACGTATTTTTTGTTCTTCGACACCCACTTTTTTAAATACACCATCCATAGCTTTTGTCGTAACATAATCGGTCAAATCAGGGTTGACTTGTGTTACAAAAGGTATTTGGTTGTAGCGCGTAATAATATCGCTCCAAACATTATCCGCATTGACTTTATGTAATGATTGCTGTACTTGGGGTTTAAATTTGGCATATAATTGAGCTTGGGTTTTTTGTTCCAAATAAGTTGTAGCAGCAACTTTGTCACCCAATAAAATATTTTTAGCGTCGTTAAAACTCATCGTCGTGATGGCATCAACAAAAATAGGTTTGGCCTCTTTTACCGCATCTGAAGCAGCAGTATTAAGCAATTTTAAACCTTCATCTGCTAAATTTCCTAAACCGATATCGCGCATCGTTTTATCTACTTTTTGCAAATCTTTTGGCAAGAGAATTTTGACCATTTGGTCTTTATAAAAACCATCTGGCGTCATAAGCTTGGTAACTTCCTTATCAATACCTTTATTCAAGGCTTCTTTTAATCCGGAAGCAATTTGTGCATTTGAAATTTCACCACCAGCAGGCAAGCTATCAACTACCTGCTGTAGTTCGGCGCATGAATAAAATTGAAAACCTATTATTAAGGCAAGTAATATTTTGATATTTTTCATAAGTATATTTTTATTTATTTATTAACTAAATTATATAAACTTCATCCTATAAAATTAAGCATCTACATACTCAAAATTCATGAATAATATGGGTTAAGCTTATTCAAAATATATGTCAAAGTAAAATACGACGACAAATTGCCATCGCATTGTAATAAATTCAGGTAATCTTATCCTTTTTTCTTTGACACCAATTCAATTACCCTGTCGGCAATCTTATCTTGGATACCTTGATTCAAATGACTGGTAAATCCTACACACGAATTGTTAATTTCACCCAAAACATAAGTATCATTACCATTTTCATCCCAATCGAGCATAAAATCTCCCGTCCAAATTAAAGGGGCATCATGTCCACCTAATTTTTCCATAATTTCAGGCAATCTTCCTACAAACATATCGACGAGTTCTTTCCATTTTTCGGGTCTGTCATAAGTATATTTAGCTCCTGAAAATAAAGTAGCAGAAAAGGCATCGGCACTTTCAGCAGGTTTTTTATGTACCACAAAAATAGGTTGTTCACCAACCATTAAAATACGAATTTCGCCTTCTTTAATACGCGGCATAAAGCGCATATCTACCAACATACCATTATCACCAACGATATATTGTGTCGCAAATTCCATAAAATCATCTAAAGTGCGATATTCAACGTGATTATCTTTGGCTTCTGTTAGTTTCAACTTGGTATCAAGTGGCAAAGTATCACCAGCTTTGTATGGACGTTCATCAATCACTTGTACACGCCAAATACCTTCACCGGTAGAACCACGATTTTGTTTCAATACGCGTTCTCCAAAGGATATTCCTTTTGGAAAAGTACTTTTAAATTCTTCAATGGTATAATAAGCATAAGTATCTTCTGGCACCAATCCTGTTCCGACCAATTTAACCAAAGCATCTTTGGCACCCAAGTCTTGCATGACATCGGGATGTGAAAAACCTTCCAAACCAGCATCTGATAATTTGTGTAGCATATCAAAAAACACTTTTTCGCCACTTGGAATTGTACCAGGATTTACACGGGTAATATATGCATCATATCTATTTTTGCAATGATCATAAATCTTATCGACCCATTCGTCTCTAAATTTAAGTATGTCAACATCCCAATTTTGCTCACGCAAGGCATTGGCAATGGGAATCGTATCCTTACGATATCCATTCAATCCTTTATCGGATCCGCCTTCGGCCTCAAAAATTACAACTCTTTGTTTCATAGTATTTTTTTTATTTAATAAATTTCCTTTATTAATATTTACATTATTTATTATCTAGTATTAACTTTCTTAATCAAGACATTTTATTTAAATATGCACACAAATATAAGAAAAAAAAATGTATTATCAAACACTAAATTACATTTCTGTTTTGTTATTATTTTTTATTGACGAATCAACTTATTTATAGAAACTTCTTCCCCTATTTTATTATAAATTATTATTAAATAAAATCCTTCTTTTTGATGGGTCAAATCAATGAAATTCTGATTGTTATTATGCGACATTACAAGTTTTCCATTTAAAGAATAAATCTTATAACTAAATGCTGAAATACCCTCAACATTGATAACAGCATTAGTTGGATTGGGATAAATTAACACATCTTTTTTTACTACATTATCTATCTGTGAAGATGCCCCATATTCATCAGCACCACAATCAACATTTCCATTAAAAATTCTAAGTTCATCATCCATATCAGCTTCTCCTACTCCTACTACAAACAAAGGATTACCCGCATCAATCGCTGGAGATGAATTAGCCAAATGTAAATCGGGATTACTTACAGAATTAGAAGTAAATAATGGATTCACAAAAACTGAATTTGCATCCATTGAAGTAGCATTTTTGAATGAATCAAAAGTGTTATATTCTATTCCGTTCCATTCTATCACAATGTCAGTGCTTTCATCGTTTTCATGATAATACAAATTGTAATTTAATTGCAATCCTGTTCCTTGGTTATTTGAAACTATTAATACTTTATCAAAGTTTTTTGCATAAAAAATATTATTTTCAATAATTGAATTTTCAACATAGGATATCAATAGTTCTCCATTGTAAGAATTATCTGTATCATTATTAAATAAAGTATTATTTGTTATGCTTGCAGCCACCACTTTTCCAGATGTTGGGTAATCATAACCACCTAATGCAATTCCAGAAATTTTATTGTTATATATCAAATTATTGCGCACTATAATATCTGATGCTGAAGGATTGTTTGGCGCATTTCCATTGTTTTCACAACCAATTTCAATACCATAATCATTGTTATACGAAATATTATTCTCTACTGTAATGGATTTTCCGCCATCTATATAAATACCACCAGCAGCAGCATAAGCAGAAGGATTATCATGAATAATATTTTTCTTGATCAATCCATTTCTTGCCTGATCTAAGCTTGGATCAGCACATTCTCCTTCGTGTCCAATTGCAACAATAGGAATATTTGTATTGTTATAAATAATATTATTTTTAACTTCAAAACCATCAACATTTCCATTTATAGATAAACATTCGCTAAAGCCAGTTTCGCAATCGTGAATTATATTTCCATTGATAGACAAGTTATTGATTGAATTTAAAGGATCACGTCCAAAGACAATAATCGGTTGACTATTTTGTGAAGCATTTGGCGTTTGCCCCACAGCCGTTGAAGCGTAATCTATATTTGAAAATTCGTTATCAAGAATAGATATATTACTACTATTTATCACAATAATTCCTATTGCATCTAATTTTTGATAATCTTGAAACTTTAGTCCTTTGATCTTGATATAATTAACATTCTCAATTCTAAGCAAATATTCATAATCAGGAAGTGATGATCCACTAATAATAACTTGGTCATTATTATAATTTTGAATATTTATTTCTTGTCCTAATACACCAGAAACAATTAAATCTATTTTACCGATATATGTTCCAGCCATAATATTCAACGTATCACCTGCACTTAACTGACTTACACCGTATTGTATAGTTTGCCAAGGTGAAGCTATATCACCATTGTTTGAATTATTTCCTGTTGTAGCAACATAATAACTTGTCTGAGCATAACTACAAACAGAAATTATCCCTACTAATACTGATAAAATTATTTTATTCATTTTTTAGTATTAAAACAAAATACACCAACAGTTCATCAACAAAACGTCACTATTTTACAATAAATTTCTTTATTATTTCATGGTGATTTTCATTATTAATAAATTTAATTAAGTACATGCCTTTTTCTATATTTGAAATATCAACAACATTCTTTTTATATAAATTTTTCTCTATTAATACTTTTCCACTAATTGATAAAACTTGAATGTTGTAATTATATAAATTATCCTTTTTAATATACAATTTATCTGATGTTGGATTTGGATATATATTTATATTAACTAATTGTTCATCTTCAACAAATGATGCATTAGATAAATTTGCAATAAAACTATAAGCCACCGAAGGATTGGTGTTTGGTCCTGTACCAAAATCAGATTTAAAACAAATCTTATCTCCATTAGGAGAAGCAACCGCCATGGCAGCTTGTTCATAACTGGTAGCACTACTAAAATGATGTCCAAAATGTTCTACTATACCAGAATCATCTAATTTTATAGCAACTAATTGTCCTGATTGCGCGGCTAAACTATTGGTTACATATGCCCAACCGGGACGGTTTAAATTTCTACAAGAAATATGTCCTGCTACACCAAAATCAGTATTGGTACTAATTACAGTTGATCCTGAACCATCAAGTTTATGCATATAAATAGTTCCGCCACCATATACGCCATAAAATTGTACTAAAACCTCGTTACCATCTACTGCATATCCAAGGTCACCGTGATTTCCATATCTAATAATACGGTTTTGAAATTGCATATTTAATGTATTATAAACCTCAACGCCATAATGAATATTTCCATTTTCTTCATATTGATTTACACCATTGTCAGTAGCAGTGCTATGATTCCACATAATCACCACATAATCTCCTGACTGCGAAATAGATACCCAATCTATATATTTAGGTGCATAATCCGCACCATCAGCCCAAGCATTGGCAAAAGTTTCTGTGTGTGTTACTTGTGATGTTTGTAAATCAAAAATAATAACGTCTAAGTCACCATTTGATTTTTTGCCAACCAAAGCTACATAATGATCATTTTTATCAATATTGGCTTCTCCCGGTCCTAATTTTATATATTCATAACCGGGTATATTTGCTACTACTTGTGTAGTATTGGTAGATACCCTATGTTTTTTTATTTCGCCATCATCTCTAAAGCTCCAAATTATATCTGCATCAATATTTGACCAATAACTAGGATAAAGATCTGACAAACTTTGCGCTTCTTGATACGTTACTGCATCATATACTTTCCAAGAACGAATTTTATATAATGTTTGATCGGCATTCCAAATTTGTGTTTTGGAATACCCGTGGGTAGGATACCACACTTGTGGATCTCCATTGCCATCTATATAATTATATGCCTCTGTAATTCTTGTGATTTCAATAGGTGAAGGAACAGCATTATCTATAACTGCCTGCCCATAATTGGGCATAACGGGTGTAGTTGGTGGCGCAATACTTTGGTATTGACCGTCAACAGGAAATTGTGCATTTACTGATTGAAAAAAAAATATTACTAAAATGGTTATAAATATTTTTATATTTTTTATTTTAATAATAATCCCCATAAATAGTTTTATTTTGTTTTTAAATTATTGTTAATATATATTCAATTAACAAACGTACTTTATTGGTTTACAAATCAAATGTTTATTACTTACCAAACTTACCAAATTCAATTCCTTCGGAATAAGGCACCTTAATATTATGGTCATAAAGTGCTGCTTTTAAAGCTTCATGAGCCTTAAAAGTAACTTCCCAAAAATCATCAGGAACAACATAAGGACGAACCATAACTTGCAAACTATGCGAATCAAAATCGGCAATTCCTATTTCTACCTTCGGCTTTTTAAGCACTTTAGGTACTTTATTTATGGCATCCAAAAGTATTTCTTTAATTATATGCCAATCTTCTTCATAAGGAATATGGACATCTATTTCTAAACGAATCACACCTTTTTCAGAATAGTTGGTTACAACATCATCTGTAATTTTGGAATTGGGAACAATCAAAACTTTTTGTCCCGGTGTAAGCAATTTTGTATTAAAAATCATAATTTCAGAAACACGACCAAACTTCTCGCCTAACTGAATCCAATCACCAACTTTGTATGGTTTAAGGGTTAAAATCAATAAACCTGAAGCAAAGTTACCCAAACTGCCTTGCAAGGACATCCCTATGGCAAAGCCAATAGCAGCCACCAAAGCCACCAAACCAGACAAATCAGCTCCCAATACACTCAAAGCTATAAATATGACAATAACTTTTAAACTAACTTCAATAATATTGAGTAAAAATGGACGAATATTATCGGAAATTGATGCTTTAACCATCACCTTCTCAATGACTTGATACAATTTTTTAACAATTTTCATTCCTATCCAAAGAACCAATCCCGCTACCACAATTTTTCCACCATAACTAACTATTTTATCGATGGAATTCTGGTCGAAACTAAATAGTCCGTTAAAATATTCTTTGATTTCTTTCATTTAAATAATAATTATTTACTTGTTTTTTTATTTTTAACCATTTGCGCCAACATGTCCCACATTTCATTAGGAATTTTATCCAACTGATTAAATTCACCGGCACCATATAGCCATTCGCCGCCATCAATCGTTACAACTTCACCATTGACATAAGCAGAAAAATCACTCATAAGATATGCTGCCAAATTTGCTAATTCTTGATGTTCTCCTACTCTTTTTAGGGGTATTTTTTTTGCCGGATCAAATTTTTCTTTTAAATCTCCAGGTAATAATCTATCCCAAGCACCTTTAGTTGGAAAAGGTCCGGGTGCAACTGCATTAAAACGAATGCCATATTTAGCCCATTCTACCGCAAGTGAACGCGTCATAGCCAAAACACCCGCTTTTGCCGTAGCAGAAGGCACTACATAAGCAGAACCTGTCCAAGCATAAGTCGTTACAATATTTAGAACAGTCGTCGGTTTAATTTTATTTTCAATCCAATATTTACCCAAAGCCAAGGTCATATTCTTAGTGCCTTTTAACACAATATCAATAACCACATCAAATGCACTTGCCGACAAACGTTCTGTAGGACTAATAAAATTACCGGCAGCATTGTTTACCAATCCGTTAACTTGTCCAAAATGTGCTATACTATCTTCTATAACTTTTTCTACTTGATTATAGTCTCTAACATCACAAGCCAAAGGCAATACTTCACCACCTGTTTCTTGCTGCAATGCCTCAGCTGCTTTCTTGAGTTTTTCAATATTTCTAGAAGTAATGACCACTTTAGCACCTAACTCCAAAAAATATTTGGTCATAGATTTTCCTAAACCACTACCACCACCGGTAACAATAATAATTTTTTCATTTAAAGCGCCTTCACGCAACATAGGTTCTGTATATTTCATAATTATCTATTTTAATAATTCATCTACTTCTCCTCTAATAAATGCCAAACCTACATTGGTCGGCACTTCCTCGTTTGCTGATTTTTCAACCAAAGCTCTTTGCAAATCTTGTGCTGTTATAATATTTGCATCTTCTACTATTTGTCTAATAAACAACATTGTAGCATTTTTTGTTGTTAAAATAACTTCCCAACACTTGCCTGTAACATAAATTTGCTGGGTTAAATTGTGTTCAAATTCTGTATTGATTTGCGAAATTAAAGCCAATTCATATAAACGTTTATCTTCAGAACCAGGTTGAATCATCTGCACCAATTTGGCAGGTGACACGCGTTCCAAAAGTAAACTCAAACGTTCATAAGCTTGTAAACGAATAGGCAAAGCTTGTTTTAACAAATCTCTTTTTGCTAAAATAAGCTGTTTTTTTTCTTCGTTCTTATAAAAACTTTGTAAAAAATAATAGGCAGTATAGCCTGTTACGGCAGCCGGAAAGGCATATTTTAGTCCTTCGATAATCTGTCCAATATAATCCATAAATGCTTATTTTTCATTTTGAACAAAAGTACGTTAAAAATGATAAACTAAAAATTTTATAAAGAAGTAAAATTCTACAAGTGAAAATATTTTGAAAACACCTATAAAATTAATAAAAACTTATTCAATTAAGTCTTCTCTTCAATGATTTATTGCTTTTATGAAAAAAAACGCTATTAAGATTCCATCTATTTTTAACACCTCTAAATTAGCAGTAAAATAATAATCATGCACTCTCTAAAGAAACAATAAAATGAGCATCTTTAAAATCGGCATGAAATATAAGCTCTTGTACATTATTTTCTGTAATTCTGCATTTGACATCTACACCTTCTATCTGCGCAATAAATGTATAATCAGATAATAATTTATATCTATATCTATCGACACGATTGCCATATAATGCATAAATATTATTTGGACCAAAAACTAATTCTACATCTGAAAACGTGGCCTCGTCGCTTACGATTCCTGCCTCAAAAATACTTTTTAGTTTCCATTTTTTTGACACAAGTCTTTCTATTGATTTTGAAGTAGCGGATTGTATTTCCTGCATTTTTTCCGGTTTTTGAAGTAGTTCTGTCGTCATATAAATTTTTGAAGCAAAAATCTTGCCAAAACGCGATTTATTTTTAATTTATTTTCAATATAAAATTGTGAGAACAGCAACTATTTTCGTAGAAATATATCAATATTCAGTTTCTACTTTTATTAATTTATGTATATTTGATGCGTAATTAAGTCTATACATCTAATCTATATTAAAAATAAAGAATATGCCCACCATATCAAATAAAGGATTAACTATGCCGGCTTCGCCCATTCGCCGACTCGTACCATACGCTGACCAAGCCAAAAAAAAAGGTGTAAAAGTTTATCACCTTAATATTGGTCAACCCGATATCAAAACACCTGAAATTGTAATGGATGCCATCCGTAATATCGATTTGAATTTAATTGCGTATAGCCCTTCACAAGGTTATGCTTCTTATCGAAAAAAATTAGCAGGTTATTATCAAAAAAAAAATATTGACATTGATGAAAACGATATGATTATCACCACCGGTGGCTCTGAAGCTTTATCCATGATTATTGGAAGCATTGCAGATCCAGGCGATGAAATCATCATTCCCGAACCTTTTTATGCCAATTACAATGGATTTGCCAAAGCCAATGCAGTTAATGTTGTGCCTATTCATTCAGATATTGAAACCAATTTTGCATTGCCTTCTATTTCTGAATTTGAAAAACGTATCACCGCCAAAACCAAAGCTATTTTATATAGCAATCCGGGTAATCCAACCGGTTATGTATATTCAAAAGAAGAAATTTCTAAATTAAGAGATATTGCCCTAAAACACGATATTTATATAATTGCCGATGAAGTATATCGAGAATTTATTTATGGCGACACCAGTCATCATTCTATTTTGCATGAGAAAGGCATGGAAAATCATGCCATTATTGTAGATTCCGTTTCAAAAAGATACAGCATGTGCGGTGCACGTGTAGGTACCATCATTACAAAAAATAAAACATTACTACAAACAACAATGAAATTTGCACAAGCAAGATTAAGTCCGCCAACACTTGGACAAATAGCCGCTGAAGCTGCCATTGACACCCCTAAAAGTTATTTTACCGATGTCATTACAGAATATAAAGATCGTAGGGATACTTTGGTAAACAAACTCAAAGAAATTCCGGGCGTAAAAGTCGCAGAACCAAAAGGGGCATTCTATATTATTGCCGAATTACCTGTTGACGACACCGACAAATTTGCTCAATGGTTGCTAGAGAGTTATAACGACCATGGAGAAACCGTAATGGTTGCACCTGCTGCCGGATTTTACTCAACAAAAGGACAAGGAAAACAACAAATCAGAATAGCTTATGTCCTCAAAAAAGAAAGTTTAATTCGCGCTGCTGAATTATTGGGCAAAGCTATTGAAAGCTATAATAAAAAATAATTAACCCATATTATTCGCAAACGTTCTAAAATTAAAATAAACATCTGTAATAAACATTATATTATTGTTTCGTAAATATTTTACAAACCAAATTTGTGAATTGTTTAAATTTTGAGTACGCATCTACTTCGTCGCTAAGTTTTTGTAATACACTTGTATAACTACAAAAATCAAACGTTTTCTAACTACATACTCAAAATTTATATATAATACGGGTTATGATGTATCATTTATAAAAATAATGAATTTCTTTTTTATGTATCTTTACCACCAAAATACAGGAAATGACGATTACGCAAGCCAAAGAAAAAATAGACCAATTACGTATTTTACTTAGACAAGCAAACTACGATTATTACATAAATGCACAACCCACCATCTCAGATTATGAATTTGATAAAAAGTTAGAAGAATTACAAGCACTTGAAAATCAATTTCCACAATTTTTCGACCCAAACTCTCCTTCACAGCGCGTGGGCGGTGAACCTACCAAAGATTTCAAAACCCTCCCCCATCCTTACCCGATGCAATCGCTTGAAAAATCATACAATATAGAAGATTTAAAAGATTGGATCAATCGTATAAAAAAATTAGTCGATGAAGATTTTACTTTTTCTGTCGAGCTTAAATATGATGGTGTCTCACTAAGCAACCAATACCTCAACAAAAAACTGCAACAATCGCTTACCAGAGGAGATGGCATCCAAGGCGATGAAGTTACCCAAAATGCTCGAACCATTCGTTCGCTTCCCTTGATTCTAAAAGGTGATGATGTACCTTACGAAATTTTTGGACGCGGTGAAGTGCTTATCTCACGTGATAATTTTAAAAAAATAAACGACAAGCAAAAAGAAATGGGTTTGGAAACCTATATGAATGCACGTAACTTAGCTGCAGGCACACTCAAATTACAAGACCCCAAGGAAGTTGCCAAACGAAATTTAGATTTTGTTGCCTACTTTATCTTAGGTAAAAATTTACCGATGAAAACACAAATTGAAGCATTGGACAAACTCAAAGAGTGGGGATTTTTTGTACCCCATGATTACATCAAAGCACATGATATAAACGAAATAATGGATTTTATTTTGGACTGGGGTGTAAAGCGTTTTGATTTTCCTTATGATACCGATGGAATTGTCGTCAAGGTAAACGAATTTGATATTCAACAAAAATTGGGAAGTACCGCCAAAGCACCTCGCTGGGCAATGGCATATAAATTTCCTGCCGAAAGAAAATTAACAAAATTATTGAGCGTTGATTTTCAAGTAGGACGAACCGGAAAAGTTACACCCGTAGCCAATTTAGCACCTATTGAATTAGCCGGCACCATTGTAAAACGCGCCACGCTTCACAACGAAGATAATATTATAAAATTAGATTTGCACGAAGAAGATTATGTTTATGTTGAAAAAGCTGGCGAAATCATACCACAAGTAGTTGAAGTGGCAAAAAACAAAAGAAACCCTAAAGCAAAACCTATAACATTTGTCGAAACTTGTCCAGTGTGCAACACACCACTCCAAAAAATTGGCGCTGATTATTTCTGTGTAGATACAGAATCATGCGAACCGCAAATCAAGGCACAAATAGAACACTTTGTGAGCAGAAAAGCAATGGATATAGACGGAACTGGTCCAGAAACCATCGATTTACTTTACCAACAAAATCTTGTGCACAATGTAGCCGATTTATACGATCTTACAACTGATGATCTCAAAGATTTAGAACGACTGGGAGACAAATCAGCCGATAATATTATCAAAGGAATTGAAAAATCAAAAACACGTGGCTTTGAAAAAGTTTTATATGGTTTGGGCATTAAACACGTAGGTGAAACAGCTGCCAAATTACTTGTAAAACATTTTAAAAATTTAGATAATTTAATGCAAGCGAGCCTTGAAGAAACAACAACTATAAAAGGCATTGGTGAGAAAATTGCCGAAAGCATCAAAGATTACTTCAATCAAAACAAAAATATAGAATTAATCCATCGGCTACAACAAGCCAAATTGCAATTCAAAATCTCCGAATCCAATGAAAACATTGTGCAAAAACTCAATGAAAAAAAGTTTGTAATTTCGGGTACATTTGAAAACTTTTCAAGAAACGAATTAAAGAAAAGCATTGAACATTACGGAGGACAATTGACAAGTTCTGTTAGCAAAAACACCGATTATTTATTAGCCGGTGAAAAACCAGGCCCTAGCAAAATTACAAAAGCCAAAAAATTAAATATTCGTACTATTTCAGAAACAGATTATCTCAAAATGATTCAATAATTTGTAAAATCGACCATCTGATTCGATTAAAACATTTATCGGTCTAAAAAATGACAAAATTGTTTATCTTTATTGACATAATGAAAAATAGTTTTTTGTCAAATAAATTTAAACAGATTGCTACTGGTATTTTGCTAATGATAGGCATGCAAGTCATTGGGCAAAATAATTTTTCTTGGCAAATAATTTCGACACCTTCCTACGGAAATCTTAATAACATTCAAATTATCAATGATTCTACAGCTTTGGCTTCAGGAAAGGATTTGTTACTATATAAAAATCACAAATGGCAATTATTCAAACCGCAACCACCTTGTCATATTGCCAAAATGTTTGCTTTAGCGACAGATGCTATTTATATTACCGAAACCACACCTAATCAAAATTCAAATCTATATTTTTGGAATGGACAACATTGGAAAAAAATTTACAATCCGGTAATAAACAACATCAGCGATTTATATTTCAGCAACACAAATAACGGATTAATAAGTAGTTATGGAGAAATAGTTCAACTTATTAATGGTAAGTGGCAACATATAACACCGCCTAGCAATCATGGTCTTTCGCAAATAAAAATGTTTGATCACCAAATTTTTGTTTTAATCCCGAGTATTGGCATTTATAAAACTCTAAATAATAAATGGAAATTAATTCCCAACAGTCAAAACATAGGTCACATTATAATTTTAAATAATAATATATATACTATAGGAAATGATTTTTTAGGGGTCATAGATAATAATAAAATAGAAATCTTATCAAAAAATGCAAATTGGCAAAAAATAAAGTCTATCACACTAGATAAAAATCAACAAATAGTAGCGATTGGCGACAATGGACTAATAACAAAATTAATCCAGAAAAAGCTCGTTAAAATTAATTCACCAACAGATAACAATCTTAATAAAATAGTCAATTTTAATGGACAATTATGGGCTATTGGCGACAATGGTACTATTTTACATTACACAAATGATTCCATCACAAAAAATGTAATACCTTGGAAAGGTTTTAACAAAAAAACTTTTAACGGAAAAGCAAAAATAATCGATGATGAATATGGCATCATTGCTGCTGATTTTAATAATGATGGAAAAACAGACATATTTACCAATGGACTTTTTGAAGAAGAACATTTATATATCAATCAAGGAAATAATAACTTTATAGATAAAGCAAATGAATTTGGATTGCAATCCGAACAAAAAATGTCAAGACGACTCAATTTGGGTGCTTGTGCTGCCGACTTTGACAATGATGGCGATTTAGATTTATATATTGGATTGTTAAACAACAAAAATATCTATTATCAAAATATTAACGGAAGATTTTTTATTAATTACACCAAATTTTCTGGTGGCACAGGAAAATCAAACGATCGTACCAATGCTTGTATTGCAGGCGATGTAGATAACGATGGCGATTTAGATTTGTTTATCACCAATGAATTTACAACAAATCGCTTATTTTTAAATAATGGTGTGGGCTTATTTACCGAAACCACTCTTTCATCAGGAATTAAAACAAAAAGTGGCGGAAACGCAGCAAGTTTTAGCGATATAGACAATGATGGTGATATAGATTTATATGTTACCAATTGGTCACAATCCAATTTACTATATCAAAATATGTATAAAGAAACTGGAAAAGTTTTTTTTAAAAACATCAGTCAATCTTCAAAAACACAAGGTAAAGCTTATACTAAAAGCAACGCCATTGTATTTGCCGATATCAACAATGACAGCTTTCCGGATATTTATGTCAGCAACAGAAAAACATCAAATAAATTATACATCAACAATCAAAACAATACATTTACAGATGTTACCCAAAAACGTATCGGAATCGACAGTCTGGAAACATACAGCGTACAAATTTATGATTTTGATGGTGATTATTATAAGGACATTTATACATCAAATGTAGGAAATAATATTTTTTATAAAAATAAAAAAAGCATTTTTGTTGATAAAACCCATAAATATAATGCCTCCTTATCAGGTTATAGCACCGGTTCTGCCCTAGCCGATTTTGATAATGATGGCGATATGGATTGTTATGTAGCCAATTATATCGGAGGTAGTAGCACCCTATTTATCAACAAAGGACATCCAAAAAACACTATCAAATTACAACTAAAAGGTTTTCAAAACAATATAAATGCAGTGGGCAGTAAAATAATGGTTTATGCGGATGATTCTATGTCTAAACTACTGTATCACAACGAAATAATGTCAGGAGGAGGTTATGTGTCTCAAAATTCCAGCAAGCAAATTATTCCTACTGGCAATCAAGATAGCATATATTTGAAAATAATTTTTCCAAATGGCATCCAAAAAGAACAATGGGTACTGTCAGGCACAAATGTTTTAATATCTGATGTGTCAAACAGAAAAAAAATACTTGCCAAATTAACACGTTACATAAAAAAACAATATTTAGATCCGCATCGCTTATTTGAATTGATTAAATGGATTTTCATTTTAATTTTTATTATCGGATTTATAAGTTTTGACTATAAAAAACATTGCTGGAGCATCATACAAAACTTTGCATTTTTTAGTATTCTTATGCTTATATATTTTATTCAAGTGCAACAATTTGAATATAAAAACATACTACTTTCGAGTATATTACCGCTTTCGAGTATAATACTGTTATCCTTATTGATTCATTACTATTACGAACGAAAATATGAAAAGAAACAATCCGCAATTGAAAAAAAACAAATCAAAACCAAGCTGTCGGCAAATTTACACGACGATTTAGCAGCCACTATTAGTAGCATTGGATTCTACCTAACTTTAATGAAATTTGATATAAGCAATTCTAACAAAAAACTTACAGGATTTTTAGAAAAAGCAGAAGAATTGGTCAAAGATGCTGCCGAACGCGTTACCGATATGATTTGGAGCTATAATGCCAAGCCAGAATCCTTAGAAAACATCATACTTCATTTACAAGAAAATTTTAAAACTTTATTTCTAGCCAAAAATATAGATTTTAAAATTGAATGGCTATATCACCAATCAAATGAAAAATTACCTGAAAACATCAAACAAAATATTTATTTAATTCTAAAAGAATCGCTCCACAATATTCTTAAATATGCACAAGCCAATCAAGTCGTAATAAATCTAAATAAAAATCATAAAAATATAATAATTACAATAGCAGACAACGGAATAGGTTTTGACATAAACAAAGCATTCAACAAAGGAAACGGTTTAAAAAATATAAAAAATAGAGCCAAAGAAATTGACGGTAAAATCCATATCGATTCAAAAAAAGGAAAAGGCACAAGTATTCAATTTGAAATACCTAAGATTTTCAAAAAAAATTAACTATAAAAAAAATAAAAAATGACGCAAATGGGTCATTGACAAGCATTGGTATATTTTAGAACTTTGCACAAAACATTAAAATGATACAAATATCCATCATAGAAGACCACTACGATTTTCGAACAGGACTATTTCAATTGCTTGAAATGGCGGAAGGATTTGCGCCAATATCAGCCTTTGGCAATGCTGAAGATGCTATACAGAATTTATCCGGAAAAGAAAATGTATTGTTACTGGATATCAATTTACCAAATATGTCAGGCGTAGAAGCCATTTCTATTTTTAAAAACAAATTTCCAAATCTCAAAATCATCATGCTCACAATGTTAGATGATGACGACACCATTTTACAAGCCATAATAAATGGTGCTGATGGTTATTTGTTAAAAAAAATGCCCCCAAAACAAATACTTTCGTCCATACAAACATGCATGCAAGGTGGCAGCCCTATGAGCGGTTCTATTGCCAATAAAGTTTTACGTTTATTTAAACAATTTGTTCCTAAACAAAATGAAGATTTTTTATTAAGCAAAAGAGAACTACAAATATTACAATTACTCGTAAAAGGCATAAATAACCAAGAAATAGCTGACAATTTATTTATAAGTATCCAAACTGTACGCAACCACATTCGACACATTTATGAAAAGCTACAAGTCCATAGCAAATCGCAAGCGGTAGTTAAAGCTATTAGGCAAGGATTGGTTTAAAAAGTTAAATAAAAAAAGACTGCATAAAAGCAGTCTTTTAAAAAACTTTAATCTGCATTATTCACCAAAATCTATGAATAAAATGGATTAAGAAGTACTATGAGTGACCAAATGCCACAATTCTTAAAATTTTGAAATTAAGCACCAGCCATCTATAAGCTTGCCAAATTATGCATTTACGTATAAATTTAGTAAAAGCGGTAGGCACAGGCGCATAAGAGAAAGGTCTGTATCCTCTTGAATTTTTGGTTAAATGAATTTTATGTCCCATATTTATATTTTTTTAATATTTAACTTAAATTTTGATTTACAGTACTGCCTATTCCGGCAACAAATACCAGAATGGATATCCTTTTGCTTTGTGTAAGAACATATAGTGCATAAACCATTTTAGCCAATGTCCTGCCAATCCTGGTTCACCAATGGTATATCGCAAAGAGCGACCATATTCGGGATATTTTTCCCAGTCTTGAACAATTGGATAAACCGTCATTGACGCAGCCATACCATTAGTCATACCATAACCGGCAGACACGATACAAGCAGCACCCATTTTTGCCATTGAAGCTTTGTGTTTTAAATTATCCAATGTACGTTTTCCTTTGACAACATCTTTAATATTCTGTGCAACAATCTTACCCATTACACCAGATGGCATACCTGTACGTGGCGGTGCAGGAACAATTGTAGTACCATTTGGCGATGTAAAGGGTTTAGAAATAGCATGAGGTGGTGCAAATGCAATACCGGGCGCAAAAATATTTTTATAAGTTGGATTCTGAACCACTTCTGGCCAATCTTTTCCACTCCATTCGTCAAAAGGTTTTTTAGTATAGTCGGCATCAACAACCATAAAGCCGTTTGGTTTAAATAAAACCTCGGTAATATCTTCACCATTTTTTCCAAATGCTTTAATACCTGGACCTGAAAATGCCGGAATCAGCATCGAAAAATCATAAGGTATATCGTGATATTGACCATCTAATGTTTCATAATGAATATTTTCTTTATCCACTTTTTTAACACCTGCCCTTGTAACCCAACGGATTTCACGTTCGGCCAAAAATGATTCGGCAAACACTTTGGTGGGCGTAATATAACCACCATATTTGATATAAGCACCGCCCATAGCAAAGTCACCTACTTCATATTCATTGGTTATATACGTGATATTGGCTTTATCTGTTAAGCCTCTTTTATTTATTTCATAATATACATTTAATATGTATTCAAAAGCTGCTCCTTGACAAGTGGCACCGGGATGTCCTATACCAATTACAATATTTTGATTTTCGCCGGCTTCCATCTTTTTAATAGATTTTTGCAATTCTTCCCAAGCGTGTGTCGCATGATCATAACTACATACCGAAACCGTGTTACCGGCTTGTGGTCCTAAACCTTCTGTTTTATCAAAACGCAATGCAGGACCAGTCGCATTAACCAAAAAATCATATTCAACTTTTTCTGTTTCACCAGCTTTATCTGCAACATATTCAATTTGAACAAAGGGTTTTTCAGAACCGTCGCCTCCTTCTGGGTGAATAGATGTTGCTTTTGCTTGCTTAAAATCAATACCCCATTTTTTATATTTTGGAATTAAATCAAAATACACTTCTTCAGGTTTCATTCTACCGATACCTATCCAAATATTTGAAGGCACCCATTGATACTTTGAATTGGGTGAAATTACAATCACCTCATGCTTTTTATTTAACCATTTACGCAAATATGCGGAAGCAGTATGTCCGGCAATTCCGGCTCCTAATACTACAATTTTTGCCATAATTTGAATTATTTTATAGTTGATCACAAATATAATAAAAAAATGATAAAAATCATAAAGTTTTTTAAATAAAAATCAAAAAAAACCATCAAATATCTTTTATTCAATGGTTTTTTTAAAATAATGTACAAAACAGATTATATAATCAGCATAGAATCGCCATATGAATAAAACCTATATTTTTCTTTAATTGCCTCTTGATAGGCTTTCATAATTAAATCGTAATCACCAAAAGCAGAAACTAACATTAATAAAGTAGATTTTGGTGTATGGAAATTGGTTATTAAAGCATTGATTATATTAAAATCATAAGGCGGAAAAATAAATTTGTTGGTCCAACCGTCATTAGCTCTTAAATAATTATCAGCTGTAACCGAAGATTCTAGAGAACGTACAACAGTAGTTCCCACCGCACAAATTCGCTTTTTCTTATTTTTAGCATTATTAACTAATCTTGCCACCTCTTCATCAATAAAATATTGTTCAGAATCCATTTTGTGTTTGGATAAATCTTCAACTTCAACCGGATTAAAAGTACCGATACCCACGTGAAGGGTTACTTCGGGCAAATGAATTCCCTTAATTTCTAATTTTTTTAATAAGTGTTTAGAAAAATGCAGACCAGCAGTAGGTGCTGCAACAGCGCCTTCATGTTTGGCAAAAATAGTTTGATAACGTTCTTTATCATCCTCATTTGCAGCCCTTTTTATATACTTTGGTAAAGGTGTTTGTCCTAATTCTTTTAATTTTTTTCTAAATTCTTCATAAGTACCATCGTATAAAAAACGTAGTGTTCTTCCTCTAGATGTTGTATTATCAATAACTTCTGCTACTAAACTTTCATCCTCATCAAAAAAAAGTTTGTTTCCAATTCTGATTTTTCTAGCCGGATCGACCATTACATCCCACAAACGAGTATTGGCATCGAGTTCTCTTAATAAAAACACTTCAATTTTTGCACCCGTTTTTTCTTTATTACCATATAATCTTGCCGGAAAAACTTTTGTGTTATTTAAAATCATAACATCTTCATCGTCAAAATAATCAATGACATCTTTAAAAAGTCTATGTTCAATTTTGCCAGTATCCCTATGCACAACCATCAAACGAGATTCATCTCGACAATCAGAAGGATATTCAGCCAACAATTCCGGAGGTAGGTGAAAGTTAAATTCAGATAATTTCATATTACTATTATTTTTATTTGTTATATTTATTTCTAATAATTATTTTATAAAAAATAATTATTAGAACTTATTCCACTTGACATTTTAAATATAATTAAAAACAATTATTTTAATTAATAATGTCTAAAATTACATAATATAATTAATGTATTTATAATTTGACACCATAAAAGTATGTATAATTGCAAAATATCAGCCGGCAAATATACAACAATGACCACCCCTTTGTCAAGCATTTCCTATATTATATTAAAAAAGAAGTAATTTAAAAAGCTTAAACTCATACATATTACGCAAAGAATTAGCAAAATAATAATATATATATAACAAAAGACGATAATATTTGTAAAAATATTTAAAATTTCTTTATCTATTTAAAAAAAATCATTAATTTAGACCATAAATTATTTTTCTTTTTTATAAAAAAACAAACTATATTACATACGTATTATTATAAAATATAAATTAAATATGAACAAAGCAAGAGAAGCATTAGGGCACATTATAAAAGAAGAACGCATTATTCCAATAAAACATTATATTTTACCCAATACCAATGCGTTTAGTATTGACTATCATTTTCCAGGATTTTATGGTATGGAAAACAATCTTATAGACAAACCTGTTGATGTCATTATATTAACCAAAAAATTATATGCTTTAGCAAAAATTTTACGCTCGCAAGCTATTCTTAATGAAAAAAAACTGCCTTTTAACATCAGTTTGGCAAAACTAAAAATTAAAAAAAATATTCATTACGGAATACGTATAAGAGGTTTAATATCCTATGATCAAATACCGGATTTACAAAAAAAACTAATTCATCAAGGCTTTGACCTGACTTTTAAATCTAAAATTGATGTAAATAAAAAGGTTTCCATCAAGATAAACAAATTTTTTCAATTTGAACCCATAACTGATAATATTTGTAAAGACACGACAATAAAAGATATATATTACATAAGAATATCAAAATATATTAATTGGGAAGAATTTAAAATTATCACAAAGTGCATAAAGAATAATGTCAGCAATAATAATTTTGATGCTGCTAAGGGTGTTTGTTATGTCGATGCAGGGGTTACAGAATTTATACGAATTCATAAAGAAAATATAAGTCTCGAACTGGTTAAAGAAATTAGTGAAAAATATAGAAACGCAATTAAGCCATAGTAACAAATTTAGAGATGAAATCATCAAAAAATGCAACTATTTATTGAAAAATTGAAGGATATATAGAAATAAAACTACCAAATTAATTTAAGTAAAATTAATTGCATGAAAAAAATAACTATCATTCTAATCACTTTATTTTCACTAAACATTTATTCACAAGAAAAAACAGAAAAAAAGATCCAATAATTTTTGGAGAATTAATGGTGGGCAGTGGCGGAGATATTTATGATTATATGGACTTTTATTAGGCAGCGCGTTAAATTATCAATTCAAAACCAATCTTTTTTCTATTAGATACGTTGAGTATCTACAATTAAAATCAGGTTTTATATTATTATCACCTATATTACCATTTCCAAAAATAAGCGAAAAAAATAGTCATAAAGAAATTGGATTACTCTATGGAAAAAGATGGATTAATAATGGCACCTCAATAAGTATTTCCAGAGGATTATCGTTAAACAATTATTAAAAAAAACAAACCGACAAGAACAATGAACAAATTACTACTATTGATACAAATTACATTGGATTTCCTTTTGAAATAAATGTTAAATTCTTTAAAGCAAAGAAAAAGAGATTTCGAATTTATGGGTTAATTCCAATTGGGAAACCAACTACTTTTGGGCAACATATTGGAATTAGAATTATTGGAAATATTTCTAAAAATAGTTTTATAGGTATTGGATTGGTATATGGTTTAGGCATTCACAAAGAATATTAATAACCTGATACAGACTTAACAGAAAATACCAAAACTAATAATTTGTAATAATAAAATGGCGATACCATACTCAAACAGATTACACTTTTAAAAAATTAAATTTGATATAATAAAAAACCAAGTAAATCGTTGTAGATTGCAGTTTTAAGATTCTTTTTATGCAAAAATATTTCATTTCTATTATCATATTGATTTTCATTGTTTTAAGCTCTTCTTGCCGCAAAAATTTTGATACAATTGTTGGCAATTCAGATTTTAGATTAGAAAAAGATACACTTTTTCTCGATTCTGTCTTTACCAATATTGCATCGCACACCTATCATGTAAAAATCTATAATACCTCAAAAAATGATATTACACTAAACGAAGTAAAACTCGCCAATGGCGATCAATCATTTTACCGCATCAATGTGGATGGTATTTCGGGTAAATCTGCAAAAAATGTATTGATTCACGCACAAGATAGCATTTTTGTTTTTGTTGAAGTAACTGCTGATATCAATCAACTTACCGACCCCATTTATGAAGAAAAACTCATCGTTGAAGACAACGGAAAAACCGATGATGTCCTCCTAACTGCTTTTGTAAAAGATGCGTATTTTCTCTATCCACAACGATTTCCCGATGGGCGTAAAGATTCCATCACAACTTATACAGATCCCAACACGGGAGCCACTTCAAAAGTTGCCGGCTATTTCTTACCAAATGACACTACTTTTACAGCTGACAAATCCATTGTCGTATATGGGCATGTGGCTGTTTCTCCCGGAAAAACTTTGACCATTGACCCCGACACACACCTTTATTTTCACTTCAATTCCGGACTAATCGTTTGGGAAGATGCTTCACTACATGTCAATGGCAGTTTAGGACACGAAGTTATTTTTGAAGATGATCGTATGGAACCCGATTTTGAAAACAGAGCCAATATGTGGAATTATATTTGGCTTAGAAACAACAGCAAAGACAATCAAATCGATTTTGCCATCATAAAAAATGCGCAAGTTGGTATTGTGTCTTATGCCAACAACTTATCGCAACCTATTTTAAACATCAATAATAGTCAAATTTACAACTGTTCTGTTGGCATATTTGGTTTTGGCAGTCATATTAACGCTCATAATTTAGTGATGAACAATTTTGCAGGTTCTGCCCTACTCCTTCTTTATGGCGGTAATTATGATCTTAAACATTGCAGCATTACAAACTACGGAAATGGCATTAGAAACAAAGAAAATGCAGCTATTTATGTAAACAACTATTTTGTACAAGATGAAGTATTATACCCCAACGATCTAACGCAATTTAATTTGTCAAACAGCATCATTTATGGCAATAGTGGAATTGAGTTTTATTTAGACAAAGATGATAATGCTTTATTTAACTATCAGGTTAACAATAGTTTAATTAGATTTGTGGACACACAAGGACATTTCAACAACATTCCAGAGGTCGATTTTACCGATGCTTCGCATTATCAAAATATTTTACTCAATCAAGATCCTATTTTTCAAAACACACAAGAGAATAAAATAATAATAGGTGATACCTCTCCGGCAATCAATCAAGGTAACATTCTTACAGCACAACAAGTACCTTTAGACATACTTGGCGTGGACAGAACTACTCAACCCGATTTAGGCGCGTACCAACATATCACTTTTCCAAACTAATTGCACTAAAAATACACGCTAAAAATATGTGTTTTAAAGTTATTTAAGATTTAAGTTTGGATACTTGTTTTTTTCATATCTTTGAAAATAAAAATAACGACAATGAAAAAATATATCTTATACTTTATTTTAATTATTGGCTTAATCGGTGCCGGATTATTCGCATTTAATTATTATGTGTCCTATAGCGAAGGTTGGCGCGCCGGAAAATTGGTTAAATTCAGCCGCAAAGGATTTATCATCAAAACTTGGGAAGGTCAATTAAGTACAGGTGTTGGTCAAGACCATTTATGGGATTTTTCTGTTGAAGATAAAGAAAAATTAGTCATTGAAAAAATGGTTGATTATCAAGGAAAAGGCGTAAAAATTAGATACATTGAAAGATTTTGGATAATTTCTTGGTTAGGTGACACAAAATATTTTGCAAAAGAAATCGTTTTAGATAAAAGTGCCGAACAAATATCGAATTAATCGGACTTTTATAAAACAGTTTTTAAATGAAAAAAATCATATTTATAGTCTTTATAGTAGGTGGTTTATACGCACAATCTCAAACGGCTCGAACCTATTCAAATGAGTTTTTAAATATTGGTGTCAGTGCCCGCGCCTTGGCAATGGGCAATGCTGTAGTGGCACAAACTACAGATGTTACATCAGGTTATTGGAATCCAGCAGGACTTTCTAAAGTACATAATCAACAAATCTCATTAATGCATGCCGCATATTTTGCCAATATTGCCCAATATGATTATATCGGTTTTGCAAAACCACTCAATGACAAAACCAGTGTCGGTGTTTCTCTTATTAGATTTGGCGTAGATAACATCATGAATACCACACAATTAATCGATGAACAAGGCAATATAAACTATGATAGAATTAGTTATTTCTCCACTGGTGATTATGCCTTAAATCTATCATTAGGACACCAAAATCTTATGGAAGGCTTGGATGTTGGTGCTACAGCCAAACTTATTTACAGACATATAGGCAATTTTGCATCAGGTTATGGATTTGGATTTGACATCGGTGCACAATATCATTTACAAAATTGGCAATTTGGATTAATGGCAAGAGATATTACCACAACATTTAATTATTGGCGCATAAACCAATCAGCATTTGACGATATTGCGCAAAGCATTCCCGGACAAAACCAAGAAGCACCCAGTAAAATAGAGCTTACTTTACCCAAATTACAATTGGGTGTCAACAGAATTTTTCACCTAAAAGAGCATTTAGACTTGAGTACAGAAATGGATATCAATATGCGCTTCTTTAAAATGCACAGTTTGATTAGCAGTAATTTTGTCAGTGTTAATCCTGCACTTGGCGTTGAAGTTAATTATTATAAAACAGCATTTTTGCGTTTGGGTGTAAACAATTTTCAAAAAGAACAATATTTTGACAATCAAGAAGTTACATTTCAACCAAACGCTGGTTTGGGTTTTAAATATAAAGGAATAGCCGTAGATTATGCCTTGACCAATATCGGTTCATCAGGCTTTTTCTCACATGTGTTTTCCTTACAAATCGATTTAGACCGATTCTTTAATAAAAAATAATTATTCGCTTTTTAATAAACTTCCAAGATTATTCAACTTATTGCGATAATCTGTCATCGATCTTTTGATTACTTCCATTGCTTCCTCTTGACCATAGGTATCTGTAATTTCTACATTACTAGGATTTCCGGGCAAATCTTTATACGTCAAGAAATAATGTTTTAAGCGATCGACAATCACTTGTGGTAATTCAGAAACATCTTCGTAATTATCAAAAACCGCATCGCCTTCCAAAACCGCAATAATTTTATCATCAGCTTCATTTCCGTCTATCATTCTAAAACCACCAATGGGTTTACTCTGCATAATAATATCACCATGAACAATTTCTTTTTCGGTCAAAACACAAATATCTAGTGGGTCATTATCCCCTACTATGTCCGTTCTACCCGTTTTTTCATTGGCATAAGCAGCAACACTATCGGCACAATATGTTTGTGGCACAAAACCATAAAGCGTAGGAACAACATTGGAGTATTTTTGTGGACGATCAATTTTTAAATAACCACTTTCTTTATCCACTTCATATTTTACCGTATCCGTAGGTACCATTTCGATAAAAACCATAAGACTTTTTGGCGCTCTGCTTCCAATATTAATTCCGTGCCAAGGGTGTGATTTATAGCGCAATCCCATTAACCTACCAATAGGATCCATTATTCTGTTTGCTGACATAATTTGTTTTAAATAATATTTTGCAAATGTATAAAAAATAATTTGTTTTACGATAATTGCATAAAATATTGATTAAACGCTGACACACATTACTTGTCAGAAATGTTTTACAAAGGTTTCAATATATATGTTATAAAAATTAATACACACAAAATACCACGCAAAAAAAATCCCGAAGTAAAAACCTCGGGATTTAATATTTTAAAATACTACTAATTAAGCAAAAATAGCTTCTTTTTTCAAATCTTTAACGATTGAATAATAAAAAGCGATACGCATTTTCATTTTTACCGGTTTAAATTTTGCGCAAGTTCCATCCAATACTTTTTTGATATCAGTCTCGTTTGTTACGCCTAACTTTTTCACGATAAAATTATCAGCAACTCTTTTTAGTTCTGCATCATCTCCACAAGATACCAAAGAAGCATCTTTAAGATAGATTGATGGTCCTTGTGATTTGGCTACGGCTCTTACTAACTGATCATCAGCTTTAACACCTACTTTGCCCAATTGTTCAGCAGCTTTTGCTACTACATCATCAAATTTACTCATAATTGTTTTTGTTTTTAAGTTTTCCCAAAATTACTAATTTTTTTTCAAATACAAAATTATTTTGCAAATAAAGGCTTATTTTTCATCCAATCTGCCACATTTTTTCTCACTTCTGCAATTTTTTCTTCATTTTCAGCATTATTTACAATTACATCAATAAAATTAACAATTTTGTCCATATCTGTTTCCACCAGACCTCTTGTTGTGATTGCCGGCGTACCCACGCGAATTCCAGAAGTTATAAATGGTGATTTGTCATCAAAAGGCACCATATTTTTATTCACCGTAATATGTGCACGTTCTAATGCTTTTTCGATCTCTTTTCCGGTTACATTTTTATTTCGCAAGTCTATTAACATCATATGATTATCTGTTCCACCGGAAATTACTTTATAATCTCGTTCCATAAAAGCTTTTGCCATTGCTTTTGCATTTTTTCGCACTTGCAAAATATAATTCATATAATCATCTTGCAAAGCTTCGTTAAAAGCAACAGCTTTCGCGGCAATTACATGTTCAAGCGGACCGCCTTGCATACCCGGAAAAACAGCAGAATTTAATACAGCTGACATCATTCTAATTTTTCCTTTTGGGGTTTTTAATCCCATAGGATTCTCAAAATTTTTTCCCATCATAATCATTCCGCCTCTAGGTCCTCTCAATGTTTTATGTGTCGTAGTGGTTACAACATGTGCATATTGCATTGGGTCGGTTAATATACCTTTGGCAATCAATCCGGAAGGGTGAGAAATATCAGCCATCAACAATGCCCCTACTTCATCCGCAATTTCTCTAAATTTGGCAAAATCCATATCTCTGGAATACGACGAAGCACCTGCTATAATTAATTTTGGTTTGTGTTCCAATGCTGTTTTTCTCATTTGCGCATAGTCAATTCGTCCGGTTTCGGCATCAACCGCATAAAAACATGTCTTATACAATTTGCCTGAAAAATTCACTGGTGATCCATGTGTTAAATGACCACCGTGAGACAAATCAAATCCCATAATAGTATCACCTGGCTGAAGCAATGCAAAATATACAGCTGCATTGGCTTGCGATCCAGAATGGGGTTGCACATTGACATATTCGGCATCAAAAAGTTTTTTGGCACGATCTATTGCCAATTGTTCAACTTTATCAACTACCTCACAACCACCATAATAACGTTTTCCGGGATAACCCTCAGCATATTTATTTGTAAGAATAGAACCCATTGCATTCATTACATCTTCACTTACATAGTTCTCGGAAGCAATTAATTCTAAACCTTCGGTTTGTCTTATTTTTTCTTGATTGATTAAATCAAATATTTGTTTATCCATCTTTTATTATAATTTAAAGCAATTAATAAATATTTGCATTATTTATTAGGCACATTTTTTAAAGTTTCTTTTAAGTATTCCCAGAATTTTTTTACAGATTCTATATTTACACGTTCATCAGGCGAATGTGCGCCTTGGATTGTAGGTCCAAAAGAAATCATTTCCATATCGGGATAATGCGATTTGATAATACCACATTCCAAACCAGCATGACAAGCAACAACTTTAGGTGCTTCATCATAAAGTTTGGTGTATAAATCTGCCATAATTGCAAGAATTTTCGCTTTAGGATTGGGCTTCCATCCTGGATATGAACCATCCATACGTACATTAAATCCACCCAACTCATAAACAGATTTTAAAGTATTTGACAAATCTGTTTTGGTACTTTCAACACTAGAACGCGTTAGGTTATCTATTTGAATTTTGCCATCAGCAGCATTTACACTTGCAACATTATTAGAAGTTTCTACCAAATCTTCCATATCAGCACTCATTCTAAACACACCGTTATGTGCTCCGAAAACACTATTAACTAGTTTATCTTGTGCTTCTTTATCCATTACATTTTTGGGCAATTCAACTTCTTCAAAAACAAAATCAAGATCAGGATCTTGTACACTTTGTTCAACCTTAATCGTTTCGGATAATTTTTTTATTTGACAAGAAACTGCTGCTTCTTTGTCTATAGGTAATACAATTACAGCATAAGCTTCTCTTGGAATAGCGTTGCGCAATCCACCTCCGTGTATTTCACTAATTTGCAAGTCTTTGCCCAACATAGCATATAACAACCTATTTAAAATTTTATTGGCATTACCGCGATATAAATGAATATCCATACCAGAATGCCCACCTGTTAAACCTTTAACCGTAATTTTATATGCAATCGCATTTTTTTGAGGTGTTTCTAACGCATACGTTCTCGTAGCCGTTATATCTATACCGCCGGCACAACCTATATCGATTTCATCGTCTTCTTCTGTATCAAGATTCAACATAATTGTTGCATCTAAAATTCCTTCTTGTAAATGTTGTGCACCCGTCATTCCCGTCTCTTCGTCAATAGTAAACAATGCTTCTAAAGCAGGATGCGGAATATCTTTGGAAGTTAATAAACCCATAATAGCTGCTACACCAATACCGTTATCAGCACCTAAAGTAGTGCCATCAGCTGTAACCCAATCGCCATCGATAAGCATATCGATACCATCTTTTTCAAAATCGTGTACTTTGTCATTATTTTTTTGAGGAACCATATCCAAATGCGATTGTAACGCAATAGTTGTTTTATGTTCCATCCCGGATGTTGCCGATTTTTTAATAATCACATTTCCAATTTTGTCTTCAAAAGTTTCAAGGTTTAATTTTTTTCCAAAATCAAGCATAAACTTCCTTACTTTTTCTTCTTTTTTTGAAGGACGAGGTACTCCATTTAAAGCAACAAAATTCTCCCAAATATTTTGGGGTTCCAACTGAGCAATTTTTTTATTTTGATTCATAATATTATGTTTTTAAAATAAAAAAGATACTTCAAATTCTTTAAAGTATCTTTTTAGCTTATTTATTATTTTTATCTAAGTATTTTTTTACAATTTTTAAAGGCAAATGTCTCCCAACTAGATAAGCAGTTAACATAAGCGGTATAAAATATTTTGACAACAAATCTTCATAACCTAAATCTTTAATTATCAAATATATAATGGAAATTGCCAACAAAACAGCTATATCCAAACTCAATAATTTACTTTTTAGGTTCATAAGATTTTATTTTTCGGAAAATTCTCCCATTGCAGCATATTTATCCATACGTTGTTTGATCAAATCATCCTTTGACAAGTTTACTAAATCTACATAACTTTCTGCAATTTTATTAGCAACACTTTTAAAAGTTTGATCTGGATAACGATGCGCACCACCTATAGGCTCAGGTATAATATCATCGATTAATTTAAGTTTTTTCATATCTTTAGAAGTCAATTTCAAAGCTTCAGCAGCTTGTTCTTTAAACTCCCAGCTTCTCCATAAAATAGACGAGCAAGATTCAGGCGAAATCACTGAATACCAAGTGTTTTCGAGCATATATACACGATCACCAACACCTATTCCCAATGCACCACCAGAAGCACCTTCACCGATAATTACCGCAATGATTGGCACCTGTAATTTGGTCATTTCCATAATATTACGCGCAATAGCTTCACCTTGACCACGTTCTTCGGCTTCGATACCCGGATATGCACCAGGTGTATCAATTACAGTAACTACAGGGATATTAAACTTTTCGGCCATTTTCATTAATCGCAATGCTTTGCGATAACCTTCAGGATTTGCCATCCCAAAATTTCTTAATTTTCGTTGATTGGTATTTCTCCCTTTTTGCATACCAATAAACATATAAGATTGATCACCAATTTTACCCAACCCACCAATCATAGCTTTGTCATCGCCAAAATTTCTATCGCCGTGCAACGCCAAAAAAGTATCACCCGCAATAGCTTTAATATAATCTAATGTAAAAGGTCTATCGGGATGTCTTGAAAGTTGAACACGCTGCCAGGGCGTTAATTTTTTGTATATTTCTTTTTGTTTTTTTTCTATCTCTTTTTCTATCTTTTTGCAACCGGCATCAATACCTGTTTCTTTTGCAATATCATAGCATTTCTTCAAATTTTCATCGAGATCCTGTATAGGTTTTTCAAAATCCAAATATTCCATATATTTTGCTTGTTTGGTTTATTTTGGTAAAAGTAAAAAAAATAGTTTAAATCTTGTGTTAAAAGCTTCTAAAATACTAATTTCTTTTTGAATAATTCTTAACAACAGAATTTAAAGCAATGATTATCAATATAATGAGTGAACCAATATAAAAATTTGTCGACATTACTTCTTTATCACCTAAAAGTAAAACAGCTAAAATAATACCGTAAACCGGCTCTAAATTAATAGATAGCATTACGGTGAACGGACTTAAAAACCGCATAATATCTATTGAAATCGTAAAAGCATAAGCAGTACAAATACTTGCCAACAATAAAATATATATCCAATCAGTCGTTGTTGGCATTGGCAAATTTTGCAAATCTCCTGAAAAAAGCATCGTAATTGTTAAAAACAAAAACCCGTAAAACAACTCAAAAAAAGATAATTTAAATGCATTTTCATGTTGTACATAAATACCGTTTATCACAGAAAACAATCCGGATAGAAAAGCGGCAATCAATGCAAAATATACACCGGTAAATTCAATTTTTTCAATTTGGAGCAAAACTATAAATCCTAATAAGATAAGTAATCCAAATAATATTTCGTAAAATAATATTTTTCGTTTATAAAAAATAGGTTCTAGCAAAGAAGTAAAAAAAGCACCACTGGACATTGTCAGCAATGTAATAGAAACATTAGAAACTTTTATGGCATAAAAAAAAGCCAACCAGTGCATTGCAATAATAATTCCGCCCAAAACATACCTTGCCTGTTTTTTTATTTCAAATTTAAAAAAATCTTGACGTCTTGCCTTTTTAATCATTAAAAAAAGAAATAAAAACAAGGAAGCCAATCCCATTCTATACCAAGTCAACACCAAATAATTTAGCTGAATTAATGCGCCCAAAACAGCCGTAAAACCCCATATAAAAATAATAAAATGAAGTTTTAAATATGATTTTATATTTGACATAAGAAAGTTTAAAATCAATGCATTAATTTAAACAAAAGTTCGTTTAACACGTCTTTATGTGTCATACTTCCAGATGCAACGCCTTTGGTTTTTAAATCTGCATCTTTTAAAAATCCAATATTTTTGGTTACTTTTTTCATAGGATATTTTTTAGCAGCTTGATCAAACTCTCCAACAAAATAAGGGTTAACGCCCAATGCTTTTGCCACAGAATATTGACTTTTATCGTTTAAAGAATGGTAAACAAACAAATCTCTAAAAAAATTATACAAAATAGCAGTGGTAAAAATAATAGAATGTTCCTTTGGGTTGGCTGTAAAATAATTAATAATTCGTTGCGCCTTGACATAATCACCTTTTGCAATGGCAGACTTTAATTCAAAATTATTATAGTCCTTGCTAATACCAATATTTGTTTCAATTACTTCAGGGCTAATTTGCGCATTTTTGGGCAAAAGCAAAGCCAATTTCTTTAATTCATTATCTATCTTAGAAAGATTTGTGCCTAAAAAATCAATCAACATTTGCGCACTTTTAATGTCGATACTAAAACCCATAGACTTGACGGTTTCTGAAATCCACTTAGCTACTCCGCTTTCATATAATTTCTTATGTTCAAAATAAAGACCTTTTTTTTGTATAAGTTTATACAACTTTTTGCGTTTATCAATCTTTTTGTACTTGTAATCAAAAACTAAAACTGTAGTAGGAACAGGATTTTCCAAATAATTTTCCATTGCCAAAACTTCGTTCTTTTTTTTGAACAAATGTTGCGCTTCTTTTACAATAATCAATTGTTTATCGCCAATCATGGGAAAACGACGTGCTTGTAATAATAAATTTTGCACATCGACATCCAAACCGTACATCAACATTTGATCAAAACCTTTTGCATTATCAGGCAACAAATTAGATGCTATATAATCACTAATTTTATCGATAAAATAAGTCTCTTCACCCGCCAAAAAATAGATAGGTTTAACATGACCACTTTTAATATCTTTTATAATTTGATTTACTTCTTTCATTGCGTCTAAAATTACAACATATTACTTATTTGACGTTCGTTTAAACGCACAAAAATTCTTTTACCATCTTGCGTAAAATTTGGATCCTGCAATTGAAACAAGTCATCAATCAAAGTTTTCATCTCTGCTTGCTCAAGAATTTGTCCGGATTTTATAGCTGCTTTTTTTGCCAAAGCATCAACCAAAATATTATACATTTCCGAATCATTCATAGGTACATCATCGGTTAATTTACCTATAAAATCTTGAAAAAAAGTAGTAATATCTAATGATTTTTGTGAAATAGGAATCGCTTCAATTTGTATGGCATCCGAAGTGAAATTGAGCTCAAAACCCATATCTTTTAAAAATTTTTTTTTGGTTTTAAGCAAATTAATTTCATCTTTTTGAATACTCAGTTCAATAGGAAAAATAAGTTTTTGAGAAGCAAGATTTCCATGCTTTACGCGATCTAAAAAAGTATTGAACATAACCCAAGAATGTGCTCTATTTTGATGAATTAAAACCAATTCTCCAGATAATTTTGCCACAATAAATTTTTTATGTAATTGAAAATAGCCTGAAATCTGTAAATCATCAGGCTTGAAAAAATTCTTATCTTGAGCCACTTCAGGATTTATTTTTGAAGCAAGTTCTTCCGTCTCATGTTGCAAAGCATCCCAATGTTCTAATTGCTTTTCATAATATTGCGGGGTAAATTTATTTTTAGACGCAAACATATCTTCCTTAAAAGGATTAAAATCAGGATTGACATTTATTTTAGGAGAAACAGGTTGTTTTTTTAAATACTCATAAGGCACATCGAGTTCAGGTTTTGCTTCAAAATCCATCGAAGGCGAAAGGTTAAACTGTCCCAAACTATGCTTTGCTGCCACTTTTAGAATGGAATAAACCGTTGGTTCATCATCAAATTTTATTTCGGTTTTAGTTGGGTGAATATTAACATCAATATGCTTAGGATCAATCTCAAAAAACACAAAATAAGATGGATAGGTTTTTGGTTTTATCAATCCTTCATAAGCAGAAATCAAGGCGTGGTTAAGATAAGCACTTTTGATAAAACGATTGTTGACAAAAAAGAATTGTTCTCCTCTTTTTCGCTTGGCAAATTCGGGTTTACCTATAAATCCGGAAATTTTAATATATTCCGTTTCTTCAGAAACAGGCACCAATTTTTCTTTAATTTTTTCACCAAAAATATTTTTTATTCGCTGAACCAAATTTGATTTTGGTAATTGATAAACGATATTACCATTATGAATCAAGCTAAATGAAATTGTCGGATATGCGATTGCCAATCTATAAAACTCATCCATTATATGACGCATCTCTACTTGTATAGATTTCAAAAATTTGCGTCTGGCAGGAATATTAAAAAATAAATTTTTAACAGAGATCGACGAACCTTTGTGAGTTGCTATTGGCTCTTGAATCATCACTTTACTTCCTTCAATCTTTAGCAAAGTGCCCAAATCTGCATCTTCTTGTTTTGTTTTTAACACCACATGTGCTACGGCGGCAATAGATGCTAATGCTTCACCTCTAAATCCCTTGGTATTTAAATGAAAAAGATCATCTGCTTTGGCAATCTTGCTTGTGGCATGCCTTTCAAAACTCATTCTAGCATCTATTTCATTCATGCCACTACCATTATCAACTACTTGCACGAGTGCCTTTCCGCCATCTTTTACAATTAGTTTAATATCATCTGCATTTGCATCTAGAGCATTTTCCATCAACTCTTTTACCACAGATGCAGGACGTTGTACTACTTCACCGGCAGCAATTTGATTGGCGACATGATCGGGCAATAAATGTATAGTAGATTCTTTCATTAAAATATAAAATCGTATTTTCTTAACAAATAATAAACCACCAAAAATAGAACACCTAAAATCAAAAATGTACGCAATGATGCATTTGAAAACAAACCGGGCACACTATGACCGGAAGTCCTTTTAAATTTTCCTTTCATACGCATCTCTACAGACTTAGATGAATCGTCTCCATATTGTTTTTTTAGATTATCCAAACGTTCTTTCCTTTCGTCGTAATATCTTGGCGTGTAAGAAAATTTTTTACTTTTTTGTAATTTAAAAAAACTTTTCATAGGATTATTATTTATTAATTCACATAGGTTTCACTAAAAAAACCTATATTTCTTTCTACAAATTTACAAAAGTATCTCTATAGATTTCAGGCAAGTTAAAATAACTTATTGACAAAAAAAAATCGCCTCAAATAGAAGCGATTTTTTTTAAATTATTTTTATAATCTATTTAGACAATACAATAAATTGATCAATATTTTTTGCTTCATCAGATGTAGCATATTTATCTTTAACAATTTTAAAATACTTATTAGCCTTTGCTTTGTCGCCCATATCTAATGCCAATTTTCCGGCTTTTAGATAAAATTTAGGAGCGGTAAAAGCATTATCTGAAACAGCTAAAGCTTTTTTATAATAATCCAAAGCATCTTTATTTTGCTCTAATTCTACAAAAGCATCTCCAACTGTACCATAAGCCAAAGCTTGAAGTACATCATCATCACCGTCGAATTTAGATAAATAGGAAACTGCGTTTTTAAATTCACCTTTTTTATAATAAATCATTCCTAGGGAATAATTGGCAAGATTACCTGCTTTGGTTCCTGAATATTTATCGGCTACTTGTTTAAAACCGTATTTTCCATCTGCACCATTTATTGCTTTGTCAAAATCTTCATTTGCTACTTTTTCATCTGCTTCAGTTAGCGCCTTATCAAAATAAGTTTGTGCCGAAACCATGTTATCAACACCCTCTTGTTCGCGTGGTGTTTTGACATTGCTGTCATACCACATATAACCGGCTACTCCGGCAACAATTGCAAATAATAGAATAAAAATAGCTTTTTGATTTTTTTCAAAAAACACTTCTATCTTTGAAGCGCCTTCATCTAATGAAGAAAAAACTTCAGCGGTTGTACTTTCTTGTGATAAATATTCAAGATCATTTTTAGACCTTTTCTCTTTTTTGTAACCTTTCTTTTTATATGTTGCCATAATATATTTTTCTTTTCAATGGGTGCAAAGATACAATTTTCATTTTAATAATGGAAATGCTTTTTTGATATTTTTTTAAGTGATTTTAAATTTAACTTTAAACATAAATTATAATTCAAAACCCTTATGAAAGGAATAATCAGTAAAATATACTATAAATTAAATTCTTAGCTTAAACCCCATCAATTTTTATTATTTACGTACTAATTATAAAATTACTTATATTATACATCTGCAATCAACAACAATCCATCAATGGTTAAATTTGGTTCAACGTAATTGATTACCGGTAATCTATCTAATAAAATAGTTGACAAACCACCTGTTGCCAACACTTTATAATCTTGCCCTAAGTCTTGTTTTATAACCAAAATCATATGTGAAACCAAACCGACATAACCAATTAAAACACCATTTTGAATAGCTTCAACCGTATTATGTCCAAGTACATTTTTTGGAAAAACCAGCGGTACCATATCCAATTGAGAAGCTTTGTCTTCTAATGCATTTATAGCTGTTTTTATACCTGGTGCAATGTTTATACCTTTTATATTTCCAAATTTATCTACGGCAGTAAATGTGAGTGCTGTACCGAAATCTACAATGATTAGATTCTCTTTATGCAAATGATGTGCAGCCATTACATTTGCAACCAAATCTGTTCCTATTTCGTTTTTATTAGGTATTACAATAGGCAATTTGGCATATATATTTTTATCGAGAACAATTAGTTGCGATGAAGACAAATTGGTTAATAATGTAACAAATAAATCTTTTAACTCAGGCACTACACTTGACAATACTTTAGAAACAATATCCTTTGGATCTATACCGGCTTCCCAAAGTGCATTGTTTATTTTTAAACTATAATCGTGAATAGATGCCTGCTTATCAGTTGTAAACCGCCAAATATATTGCCATTTCTGTTTATAAATCCCTACAACAATATTTGTATTACCTATATCTGCTACTAAAATCATTATATCTTATTTATAAGGTACTGTTATTATCACCTTTGTTCCTATTGGTTTATCTTGTTTATCTTTTAAATCAACAAATTGAATATTATAATCATTTTTATAAATTCTGGAAAAATATTTTAAACGTTCTTTTGACAATTCTAATCCGATAGAAGTTCGCATAAAACTCCTAGATTGCTTAATTTTCATTGCACGCTCACGTCCAATACCATTATCTATAATTTCAATAACAAAATGTGTCGCATCCTTTTCATAAATATCAATCGACAATTTTTTGATCCCTTCTTTAGGCGATAAACCATGCCAAATAGCATTTTCAATATAAGGTTGTGTAAAAAGCGACGGAATTTGAATACTTCCGGTATCTAATTTTGGATCTACTTCAATATCAAAATCTATTTCATTTAAAAACCGAACATTTTCAATAGAAACGTATAATTTCAAAATAGCAATTTCTTCCGCCAAAGTCGTTTCTTTATCTGTAGTAGATTGTAAAATAGCACGTACGAGTTTGGCGAATTTACTCAAATATGTAACCGCATCTTTTTGCCTATTTTTTATAATAAACAACTTAATAGAATTAAGCGTATTAAATATAAAGTGCGGATTCATCTGGGCACGCAACAAATTTTGTTCCATATCCATCAATTTACGCTGATTATTAAGTTTATATTGTTTATATAAAATAAAAACCAAAATGGACAACAAAAATAATAAAGCCAAAACAAAATAAGAATATCTTTTGGTAAAACGTAATTTTTGTTTCACCATTAAATTTTCATCATCTAATGCTTTTAATTTCTTGCTGTTCTCGTGTTTTAACTGCTTGATAATCAAATCAGAAACCAATTGCCTATTTTTTTCATTCAGCACTTTATTCTCTTCTGTCGTATATTTTTTGTGATAAACCAAAGAAGCTCTAAAATTTCCTTTCTTTTCGTATAATTCAGAAAGTAATTTATAGCCTTTAGCCGCTTCGGAAGGCATATTTTTATCAACAGCTAATTCTAAACTTTTATGCAGAAATGATTCAGCTTTATGATATTGTCGCAATTTTATATAAATTTCAGCCAAACTGGTGTACACATCAACTATATAATAATTATCGCCTAAATCTTCTGCCAATTTAATATTTGGCTGCACAATTTCCAATGCTTTTTTGGGATTATTTTTTTTAAGATAAATATTTCCAATACTAATATTACATATTATTTCACCAACTTTTGAATGAATCTGACTATTATAATCCAATGAATTATGATAATATATTAAAGCTTTATCTAATTCTCCTTCCCGTTCATGAATAAATCCAATATTTTGATTGTTAATAGCTAAGCCCAATTTATTATCGAATCTTTTTTCAATTTTCAAAGCTTTGTTAAAATGAATTAATGCTAAATCATCCTTTTGTAAAAGCAAATAAATATTTCCAATGCTGTTATGCGAAATCGCAATATTTTCAATAATATGTCTATCTTTAATTTTTACATTTCTAGCAATTTCCAAAGCTTTATTATGATATTCCAATGCAGATTTTACAGCATCCATCCGACGGTAAACAACGCCTAACATATTTAAACTGTAAATTTGAAAATAAAGATTACCTACTTCAACTGCACGGTCATAAGCTTTTTCGTGATAATAAATTGCTTTGGGAAAATTAGTTTTAATTCGATAAATTTTTCCCAATGTATTATAAGCAAAAATCTCACCTATCGGATAGTTTGATTTCTTAGAATATTGTGCAAACTCAAGTATCTTAACCGAATCATTTTTATATTTATATAAAACCTTATTCAGTTTTAAAATATCTTTCTCCTTTGACAAAACCAATTGATTTACTTCCGGAGCAAAAACATTTTGTGCTTGCACCAAAAGATTGTATGATACAAAAAACAAAAATAGCAATGTTCTATAAATCAGTTGATTCATCTAAATCTATTTTGATTCGGTTTTTTTGGCTTCTTGCCAATAACTTTCCATTTCGCTTAAAGACATATCTTTTAAGTCCTTACCTTTACTTCTAGTCTTTTCCTCGAGAAATTGAAAACGTCGTATAAATTTTTTATTGGTTTTTTCCAAAGCCGACTCAGGATTTATCCCTACAAATCTAGCATAATTAATTAAAGAAAACAAAACATCGCCAAATTCATCTTCCATTTTTCTATGATCATTGGCTTGTACTTCTACTTGAAACTCAGACAATTCTTCTTGAACTTTACCCCAAACTTGTTCTTTATTGTCCCAATCAAAACCAACTCCTTGCGCTTTTTCTTGCATTCGCATCGCTTTTACCAATGCGGGTAAAGATTTTGGCACGCCTTCTAAAACCGATTTTCTACCTTCTTTTAATTTTAAACGCTCCCAATTTTCTTTTACTTCAGCTTCATTAATCACTTTAACATCGCCATAAATATGTGGATGTCTATAAATTAATTTTTCACTAATAGCAGTTGCCACATCCGCTATATCAAAATCATTTGTTTCTGAACCAATTTTTGCATAAAAAACAACGTGCAACAATATATCACCCAATTCTTTCTTAATTTCATCGGTATCTTTTTCAATAATTGCATCTGCCAACTCATAAACCTCCTCAATAGTTAAATGACGCAATGTATCAAATGTTTGTTTTTTATCCCATGGACAACCTATTCTTAAATCATCCATAATATCCAACAGCCTTTCTATGGCAACTAATTGTTCTTTTCGGGTATGCATCATAGTGTTTTTTGTAAATTTATAAAATAATCCATACTTAGTTCCGGATAAGCACCAAACCAAGTAAACGGTTCACCCTCGACTAATAAAACTTTGGCGCGTGGAAAAATAGTTTGAATTTCTTTTTGATTTTTTAATTTGAAAGGATAGGGTTCAGATGATAATAAAACAATTTCTGGTTGCAATTTTATAAATTCCTCGTCTTGAATAACAGGATACCGTTTGTAATTGGCATAAATATTTTCAAAACCAGCATATTGCATCATTTGATGGATAAATGTTTCACCTCCTACAGTCATATAAGGATTTTTCCATATAAGATAAAGTGTTTTATATGTATGACTGGGCAATAATGCTTGCATATTGCTAAACTTTTGCGCAATATTGGCAACCAATTTATGTGCTTGTTGTTCTTTATCCAACAATTTACCCAATTGCAAAATAAATTCAGTATTTGTTTCTAAATCATAAATATCAGAAACATAGACCGGTGCAATTTTGCTTAAATCATCAACAATTTCCTTTGTGTTTTCCTCTTTATTTGCGAGAATTAAATCTGGTTTGAGTGAAATGATTTTGTCAATATTAACCTCTTTTGTACCCCCAATTACTTGTTTTTGTTTTTTCCAATATTTAGGCAATTTACAAAAACGTGTCAAACCGACTACTTCTTGTTCCAAACCCAAGCGATACAACAAGAAAGTAATAGAAGGCACTAAAGAAACAACACGTTTCGGTGGAAAATCTATATCGATTCTGCGTTGTATTTGATCGATAACAAACATTACAATTGTTCTCCAGCAGATTTCAATTTTTCGGTATTATCTGCCAATCTTAATGCATCAATAACCTTGTCTAACTCACCATTAATAATATTGTTTAAATCATAAAGGGTTAAATTAATACGATGGTCGGTAACCCGTCCTTGCGGATAATTATAGGTTCTAATTTTTGCCGACCTATCGCCACTTGAAACCATAGATTTTCGAAACTGTGCATCTGCTTCTTGTTTCTTTTTCAATTCTATTTCATATAAACGAGAACGCAACACGCCCAAAGCTTTTTCATAGTTTTTATGCTGTGATTTTTGGTCTTGACACTGTGCTACAATTCCGGTAGGAACGTGCGTAAGACGTACAGCGGAATAGGTTGTATTTACAGATTGCCCTCCCGGTCCGGAAGACATAAATAAATCTTTTCGGATATCGTTTGGTTTAATTTCAACATCGAATTCTTCAGCTTCAGGAAGTACCATAACAGTTGCTGCAGAGGTATGCACACGCCCTTGTGTTTCAGTTTGTGGTACGCGTTGCACGCGGTGAACACCCGCTTCATATTTCATCGTACCATATACATCTTCGCCTGAAATTTTAAAAATCATTTCTTTAAATCCACCTGAGGTTCCTTCGTTAAAATCGACAATTTCAGCGCGCCATTTCTTTTTATCGGCATATTTGGTGTACATACGATATAAATCTCCGGCAAAAATACTAGCTTCGTCACCTCCAGTACCGCCTCTAATCTCAACGATAACATTTTTGGCATCTTCGGGGTCCTTGGGAATAAGCATCATTCTAATATCCTCTTGTAAAACAGGAATTTTTTCTTGCGCTTCTTCTAATTCCATTTTTGCCATTTCAATCATCTCTGGATCTTTCTCAACAGCCAACATATCCTGCGCCTCTTTTATATTATCGATAAGACCTTCATAAATAGAAATCTTATCGACAATTTTTTGAAGATCTTTATACTCTTTATTAAGGGATATATATCTTTTTTGATTTGAAATAATATCGGGTTGAATAATTAAATCCGAAACTTCATCAAAACGATTTTTTATAATTTGAAATTTATCTTGCATTTTATATAATTAAAATTGATTTAGAATGTTACAATACTAGAAATTTACGCTAACTACCTCAAGTAGTACAAAAATACTAAATAATTATGAGATTTATCAAAGCTAATTTAAAAAGACGTAAAACAATTATTTACTAAAAAAAACATCCGCCATTGGCGGATGTTTAAATATATTTAATGTAAAAATATTAATAATTCCACATATCTTCTTCAAATTCACGTATTTTATTTTTAATTTCTTGCGATTGTAAAAGTTGACGCAAGGCATTGTCGTGAATATAATCTTTAATCTCACGATCACCATACACATTGTCTTCTTTATAGATAACACCGCTGAAATGACGTGCATTTAACAAATGATCATAATCAATAGGTTTAACGGTGTTACGCGGATTAAATGCATAATAATCATGTAAGGTCAAACGTGCATCAGGGAAAAATACCCAAAACACTTCCACAAAATCTGGTGACATACCGGCAGCCATTCCTTTCGGATCAATTGCAACTGGAGCAATCCCCAATAATCTATATTTTAACTCACCATATTTAGCATCAAAATACCACATTCCTCTAAAATGAAATTCTTCAATAGTTTCAGAATTCACTTCAAAATGATTGATATATTGCTCATCAACAATACCTTCATCAGCCATTTGATCTTTACCGGCATCAGTTGTATCAATTGCTGTCATTCTCTCTTTAATTTCGTTCAAGTTCAATTTTTGGGTAAAATAAGAGTCTGCATAAACTTTTGTAATTTTACCAGAAGTGATTCCTGAATAAAGAGCAGCGAACAAAGAACGCACATTGGGCATAGCTGCTAAAGTATCGGTTGGATAATATAAAGGCAAATTAAACCTTTCGTCCAAATCAATACGCTCCCATACTTGTTTTCCCCATAAGATATCTCTATCTTCTGTATAAGGATAAGGCAAGGGCAAGCTATAGTCCATCTTTTTTTGTTCTTCATTTTTTAAGCCTATTTCACTAGGATCTTTGGCATTCAAGATATTGAACTGTCCAAACACAGTATGGCTTAATAATAATAATGGAATGATTAAAAATATTTTTTTCATGTGTAATTTATTTAATTATTTTTCACATTTATTGTGAACAATACTAATTGATTATTTCAATAATAACCGGCGATACTTTTTTGATTGGATATTTAGAGTTTGATTTCAAATACGCTTTAATATTATATACTTGAACATTTTGTCCTCTTTTTACCCTTCTTAACAATTGTTTGGCTTGCGAATTAAGTCGTGTGCCACTTACTCTTAAGGTAGGTTGTCCGGGAACTTTAAAATCAAAACTACGCACACCTAATTTAACATCAAAATCAAAATCAGGCAAACTTGCACCAACAGTTGAGACTTCTAAGTTTCTTTTAGGCATTTTGATTACCCCACTTTCCCCTCTTACGGTTCCTTGAGGTGCCGGAATATTTTTAACCCTAAATGTTTTTTTATCCGTAACTGTTTTTCCATTAATTTTTCCGGAAACATTAATCGTTACTTCTTTACCTTTATAGCTGGTTATATTCATGATATACTTACCACTACCTTTAGACTGTAAACCAGGTGCACTAGGGTGCACTTTGTTATTTGGTACACCAGGGAATGATATAGATAAAGGGTTATCCACTCCTCTATATACTACATTCATTTTATCAGCAGAAATAACAGCACTATTGGGTCTTGGAATTACGGCATATTTAATTGTAAAATCCAAAGGATAATCTTCCCCTTTTTCTTCAAAAACAATTTTACCTTTTACATCTTTTTCGCCAACGTTTCCTGAAGGCATGTCCAAATGCACATATCCGTTAGTCAATTCCTTTTCTTTTAGGGTTCTACCCGCAATAATAACTTGTTTAAATTTCATGGTGCTATCTACACGACCTAAAGCCACTCTTCCTGTAACTTTTTCACCTGGGAAAAAAGCTGTTTTATCGAGAACCACAACGGCTTCATAATTTGTAACTGATACATCATTAGCCATTTGACCTCTAAGCATACTTGAAATAATTTCATTTTCAGTCTCAGATGCTTTATTGGCATAGCTATCCAACTTAAATATGGTAGATACAGAAGGAAAGCCTTCAAAGTTAGCCATTTCCCAAGGTTCACTACCTTTTTTACGGATTTTTTCGTCTTTGGTATCAAAACGTAATTCAACATTCTTTTTGACTTCCTCAGAACCTGCAACACCTAATAAATAATTTTTATAATCCATAATAGTTTGCTTCAGCTCTTTAACTTTGGGCAAAGATTTGCCATCTTTAAAAAACATATTATCAACTACACTGGAACCAGATAACAATTCATAATCAATTGAATCTGCCGGTGGCACATTTCCTTTAAATTCTTTATCGAGAATTGTGTCTCTCAACGCTTTTATATAATTTGCGAATACTTTCGTTTTAGCATCAATATCTTGTGCCAATTGCAATTTCTCTTGATATTTTGCAGGTTGATCTTTAGCACTTGTCGCTAAAGTTTTAATCAAATAATCATTTGACTTGTTTTTCATATTAGATGCTACTATCATTTCTTCAGAAGATTTTCCAAAAGCAGTTAAAACTTTTTTGGACATCTGTAGCGCCAACATCGCGATGAAAACCAGATACATCAAATTAATCATTTTTTGTCTGGGTGATAAATTAGCTGTTGCCATTTATTTAATTTTTTTAGTTAATAAAATTGGTTAAAATGATGTAAAAATTATTTTACATTCATAGCTGAAAGCATACCACCGTAAACATTGTTTAGATTTGACATATGTTCTTTTAATTTTGCCATATTATCTTTAAGTTCGTTAGCATATAATGCTGACTCTTCATTCGCAACAGCATTTTTGTTAACGCTTTCTAATTGTACTTTATAAAGAGAATTTAAGCTTTCTAATTGGGCAGAAGCCATTGTTAATTCCTCAGAATATTTCTTAGTAGAATCAGCAGCATCTACAGCAACATCCATACTTTTGGCTGCTTCGTGCAATTTATTAATACTTTCACCTAAACTTTTCATCAAACTAGAATCTAACTTAGCTTCTTTAAGCATTGCGTCTAATTTTTCAGACATTTTAGCTTCTAATTCAGCTTCAGTTTTATCTTTTCTTTTACGAGGGGTAGCACCTGACAATTCAGGATATACCAAAGACCAATCCAATTCATCACCAGGTAAATCAAAAGCAGACATAAAGAAAATGAAAGCTTCAACACCTAATCCAATCATCAATAATAAATCACCAGGAATGCCTGCAATCGGCATGTGAAGGATTTTACCTAAAGCACCAAGGATAACGATGGAAGCTCCAACGCTATAAGCTACATGGAAGCCTACTTTCATAAATTTACTTTGTTTCTTAGCCATAATAATAGTTTTTAATAGTTAGTTAATTTGTTTATTTTTAATGTTGTCCTTTTCTTGATAATTTTCGAGCATTAACACCCATAAAGTCTTGTACACATCTAAATCCAACGTAACTTCTTGCTGTGTCTGCGTATTCATAAGCTCTGGAATGCACTTGTATATAATACTTTACATCTTTCCAAGAGCCACCTCTTACAATTTTGCGCTTATTGTTATACGCGTGAGTGGTGGGGTTAAAAGAAGCTCCAAAATAGTAGGAATTTGGATAATAAGCAGAGGTTGTCCATTCTGCAACATTACCTGCCATATTATATAAATTGTATCCATTTGGATTATATGATTTTGCTTTGGCAGTAAATACTGCTTGGTCAGAACCATAATCACCTCTTAGAGGTTTGAAATTTGCCAAGAAACATGCCTTTTCATTCATAGTATAAGGACCTCCCCAAGGGTAATCATTTCCTTCCATACCACCTCTAGCGGCATATTCCCATTCTGCTTCAGTGGGCAATCTAAATTTGTGTAAAGGTTGTCTTTTTTTAGTTCTCAAAAAATTGGTCATTTTATCCGATCTATAATCTGCAAAAGCAGTTGCTTGGTACCAATTTACGCCTACAACAGGATATTCACTATAAGCATCATGCCAAAAATAATCTTCGTGCATTGGCTCATTATAAGCATATAAAAAGTCTTTTACCCAAACCGTTGTATCGGGATATACTCTAATAATGGTATCTTTAATATGTTTTGAACGTTTTTCGCCACTTCTGGCAGCGGATTCAGTATCAAACCACTTTAGTTTATAGATAAATTTATCTACATCAAACATTCTCTCTGCATTTCCTGTTTCAGCAATAGGTAAATACATTGAATCCATCACTTCAGCATAATATTCATCAGGGAATTTATTAGTGTCATAAATCAATTTTGTTTTCCAATTGATAACTTTTCCAGCGTTTTCATCATCCGGATCACTTAAGCTACCATAGGTATTCATCATATATTTATTATAAGCATTTTTTACGGTGTCAATATTTTTAAACATATATTTACCGATACCCTTTTTAGGAGTTGCTTCCATTTCTTCAGCCAAAACAGCCAATCTGTATCTTATGATAGAATCTCTAACATAATTCACAAATTCCCTATATTCTGCATTTGTAGTTTCAATTTCGTCCATGTAAAAAGCTCTTACAGTAACGGTCCTGGTAGGTGTGCTAAGCGCATAGGTTTTATCTTCATCTTGTTTACCCATAATAAACGCACCGCCCGGAATAAGACTCATTCCAAGTGGTTGATATGGATGCCAAGCATGACCTTTTACACCAACTACTTCTCCTCTTTGATAATTATTTCCACATCCAGTCAACAAGGTTGCAATGATTGCGGAAACAGCTATGATTCTTTTCATAAATACTTAAAATTTAATCTTAATATTCTAATAACTTTTCAGTGCACAAATATAAATATAAATTATACTTAAACACAAAATTTTTACAATTAATATTTCTTAATTAATAATACTATCCTTATTAACCATTTGATTGATAAAAATATTGTAAAATAGATATTTTTCTTTTTATTTTTATTGATAATCTAATTATATCGTATTTTTATTGATAATATGATATAATCTATTTGATATTTTTTGATTAACTGCTTCTTGATAATCTTGTTCTGAACAAGAAAAAAGCTTCCCATCAAGGTTTAAATCATTAATTTCAACCCACCAACGCGCAGTTTTTTCATTTTTATAAAAAATTATGCTCCAAATTTTATGTGTTACATGAAATTTTATTAAATCTTTTTTTTGGATATTTGGGTAATCTTCAATCCTTCTGTCTTTTCCTTCGATAAAATACCATAAAACTTGTGCCAGCAAATTGGCGCTCAAATTATTTTTATCAAAAAAAGGATTGTATTCAAATACACCAAAAATTCTATTTTGAACAGCAATTCCGGCTTGTCTAGCCAACACACAAACTTCCTGACCTGAAAAACCATTTGGCTTGCTAATTTTTTGAGCAGGAAATTCTGCATTTTTTATAGCACCTACATCCATACTCACTATATGTGCATCTCGCAACTCGGGCTCTACAAGCAACAAATTCTTTTGCGCTTCTGACAACTTAGTATAATCTACAAAAATTTTCTCAAAAATTTTATACTTTGACAAGTGATTGTAATACGTTTGCAATCCTATAATATTGGCATTGTGCAAACTAGATGACTCATCGGATAAAATGGCTGTTAAATAATTTTCATTGTCTATCTCATCGTCTATTAAAGATGCATCTATCACAGAATCAATCAATGATATATTATATACCTTGCTATAGGCATCAAACGCTTTTGTAATAGGGTAAGTAAAATCTTGAGAGCCACCCAAAACGACAATACTTTTATCAATTTTTAACAATTCGGTCAACACACTTTCAAGGTTCTCGTAAGTCTGTTCAATATTTTCTCCTATAACTAAATTACCAATATCTACAATCTTTAGCGCCCAATCACCCGGAAACAATTGATAAAAAGCTTTGCGAATTTCGTCTGGGGCATGCTTTGTACCCTCATTATTAATTGCATTTCTATCATCTTTTACACCAATCAACACAATATCCGCTCCTTCAATATCCGGCACAGAAACTTTTGTGTGCACCTCTATTACACCGCCCAATATTTGTTTTTGAGCAGCTGATACAAAATCAAAATCAACTGATATAGGTTGTAATAAATGGTACATTAAATTATTTCAAATTCTTTTTTGCAACTTCTAATGTGATACTTTTTGGGTCGGTTCCTTTAGGAAGCATTATCTTTTTCTTTCCTTTAACAATCACGAGTCTGCCCCATTTACCTTTTTGCAAACTAATTTCTTCTCCTTCCCAAACCTTAATCATTTTATCCTTTTCTTTTTGGATTTTGTGTTTTATTAAGGCATCGATATCATCTTTTGATAAATTATCAAAATCATATTTTTTAGAAACATTTATGAATAAATCATTCCATTTGATAAAAGGTCCAAATCTTCCTTTACCTTTAAAAACAGGTAAATTATCAAAATGGGCAACAGGTTCATCTTGTTTTAATTTTTTTTCAATCAATTCTGCGGCTTGCTCTATTTCAATACTGACGGGATCAATATTTTTTGGAATTGAAATAAATTTTTCATTATAAATTAGGTAAGGACCATATCTACCGGTTGCAACAACTACCTCTTTGTCTTTATAATTGCCCAATATTTTTGGAAATTGAAACATAGCAAGCGCTTGTTCTAAAGTAATATCACTCAAATTGATGCCTTGTGGGGCACCTGCAAAAATAGGTTTTTCTTCTTCATTAGATTCACCAATCTGTACCAAAGGACCATATTGTCCAATTTTTACGTAAACGTTTTTTTCTGTTTTTGGGTCAACACCCAATAGTCTTTCACCTCTAGCACGAACAGCATTTTTGGCAACGTCCTCAACAATGGGATGAAATTTACTATAAAACTCTGTCATCATTTCTTTCCAAGGTTTTTCACCTTCTGCCACTCTATCTAATTCTTGCTCAATATTAGCCGTAAAATTATAATCTAAAACATGGTCAAAATGCATGATAAGAAAATCATTTACAACAATTCCAATATCTGTAGGAATTAATTTATTCTTTTCATTGCCAAATTTTTCTACTTCAGTTACTTCAGAAATATTACCACTTTCCAATATCCATTTTGATATTTTTCTTTCTTTTGGTTCAAGAGATTTTTTTTCGATATAACCTCTTTTCTGGATGGTAGAAATAGTAGGTGCGTAAGTAGATGGACGCCCTATTCCCAATTCTTCCATTTTTTTTACCAAAGCAGCTTCGTTATATCTAGGTGCTGATCTTGAATATTTTTGTATTGCTTCTATATAATTATTTATAAGCATTTCGTCTTGAGACATTTGTGGCAATTGACCTTTTGCCTCCTGCTCATCAGACTGATCGGTAGATACTTGATACAATTTTAAAAATCCATCAAACACAATAACTTCTCCTTTTGCAATAAATAAATGTTTATTCTTGTCATTATCAATTTTTGCTACGGTTCTATCAATTTTGGCATCAGCCATTTGTGAAGCAAGCGTTCTTTTCCAAATAAGATCATACAATCTATTTGAATCGAAATCTACATCTAAATTTCTTCGTGATATAAGGGTTGGTCGAATAGCCTCGTGTGCTTCTTGTGCTCCTTTTGATTTATTTTTATAATTTCTAGTTTTACTATATTCTTTACCATAAGTTTTGGTAATCATTGCAACAGATTGTTTTTTTGCATCTTTAGAAAGATTAACACTATCTGTTCTCATATAAGTAATAAAACCGTTTTCGTACAATTTTTGCGCCAACATCATTGTTTTAGATACACCAAAACCTAATTTTCTTGCAGCATCTTGTTGCAAAGTGGAAGTTGTAAATGGTGGTGCTGGTGTTTTTTTAGCTGATTTAGTTGCTATTTCTGCAACTGTAAAATTTGCTTTCTTTAAGGATTGTAAAAAATCTGTAACTTCATTTTCTTTTTCAAATTCGGTATCAAGCGTTGCGTTAAAGCTGTGCTTGAATTCGTTGGAAAAATTACCAATAACGCGATAGCTCACTTTTGGCACGTGATTTCTTACTTCTTGTTCTCTTTCTACTATCAACCTCACGGCTACAGATTGCACACGACCTGCAGAAAGACCTTTTCTCACTTTTCGCCACAAAATTGGTGATAATTCATAACCCACCAAACGGTCTAACAATCGACGTGCTTGTTGTGCATCAACTAAATTATAATCAATTTCTCTAGGATTTTCAATTGCATTTTTAATAGCCGATTCTGTAATCTCGTGAAAGACAATTCGCTTACTTTTATCGTCCTTAATTTTTAATTGGGTTTTTAAATGCCAAGCAATTGCTTCTCCTTCTCTATCCTCATCACTTGCTAATAAAATTTCATCTGCTTTGGATGCAAGAGATTTTAATTTCTTAATAAGATCTTTTTTATCAGAAGAAATAACATATTTAGGTGTGAAAGTTTCTAGATCAATACCGATATCTTTAGATGGCAAATCAGCAATGTGCCCGTAACTGGATTCAACATCATAATCTTTACCTAAAAATTTTTTAATCGTTTTGGCTTTAGCCGGAGATTCTACAATTACTAATTTTTTACCCATTGATAAATATTTTTTTTGCAAAAGTATAATAAAATATGATTTATAAAAATAAAGTCGAGGATTAATCCTCGACTTTATGTTTTTTTTAGCGGTTTATTAATTCACCGGTCTTCTAAATGATTTTTTGATTGTCTTATTACCTACTCTTGACATTGCACATCTAAAACCAATGTCATTTCTAGATAAATATTGCGGATAAAATCTTCTTTGAGCTGGGGTTAACCAATATGCTCTATCTCTCCAAGAACCGCCTTTTATCACCCTAACTTCGTTATCGATTAAAGTTGTTCTTGAACTAGATTTATCCAATTCTTTTACAAGTGCAGTAGAGTCTCTATACACTTGATGCTTAGGAGAATTATACATTCTTAGTGTAGGATCTCCGGCAACATCTTCTTTATCTTTCATATAACTTCTAGAAGATTCTATATCACCATCTCTATAATCACGGTTGTCAGCTCTATCAAAGTTTTGACGTAAGTATAATTCATTATCATCAACTTTCTTTTTACCAAGAGAACCCGGTAATTGACTTGCTACAATTTTTCCATTGGGCAAAGTATCCATTGGAATTGAATCTACACCAATCACAACCAACTCTCCATCTTCATTAAAAGCTTGCTTGGTATATACATTACCTCTATAATAGTTAAAATCATTGGCTTCATCATCAACAATTGGACGATAAACATCTGCAACCCACTCATTTACATTACCAGCCATATCATACAATCCATAATCATTTGGTGGATATGATTTTACGGGAGCCGTAATATCAGCGCCATCATCAGACCAACCGGCCAAACCGTCATAATTACCATCATCAATTTTGAAATTGGCTAATTCTTTTCCTTGATCTTTACCATTTTTTAAAGTTCTTGTACTTTCTCCTTTCCAAGGATAAATCTTTCTACCTTTTAAAGTGTTATATTCTCTAATTCCAGCATCTGATTTTGCTGCATATTCCCATTCTACTTCTGTAGGCAATCTATAAGAAGGTAATAAAATACCGGAAGACCTATTCACAACATTGAGCATGGTGTCATTCTTTTTTTTCTTATTATTTCTGTTATACATATCTGTATTACCACCAAATGCCAATTCAGGCGCATTTAGATAGGTTTCTGTACTAAATAATTCTTCAGAATTTGGATTTTCAATTGCCTCTTTATTGAGTTTCCCTGTTTTATACAACATAAACTCATTTACACGATTGGTTCTCCAATTACAATATTGAACGGCTTGCACCCAATTTACACCTACTACAGGATATAAGGCATAAGCAGGATGACGTAAATAATTGTTGACTAAATCTTCATTATAACCTAGTGGGGTACGCCAAACCATTGTATCGGGCAATGCACCTTTGTATATGTTTTTATAACTTTCTTCGTCTGTTGGGAAAACTTTTTTTAGCCAATCTAGATATTCTAAATACATCAAATTGGTTACTTCGGTTTCATCCATATAAAATGAACGAACATGTTGTTGATTGGGCGTATTTGTCCAATCATTCATCACATCGTCTTGTACTTCACCAAACGTAAAAGTTCCTCCTTCTACAAATACCAAACCGGGACCAGTAATTTGATTCTTAAATCTTGGATCAAATTTATAACCACCTTCTTTGCCATTCATGGCTCTACCTGTACCTCTTGATCTTTTAAAATCATTTGATTTGGTAGAACATCCAACCATAAAAAAGCTGATGATTGCGAGCGATAGAACACCCATTAAAAATCTTTGTTTCATAATGTTTTTGTTAATTTTTATTTTCTTTATATATAAATAGAATAATATTCGCAAAGATAATACTTAATTTTATTGTTGCAACTATACTAACTATTTTTTTGAAAAAATATTGTATTCCAGCTATTCTTGTCCCTGTTTTATTTCATCTGTTTCGATATCTTCAATGAAATTGCCGTTTTCGTCAAAATGCTTTAAAAATTCATCGTCTTTGGGATACATTTTTACTTTTTTGTGAATTTGATATTTCCTTTGTAATTGCTTTCCATAAGCAAATGCGAGCAATAAACCGGCTATAAAACCCGATAAATGTCCTTCCCAAGATATATAATCAACAATTGGAAACATTAACCAGACCAAACTTCCGTATAAAAAAACAACAGTAAGAGATACCGCCATTAAACGATAATATTTGCTAAATACACCCGAAAAAAACAAAAAAGAAACCAACATATAATTAATACCACTCATACCAATATGATAAGATGGTCTTCCCAATAACCAAGTTCCTATACCTGTCAACAACCAACCCCATAACAAGACTTTCCAAGTAATACTTTTATAATGAAGAAATAAAAAAAAACTTAATACAAATAACGGAATTGTGTTGTTAAATATATGTGTAAAATTTGCGTGAATAAAAGGAGAAAATAAAATACCTCTCAATCCCTTTACAGTTCTTGGGTAAATACCATATTTATTAAAATTGTAACCAAAAGTTTCTTCGACCCAAAATACAGACCACATCATAAAAACAAAAAGTAATGGAAAAATAATGTAGTTCGATAAAGCTTTATGTTCTTGATGAGATTTCACAAAAATGTATTAATTTTACTTTTTCAAAGATATAAAAAAAAGTGAATGTCACATAACAGCCCATTAGCAGAAAGAGTTCGTCCACAAGATTTAAACAATTATATAGGACAAGCACATTTAGTAGGAAAAAATGCTGTATTAAAGAAGCAAATTGAAGCAAAAATGCTGTCTTCCATTATTTTGTGGGGACCTCCTGGAACAGGCAAAACAACTTTGGCACAAATCATTGCAAAAGAAGTCGAGCGTCCTTTTTATAAATTAAGCGCCATTAATTCTGGTGTTAAAGATATCAGAGCTATTATTGACAAGGTAAAAGATCAGTCCGGGTTGTTTAATCAAATAACACCTATATTATTTATAGACGAGATTCATCGATTTAACAAATCACAACAAGATTCACTATTAGAAGCCGTTGAAAAAGGATGGGTTACACTTATTGGCGCTACAACCGAAAATCCTAGTTTTGAAGTAAACAATGCCTTGCTTTCTCGTTGTCAAGTATTTACACTTAAACCGCTCAAAGAATCTGATTTAAAAGAAATTATTGAACGTGCCCTGTCTATCGATGCATTTCTAAAAGAAAAAAACATACGTATTGAAGAGACTGATGCCCTAATACACTACTCGGATGGTGATGCTCGAAAATTACTTAATTTACTAGAACAAAGTATTTTGTTTCAGAATGAAGATCCTATCGTAATTACAGATGCATTGGTCAAGGAAAGTGTAAAAAACAACGCATTTTTATATGATAAAAAAGGTGAAATGCACTACGATATTGTCTCCGCATTTATCAAGTCTGTAAGAGGAAGCGATCCCAATGCCAGCGTTTATTGGCTGGCACGTATGATTGAAGGCGGCGAAGATCCAGTTTTTATCGCCAGAAGATTGCTTATATTAGCTTCAGAAGATATTGGATTGGCAAATCCAAATGGACTATTAATAGCCAATACTGCTTTTGATGCCGTCCACAAAGTAGGTTGGCCCGAAGCGCGCATCACGTTAGCCGAAGCAACTATATATTTGGCCAATTCGCCAAAGAGTAATTCTGCTTATATGGCCATTAACCAAGCGCAAAAATTGGTTAAAGAAACCGGAAACCTTCCTGTACCAATGTCGCTACGAAATGCGCCTACCGCCTTGATGAAAAAACAAGGATATGGCAAAAACTATAAATATGCACATAACTATGAAAACAACTTTGTTTTTATGAATTTTCTTCCAGAAGAAATCCAAAATACTACTTTATACACACCTCAAAAAAATAGCAAAGAAGAACAGTTTTTAAAAAAAATGAAAGGTTTATGGGGCGATAAGTATCATTATTAATTTGTTTTTTTTGCATAAAATCCACTGCGTAAATTATGAGAACGCAATTGCGGTATAAAATGAAAATTGTATTTGAAATAATCAATTTGATTTTTTTGTACTGACGGCAAAGGCGCATCACCGGTTTCCCAAAAATAATCTTTATCGTCTAAAAATCTGTAGTAGTCTAAATTTTCAATTTTATCTTTGAAATAATCAATATGTTTAATAGACGAAACATCTTGAGGAATAACAAACTGCAACAAGGAAATATTTGTAGTTTTAAAAAGACCCAAAAATAATAAAACAAAAAATGCTGTTCCCGCTATTAACGCAAAATTCAAATACTTTCGCTTTAAAATAATGGAAATTAACACCAAGAATAAAAATACATAAAATTGCAAGAAAAACCTAAAATTAGGCGCATAAAACAAAATTGCCAAAAAATAGGACAATCCCAATAAATATATAAAGAAAAAGGCTTGTCTATTCGATTTGTTTTTAAGAAAAAACGGAAAAACAATCAGCATGAACACAAAGCTTATGTTAATCAATTTATGCCAGCCCGGCTGTAAAATCCATTTGATAAAATCCGAAAAAACATACTGATTAAAATGCAAAGAAAAAGCTTCTCTATTACCCAATTCTGATAAATATTGCATAATTGAAAGTGGATATTGCCAATCGGGTTGTAAAACGGTGTTACCCAAACTAAAAGGATAAAACACATATCCTGTTAAAATATAATTTTTAGCAAATAAAAAGAATATTGAAACAAAAAACAACACAAATATTTGCCGAAATCTAAAATCAAAATACCTTTTATATTTGAATATAATAACCAACAGCAAAATCAAATTGGGCAAAGCTGTTAGTTTAATCAATATGGAAAAAAAAGTAATTATTGCCAAAATAACAATTGTGTTTTTCTCCGGATGTCTATAATTACTTATAAACAAATAAAAAACCAATTGTGATAGTAAAATAATTGCCAAGTCAGGTGAAGGACTATCTAAAAAAGGTAAAAACAGCAAACTGCTTAAAGGTAAAAATACCAACCAATTAATTGCATTATTTTTTTCTAAATCATGGAGCTTGTCAAAAGAAAAAAACAAAATCAATAAAAGTAAAAATCCGTTAATATCGTTAAAAAAACCAAAATTAATTCCAGATTGTAAGATATGCCAAGCAGAAAATTGTCCTAAAAACGGATGCAAATTCATCAATCCGGGTACAAATCCAAATTCATTTGCCCATTTAATCGTCTGAATATAATAAGAAAAGTTATCAGGTAATGACGAAATTGCAGTACTTTGAAACAACACAAAAAGCAAAAAAACAATCCATAATAATCGATACTTTTTTTGCCAAGATTTTATATGTGCTACAAATTCACGTACAGGCTTTTGCGTTTTTTTATCCCATAAAAAAATCAATATAGCAATTGCAAATGTCGAAATTTGCCACCACAGATTAAACCCAGTAAAAAACAGGATAATCCATACAAATAAACTGTAAAAAAACATACCGGAAACCAAAACATAAACCGGATGCAAATGCTCAGACACCTTTAATAATCTATTGGCTAAACTACCAAAAACAGCAAAGACAACACATAAAAGCAAAAAGTACAAAAGCAATAATAGCATAAGCAAATATACTAATTATCTTGTATTTATCTTTAGGGGATTTCTAATAATTAGTTCAAATCAAGACTTTCATAAAATTTTGTAGTCAAATAAAATTTGTGAGACATATCGAGATACGTCGAAATAGATTTTGTGCAGCATACGAAATATTTTTGAAAGCCCTACGGAAACAAAGTAATTTTTAGAAGTCCCCTTTACTATTTAATACGTTCGTAGTCTAATGCCAAAGTCAGAACTTCTTCCATCTTGTTTACATAATGGAATTTCATCCCCTTTATGTCAGATTTTTTAATCTCCTCGACATCTTTTCGGTTTTTTTCGCACAAAATAATTTCCTTAATCTTAGCACGTTTGGCAGCCAACATTTTTTCTTTTATACCACCTACTGGCAAGACTTTTCCACGCAAAGTAATTTCACCTGTCATAGCCAAATTGGCTTTAACTTTTTTTCCGGTAAGCGCCGAAACCATGGAAGTCAACATGGTAATACCAGCTGAAGGTCCATCCTTTGGCGTCGCGCCTTCGGGCACATGTACATGAATTTGATTTTTTTCAAAAACTTCAGGAGCAATACCCAATTGTTTGTGTTTAGATTTGATATATGCCAAGGCAATTTGCGCCGACTCTTTCATCACCTTACCAATGTTTCCAGTAATATTCAGTTGTCCGCTTCCTTTGGACAAAATAGATTCTATAAATAAAATATCACCGCCTACACGTGTCCACGCCAAACCGGTTACAACACCCGGAATTTTATTATTTTCATATTCGGACACCGAGAATTTTGGTTTGCCCAATATCTCTTCAATATCCTTGTCAGATATTTTTTTCTGATAAGGTTCATCCATTGCAATGGATTTGGCAATATGTCTGATAATTTTAGCAATATTCTTATCTAAACCACGCACTCCGGATTCTCTGGTGTATCCTTCTATAATTTTTTTAAATTGTTTTTTACCAATTTTCAAATCGTCTTTTGTCAATCCATGTGCTTCTAACTGTTTGGATAATAAATGTCTTTTGGCAATTTCTATTTTCTCTTCTATTGTATATCCAGTTAATGGAATCACTTCCATACGGTCACGAAGTGCCCACGGAATATCATAAAAATAATTTGCTGTAGCAATAAACATCACCCTTGACAAATCGTAGCCAATTTCAAGAAAGTTGTCATAAAACTCAGCATTTTGTTCAGGATCTAAAACTTCCAACATTGCCGAAGATGGATCGCCACGCAATCCATTACCCAATTTGTCTATCTCATCTAAGATAAAAACAGGATTAGATGTTCCGGCTTTTTTGATAGACTGGATAATTCTTCCCGGCATAGCGCCAATATAAGTCTTGCGATGCCCTCTAATCTCGGACTCATCTTTAAGTCCACCCAATGACATTCGTACATATTTACGACCAACGGCTTCAGCTATTGATTTTCCTAATGAAGTTTTACCCACACCTGGAGGTCCGTATAAACACAAAATGGGCGATTTCATATCATTTTTGATTTTAAGCACCGCCAAATATTCAATAATTCGCTTTTTTACATCTTCCAATCCAAAATGATCTTTATCGAGCACTTCTTGTGCAAATTTTAAATCGATTTTATCTTCTGACAAATCATCCCAAGGCAATTCTAACATCAACTCCAAATAATTGCGTTGAATACCAAAATCGGGTGCTTGTGGATTCATTCGTTTTAAACGAACGAGCTCTTTATCAAAATGTTTTTTTACTTCGGGTTTCCAATTCTTATCTGCTCCTTTCTTTTTTAATTCTTCAATTTCCTTTTGCGGACCACCGTCACCCAACTCATCTTGAATTGTTTTTATTTCCTGATTTAAAAAATATTCGCGACTTTGTTTGTCCAAAACGCGTCTGGTTTTGTTTTGAATATCATTTTTAAGATCTAATCGTTGTACTTCCTTATCCAAATATTTGAGCAATTGCATCGCACGCTCTTTAAAATTATCCGTTTCTAATAAAGCTTGTTTGTTGGAAACCGAAATTTCTAAATTAGAAGTAATAAAATTAACCAAAAACACTGAACTGGTAATGTTCTCAATAGCAAAAGTTGCTTCCGAAGGAATATTTTGATTTATTTTTATAGCCTTTGATGCCAAATCTTTTATAGAATCAACAATGGCAGATAATTCCTTACTTTTTCTGGGATTTGCATCTAATAAAGCCTTGACTTGAGCAGTGATATAAGGATTTTCTTGTAAAATTTTTGTTATCTTAAAACGCTTAATTCCTTGAATAATCACGGTCAAATTACCATCGGGCATTTTTATCAAACGCTGTATTTTTGCCAATGTACCAACTTTATAAATGTCTTTTCCAAGCGGCACCTCAACACTTTGATTGATTTGTGCTACCACGCCTAAAAGTTTATCTTTTTCATTGGCATCTTCTATTAATTGAATGGATTGATCGCGTCCTACCGAAATGGGAATCACCACACCAGGCAATAAAACGTTGTTTCGTAAAGTAAGAATCGGTAAAGAATCAGGAACTTTTTCGCGTTGCATCTTTTTTTCATCTTCTGGACTCAACAAAGGAATAAATTCCGCTTCATCATTGATAACATCCAACCACATTTTACGCTTATCTGTTTCTTTATTATTTCCCATAATTAATTTTTGATAGTATTCACAATAATTGTTCCCAAATATAATTCCAATTAAACCTGACAAAATAGCAGATTGTTATAGATTTTTAATAGATTTTTCAAAAGGCACGCGGTGCAAAATACTTCTTGCCAGTGTAATTTCATCGGTATATTCTAGCTCCTCCCCTACAGAAATACCTCTTGCAATCGTTGATATTTGAGGCACGTTAGGCAAAGCAGAAACCTGTCGATATAAATAAAAATTGGTTGTATCGCCATCGATGGTTGCACTCATAGCAAAAATAATTTCTTGCAAATCTCCTTTTTCTATACGTTTTAACAATTTATCAATTGTTAAATCTGATGGACCAACGCCTTCAATGGGTGAAATTTTACCACCCAATACGTGATAAACACCTTTATATTCACCGGTATTTTCAATTGCCATAACATCTCTGATGTCTTCTACCACACAAACCAATTCGTGATTTCTTTTAGGATTTGCACAAATTTCGCAAACCTCGTGGTCGGAAATATTGTGACAGACTTTACAATGCTTTATTTCTTTGCGAAATTTCAAAATAGATTCGGACAAATTTTCACTTTGATTTTCAGGCTGCTTCAACAAATGCAGTGCCAATCGCAAAGCGGTACGCCTGCCAATGCCGGGTAATTTTGATATTTCATCAATAATTTCTGACAATAATCTTGAAGGGTATTCCATAGCCGCAAAGATACTAATGAATTACGAATTAAGCATCACAAAAATAATTGATTTTTTTACTTCATTTTATAGTGTTTTCTAATCAATTTTTCAAAATATCTACCCGAAAGGCAAGTTACTAGATACGGCGTTAAACGCTGCATGAAAATTCCGATATCATAACGCAATTTCACTTTGTTTTTCTGTAAAATACGACCTAATTTTTTACTTAAAACTTCCGGCATCAATCCTGCTGCTACTTCCTCATCAATCATCTTAAGTGCCAACTTATAATCATCGTAATATGACGAATCTTCACTTAATTCTGTATAAATTCTACCTTCGGCAATTTTGGTTACAAAATCACCCGGAGCAATATCTACTACACTGATATTAAACGATTTAACTTCTGCACTCAAAGCTTCTGTCAACCGCATAACAGCTGCTTTTGTAGCGGCATAAATACCTCTAAAAGGCAAACCTGTATAACCTGCAATGGAACTAATATTGATAATTTTTCCTTTTTTTTGCGCACGCATATAAGGCAAGGTTTCTTGAATGAGTTGCATCAATCCAAAAAGATTGGTTTCAAACACTTTTCTGACAGCATCTAAATCGGTTTCTTCAATACTTCCTGTAATCCCTATACCGGCATTATTAATGAGCACATCTATTTTTCCTTCCTGTTCAATAACATACCGAACAGCTTGCGAAATACTATTAGCATCGGTCAAATCCATTTGGATTGGTATAAATATTTCGGAGGTCATTTTTTTTCTACCCGTCCCGTAAACCTTATAATTTTGCGCCGAAAGTTGTACCGCAATTGCCTGTCCCAAACCACCAGACGCACCAGTCAATAACACTATTTGTTTTTTTAATTCACTCATAATTTTATTATTTTTATTAATCAATTTTTGATACAGCTATTTCTTATCTATTAATTTCATCAAAAATATTCTTTTTTCTTTTGAACACTTATCTATTTGCTGCTGCATTAGTGTTTTATATCTCGGATTTTGATACCATTTTACCAATAATGCTCGTGCCGGTCTGTGCAAGTGCCAATTAAAATAAAATGAAGCCTCTATCAAATTATCAATTACTTCGGTTGTAATTATTTCTAAACTATCAAGCGTTTCAAAAGCTGTTATTTGCACTTCCATATTATAGGCATTACCTGTGTATTCTATCAATTCTTTGATATATTTTATCTTATCATTTTGATGATAATTAGGCGTTACCAAAGCAAAAGTAAGCCACATCATTCTAAATTCCTTGCTATTACCACCCATAATATTTTGAGTGTAATCTAACACTTTGCTTCGTTCTTCCTCAAAATTTTGCCAATAATGCCACAATGCCATTTGTTTGGTTACATAAGAATTGTCGTCTAACAAAGTATAATAAGCTGTTTTTAAGGACAAGGGTATTTTGTCTATTTGTATGGCTATTTGTTGACGTGTTTTAAGGTCTTTATCAAAAAGATTTTTAAGCATTTGAACATGTCTGTCATTCAAACTATCTTTTATTTGTGCAATTAATTCTTTATATACCGGGTAGTACAAATCTTTAGATATTAGTTTATCAAAAAGCATATCTTTTTTAGAAAAATGCCATTTTTTTACAGCCAATATAGCTTTATATGTATCGATAAAATCAGGACTTTTTAACAACTGATTCGTCACAAAACGCTTGCTTCTTTGGTAATCTATTTCTGCCAATATAGCATTGTCTGAATTGGGGATAACTGTCAATACTTTATCAAAATTCTTAATTTTAAAACTGTTAGCACTACTAATCAAGTCGTTTCCTTCGGTAGAAATCAACAAGAATTTAAGTGGTAATTTTTCACTGTTTTTTAGAATTAGAATACTATCCTTTTTTTGTACAATTTTGCATGAAGGAATATGTTGCGTCTCAAACCAGAAATCAAAAAATTTGGGCAAACTATCACCTGTTACTTCAAACAAAACATTTTTAAAATCAGATGTGGTCGCATTTTTATAAGCAAATTTTGTCAAATAATTCTTTATGACTTTCTTATAATTATCCGCTCCTATTTTATTGCGAAGCATTTGTATAATCCTGGCACCTTTTTGATAATACGTCAAACTACTGGCATTGGGTCTGTGCAAAGGAATTGTATCATACTTTAACGCCCCAATTATTTG
>Ga0209633_10000165_pt1 | contig 78143 bp, 71 predicted proteins | sample Cruoilmetagenom1_FD_187290 | JGI IMG/M metagenome (GOLD analysis project Ga0209633, IMG submission 187290) | Oil polluted marine microbial communities from Coal Oil Point, Santa Barbara, California, USA - Sample 1 (SPAdes) (version 2) | ecosystem: Environmental > Aquatic > Marine > Oil seeps ... | reverse complement strand
TGAGATAGACGTTGCCGTCCTTGTCCTCATGCGTCTTGATCAGGCCCAGAATGCCTTCGTAATGCTTGAGGGCTGCATCCATATCCAGCACGCGGATATTCGCGTGTCCTATTCGCATTACACCCATCGGTTACTCCTCCCTGATTCCAATGCGAGGCTTCGAAATCGCCCCGCTATAGCCCTCGCCCGGATCACGCGGGCACCGGCAATAGGGGTTGTGAGAAATCTGCCAGGGCTACGGGTTCGATCATCGGCCGACGCTCGCTATTCGTGACCGAATTAGAATAGCGGGCCGGCGCTCTGACACGATGACGAGGATCAATTGTTCAGGCATCCGGCCCGAATGCGCTCTGCGAGAATGTCGGTGACCTCGCCAAGGACGCGGAATTGTCCAAGTCTATCCTTCAGCTATTCCGCTCCCGGCGCAGCCGGATATAGAGCGCGCCTTCGCCGCCATGGCGGGCGTGCGCCGGGCCGTAGCTCACGATCAGTTCGCAGAAGCCCGGCTCGGCAAGCCAGCGGGGCACCGCCCGTTTCAGCACGCCCGCTTCCTTGGCCTCGTAAAAGGGCGCGGCCTCGTCGTCTCCCCGGACGGCGCCCTTGCCGGTGATCACCAGCACATAGCGGTGGCCTGCGGCCCGGGAGCGCATGAGAAAGGCTTTAAGCGCGCCATAGGCCTCGCGCTGCCGGTGGCCGTGCAGATCGACCCGGGCGTCGACATCGACGCGTCCACCGGCGATCTGCCGGGATTCCCGGCGGTCAATGCGGCCAAGCGGCGGCGCCGCACGTTCGTGCGTGCGCTCGGGTGGCGGTTTGGCGGCTGGCGTCCGTTCCCCGGTCCTGGCCGGGGCGTCATCGTCAGGCGGTTGGCGCTCGGTGGTCGCTTTTCTTTGGGATTTCGGTGCTGCCGGCGTAGCCGGTATTTCGCGTTCCGTGAGCGGCTCAACGGTGCCGGCGACGCGGGACCAAAGCTTGGCGTCTTCCCCCGTCAAGCCGGAGGCATCCTCTGGAGATTTCCGTTTCTTCCCCATGGCCGTGATGCATGTCTAGCGGCTCGGCGGGTTCGGCACCAGAACGATGAAGGAACCCGCGTGTCGGGTCCGGCCCGCGACATTGCCGGCGCGGTCGCCGGAACCCCAATAGATGTCGCCCCGCTGTGGACCTTGGATCGCGGAGCCCACGTCCTGGGCCACCATCAGCCGGGAAAACCCGCGCGGCCCATGGGCGTCGAGTGCGGGTGAATGCACCCAGATCGGCGTGCCGAGCATATGGTGGCTCGGGTCGACGGCGAGGCTGCGGCCCGCGGTGAGCGACACGCCCTGGGCGCCGGTGGGTCCCTCGCCGAGTTTCTTGGCGTTGAGCTCCTGGAAGAAGATGTAAGAGCGGTTCCGCCACATCAGCTTTTCGGCGCGCTCGGGATTCTCGCGCAACCAGCCTGTGAGCTTCTCCAAGGACATTTCATCGGCCTTGATCTCACCCTGCCGGACCAGCGCCTTGCCGATCGATGAGTAGGGGTGACCGTTCTTGGCCGCAAATCCCAGCCTTACGCGGTCGCCGGTGTCCATTTGGATTTGGCCCGATCCCTGGACGTGCATCATATAAGCGTCAACCGGATCGGCGAGATAGAGCAGCTCCAGGCCCTTGCCCTCAAGCGCTCCCTTGTCGATCTCTTCGCGGGTCGGGTAGGGCACGGTGCCGCTCGCCGTACGCCGCATCGCCGTGAGCTCGGCGTTTCGGGTTCCCCGCTGTTCGGCCGGCGCCAGCAGCAGCAAATCCCGCGGCTTGGAATAAATCGGAACCGGAAAAAGCGATGAGTGCCGGCGCGAGCCCCTCAGCACGGGCTCGAAATACCCCGTCAGGAAACCGCGAGAACGTCCATTTACCCGGTGCGGCGTGAAATGGCGTTCGAAGAACTCCCGCGCCTGATCGGGTCCGGATGCCCTTTGCTTCAAAGCACGCTGACAGATTGCGGTCAGCGTATCCTCGCGGGCCGTGGTCGGTTTGCGCTTGGCTTGGCGCGTTTTCGTGACCGCGGAGATCCGCTCGCAGGACCGCAAGAACGTTGCGTAGGCGGCGACGTGATCGTCGCTCTCCCAGCCCGCGAGCTTCTTGTAGGCGACGGGTTCGAGCTTCAACTCAGCGCCACTCATCTGGGGAAGACTTTCGAATTGCGTTGGCGATGAAACGGGCGCGCACGCGCCCAGCAATGCGGGAGAGAGAGCTATCAGAATGCGCCGCGCAAGCGTCACGAAGCCGATCGCAACCCATTTTCAAGCCACCCGCCCCCATTATGACAATTTAAGGGATTGAACCCTAATTCGCGGCTTCGGTGGCTATCAGTTTCCAGTTGGGATCACGCGAGTTGACCTCGCGGGCGAAGGTCCAGATGTCGGTGACTTCCCGGACCTTGTTTGGATCGCCGTCAATGATCCGTCCTTCTTGATCCCGCGTAGCGGTGATCAACTCACTGACGAACTTAATCGTGACCTGTGCCAGCTTGTCCTTGAGGCTGGCTTCGATGATGTCGGCCTTGCCGATTCCGACAAAGCTGGACTCCACGGTCTCGGAATTCTTGGCGCGCTCGTCGAGCGCCGCCACGAAGCCCTCATAGACTTCCGTGCCGAGCAATTGTTTCAGCGTGCGCTTGTTGCCCTCGGCGAAGGCCATCACGATCATCTCATAGGCCGCCTTGGCGCCCTGGATGAAATGCTCGGGATCGAAATCGGGATCAACATTCATGATCGCGGTCAGCGCCTTCCAGAGCGCGCTGTTCTTGGGCGCGAACTTCTTCAGGTGCTCTTCGACATCCTCAGCCGATTGCTTCTGATTCTTGTGAGTGTCCCTGCCGCGCGGCAGCGCCACAACCGTGTCCTTGCCCGTATCCTTGCCGGCTTGTGCGCCATTGGGCTTGGCATCCCGCGCCGAGTACGGATCGAAGGGCTGACGTTCGTTGCCGGTCCGGCGTCCGAGCACATTGCGCAGGCGCAGGAAAATCACGATGGCTAGAACCAAAAACAGCAGCGTATAGATATCGAACGTATCGTTCATTGTGCTAATGCTCTCCACGGCATTACGCCGCCGCGGCCTACAATTCGGATGCAGATGATATAGTCTCCAACGCTCACTTGTTCCAGCGCTGAATTATATTCCACCCAGCGTTGAAACCCGCCGCGTCGGGCTCGAAATATCTGGTCTAAGCTGACCAACTTACGGCATTGGCCGGGACAAGCCAACTCTCAATCACCATATAGCCAGCTACTTTGGTTCAGACCCGCTGAGAATGATCTAGACGCACATGCGATTGCTTTTGTTCTTAATGTTCATTGCCGTGCCGCTGATCGAGCTCGCGCTCCTGATCAAGATCGGCGAGGTGATCGGCATTCTCGCCACGGTCGGTCTGGTCATCATTACAGCGGTGATCGGCGTCAGCCTGCTCCGCATGCAGGGCGTGATCGCGCTCCGCAAAGCCCAGGAATCGCTGCAGGCCGGCAGACCGCCGATCGACTCCGTTGTCGAGGGGGTTTGCCTGCTCGTGGCCGGCGCCTTTCTGCTGACGCCCGGGCTACTCACCGATGCGGTAGGCTTTCTTCTGCTGGTTCCGCAAATCCGCAGCGCAATCGCCCGCTGGGCCTTCGCTAAGCTGCAACAGAGTGGCCAAATGGACATCCGCATGTCCGGGGGCCCGGGCGGACCAGGGCGTCCACCGCTCAGGCCAGGTCCAAGACCTGGAGCCGCGCCCGGTGGGCGCCAACCCTCCGGCCCGGTAATCGAGGGCGAATTCACCGAGACCGACGCCGAGCCCGAAGAAGCCGGCAAGGAGAAGCCACAGACAGGATCTGGGAGTTCGCCATGGCGCAAATAGCGCCGGCCCCGTGCTGTGTTGCCCTGGATGCCCCCCCATGGTAGCGACAGGGCGTCAATCAGAAGACCCCGCGAATCCGAAATTCACTGGAGCGAAAGAACGGAATGGCTAGAAAGAAGGCAGCCCCCAAAGGGGACGGCGCCAAGACCGCCAAATCCACCGAGGCCGCAACCGAGGCGGCGCCGCAAGCGGCCGCGGCCGGTGCCCAGGAGCAGTCTGCCGCCCAGCTCAACGTCTTGGCCCAATACGTCAAGGACCTGTCGTTCGAGAGCCCGAATGCGCCCGGATCGCTGCAGGCGCCGGGTGAGAATCCGACGCTGGAAGTCAACGTCAATGTGCAGGCGCGCAAGCAGGGCGATGACATTTATGAGACCGCGCTGCATTTCGAGGCCAAGGCCGCCAACCCCGACAACGTGATCTACAATATCGAGCTGGTCTATGCGGGCCTGTTCCGGCTCACCAACATCCCGGAAAACCTGTTGCAGCCGGTTCTGTTCGTCGATTGCCCCGCAATGCTGTTTCCCTTCATGCGCCGGCTGGTAGCCGACCTGACCCGTGAAGGGGGTTATCCGCCGCTCTATCTAGATCCGATCGATTTCCCATCGCTCTACCGGCAGAACGCCGAGCGGATGCAGACCGAAGGGGCAAGCGCGCCGGCGCCGGGATAGAGCCACTCAGCCGTCAGTCCGAACGGTAATCGTTCCAGATCGCGTCGCGGCCGAGCTTGGCGACGAATTGATCGTGGGCCTCGGCCTCGGCTTCACTCAAGCGGGCGGGCAGCGGTTCAGGCCGCTCGAAGCTACCCATCTCACCACTTGAACCTTGGGCTCGGCCGCTTGCCAGCGCGGTGAGCTCCAACTTTGCCTGGCGGCGGCCGGTGAGTTCGACATAGACCTCCGCCAGCAGCTCGGAATCCAGCAGCGCGCCATGCTTTGTGCGCGCCGAATTATCGATGCGGTAGCGCTTGCACAGCGCATCCAGGCTATTGGGGGTGCCGGGGTGCTTACGCCGGGCGATCGCCAGGGTATCGATCACTTTGTCCATGGTGATGGGTGGACGCTTTAGAAGGTCCAACTCGGCATTTAGAAACCCCATGTCGAAGCTCGCATTATGGATCACCAGTTTGGCACCTTCGACGAATTTCAAGAAATCGTCGGCCAACTCGGCAAACAGGGGCTTGGTGGCCAGGAACTCGGTGGAGAGGCCATGGATCTCGTAGGCCGCCAGCGGCATATCGCGTTCGGGATTGAAATAGTGGTGCCAGGTGCTGCCGCTGGGGATGTTGTTGATCAGCTCGACGCAGCCGATCTCAACCACGCGGTGGCCAGAGGCTGGGTCGAGGCCAGTAGTTTCCGTGTCGAGCACGATCTCGCGCATGGATGGCAATGCTCCAGTTCAAGGTTGTCAGCCAGCGTCTTCGCCCTTGATCCAGCGATCGATGGCCGAACCTTGGCGACCCTTGAGTGATTCGATGATTCTATCAATTTTCTCGCCCGTCGCCTCGACCTGTCCTTCCGTTTCCACAACGAAGTCGGCCCGCTCACGCTTTTCGGCGTCGGGAAGCTGTTGGGCCAGGATCGCGGCGAGCTTCTGTTCGCTCATGCCGGGCCGCTGCAATGCGCGCTGGCGTTGCACGTCAGCGGAGACCGTCACAACGATGGTGACGTCGACCCGCCGGTCGGCGCCGGTTTCGAGCAGCAGCGGGATTTCGAGCACGGCCATCTCGGCACCCGCGTCGCGCTGGCGAATTAAGAACTCCCGCTCGGAGTTTCGAACCAAGGGGTGCACGATGGCCTCGAGCTTGGCGAGCTTTTCGGCATCGCCCAACACGGCCTTGGCAAGCAGGCCACGATCAACGTGGCCCTCGGCGACGGTGCCTGGAAACGCCGCCTCGATCAGGGGCGCGGCTTCGGCCTCATACAACCGATGCACCTCGGCGTCGGCGTCGAATACCGGTATGCCGTGGCTGGCGATGCGCCTTGCAGCGGTGGTCTTTCCCATGCCGATCGAGCCAGTCAGGCCGATCACGAGCATCAAGTCTTCTCCAGGTCTGCGACGATGCGGCTTCGTAGATCCTCGGTGACCTCCGGGCGCACGCCGAACCATTTTTCGAAGCCTGGAACCGCCTGATGTAGCAGCATGCCGAGGCCGTCGACGACCCTCAAGCCCCGCGCGCGCGCGCGGGCCAGCAGGTCGGTTTCCAGCGGCGCATAGACGATATCGGCCACGATCGCATCGTCACGCAAGCCGCCAAGATCGAGTTCCAGCGCAGACGCGCCGATCATGCCGAGGCTGGTGGTGTTCACAAGCAAACCGCAGCCCTTCAGGGCGTGATCCCGGTTATCCCAGTCATGGACGGAGATAGCGGGGCCGAATTCGCGAGCGAGCGCCTCGGCCCGTTCCCGGGTTCGATTGGTCAGGCGGATATCGCTCGCGCCCCGGTCGATCAGTCCTTTCAGGACCGCGCGAGTCGCGCCGCCCGCCCCCAGAACACAGACCGGATGACCGGCATCGTGCCAACCCGGCACGACGTCATCGAGGTGGGTAACGAACCCATAGGCATCCGTGTTGGACGCCATCAACCGTCCATCCTTCAACCATAGCGTGTTCGCCGCGCCAATGGCGCGTGCCGTCTCATCCGCTTCGTCGGCCAATGCCAATGCGGCCTCCTTGTGGGGTACGGTCACATTCGCACCGCGATAGCCCTTGGCTTCGAGACTCGCGAGAAAGTCTTTGAGGTCGTCGGGAGCCACCGCGACCTTTTCGTACGTCCCCTCGATGCCGTGCTGTTCGAGCCAAAATCCGTGGATCAGGGGCGAGCGGGAATGTTCGATCGGCCAGCCGATCACGCAGGCCTTGCTGGCCCGGCTCATTTGAGCAGCACGCCCTCGCCGCGTAGAAACTCAAGCAGCGACAGCAGCGGCAGACCCAAAATGGTAAAATAGTCGCCGTCGATCTTCGAGAACAAATTGATGCCGGTGGATTCGATCTGATAGGCGCCGACCGACTTCAAAACGCTCTCGCCAGCATCCGCCAGGTACTGGCCCAGGAATTCCGGCGTAAACGGCCGCATCGTCATGTTCGCTGTCGTGCCATGGGCCCAAATGCTGTGGCCGTTCCGGGCCACACTCACGCAGGTATAGAGCTGGTGGGTGTTGCCTTTGAGCGCCAGCAGCATCCGCCGGGCGGCCGCGATATCGGCCGGTTTTTCGTAAATCCGGCCCTCAAACAGCAGAATCTGATCGGCTCCGATCACCACAGATTGTTTGCGTTCCGCGCTCACGGTCTCAGCCTTGGTGCGCGCTAGGATCTCGGCCACGTCAGCTGGATCTGGATTGGGCTCAGATTTTTGCATCACCGCGCGGATGGCTGGTTCGTCCACATCCGCCGGCACGATGCCGAAGTCGAGCCCCGCGCCCTTCAGAATCTTGGCGCGGCTTTCGCTCCGCGAGGCCAAAACCAGAGGAATGTCTAAGTTTTGCATCAACCTGCGACCGTCCTTACGCCTCGACCATGGTGGCCTGGCGATCGTGATAGAGCTTGAGAATTGCAGCCGCCGTTTCTTCGATCGAGCGCCTTGTGACGTCGATTAGCGGCCAACGGTGTCTTGCGCAAAGCCGGCGGGTGAATGCGATCTCGGCGGAAATCGCGTCCCGGTCCACATAATCCTTGAGCTCGCGGTCCGCCAGAGTCAGTACCCGATTGCGCCGGATTTGGGCGACATGTTCAGGGCTCGCGATCAAGCCCACGACGAATGCCCTCCTAGGCGCATCAAGGCGCGGAGGCAGCGGGACATCAGGCACGATCGGCACGTTGGCCGTCTTGAAGCCGCGATTGGCGAGATAGATGCTGGTCGGGGTTTTCGACGTCCGGCTTATGCCAATTATCACGATGTCCGAATCGTCCAGATCATCGGCCAACTGGCCGTCGTCGTGCATCATGGTGAAGTTCAGAGCATCGATCCGGCGGAAATAATCAATGTCGAGCACGTGCTGGCCACCGACCGTCGGTGTGGACGCCGCGCCCAAATAGGATTCGAAGACTTGCATGAGCGAACGCAGGATCGGGATGCACGGTATATTCAGCTTCTGACATCTGATCTCGAGTTCTTCCGCCAGTGATTCATTGACAATCGTGTAGAGCACGATGCCGGGTGTCGCCTCGATTTCCTGAACCACACGGTCGAGCTGGCGTTTGGTCCGCACCAATGGATGCACGTGCTCAATTGCCCGGACTTGGGAGTACTGAACGGTGACGGCCCTGGCCACGGCCGACAGCGTCTCACCGGTCGCATCCGAGATCAGATGCAGGTGGAAAAAGCTCGATAAGTCCTTGGCCATCACATGGAAACTCGGTCGACATCTTTCGAACGGCTTGGCCCAATCGGAGACCGGTGCTGAACAAACCCGCCCTTGTTCATCGAACTTCCCACACATTGGTTGACGTGCAGAAAACGCGCGAACCTTTTTCACACGGTACAATCAGGTAGCTCTTTTGCTGTCTCAATCCAGCGTCTGTCAACAACCAAGCCGTCGGTCCTTACCAGTGGCCAGCCCTGCCATTTCCAGCATTGGACCCAATCGCCATCGAGATACCCACACCGTTGGCCGATCTGCATGACCCGGCAGCCATTCGCCTGCGGGTAGGAGTGAGAAACATGTGGGCAGGCTAGCGCAACCGCGTAATCTTCATTATCCAGAGCCAATTAATAGAAATAGTAAGATTCAAGATTCTCTCTTTCTTAGATGGAAGCTCCAGGAGACTCCGTGCAGGGGAAAAGTAGGCTGATAAACACCCTGAAGGGCGAAACCGGTTTGCCTTCAATCTGGTTGATGCGCCAGGCTGGGCGCTATCTTCCCGAATATCAGGAGCTTCGAAAGTCAGCGGGGTCGTTCCTCGATCTCTGCTACACGCCGGAGCTGGCCGCGGAAGTCACGTTGCAGCCGATAAGACGATTCGGCTTCGACGCAGCGATCCTGTTCTCGGATATTCTGGTCATACCCGATGCGCTCGGCCAGCCGCTTGAGTTCCGTGAGGGCGAGGGGCCGGTGCTGGAACCGATCGTCAATGCGGGCGAACTCGACCGGTTGAAGCGCGAGGGCGCGGTCGAACGGCTGGCGCCGGTGTTTGAAACGGTGATGCGGGCGCGCGATGGGCTGGGCGATGACGTTGCGCTGATCGGGTTCTGCGGTGCGCCATGGACGGTGGCGACTTACATGGTGGCGGGCAAGGGAACACCGGACCAACGGGATGCCAAGCGCTGGGCATATGAAGATCCAGGGGGCTTTGCCCGGCTGATCGCATTGCTAGTTGACGTCTCGGCGGAATATTTGTCGCGCCAGGTGGATGCGGGCGCTCAGGTTTTGCAGATCTTCGATAGCTGGGCTGGAAATTTGGCGGATGATGCATTCGCACGCTGGAGCATTGATCCCGTTGCCCAGATCGTTGCACGCGTCAAATCAGATCATCCGGCGGTTCCCATCATCGGCTTTCCGCGAGGTGCGGGGCCGCTTTACCAGGATTTCATCGCAGGTACCGGCGTGGACGCCGTGAGCTGCGATACCTCGCTGCCGCTGCAATGGATCAAGATCGAACTTCAACCGGCGGTGACGGTGCAAGGCAATCTGGATCCGGTGCTTTTGGTGGCAGGTGGAGAAGCGATGGAACGGCGGGTTGAGGCGATCTTGCAGAGTTTGGGCACCGGGCCGTTCATTTTCAATCTAGGCCACGGGATCTTGCCAGAGACGCCGCTCGCGCATGTCGAGAGGCTGGTGGAGCTGGTGAGGAACTGGCAGCCTGCCTAGAAGTAAGTCGTTGAGATAAGGTCACAATTTATGGATGCCGGAACCGCCTATCTGGTCACGAAGGCGCTTCACTTGATTGCGGTGATCGCCTGGATGGCGGGGCTGCTCTATTTGCCGCGGCTCTACGTCTATCATGCGCTCTCGAAGAAGGGCTCGCAGCAGTCCGAGACCTTCAAGGTGATGGAGCGCCGGCTGCTCCGGGCCATCACAACGCCCGCCATGTTGGCCGCATGGGCTTTCGGTTTGATCCTGATTTTCTATTTCGGCGTGATCGATTGGTCGCAGGATGGCTGGTTTCACGCAAAGCTGGTTTTGGTGATATTGCTGACCGCCTATCACGGCGCCCTGGGGCGCTGGCGGCGCGGTTTCGCAGACGATGCCAACAAGCACGGGCCCAGCTTCTACCGGGTGGTCAACGAGATCCCAACGATCATCATGGTGTTGGTAGTGCTGCTGGTGATCGTTAAACCCTTTTAAACCCGACAGCGGTTGTACCTTTCGCTTGAGAGCCTACTTTGATATAACGGATTCGAGTCCAAGAGCCGGTCAAACGCAACGAGCCGGATTACTCCAAGATTTTTGAGGTCTCTGCCCCCGGTGCGGGGGGCCATCTGCTGCCGCCGGATCCGGTGCGCGCAGCTTCTCCCGAACCAACGGCATTAGCGGACCACACCGCTGCAAATCCCATCTTCTACACGCTCAGTTCGGAGTGAACCCGAATGCAGGAAATGAAATTACAGGAGCTGAAGATCAAATCGCCGACGGAGCTCTTGAGCTTCGCCGAGGAGGTCGATGTCGAAAACGCCAGCGCCATGCGCAAGCAGGAGCTGATGTTTGCGATCCTGAAACAGCTCGCCGCCCGCGACATCGAAATCACCGGTTCGGGCGTGGTTGAGGTCCTACAGGATGGCTTCGGCTTCCTGCGCTCGCCTGACGCCAACTATCTTCCCGGCCCCGACGACATCTATGTGAGCCCGAGCCAAATCCGGCGCTTCGTGCTGCGGACAGGCGACACGGTAGAGGGCCAAATCAGGAGCCCCAAGGACGGCGAGCGCTATTTCGCGCTGCTCAAGGTCAACCAAATCAATTTCGACGATCCCGAAAAGGTGCGGCACAAGATTCATTTCGACAATCTGACGCCGCTTTACCCGGAAGAGTGGCTGCGGTTGGAGATGGATGATCCCACCACCAAGGATCTGAGCGCCCGGGTGATCGACATCGTGGCCCCGATCGGCAAGGGTCAGCGCGGGCTGATCGTGGCGCAACCGCGAACCGGCAAGACCGTGATCTTGCAGAATATCGCGCACTCGATCACCGCCAATCATCCGGAATGCTATTTAATCGTTCTGCTGATCGACGAGCGGCCCGAAGAGGTTACCGACATGCAGCGCTCGGTCGACGGCGAGGTGATCAGCTCGACCTTCGATGAGCCGGCCTCACGCCACGTCCAAGTCGCCGAAATGGTGATCGAAAAAGCCAAGCGCCTTGTCGAACATAAGCGCGACGTGGTGATTCTGCTGGATTCGATCACGCGGCTCGGACGCGCCTACAACACCGTGGTGCCCTCATCGGGCAAGGTGCTGACGGGCGGCGTCGACGCCAACGCGCTGCAGCGGCCCAAGCGATTCTTTGGTGCGGCCCGCAACATCGAGGAGGGCGGTTCGCTCACCATCATCGCTACTGCGCTGATCGATACGGGTAGCCGGATGGACGAGGTGATCTTCGAAGAATTCAAGGGCACCGGCAATTCGGAAATCGTGCTCGACCGCAAGGTGTCGGACAAGCGCGTGTTCCCGGCCATCGACCTGGCCCGCTCAGGCACCCGCAAGGAAGAGCTGCTGATCAAGGAGGATCAGCTGAAGAAGGTCTATGTGCTGCGCCGGATCCTCAATCCGATGGGCGTCATGGACGCGATCGAGTTCCTGATCGACAAGCTGAAGTCGACCAAGAGCAACGATGAATTCTTCGATTCGATGAATACTTGACGCGGTCCCTAGGCCCGTTGCGTCTGTTCCGTTGGTGCCAATTGGACCGTCGTCTGGCGTAGTTCGCGGACCTGGGGCTGGAACTTCTTCGCCTCTGTGATCGGCGCCGAGCATTGCGGCCCGATACAGACATAAGCGGTTGGCTTCGAGGCCTTCGCCTTCATGGCCGATGCGGGTGATGTCCCGGCGATCTGGCTGGGATCCTTCACCACCTGCACCACCGCACCCGGCAGCGAAATGCCGTTTAGCGCCGACTTGAAGGCGTCTGCGTCCTTGGTTGCCTTTGGCGCGATCAGCACCACGTGCTGCGGCGCCAGCAGGTCAAGCGCCCCCACGATCAGGCTGGAAAACGCAATCGGGTTTTGCCAGATCGCGCCGGCGAATGCGCCAAGGGTGGCTTCGGCGCGGTCTCGATAGGCCTCATCGCCGGTCAGCAGCCAAAGCTGGACCAGGTTGGAGATCATGGTACCGTTGGCGTTGGGAGTGGCGTCGTCGTGGCCCTGGCGGGTGCGCACGATGACATCGCCCGTATCATCGGCGGTGAAGTAGTAGCCGCCGAGTTCGCCCGCCCAATAATGCTTGTCCAACACCTCCGTCCAACCCTGAGCGTCGTTCAGAAACCTTGCTTCGCCGGTGATGCCGTGCAGGGCGAGCGCAGCACCGATCATGTTGGCGTAGTCGCTCGCGGTTGCGGGCGCGCTTGCCTTTCCGTCGCGATAAGCATGCAAAAGCCGGCCCTTCATGGTCATTTTTTCGACCACGAAGATATAAGCCCGCTCGGCTGCCCCCAACCATTCGGCGCGTGAAAACGTATCCGCCGCGCGCGCTAGAGCCGCGATCATCAGGCCGTTCCAATCGGCCAGCACCTTGTCGTCCCAGCCAGGCCGGATCCGCTTGGCGCGGGCCTTCAGCAGCTTAGCTCGCAGCTTCTCGAGGCGCCTTTCGGTCTTTTGGTCGAGCTGCTTCAGCGAACCCAATCGGTTCAGGATCGTTTGGCCTTCCCAATTGCCGCCGGGGGTCAGGTCATAGATCCCAGCGAAAAACACGGCGTCATTTGCGCCGAGCACCTCATCGATTTCCTGGGCACTCCAGACGTAGAATTTGCCTTCGACGCCTTCGCTATCTGCATCGAGCGACGCTGCGAATCCACCGCCTTCCGCGATCATTTCGCTGAGCAGCCAGTCGGCGGTCTCGTCCACCCGTTGGGCCAATAGCGGCCCCTGAAACTCGCGCCAGGCCTGCGTCATCAGGTCCATCAGCTGGGCGTTGTCATAGAGCATCTTTTCGAAATGGGGCACCAGCCAGCGCTGATCCACGGCGTAGCGGGCGAAGCCGCCGCCCAGATGATCGTAGATGCCGCCTTGGCAGATATGGGTGAGGGTCTTCAGGACCGCCTGCAGGGCGGGGCCGATCTGGTAGCGCAGCCCCGCGCGCCACAACAGTTCCAGCGACGAGCATTGCGGGAATTTCGGCGCCTGGCCCAGACCGCCATTGACCGGATCCATAAGAGGTAACAGCCGACTTGCCGCGTTGGCGATCAGTGGCTCGGCAATTTGGGTTGGATCCGCGGCGGAGACCTTAGGCTCCAGCTGGGATTTCAAATAGTCTGCGTTCTTGCGGACGTTTTCAGGCTGCTCGCGGAACACCCGCTCCACTTCGCGCAGCAGGACGATGAAGGCGGGCCGGCCGTGTTTTGTCTCTTTTGGGAAATAGGTGCCGCCCCAGAATGGCTCCGCCTCTGGGGTCAGAAACATGGTCAGCGGCCAGCCGCCCTGCTCGCCCAGATTCTGGAGCGCCTGCATGTAGATGGTGTCGATGTCGGGGCGCTCCTCGCGGTCCACCTTGACGTTGACGAACAGCTCATTCATCACCTCTGCGGTATCGGCATCCTCGAAGCTCTCATGGGCCATGACGTGGCACCAATGACAGGCCGCATAGCCGACCGAGAGCAGGATCGGTTTGGACGTGCGCTTGGCCTCGGCGAGCGCGTCTTCGCCCCAAGCCCACCAGTGCACAGGATTATCCTTGTGCTGCAGCAGATAGGGGCTGGTCTCGCTGGCGAGCCTGTTCCGGGACATGGAATACTCCGAGGGCGTTGCCTGGAAGGAACCTGAGATGGCGCCAGCCTATCGGAATGAGGATCGAAGGCAAAGCGACGGTGCCGCCGCGTCGGCTGAGGAGCATGGGGACGCGACGATCTTCGCGCTCTCCAGCGCGCCGGGCAGGGCGGGGGTCGCCATTATTCGGGTCTCGGGCGCTGGCGCCGCAAATACGTTGAAAGCGCTCGCCGGCGAACTGCCGGAGCCACGCCACGCCCAGCTCGCGACCTTGCGCGATCCCAAATCCGGCGAACCGCTCGATCAAGCGATCGTCCTTTGGTTCCCCGGGCCCCACAGTTTCACCGGCGAGGACGTCGCCGAATTCCACTTGCATGGCGGCCGCGCCGTCATTCAAGGTGTTGTGGACGCGCTCGGGCGACTGACCGGTTTGCGCCCCGCCGAGGCGGGAGAGTTCGCACGGCGCGCCTTCGAGAACGGCAAGCTCGATCTCACCGAGATCGAGGGCTTAGCCGATCTGATAAACGCCGACACCGAATCCCAACGCCGCCAGGCTCTGCGCCAGACCGAAGGCGCCCTTGGCGCGATGTATGATCGATGGCGGAACGAGCTCATCGCGGCCGTGGCCCATATCGAGGCCGCGCTCGATTTTTCCGATGAGGCCGATGTGCCGGAACAGGTCAGCGCAAGGGCGCGTCCGGCGGTGGAGGGTCTGGCGCGAGAGATCGCCGGCCATCTCGACGACCGGCATCGGGGCGAGCGGCTGCGCCACGGATTCCGCGTGCTGCTGGCGGGCCCGCCCAACGCCGGCAAGTCGAGCTTGCTCAATGCACTTGCCCGCCGCGACGCGGCTATTGTCTCTCAGGAACCGGGCACCACCCGCGACGTCATCGAAGTCCATCTCGATCTTGGCGGGCTCCCTGTGACGGTGATGGACACCGCCGGCATCCGCAGGGCGCAGGGCGAGGTGGAGCGCGAAGGCGTCGCCCGTACCTTTGCCCGGGCAGAGGATGCCGACCTAATTGTCTGGCTGGTCGATGCCACCGCGCCGGTTTGGGAGGTACCGGATGAACTCCGGGAGAGCGGCGCGGACCTGGTCACCGTCCTCAATAAAATTGATCTGGAAAAGCCCGAAATGCGCAAGGGTATAGCTGTACAAAGCGTTGAATTATCAGCAAAAAACGGAGTCAATATCGACGCGCTAACGGCGCTGATCGAGGCACGAGCGATCGAGGGGCTTGGGGTTGGTGAGGCCCCATCGCTCACACGGGCGCGCCATCGTATTGAGCTCGAAAGCGCCCATGAAGCGCTCGCCCGCTTTCTGGAGGGTCCCCTGGAGTTGGAGCTGCGCGCAGAGGATTTGCGCCAGGCCGTTCAGGCGATTGGCCGCATCACTGGGCGCGTCGATGTCGAAGACGTTTTGGATCGGATTTTCGGCGAGTTCTGCATTGGCAAATAGGGGCCAAATTGTTTCACGTGAATCATTTTTGACGGCGATTTTGGGAATCGGTAGGTTCGCCGCGACATGAACTCTGGACTCAAAATCAGCTACGACGTGATTGTGGTGGGCGGCGGCCACGCGGGCTGCGAGGCGGCTGCGGCTGCCGCGCGCATGGGCGCCAGAACCGCGCTTGTCACGCATCGATTTGCGACCATCGGCGAGATGTCCTGCAACCCCGCCATCGGCGGGCTTGGCAAGGGCCATCTGGTGCGTGAGATAGACGCCCTTGACGGGCTGATGGGCCGGGTCACGGACCAGGCCGGTATCCAGTTTAGGGTCCTGAACCGCTCCAAGGGCCCTGCTGTCCAGGGCCCCAGGGCCCAGGCCGACCGCGCGCTTTACCGAGAGGCCATGCAGGCGGCGGTTGAGGCCATCGAGAACCTCGACTTGATCGAGGCTGCGGTCGAAGACTTGATCGTCGAAAACGGCCGCGTCGCCGGTGTGATCGGGTCGAACAACGAGCCCATTAGGGCAGGCGCCGTGGTGCTGACCACCGGCACGTTCTTGAACGGCCTGATTCACCTGGGTGAGAAGAAGATTCCTGCCGGCCGCCACGGCGAGGCCCCGGCGCTCGGCCTTTCGGAGCGGCTCTACGGGCTCGGGCTGCGCATGGGCCGGCTCAAAACCGGTACACCGCCCCGCCTGGATGGCCGCACGATCGCCTGGGACCGTCTCGCCGAACAACCGGGCGACGAGCCGCCCCAGCCGTTCTCGTTCATGACCGAGGCGATCACCACGCCCCAGGTGGTCTGCCATATCACCCACACCCGGCCCGAGACCCACGCCATCATCGAGGCTAATCTCGCCCGCGCCCCGATCTATTCCGGCCAGATCGCGAGCACCGGACCGCGCTACTGTCCGTCCATCGAGGACAAGATCGTCCGTTTCAAGGAGCGGGAATCGCACCAGATTTTCCTGGAGCCCGAGGGGCTGGACGACCCGACGGTCTATCCCAACGGGCTCTCCACGTCGCTGCCGGAAGACGTCCAGCGCGCATTTCTCGCGACCATTCCCGGGCTTGAAAATGCGGTCATCAAGCGGCCGGGTTACGCCATCGAATACGACTACGTGGACCCGCGCGAGCTCTATCCCAGCCTGGAGATCAAGGCCCTGGACGGTCTGTTTCTGGCGGGCCAGATCAATGGCACCACGGGCTATGAGGAGGCCGCAGCCCAAGGGCTGGTGGCGGGCATCAACGCGGCGCTGAAGGCCTCGGGCGCTCACAACACCTTTACGCTCAGTCGGGCCGACGCCTATATCGGGGTCTTGATCGACGATCTGGTGACCCGCGGCGTCACCGAGCCCTACCGGATGTTCACCTCGCGCGCCGAATACCGGCTGAAATTGCGGGCCGACAACGCCGATCAGCGCCTGACGCAACTAGGGGCCGAGCTGGGTTGTGTTGGTGAGGGACGCGCAACGGCCTATCGCGAGAAGAATGAGTCGCTTCAAGCCGCGCGCGGTAGGCTCGAGGCGCTTGATCTCACTCCTGACCAAGCCGGGCGATTCGGTCTTTCCATCAATCGCGACGGACGCCGCCGCAGCGGCTTCGAGCTGCTCTCCTACCCTGAGGTGACGTTCGAAAAGCTTGCAGCCATCTGGCCCGAACTGGCCGAGATAGAGGGAGAAATCGCCGGGCAGATCGCGGTCGACGCCCGTTATGCGGTCTATCTGAAGCGCCAGGAGGCCGATATTGCCGCCTTTCGCAAGGACGAAGGCATCGCGATCCCGCGCGAAACCAATTACGCGGCGATCTCCGGGCTATCAACGGAAGTGCGGCAGAAGCTTGAGCGTCATCGTCCCGCGACCCTGGGCCAAGCCACGCGGATCGACGGGCTCACGCCGGCGGCGCTGATGCTGCTCCTCGCCCATGTCAAAAAAGCCCTCCAACGCAAGTCCGCGTAAGCGGGTGGAGCGAACCGCCACCGGTTTGCCGAAAATTTCGGGTCCGGACGTGTTTGCCACGCAATTCGGCGTTTCCCCGGCGATAATCGCCAAGCTGGAACGCTATGCGGACTTGCTGCGCCAATGGCAGGGCGCGGTCAATTTGGTGGCCGCCACAAGCCTCGACGACGTCTGGCACCGCCATTTCGCCGATAGCGCCCAGCTGCTCGCCCTGGCACCCGATGCGAAGTCTTGGCTCGACTTGGGCTCCGGGGCCGGGTTTCCGGGCATGGTGATCGCGATCCTGCTTTCTGACCAGACGGACGTGAAAATCGAGCTGATTGAGGCCCAGCAGCGCAAGTGCGCCTTTCTCGCCGAGGTCGCGCGGGCCACCGGCGTGGCTGTGGAAATCCATCAAGTGCGTGTTGAATCGGCAGGAATCGCGCATAGAGTGGACCCGCCTGACATAATCACGGCACGGGCCTTGGCGCCCCTCGACAAACTCTTGGAGCTTGCCGCCCCCTGGTTTGGCCCGCAGACTAGGGGCTTGTTTTTAAAGGGAGAGCAAGTGCAGCAAGAAATCGAAGCGGCACAAAGGCGCTGGACGTTTCACGTGAAACTTGCGAAAAGCCAAACCGACAGAAACGGGCGAATCATTGAGATTCGTGCCCCCCATTTACGGGATTAGGCGGAAGGAAAGGGCCAGAATGGCCGCTTGGGGCCGGGGATTGCGGGTTTTGGCGGTCGCCAATCAAAAGGGTGGCGTCGGAAAAACCACTACTGCGATAAATCTCGGCACCGCGCTCGCCGCAGTCGGGCGTCACGTGGTCATCATCGATCTTGATCCCCAGGGCAATGCCAGCACCGGGCTCGGAGTGCCAAAATCCCCAGAGGCCCGCGATCCCTCGACGCTGGATGTCTTGCTGCGGCGCGCCAGCATGGCCGAAGCCGTGCAGCCCACCAACATTCCTCTGCTTTCTATTGTGCCGGCAACCGTCGATTTGATGGGAATTGAGCGCGAGGTCGCGTCCGGACAGCATCGGGTCTATCCGCTTCGTGACGCCCTGATCGAATACGCGGCGGAGTTGGACGAAACTGCGGGCGATCAGGCGGCCACTTATGTGCTGATCGACTGTCCGCCGTCCCTCAATGTGCTGACCATCAACGCGCTGGCCGCGGCGGATGCGGTTCTAGTGCCGTTGCAATGCGAGTTCTTCGCCATGGAGGGGCTGGCGCAATTGGTGCGCACGGTCAACGACGTGCGCGACCGGCTGAATCCGACTCTGGCGATCCAGGGCGTCGTGCTCACCATGCACGACAGGCGAAACCGGCTGACCCTCGAAGTCGAGGAAAATGTGCGGAGCGCGCTGGGCGATAAGGTTTACACCACCCTGATCCCGCGCAACGTCCGGGTGGCCGAGGCGCCGTCGTTCGGCAAACCGGTGCTGCTCTACGACCATCAATGCGAGGGCGCGAAGGCTTATATCGAACTTGCCTCGGAAGTGATCCGGCGCGAACAGCAACTGGCGGCTTGAAGGAGTGACAATGGCGGCAAGCGCACAACGACCCCGGCTGGGACGCGGCCTCACCGATCTGCTCGACGATGCGGCCGATATCGATGCCGCGCGCGATGTGGAAGGCTTCCGCACATTGCCCATAGACGCCCTGCGGCCCAGCCCGAACAATCCGCGCCGCAGTTTCGACGATGCGGAGCTCGAGGAGCTGTCGGCCTCCATCGGCGAGCGGGGAATGGTCCAGCCCCTGGTGGCGCGGGCCGGTGGGGGTGACGGCTACGAGATCGTGGTGGGCGAGCGGCGCTGGAGGGCGGCCCAGCGCGCCGGCCTTCACCAAGTGCCGGTGATCGTCCGCCAGTTGGACGACCAGGAGGCGCTGGAACTCGCCATCATCGAGAATGTGCAGCGCTCGGATCTGAATGCCATCGAAGAGGCCAACGGCTATCGGCAACTGATCGAGGCCTTCGATCACACCCAGGAGGAATTGGCCCAGGTGGTGGGCAAGAGCCGCAGCCACCTAGCTAACATGCTGCGTCTGCTGAAGCTGCCCGAGGGCGTGCAGGACCTGCTGCGCGACGGGCGCTTGAGCGCCGGCCACGCCCGCCCGTTGATCGGGCGCGACGACGCCGAGCCAATGGCCCGCGAGATCGTGCGCAAGGGATTGAGCGTGCGGGCGGTCGAATCCCTGGTGCAGCGCGATGGCAGCAAGGCCCGAGGCGCAGGTAAGACGGTTCTCAAGGATGCCGACACCAAGGCCGTCGAAACTGAACTCAGCGAGGCGCTGGGCCTGGCGGTCGAGATCCGCGCCGGCCGCGGCGAGTCGGGCGAACTGCGGATCCGCTACCGCAGCCTCGATCAGCTCGATGAGGTGCGACGTCGGCTTCTAAATGACTGAAAATATATTATAGATCAATCGTCTACCGGCTCATCTGGCAGATCATCAGCAGCGCGCGCTCTGTCAGTGCTCGCTCAAGTTCGGGCCGGCGCCTGGTCTGCGCGGTCGTGCTCTGGATAGCCTCGATGGCGGTCTGCAGGGCGCTCCGGTTCCAGCGGTTTGCCTGGCTGGTGAGCGCATCGCGCTGCTTGAAGCTTGGCGGCGGGCGTAATCCAGCAATCACGCTCTTGGTGTTGCCGCCCGCCTCGAGCGCGGCCACGACGCGGTGCAACTTGCCGAAGTAGCGTCCAAGCGCCGTCAGGCCCGCCTGGGGACCGGTTCCAGCCGCAGCGAGCCGGTCGAATTGGTTGAGCGCTCGTTCCGCGGAACCATCGGCGACTGCTTCGGCGAGGGCGTCGAGCGCGATATCGCTGGAGTCGCCAACTATGGCCTCGACGTCCGCTGCTTCGATGGCGCGATCCTTGCCGGCATAGAGTGCGAGCTTGGAGATTTCCGAGCGCGCCAGCGCCATGTCGGAGCCCAGCAAGGCGATAAGATCCGCCTTGGCGGCTTGGGTAATAGCCACGCTCGCCTGGGCTAGCTCTTCGTCGATCAAGGGACCAAGGTCGCGGGCCGCGTCGGAATAGCATGGCAGCGCCACAGCCTGGCTCGCGGCCTCGAACAGCTTTCGAAGCTTTGAGGTGGGGCGCAGATTTCCGGCCTCTACGACGAGAAAGGCCTCCAACGGCGTATCAATCAGATCTGCCAGCGCCGTCTCGAGACCTGCACCGCCTCGCACCCGCACCACCTTTCTTCCGGCGAACATCGAGAGCGTCCGTGCTTCGATAGCGAGCCGGGCGGGCTCCTGCGCAAGGTCGCGCTCGTCGAGCCGGATCACCTCACCTTCGGGCTCGCTGGTGGAAACGAGTTTCTTGGCAAGCACAGCACCGCGGTCGCTCACCAGGCCGCTATCGGGTCCGTAGAGCAGGAAGGCACGAAATTGGGAATCGGGATTTTTGAGAAAGCGGGCCGTTTTCGCGGCCTTGTATGCGACCATGGCGGCACCCTCGGAATGGTCAAAGATAGAATGGCGGCTTTAAGCGTTACCCGAGAGGAAGGCCGCAATGCGCGTCTTGATGCCGTCGGCAACGATCCGGGCGGCCCGGTTCTCGGCATCGATGCGCGCTCTGGTATTGGCGAAGATTTGCTCGAACTTGTCATAGGCTGCGCGCGAGGTGCTTTCGCCCTCGAGCAGTACCGTGTTGTCGCCAACCCGCACCAACGTGAAGCTCGCATTGAGATTATACAGCTGGCCTTCGGCGTCGCCGGTGGTCTCAACCAGAATGTTGGTGACGCTTTCGCGGATCGCGATCTGCAGCTTGTATTTCGGCGGCCCAGCGTAGCCGCCGCCGGTGGTCCCAAAAATCAGCTCGTTGCGCAGACGCTGACCCACTCGCCCCGGAATCGGTGAGATGTCCACCGACTTCATTACGGTCTGCAGGGACTGGCCGTCGGGCGTGGTGCCGTAGAGCGGCTGGAATTGGCATCCCGCGAGCAGCGGCAGGCACAGCAAAGCGATCGCCGCCAGGACGAGCCTGCGGCACCACGCGCCCAATGCCTGCGATTCGCTAGGCGACCACATTGACGATCCTCTGAGGCACCACGATCACTTTTTTGACTTCCCGCCCGTCGATGGCCCGAACCACATTATCTAGGCTTAGGGCCGCGGCTTCAATATCCTCTTTTGCGGCATCGCGCGAAATTGTCAATTCATCGCGGCGCTTGCCGTTGACCTGAACCGCGATGGTGATGGTGTCATCTACCACCAGAACCGGGTCCACTTTGGGCCAAGCCTGTTCGGCGAGCAGCGTCTCGTGACCCAGCCTTGCCCAGCATTCTTCAGCCAAATGGGGCATCATTGGGCCGGTGACCTGAACAATCACGTCGAGCGCTTCGCGCAGAGCCAAATCGAGACCGCCCGATTGTGTGCCGGGTTTCACCGCGCTTCCAAGGGTATTGGCCAATTCATAGATATGCGCCACCGCCCGGTTGAAGCGCAGCGCTTCGATATCTTGGGTGATGGCGTAGAGCGTCTTGTGGGTCGCGCGCCGCAGTGTCAGCGCCTCACCGGAGAGATCGCCCGCGATCGCGGTTCCGGCCGGCGCAGCGCTGTCGGCTAATTCGGTCACCAGCCGCCATAGCCGCTGGACGAAACGCCAGGCGCCCTCCACGCCCGCCTCCGTCCATTGCACGTCGCGCTCGGGCGGCGAGTCCGAGAGCATGAACCACCGGATCGTGTCGGCGCCGTAGCGGGCGATGAAGTCATCCGGATCGACCACATTTTTCTTCGATTTGGACATTGATTCGACGGAGCCGATGGTGATGGGGTTGCCGGTCTCGATGTGAACCGCCCGACCACCACGAACTACGACATCTTCGGGAAGGATCCAATTTCCGTCTTCGTCCTTGTAGGTCTCATGATTGACCATGCCCTGGGTAAAGAGCCCGTCGAAGGGTTCTTTCAGTCCCGCGTGGCCCGCCTCCCGCATCGCCCTTGTGAAGAAGCGGGAGTAGAGCAGGTGCAGAATGGCGTGCTCGATGCCGCCTATGTACTGATCCACCGGGAGCCAATGATCGACAGCCTCGCGCTCCACTGGTGCCTCAGAGTGGGGCGAACAGAATCTGGCGAAATACCAGGAGGAGTCGACGAAGGTGTCGAACGTGTCGGTCTCGCGCTCCGCCTCGCCGCCGCATTTCGGGCAAGCGACCTGCTTCCAGCTCGGGTGCCGGTCGAGCGGGTTGCCAGGCTTGTCGAAGCTCACATCCTCCGGCAGCGTCACCGGCAGATCGGCGCGGGGCACCGGCACCGGCCCACAGGTCTCGCAGTGAATGATCGGGATCGGACAGCCCCAATAGCGTTGCCGCGAAATCCCCCAATCGCGCAGCCGGTAGTTGGTCTGCCGTTCGCCCTGGGGCTTGTTGCCGAGCATTTGTTTCTCGAGCCGCTGGGCAACCGCGTCGATGGCCTCGTCGACATTCATGCCATCCAAGAAGTTGGAATTGGCCAATCGGCCGTCGCCCAAATAGGCCTCGTCGCCAATCTCGAAGGTCTTCGGGTCCGCGTCCTCCGGGATCACCACCGGGGTCACTGGAAGCTGATAATTGCGGGCGAATTCGAGGTCGCGCTGGTCGTGGGCGGGACAGCCGAAAATCGCGCCTGTTCCGTAATCCATCAGAACAAAATTCGCCACATAGACCGGTAATTTCCATTGCAGATCAAAGGGATGAACAGCTTTGAGGCCGGTGTCGTGACCGCGTTTTTCGGCGCTCTCGATCTCCTCCTCGCTGGTGCTGGAGTGGTGGCATTCTTCGATGAAGGCGGCGAGCTTTTTGTCCCTTTTTGCCAGCTCGGCGGCCAGCGGATGGTCGGGCGAGACCGCGCAGAACGAAGCGCCGAACAGGGTATCGGGCCTTGTGGTGTAGACGTCCAACGTGTCGCCCTTGCCCACTCCCTCCAGCGCGAAGCGCACCAGCAGTCCGTGGGACTTGCCGATCCAGTTGCGCTGCATGATCCGGACCTTTTCTGGCCAGCGGGTCAGGCCATCGAGCGACTCCAGCAGGTCGTCGGCGAAGTCGGTGATCTTGAAGAACCACTGGGTGAGCTCACGCTGCTCGACCGCCGCGCCCGAGCGCCAGCCCTTGCCGTCGATTACCTGCTCATTGGCGAGCACGGTCTGGTCGACCGGGTCCCAGTTCACCTTGGCGGTCTTGCGGGCGACCAGGCCCTTTTCGAGAAAATCCAGAAACAGGTGCTGCTCGTGCCGGTAATAATCCGGATCGCAAGTCGCGAGCTCGCGGCTCCAATCGAGGGAAAGCCCCAGCGCTTTGAGCTGGGTGCGCATCGCGTCGATATTGGCGTAGGTCCATTTCGCTGGGTGCACCCCCCGTTCGATGGCCGCGTTCTCGGCCGGCATGCCGAAGGCATCCCAACCCATCGGATGCAGCACGTCGAAGCCCTGGGCGCGCTTGTAGCGGGCCACCACATCGCCCATCGTATAGTTGCGCACGTGACCCATATGAACCCGGCCCGAGGGGTAGGGGAACATTTCGAGCACGTAGTATTTTTGGCGCGCGCCGCCGTCACCGGCGCGGAACAAGTCGCGCTCGGCCCATAGGCTCTGCCAGTGTTTCTCGCGCTCCGGCGCGTTGTAGCGTTCGCTAGCCATCCACGCGGTCCGTGCTCTCGAAGTGGTTTGCGTGTGGCGCGGTATGAGGCCTAAAAGATAGGTGGTCAAGCAGATGCTTGGCGTCGGGATTTGGGACCATGAATCAGATCGAGGCGACATTGGACGCGATGAGCGCGGCGGAACGCCTGGCGGCGGTCGAGCGGCGGATCGCACAGGCCGCTGAGGCCGTGGGCCGCACTCCGGATTCGGTGAAGCTGGTGGCGGTCGGAAAGACATTTGGGGCGGAAGCGATCGAGCTGCTGATCCAGGCCGGTCAGCGCCGGTTCGGCGAGAACCGGGTCCAGGAGGCTCAGGCCAAATGGCCGGATTTGCGGACGATGTACCCGGACCTGGAGCTGCACTTGATCGGGCCTTTGCAGTCCAACAAGGTGACCGACGCGGTGGCCTTGTTCGACGTAATCGAAACGGTTGACCGGGAAAAGATCGCCCGCGCCATCGCCAAGGAAGTCGACCGCACAGGCAAGCGCTTGCAGCTTTTTGTTCAGGTCAATACCGGCGAAGAGTATCAGAAATCTGGTATCGCACCGCTGGACATAGAAGCATTCGTGACATTCTGCCGCGACGAGTTGAGCCTGCCGATCGTGGGGCTGATGTGTATCCCGCCGCTCGACGAGGAACCAGCCTTGCATTTCGCGCTGCTCGCGAAACTCGCCGAGCAATCCGGCCTTGGCAGTCTCAGCATGGGCATGAGCGCGGATTTTGTTACCGCGATCGGATTTGGCTCCACCCATGTGCGGATTGGCACCGCGTTGTTCGGCCCGCGCGGATAAGGCTGGGGGCTGGCTTCAGGGCGATATCCGGATCACGGTCCCCGCGCTGCAGCGCTTGAGGACGTCGCGCAGATCGCCGGGCGCTAGCGCCACGCACCCCTCCGTATGGCCGCCGTCCGGATCGGCCATGTGCATGAAGATCGCGCTGCCGCGCCCTCGGATGCGGGGGAGATCGTTGTAGCCAAGCACCACGATCAGGTCGTAGAGATGGTCGTCCCGCCAGAGCTGTTCGGCGCTCGCCGGATAGGGCAAATGGACCAACCGGTTGTAGTGACGATCGGCGGGGTCGTCGCACCAGCCGTGGCGAGTCTGCAATGGAGCCACTGGGAGGCCGGTGGCAGGCCGCGTCATCCGGTCGGGGCGATAGAGCACTTCGCGCAGCTCCCAGGTCCCCAGCGGCGTCGCCCCGTCGCCTTCGCGCTTCAGGGCGGCAAGGGTGCCGTGCCCCAGTACGCAGGACCAGCGGCGGGCGCCCAAGCGCAGCACGCCCCTGTTGCGCGCACCGGGTCTGGGCCGGACTTCGAGAACCGTCCGTTCACGGCGTTTTGAGTCTTTGTGACTACCAGCCATCTATGCCTAACTCTTGTGCAGTGCTTGCTGGCTCTTAGCTAGGGGATTACATCAGTGCTAGGATCGTTGAAAGAGACATCCCAAGGGAATATGGCATGAGCACCGCGCGCAAGATCCTCATTGTCGACGACGATGCAGATCTCCGGGAAACGCTGATCGATCAGCTCGCGCTGCACGAGGAATTCGAGACATGCGCGGCGGAAAGCGCGGCGGAAGGCCTCGCATCGGCCAAGTCGGAGCATGTCGATCTGATCCTGCTCGATGTCGGCCTGCCCGACATGGATGGCCGCGAGACCTGCAAGCTGTTCCGCAAGAACGGCTTCAAGGGGCCGGTGGTGATGCTGACCGGCCAGGACAGCGACGCAGACATGATTCTGGGTCTGGAATCGGGCGCCAACGACTATGTGACCAAGCCGTTTCGCTTCGCCGTTCTGCTGGCGCGGATCCGAGCGCAATTGCGCCAGCACGAGCAGAGCGAAGACGCGGTTTTTTCGATCGGCCACTACACCTTCAGGCCCGCCGCTAAGATGCTGGTGGACGAGGGGGGGGCCAAGATCCGGCTCACCGAAAAGGAAACCTCGATCCTGAAATATCTCTACCGGGCAGGCGAGAAGGTCGTGACCCGCGATGTGCTGCTGCACGAGGTCTGGGGCTATAACGCCGGCGTCACCACCCATACGCTGGAGACCCATATCTACCGGCTGCGCCAGAAGATCGAGAAAGACCCATCCAATTCCGAGCTATTGGTGACCGAGACCGGCGGCTACAAGCTGATGCCATAGGCCCGGTTGGCCCGCACCAAAAATGTTCCGCTGTCTTAACCCCGGTTAGGGTCGATCACCGTCATCACCGGCACGTGGTCCGAGGGCTTCTCCCAGTCGCGGGCCACGTCCACCACCTCGATGGATTTTGCCGCTTCGGCGAGCGCGGGGGTCACCCAGACGTGGTCCAATCGCCGGCCACGGTTGGATTCGCGCCAATCCTTTGCCCGGTAGCTCCACCAGGTGTAGAGCTGCTCCTCCGGCGGGATATGCACGCGGGCGACGTCGACCCAGTCATGGGCCTTTTTCAGACGATCCAGATGGGCGACTTCGACCGGCGTATGGCTTACGACATTCAATAGCTGCTTGTGGGACCAGACATCCGTCTCAAGTGGCGCTACGTTGAAATCTCCAACCAGAATCAATCGGTTAGCGGATTTCTCACCGTGCTCGCCAAACCACTTCGCCATGGCCTTGAGATATTGCAGCTTCTGCTTGAACTTCGGATTCACCTTCGGATCGGGCTCATCCCCGCCCGAGGGAATGTAAACATTGTGCAGCACGATCGGCTTGGCGTTTTTGCCCTTGGGCGCAATCTCGGTGGCGAGATGACGGGCGTCGCCGCTGCGGTTGAAGTCACGGGATTCGAGCCGTGTCAGGGGAAGCTTCGAGAGCGTCGCCACGCCGTGATAGCCCTTCTGACCCTTCACCTCGATATGGGGAAAACCCATCGCCTTCAGCGCATCGAGCGGAAAGTGCTCCTCAGCGCATTTGATCTCCTGGAGGCAGATGATGTCGGGCGCATAGTCCTTGGCGAAGCGCTCGACCAGATCGATCCGGAGGCGCACGGAATTGATGTTCCAGGTAGCGAGTTTGAAGGTCATCGGGGCAGGGCATGCGTTGCGGGCGGGGCCACACAATTAGCAGACGGGCACGGGGACGCAAGACGGATGGTCCGCTTCCCGCAATTTATTCTGCCCGAGCCGCTGCGGGCGCCTGCGCGACCGCTTGGGCCCGCCGGTGTAGCTTCTCGATCTCAGGATCGGTAAGGCCGAGCGTCCGTAGGTGATCCACGAGACTATCCAAATATTCCAGATTCGAGCCGATCCAGCCGCCGCCCTCGGCGATCTTTCGGGCGGTCTCCTCGTCGCTCAGATCGGGCGTGTAGCGCTCGCCATTTGGATCGATTGTGAACGTCAACGCCTCGACCTCGCCCTGGGGCGTGCTGATGTCCACGAATTGGGGCAGGTAGTCGCCATAGATCAACTCGCGGGCCCACACGGTTTCTGACTCCTGCCCCACGATTTTCGCGGGAATGCGGAACGCCAGCCCGTGGCACTCGCCACCATGGTCCAGCGCCACCATCAGCGAGGGCTTGTCGAAAGAACCGCGCCCGAATTTCAGGATCAGGCAAAACGCCCGGTGAAACCCCGTCAGTGTCGCAATCCTGATCTCGTCGAACAGGATCGCCGGGTCCCACATCAGCGAGCCATAGGTGAAGAGCCACAGATCGCGGTCCGTGCGGCCCGCCATGGCCTGTGCCCGGCTCACCTCTCGGGCCGCACGCGGTATCCGCCAATCGTCCGGATTGCCCGCTTGGCGGGCCATCACGTCCCATTTATGCATGGTGTCTTCGGTGATCCGGTAGAACGAGGTCTCCGGATCCACGATCTTGCCGGCAAGATGAGGCACGTGGCGGAAGGCTTGCGGAGGAATCGTCATGGCAGTCTTCCCCGTATAGCCCGCCGCTTCAGCGCGGACCACCAGTTCCGAACTTACACCAACGTGCGCCATTCGCGTGAATTCCGCGGGTCGGTGTATATTGAGCAGATATCACAGCGGATCACGGCAGAAGACAGGGGCGCCGGTGAACAAGGAACAGTGCAAGCTCGTGCTCGCAGGCGCGCTCGGCAATGTGCTGGAGTGGTACGACTTCGCGGTCTACGGCTATTTCGCCGCCATCATCGGGATGCATTTCTTTCCCTCGGACGACCCCGCTACATCCCTGATCGCTTCGTTCGGCGCCTTCGCCGCGGGCTATTTGGTGCGCCCTGCGGGGAGCGTGTTGTTTGGCCATATCGGCGACCGCTATGGGCACAAGGCGGCGCTTACGTCATCGGTGATGATGATGGCGGTTCCGACCTTCTGCATCGGACTGCTGCCGGACTTCCAATCGATCGGCTTTCTGGCGCCGATTCTGCTGGTGGCGCTCCGCATGGCGCAAGGCATCTCGGTCGGTGGCGAATACACCACCTCGATCACCTTTCTCGCCGAGAATGCTGAAGTGAAGCGCCGCGGCTTCTTCGCCAGCTTCAGCAGTATTGGGTCCACCAGCGGGATTCTGCTGGGCTCGGGCAGCTGCGCCTTGATCACACTTTTACTGGGCGCCGATGCGGTCGAGGCGTGGGGCTGGCGAATTCCCTTTCTGTCCGGTGTGGCGATTGGCTTGATCGGGCTCTATCTCAGGCGCCAGCTGATGGATTCCGCTCCTCCGAAGCAGCCGCCGCGATTCCCGCTGGAAGAGTGCCTGCGCGATCACTGGCGTGAACTGCTGCGGCTCGGCGCCGTGGTGGTCGGCATCGCGCTCAGCTTCTACCTGGTCTTCATCTATGTCGCGACCTGGCTCCAGCAGGTGGCTCACGTCACCCAGTCCCGGGCGCTCGACATCAACACGTTCAACATGGTTGTGCTGGTGGTGATGGTTCCTTTTGCCGCCATGCTCTCAGACCGGATCGGACGCCGGCCGGTCCTGATCGCGGGCTATGGCGGGATCGTGTTGTTCTCATACCCGCTGTTCTGGCTAATGCACCAGGGGTCCACGACCGCGATTCTGTTGGGCCAGTTGGGCTTCGTCCTGTTGATCGGCACCGCGGGCGGCGCCTTGCCAGCCCTGCTCGCCGAGATCTCGCCGGCCAGGGTGCGGGTGACGCTGATGTCGCTCGCCTACAATGTGGTGTTGGGCATCGTTGGCGGCACGGCGCCGATGGTGGCGGCCTATTTGGTGTCGCGCACTGGCGACGATCTCTCGCCCGCGATCTATCTCGCCGCCGGCACCTTGATCTCGCTGATCGCCGTGATCCGCCTCAAGGAAACCGCGGGCAGCGATCTGAATGCTACCGGCGATCCGGCGCCGCCCGTCAAGGGGCGCCTGAAGACCGGCGTTCCATCTATCAGCTGAGCTGACCGCCGCCGCGCCCGCCCACTTGGTCCTGCTCGAGGCCGACGCCGAACCCGCCGCCTTGAGCCCGCTTCGCCAACCCACTTAGTTTGTCAGCAGCGCGTCAAGCTCGGCGACGGTAGCGGTATCGTTATAGATGCCCGAGCCCACCTGGTAGGGCTGACCCTTCGCGCCCAGCAAGAAGGTCACCTTGCGGGCGGTTTCCTTGGAGTAGGTGAGCTGTTTCTGGCCCGGCGTCTTGATGGGCTTGTACCATTTGTATTCGATCCAGCCGCCATTCGGCTGGGCCGCCAGCTTGCAGAACTCGGGCCCCGTCACCCGCCCGGTTGCGTCCGCATTGGTGGCGACGGGGTTGGGTTTGACCGTGGCGATCGGTGACGCCACATCGGCGATGCCCGCGCCGCAGTCATAGACAAACACATAGGTGTCCTTGAAGACGAAGGGCGAGTCGGCCTTCTTGAATTCCTCCAGGCCTGCCTTGCCGTGCTTCTCGAGATAGGCGGCCGCTTCGCGGACCTTGGAGATCACCTCCTGAGGCGTTGCAGATTCATCGGCTGCTGCCTGTGGCGTATGCCAAGCCAGAAAAGCAAATAGCGCGAACGCGAGCGTCAGATGTTTTGTCATTGATTCCTCCCCGGTCTCCAACTTGCTGGTGAAGAACCTCATCTCTTGAGCATGGCGTCGAGCTCGGCCACCGTCGCGGTGTCGTTGTAGATGCCTGCCCCCACCTGGAAGGGCTGGTTCTTGACCTGCAGCATATAACTCACCTTGCGCAAGGTCTGCTCGGCGTGTGTAAGCTGGGGCGCGCCTTCGATCCTGGTTGGCTTCCACCACATATACTCGAACCAACTGCCCCCCTGGCGCTCGGCTGCCTTGCAAAGTCCAGGTCCGATAATCCTACCCGTGGCATCCTTGTCGACGGCGACTTTCTGTTCCTTGGCAGTGGCGAAAGGCGTTGCCACGTCCGCGAGGCCCGCTTCGCAATTGAAGACGAAGACGTAGGTGTCTTTCCAAACATAGGGTGAGTCGGCGGTGTCGAATGTCTTGAGGCCGCCGGCGCCATTCTTCTCGAGATAGGCCGCCGCCTCCCGGACCTTGGCGATGACTTCTTGGGGTGTGGCAACGTCGCCCGCGACCGCAACAGCATGCCAGCAAACCGAGAGGATAACCGCCGCTATCAGCGTCCTTGCATGGGCCATCATCGTACATTCTCCTATGGGCTTGATCAGACGCAAGAAATCGTCTTCCAATGAGTAGCATGAGAAATGCTCCGGGCGGAACAGAGTCACCTCGCACTGGCTGATTGGAGCAGCGTAATTTGCTAAAATCCGGCATTTGCTCAAGGGAGGAGAAGAATGAGAGGTTGGCGTGCATTACAGGTTTTTCTTGTCTTGCTTTGCTGTTGGGCCTGGGCCCCGAACGAGGCCGCCGCGCTTGACCGGTGGCTCGCAAGGACCACGGATACTGGCAAGGAATGCTGGCTGTTTACGAAAGAGCAGAGCCCGGCCCGTCAGATTGCCGGCCCCTACAAGCACAAGGATGAGGCCTATAAGGAGCTTTGCGAGCGCGTGAAGGCTGGAAAGGACTGCGATTCGATGCAGTACACCAATCCGACCTCGCTCTGCCGGGAGTATAAGGTTGAGCTGAATTGAGGCTTGGGCGCGTGTGATCCCGCCTCTGCAGCGCGGGCCTCCGGCGGTCGCTCCCGCCTATCTGGCGGCGACAGATGCGACCCTGCCGGGCGGCTTTCCGGTCAGCTTGCGCTGCAGCCGCTTCTTGGCGAGGAACAGCCATTTGCGACAGCTTGCGCGCTTCAGATTGCAGCGGACATCGATTTGCGGGTGCTTTTTGACCGGCAGCGCCGCGCGGCCGGGATAGAGATCGAAGGTTCCGGTCAGCCGCATGTCGCGCGCCGATCTCTCGATCAGGGCCTTGGCTGTCATTCGGCCGAGGAACGGATTCGCGCCCAGGGCGGTCGGGCCCAGCAAGCGGGCAACCGGCGTCTGCGGATCGGCAGTCAAAATCCGCGTCGCACCCGCCGCGCCCGCGAAGAAGGCAAGCCGCAGATTGGCTGGCGTCGCTTTGTGGCCGCGCTCGCGCAGAAAGGCCGCATTCTCGCGGGAATAGGCATCGGCAATCCGGCGGGAGAATTTGAAGTCGGTTCGCAGCGCTAGAATCTGCGGCCTGGAGAGCACACGGATCTCGTCCGCGAAATGACGCCTTGTGACCTCCAAAAACGTGCTGCGGATAAACTGATAGGGCCCCAGCGCCGAGGATCGCGGGTTCCGGGCATGGAGCCGCCCGCCCGACTCCGTCATCATCAGCTGGTTGAGGTATGCCTCGTCGAGGCTACAGGGTGCTTCAACCCAAACGCGGTCGCCGGCTTGCGCTGGCAAGGCCCAGAGCAAGAGCGCCGCCACGCCGGCGACAATGGCCAGCGGGATCGGGCCAAGTTTGCGAATGCCCAAAATGATGCGCCGCATGCTTCAACTCACAACCGATCCGCGCCAGCTGGAACCGGCGGAACCGTCACGGTGATGTGAATCTAGGCGAAGGTCAACATGGCAGGCCGGCCCGGAGGCACCAGACAGTTGCCCACAGTCGGGCGGGGTTGCTACATGGGAGGGATTAGAGAGCAGGAGCGCGCCCAATGACCGGATACGTCCTTCCCCATTCGCTGCCCGACGAGGATCATCGGCTGACGCTGATGTCGCAAATGCTCGATCCCTACTCGTGTTTTCGGCTCTCGCAGCTTGGGATTGAAAAGAATTGGAAGTGTCTGGAAGTGGCGGCCGGCAATGGCAGCCTCAGCCACTGGCTCGCCTCGCAGCTTGGCGAGGGCGGTCATGTCCGTTGCACCGACATCGACACCGGATTCATGAAGTGGATCGATCTTCCCAATGTTTCGGTGGACCAGCTCGACGTCAACAAGGACGAGATCGGCGAGGAGAGCTACGATCTAGTGCTTGGCCGTGCCTTTCTGCACCATCTGCCCTCCAGACACGCTGTGATTGACCGGCTGGCCAAGGCGGTCAAACCCGGTGGCTGGATTCTGCTGCAAGAGCCAGATTTTCATCCTGCAGCGTCCACGGACCACGCGGCTATTCGGACGTTGTGGGGGAACTATGTCGCCTGGGCGGCCACCAAGCGCATCGATTACTACATCGGCCGCAAGATCGCTTGGCAGATGCAGGATTTGGGCTTTGCGGATATCGCCGTCGGCGGCGAGACCATCACATTCAACGGCAGCTCACTTGGCGCGGAGTATTACCGGCTCAGCATGGAGTTGCTGGGCCCACAAATGGCCGAAGCGGACTTTACCAACCAGCGCGAGCTCAAAGATTTCTATGCCATGATGGCGAATCCCAAGTGTTGGGCGATGTTGATCTGCTTCACCGCGACCTCGGCGCGAAAGCCAACTTAGGACCACGAAATTCCGCTCGCCTGCCCAAACGCATGGAGATCAGAGAAGGCGAGAATTATGAGATTTGAGTTTTAAACACAGTTGAACGGGATGAAGACAAATGAGCGAAAAAGGCCTTTCGGAAGAAGACACGGTTTGGGTTCGCGACGCGATCGATTCCTGGAATCGGTGCCTGGAGGCGGGAGACTATGACGCCTGGGCGACCTACTGGGCCGAGGACGGCATGATAATGCCGCCAGGGCAGCCCCGCGTCGCGGGCCGCGAGAACCTGGTGGCATTCATCCGGGAAAATTTCGGTGATGTGCGTGCCATACAGCTGACCGACTGGACCATCGAGGGCAGTGGCGACCTCGCGGTGGCAACCAACAATGTGAGCTGGCACATGGAAGCCAGCGTCGGCGAGGAACCCACCGGCTCGGCGAAACAAATGATCCAATTACGGAAGAATCCGGAAGGCCGCTGGCTGGTGAAGACGGTGATTTACAACTCCGACAGCCCTTAATCTTGAATTGAGCGATGCCCTCAGCGTCGAAACCATTGAGGAGCCGCAAGACCACCCGCGCCGGCGCACACGGCGCTCTAGTCGATCAAGCGCGGCCAAAGCGCCGCGTTGTGCTGTTTGAACAGGCCCAGATGGCCGATCGCATTGCCGCCAACGTCATCGGGCGAGATCAAACGGTGTTCGATCTCGGCATCGGGGTAGAAGTCGGCCATGCGCTTCGCCGTCGCTGGCGTGATCATGACGTCGTCGGCGATGCCTATGATGCGCACCGGGCATGTCAGCCTGGCGGGATCGGGTTCGGGCAGATCACGGCCATAGTCGATCCGGTAGAACTCGCGGGTCAGACACCAACGCCGCCACTGCCAATAGACGCCTTTCGGCAGATCGGAACCAAGCCCCAGCATCTTGCCGGGCATGTAGCCAAAAACCGCCGTGGCCAGCGGCGCGACCAGCCACCAGAACGCCAGTATCTGGGGCATGAAGGTGAGGGGATGGCCCAGCCAGTAGCCGGGACCGGCGCCGATCACGATGGCCCGCTCGATCCGGCCGGCGTTGGGGTGGAAGGCGAAAAACATTCCGCCAAGCGAATGACCGATCACCCAGACCGGCAAATCGGAGTGGTGATGGGAGAGGAAATCGAGGGCGCCAGCCTGATCGGCGATTCCCCAGTCCGACATGGTCGCCATAGCCGTGCGGGGATGGCCGGTCTTTGAGGCGCCGCTGTCGCGATAATCGTAAGTGAGCACCAGCGAGCTGTCGGAGTCCGCGAGCCAGGCGGCAAAGTCCTCGTAAAAGGATTGCGGGGTGCCGGTCGCCCCGTTTATCAGAATGGCCCGCTTGGGCGCGCCGGCAGGCTCGAACAGCGTGCCGGCGAGCTCGACGCCTTCTCGAACAGGTATTCGCGCATCGCGTTTTTGAATCGGCCGGCTCCGATGGTGACGATCCCGTGGACCGCGGTCGAACGCCTGGAAGTCGTCCGAGTCCGCAATCCTAACCGAAGCGATCCCACCATCGGCAACCATGATTCTCTGCCTATTTACGCGCCGGGGCGCATCTCGCCTATTCGATCACGACGAAGGTGCGCACCTCGATGCTTTCGCGCGGGCGGGCGTTTTTGTCGACTTCGACGGGATTGAAGGCGCCATGGGGTGTGAAGCGGGCCCGACCGTCATCCAGGCTGTCCCAGCCCTTGATCAGCAGCACTTCGTCCTTGGTCATTTCGGGTGCGTAGTACCAGCGCTGGGACGGGGCATGCGCCAACATGTAGATTTCGCCGACCCGGTCGGGAAATATCTGATCCGTAGCGATCAGGTCGTCGGGCTCGACGCTTGCGACATCGGCCAGAGCCAGGTGCGAACGCTTCACCGGACCCCGGATCGGGCGCCAGACATTGACCTGGACGATCCGGGCGCCGCCGGCGGTTAAGCGGGCGACTTCGTCCTTGCCCAGGATGTCCGCCGCGCGTTGGGGTCCGCTCTTGGCGGTGTAGTCGACATGCACCTGGGTCGCGGGTCCCCTGTTTCCGTCGGGATTGTTGGCGCCGGTATCGCGGTCCGAGCGGCGGGTGGCGTCGAAGGCCACCACCTTGCTCGCGCCGAACCGGCGAGTCAGCAGCGCCTCGACCTCCGGCAAATAGACATGCTCCACTGCCAGGTCGTCATTGAGGTCGTCGACTTCGGTTTGATGGGCCAGCAGCTCAAACCCCTCATGGTCGAGGGAGAGCGTGCCCGCGATCGCGCGCATATTGTCGATTGGCACGGTGTGGGATTCGGATTCGAAGAAGAATTGCATCCTGCCGCCGGTCAGCGCCGCGCTGTGGAACGCGGGTTTGCCAAATTGCCGGCGAATGAAATCCATCGGCGCCCGGGTCGCGGTGGGAAGGCGATGGGGCGTAGCCTGGGATAAGTCTACTACTGCAATCTGGTTCATGGAATCTCGTCCTTGTCTGCGCGGCCCTGCCGTGGCCGCAGCTCCACTGCCGCCATAGATGGGCGGACGGGCGCGAGAATTCCAATGAGATCGATTCAGAAATACTTGAATGAAATTCAAGTAGCGCAAACGCGGACGCAGGTCCGCCGGAGTGATGGTCTCAGGCCTTCGCCAGATCGATCAGCCAGCGCTCCAGCCGGCGCGCTGCGGCCGTGGGCGTAATCCCTTGCGGCCGGCAGAGATAATAGGCGGTACCCGTGGGCTCGCCGCCGCCGAAGGGGGCCACCAGCCGCCCGCTCTCCAGCCAGGCATCCACCATGGGCCGTCGCCCCATGGCTATGCCGTGCCCCGACTCGGCGACCTGAAGGGCTTGTTCCAAGGCGTCTAAGGTTACGATGTCGGCAGGGCCAGGCAGTTCAATATGGTGAGCCCGTGCCCACTCCTCCCATTCATCGGGAACATGGGCGTTTACAATGATGCGGAAGTTGCCGAGCGTGTCCATGGAAGGTGTTTGGATCGCTGGGTCCAAATAGCCGGGCGCACAAACCGGCATTGCGACTTCGTCCAGCAAGAACGTTGCTTCCACGTCAGGCCAAGAGCCCTTTCCGTGGCGGATCGCGAAATCGAATTGTTCCCGGGCGAGATTTACGACCCGGGTCGTGGTGCTGAGCTGCAGGTCGATTTTCAGGTGTTCCCGTTCAAAGGCGCCGAGCTGGGGTATCAGCCAGGTCACGGCCAGCGAGGAGGGCAGGGTTAGGCGCACAACGCTGCGGCCGCTGGTGGGCAGCAGCTCGGCAGTCGCGCCGTGGATTTGGCGCAACGCCGGTGCGATCTGATCGAGGTATTGACGTCCGGCCTCGGTGAGTTTCGACCGGTTGCCCGAGCGATCCATCAGCGAGGTGTGCAGGAATTCCTCGAGCTTGCGCACTTGATGACTAATTGCCGATTCCGTGATGCCCAGGCTCTCCGCGGCGTCGCGGTAGCGCTCATGGGTGGCCGCGGCGTGGAATGCCCGCAGAGCGGCGAAAGGCGGCAGCGTCATCTTCGGGTTTGCCATTGCACAAGGGTGCGAAAGAATTGAACCAAATTCAAGCAAGGCGCGGCGGGTTAGTTGGCGCGGCGCCGCGGCTTATAGGCCGTACCGTCGAAGCCGCTGAACAGCGCATCGGTCAGCGGATGCACTATCTGCTGGGGCTCTTCGGCCGGGTCGAGATTCTGTTCGGCCACATAGGTGGTATGGACCGCGTTATGCACCAGCACGTGGTACCAGGGCTCGTCCTTGGGCGGGCGCGATTGCGCCACCTGCTCGTACCACTCGTTTGTTCCCGAAAACACCGGATCAATGTCGAACACCGCGCCGGTGTAGTCGAACAGCTTGTGGTGGATGATTTGCCCCACCTGGAATTTGGCTTCTCGCGCTGGCATGGAACCGGCCGCTCTGAACAACAACGCTGCTGGGCGATAGGGTATGTCCGACATGGGCGGGCTGCCAAGTCCTTCAAGCGCTGCTGATCGCGCTGTCGAGGACATTCAAATCTTTACTTGACCGAACGGATTCCCCCATCATATCGCGGCTGAGAGCCGTAAGCTTGATGGTGGCCTCGCATGCCGGCGCTGACAGTTATGCCCAATCCCATAAATACGAGGTCCAGGGCGTGAGACCCCTGGCGACGGAGATCCTCGCCTGGGTTGCCCGCATTGGCGCGGACCCAAACGACGATGACGACATCCGGCTGCGAAAATCGCTGCTGGTCGTGTGCGCGTTTCCTTTCATCTTCGCCGGACTTGCCTGGGGCTTGATGTATTTCGCCTTCGGCGAATTCCTGGCCGGGGCGATCCCGTTTTCCTATGGCATCGTATCGCTGCTCAGCATCGTCCATTTTGGCGTCACTGGCCGGTATCGCTTCTTCGTGTTCAGCCAACTCACGCTGATACTCTTGCTTCCCTTCTTGCTGATGCTGGCCCTGGGCGGGTTCGTCCAGGGCAGCGCAGTGGTCTTGTGGGCTTTGATTTGTCCCATGGGCGCAATGCTCTTCGACGAGCCCCGCAATGCGCCGCGTTGGTTTCTGGCGTTTCTCGGTCTCGTCTTACTCAGCGGCCTTCTGCAGCCCTATTTGGACTTTTCCAACAATCTGTCGTCCAGGGTGGTGACGTTCTTTTTCGTCATCAACCTGATCGGCGTCGCCTCCATCATCTTTTTGATGGTGTTCTATTTCGTCGGTCAAAAAAATGCGTTTCAGGAGAGATCCGAGGCGCTGTTGTTGAACATCCTGCCCAAGGAAATAGCCGCCATTCTGAGAAACGAAGAGCGCACAATCGCCGATCATTTCGAGGGCGCGAGCGTGCTGTTCGCCGATGTCGTAAATTTCACGGACATGTCGGAGAAGATGACGCCCAAAGAGTTGGTAGGCCTGCTCGACGAGGTGTTCTCGCGATTTGATCTGATGGTCGAAGAGCATGGATTGGAAAAAATCAAGACCATTGGTGACTGTTACATGGTGGCCTCTGGCATCCCGCGTCCGCGAGACGATCACGCGCAGGTTCTCACCCGCATGGCGCTGGAAATGCGGGACTATTTGAGCTGCCATGAGATCCAGGGACGCAAGTTAGAGATGCGGATCGGCGTCAATTCAGGGCCGGTGGTGGCAGGCGTGATCGGCCGCAAAAAGTTCGCCTATGACCTTTGGGGCGACGCGGTGAACACCGCCAGCCGCATGGAATCGCACGGGCTCGGGGGCTTTGTGCAAATCACGCGCGATACATATGAGATGATCAAGGACGACTTCATATGTGAACCGCGCGGGCTGGTGAAAGTGAAGGGCAAGGGCGATATGGAGGCCTGGTTCGTAACCGAGCCCAGGGCCACTGCGGCCTGACGCTGGAATCATTGACCGCGCGCTCCCGCGGCAATGCCCATTCGCCGTTATACGCGGATCGCGATTTTTCCGATTGCCCCGCCGGACTCCCAGCGGCGACCAGATTCTCTGCGGGAACTCCGGTTCCGGCTAACTAGCCGCTGACGGCCTGGGAGAATGCAATCACGAACAGCACGGCGAAAACGATCCAGGCGATGGTTTTTGGATTTAGCCTCATCATGGCGGCGTTCCTCCTTAATTGGGCAAGCCTATCATGCCCGGAATTACCCCGTCCATCGGGCCCCGGCCCGATATTCTGCTGGCGGGTGAACGGGCAACCGTGGCACTTGTAAATTCATGGCTGAGGTCAAACTGCCGACGGGCGAGGCGGTGCCGGCATTGGGTGTGGGCACCTGGCGCATGGGAGAGCGTGCACGCCCGCGCGAGCAAGAGGTCGCCGCGTTGCGTTATGCGCTCGATCTTGGGATCCGTGTGATCGATACCGCGGAAATGTATGGCTCGGGCGGCGCCGAAGAGATCGTCGGCGAGGCCATCGAAGGCCGGCGCGACGATGTCTTCGTGGTCACCAAGCTCTACCCCTACAACGCGACGTCCCAAGGCACGGTTGAGGCCTGCGAACGCTCGCTGAAGCGGCTCAACACCGACCGAATCGACCTCTATCTTGTGCACTGGCGCGGCGATGTTCCGCTTGCTGAATCTGTAGAGGCATTCGAACGGCTGAAAGCAGACGGCAAGATCCGGCATTGGGGCGTGAGCAATTACGACGTCCGCGATATGGAGGAACTGCTCGGGCTGGAGGCGGGGGAGGCCTGCGCCGCCAATCAGGTGCTCTATCACTTGGCCCAGCGCAGCATCGAGCCGGAGTTGCTTCCCCTGTGTCAGGCGCGATCGATTCCGATTATGGCCTACACGCCGCTTGGCGATGGACGGGTGATGAAAAGTTCGCCGGTCCCGCAGATTGCCGCCAAGCATGACACCGGCCCCGCGGCCATCGCACTGGCCTGGCTGCTGCGCAACGAAGGCGTGATGGTGATCCCCAAAGCTTCCCAGGCGGCCCATATCGAGGAAATCGCCCAGGCGCCGGACATCCGGCTGGACGAAGAGGACTTGAGTGCGCTGGAGGCGGCGTTTCCTTCCCGCTGAGCCATCGAGAGCTATTGCCCCGCGGAAAGTTCTTCCGCCGATATGTAAGACAGGCGGCCGGTGTCGTCCATGAAGCCCAACCCGTCGAAGCCCGCCTCATCTGGCTTGCGGGTTCTGACGCTTCCTGTCGGGTTCTCAAGAAACTGCAATTCCAGCAGCGTGTAGGGCCGCGCCCATAGCCATTCGCGGTTCCCCGCCGCTTTGAGATTGGGATCGGGCAAGGTCTCATCGGACCAGGCGTAGAAGTAGAGGCAGAATTTTAGGTTCGGCAGTTCGACCGGCTGAACCGACATCAGGCGCATGGCCAGCCGGTCCTCGCACACCTGCTTGGCGGCGGCGAGATCGGTGATCCGCAGGGTCACATGGGCGAGCGTTGCCTGCGAGGCGATCGGGTGGCCGTCGGAAGGGACCGGTTTCTCGTTGCCCTCGAACCCCTGTTGCAGCAATTCGATCGGAAAACCGTTCGGGTCGCGCAAATGGCACAGATACCCAATGTCTAGAAATTGCCGGGGATCGGATACCTCGGACCCTTGTTCCCGCAAATAGCCGACGGCCGCATCCAAGTCGCGCAGGGTGATCCCGATCTTCCAGTAAAAGCCGTCGCTGCCATCGTAGAACGGGCCGAAGTCTCCCTGGTGCAGCTCGAGCAGACATTGCCGGTCGTCGTAACCCGCGACGAACGCCTCGTCGGAGGGGAACGTCTTCATGCCCAGGAGATCGCAATAGAACGACCGCAGGTCCGAGCCGGCGCTCACATTCAGACGGTTTCGGGCAATTCGCATGCGCTCGAACCATAGCGGTTGCCGATCGAGCGGCAAACGACGAATGGGCCGTGAACAAAGAATGGCGACAATGTGGAAGGGCGAATGCTGCGTGGAATCTGTGGCCCAACAATCGGCAGTGGGGTTGCCACAAAAAAAAGCGCCCAACCGCTGCGCGTGGTTGGGCGCCAGAAAGCGCGTATTGCGCGGTGCGCCGGGAGGGAAACCGGCGCGAGCGAGTGTGTCTACGGCTAGACGGGGGGCACTACCGATGATGATTGACGCACCCGCTACTTCCACCAAAATAGGGTAGCTGGGGCGGATTTCAATCGGTGGGGGCAAAAAAAATTAAATTATTTTTTACCATGATTAACGCGGCCAGCCCGGAAGGGGCCCGGTGCACGGACTGACATCACCGATTTCGCCAAAGAATTCAGGAGTCTAGAGTCGAAATTCGGACTCGGTGTCGCGCCAATTGGAGGTCAATCGCCGCTAATCGGTAAATTCGGGGAATTCCACCGTTGAGGTATCGAACAGGTTGGCAGGCACCTCTTCGCCCGTGACCAGGTTCGCCACCTGGATGCGCGTGTCGAGCCCTTGGGGGTCGGTGATGACCCATTCCTTGAGCTCAATCTTGCCGCTGGCCTCGGGCGCATTGAAGAAAAGTTGCAGCTTGCCGGGCGATTCCCCGGACTTGTCCTCGACCGTCACCATGATCACGCCGTTGTTTTTGCTGAACCCGACGATCCGGGCATCGCGGATCAGATTGACCTCGGCGGAGAGCAGCATTCTGAAGGGCGTCGAGTCGAGCGGATACTTGTCGACCGTCTTCAAATCGTGGTCTTCGATAGAAAGATATTTGCCGTCCGAGATGATCCGCAGCAGGCTGGGCTTTGCGTATTCGAAGCGCAGCCGTCCCGGCCGATGCACATAAAACTTGCCCTTGGTCTGCTTGTTGGCGGCGTCGGTCTGAACGAAACGGCCCTGCAGGTGGGTGATGTCGTTGAAGTAGGCGCTGACCTGGTTGATCGATTCAATCGACTTGGCGTCGAGGTTCTGGCCTTCAGCGTCCGCGGTCCCTGGATCCGCGGTCTCGGGCTCCGCGGTCACCGAACTCGACCAGCCGCCTGTCGCGCCCGCCGCTGATTGGGCTTCGCCCTCTTGCGGTGCTCGAGCGTTCGCTGCCGGATCTGGCGCTGGCGGCGCTGGCGCAGGTTGGGCGGCCTGTGCGTCCGCTGCCGGATCGGGCGCTGGCTGAGCTGGGGCAGGTTGGGGCGCCCAAGCACTTGCCGCCGGATCGGATTTTTGAACGCTGCTTTGCGCGGCCTCTTGGGCGATAGCATCCGGGCCGGCGCTCAAGAGAATGAAGGCGCAGAATGCCGTGCGCATTACCTTGCAGCTCATGGATCTCCCCATCCTTACGGATCGCAAGCGAATTTGCGCCTAATGGGTCACATGAAAGTGGTCAACTTTGGGCGAATGCCCCGACCAGCGCGTTATCAATAGGTCGAATTTGCCGCCTCGCCCACCAAAATCTCGCGTTTTCCCGCGTGGTTGGCGGATGAGATGACGCCTTCCTCTTCCATGCGCTCGATCAGGGTGGCGGCGCGGTTGTAACCGATCGAGAGCCGGCGCTGGATGTAGCTGGTCGAAGCCTTACCATCGCGCAGCACGATAGCCACCGCCTGGTCGTAGAGCTCGTTGCCTTCGCCGCCCGCAGCGCCCATCCCGTTTTCGGCATCGAGCTCATCGTCGGACTCGGTGACCGCTTCGTGATATTGGGGCACGCCCTGCTTCTTGAGGTGTCTCACCACCTTGTCCACGTCCTCGTCCGAGACGAAGGGCCCATGGATCCGCGAGATGCGCCCGCCGCCTGCCATATAGAGCATGTCGCCCTGGCCAAGCAGCTGCTCGGCGCCCTGTTCACCCAGAATAGTTCGGCTGTCGATCTTGGACGTGACCTGAAAGCTGATTCGGGTCGGAAAGTTTGCCTTGATGGTGCCGGTCACCACGTCGACGCTCGGGCGCTGGGTTGCGGTGATCAGGTGGATGCCGGCGGCACGCGCCATTTGCGACAGGCGCTGGACCGCGCCCTCGATTTCTTTGCCGGCCACCATCATCAGATCGGCCATCTCATCGACGATCACGACGATGTAGGGCATCGGCTCGTATTCCATGGTCTCCTGCTCGTAGACCGCCTGGCCGGTTTCCTTGTCGAATCCGGTCTGCACCGTGCGTGTTATGACGTCGCCTTTTTCCTTGGCTTCCACCACCCGTGCGTTGTAGCCGTGCATGTTGCGCACACCGAGCTTCGACATTTTCTTGTAGCGCTCTTCCATCTCCTTGACGGTCCACTTCAGAGCGACGATCGCCTTTTTCGGTTCCGTGACCACCGGTGCCAGCAGATGCGGGATGCCGTCATAGACCGAAAGCTCCAGCATTTTCGGATCGATCATGATGAAGCGGCATTGCTCCGGGGTCAGCCGGTAGAGCAGCGACAGGATCATTGTGTTGATGCCGACCGATTTGCCGGAGCCCGTGGTGCCGGCAATCAGCAGGTGCGGCATGCGGGAAAGATCCACGGTGACGGGCTCGCCGCCGATGCTCTTGCCCAAAGCCAGTTCGAGCTCGGCGGAGCCATCGATAAATTCGTCCGCCTCCAAAAGCTCGCGCAGGAACACGGTCTCGCGCTTGTCGTTGGGTAGCTCGATGCCGATTGCGTTGCGGCCGGGGATGACCGCGACGCGGGCCGAGACCGCACTCATGGAGCGCGCAATGTCGTCCGCGAGCCCGATGACGCGTGATGATTTGGTGCCGGGCGCGGGTTCCAGCTCATAGAGCGTCACAACCGGCCCCGGGCGGACATTGACGATTTCGCCCTTGACGCCGAAGTCCTGCAAGACCGACTCCAGCGCCTGGGCGCATTCATGAAGTGCTGCATCGCTAATGGCATTGGCGCGGGCCGAACGCGGCGCCTTCTTCAGTATCCGCAGCGGGGGCAGGGTAAAAATGCCGGCCATGGGTGGAACGGACGCCTCGCCCTCCTGCGCATCGGGATCGATCTCGATCGCCTCGGCGTCCCTGGTGACGCGATAGCCGGCCATGGCCTCGCTGGGCGCGGGCGCGCCGTTCTCGAAGAAGGGCTCGATCCGGCCTGTATCGTCGACCGGTGCATGGGGCGGCTCGCTCGCCATGGGCGGTTCGGCATCCGCGAACTCGTCCTCGCGGAAATCGTCAGTCCGATGGTTCAGCAGACGGGCCGCGGTGGCGCGGCCTTGATGCAGCCAATCAGCGGCAGCGCCATAGGACTGGGCCAGGCGCTTAGCCGAATCCCGGTCCCAGCGCGGCCATAGCTGCGACAGCGCGGCTGGCGAAATGCCGCTGGCGAACAATAGTCCCAGAGACCCGGATATGAGCAGGGCGGCGCCGCCGACGAAAAACGTGATCGCGGTCGGCAGGACCAGTCCGATTAGCCGGACCACCGCCATGGCGAGATCGCCCATGATGCCGCCCAATCCATTGGGCAGCGGCCAGCCCTCGGGCGCTGGAATGGCGGCCAGGCCACCTGCGATGGCCAGCGCCGCGAGCGGCCAAAACAGCAGGCGCCGCCAGGGCCGATCTGGAATCCAGGCGCCGAGCAAATGCCAGCCCCAGGCTGCCAGGGGGAAAAACAGCGCAATTGCGCCCAGCCCAAAGGACTGCAGCGCCAGATCGGCGGTCACGGCGCCCACGGGGCCCAGCCAGTTGACCGGATCCACATTGGTGGCGTGGTTGAAGCTGGGATCATGTATCGACCAGCTCACCAGGCTCGCCCAGCCTGCAGCGGCGAGCACGATCAGAATTCCGCCGCCCGCCCTGTAGCCTAGGCGTCGTAATCCCGCGCCAAATCCCCCGGGCAACAAGGGTTTGCGCGCGGCCCTAGATGTCGTGACAGCCATTGATTCTCACTCCGATTCGGCCCATTCGACGATCCGCTTCAGCGCCTCTTCGGTCGCCTGCAAGTCTCCAACCAAGGCGAGGCGCACATAGTCCTGGCCGGGATTTGCACCGTCCTCGTATTGGTGACCGAGATAGGCTCCTGGCAAAACCTTGACACCGTATGCTTTCCAAAGTGTTGCCGTGGCGGCTTCTCCGCCGCCTTTTTGGCTCATATTGAGCCAGAGGAAGAATCCGCCTCGGGGGCGTTTGAATCCGAATCGGTGGCCCAAGATCCGCGCCGCGGCGTCGAATTTCGCCCGGTATAAGTCCCTGCTCGCCTCCACATGGGCCTCGTCCTGCCAGAGCGCGGCGGAGACGTGCTGCAGGGGCAGCGGCATCTGCGGGCACGCGACGTTGCGGAACGAGCCATAGGGGGCGATGAAGTCGGGATCGCCGGCGCAAAAGCCCGAGCGCAGCCCCGGCATGTTGGATCGCTTGGATAGCGATTGGAACACGATCACATTGCGGAAATCGCCGAAGGCGCGGTGCGCGGTTTCGAGCGCGCCCGCCGGCGGCGTCTGGGTCCAAATCTCCGAATAGCACTCATCCGCGAACAGCAGGAAATCATGGTCGCGGGCGAGGCCAATGGCGGTTTCCAAATAGCTTGCATCGGCGACGGCGCCTTCAGGGTTCGAGGGCGAGGCCAAATACATCGCCACCGCGCGGTCCAACAGACCGGACTCGATCGCCGTTAGATCGGGAAGGAATCCGAGCTCAGGACGCGCCTCCAAATAGATTGCTTCGGCTTGCGCTCCAGCGGCCGCCGCGGCGTAGGAGAAATAGTAGGGGTTGGGGATCAGAACCGCGGGGTCAGCCAGTTTTGTCCGGCGCGCGAGGGCTGGAAAAATTACGCTGAACAGCCCCTCGCGGGAACCGCAAAGGGGAAGGATGTGGCGATTGGCGTCGATTTGACCCCGGAGCGAGGGATAGCGGCGCTCGGTCCAAGCCACGATGGACCCGCGTAGCTCGTCGGTGCCCCAGATTGGTGGGTACTTGCCGAACTCGCCGATCGATTTCGCCAGAATCGGGCCGACGAAATCGGGCATCGGATGGCCCGGCTCGCCCATCGAGAGATCGATCGGGCCCCGGCCCGGCTCGATGCCCTCGAGCATCGCTGCAAGCCGCCTGAAGGGCGAGGGGGCGACGAGGCTGTGGGCGGAACCCTTAGGCGATGGGGGCATCAAACGGTGTCAAGCCTACGCAAACAGAGTTACGAGGCGCCGGAATACCTGGCGCCGACCGCTAAAAGCCTAGGATGGTTTAGGTTAATGAAAGCTGAATTTCAGCTTCCGCGCAGGCCTCGGATTGCCTGGAAAAATGGCCGCCGGCGGGCATCATGCCCGCCGGCTGGCCCAGTTCCCCGTGCCCTCGAATTAACGCGCCGACATATCCAGTTCTGGGTTGGCGCTGATCTTGTGAATCGAAAGGTCCGCGCCCTGATGCTCTTCCTCGGGGCTGAGCCGAATGCCGGTCAGCACTTTCAGGCCGCCATAGATGGCGAGGCCGACCAGGAAGGCATAGCCCGCACCAAGCAGGCTGCCCACGACTTGGGAGGCCAGCGATACGCCGCCCAACCCGCCAAGCGCCTCGACGCCGAATATTCCAGCCGCGATGCCGCCCCAAACGCCTGCAAGGCCATGCAGCGGCCAGACGCCGAGCACGTCGTCGATTTTCCAGCGGTTTTGGGCCAGCTGGAAGAATACGACAAACAGCACGCCCGCCACGCCGCCGACGATGAAGGAGCCGATAGGATGCATGATGTCGGACCCGGCACAGACCGCCACCAGGCCGGCAAGCGCGCCGTTGTGCACGAATCCCGGATCATTCTTTCCCGCTATCAGTGCGGTCAAGATGCCGCCAACCATGGCCATCAGCGAATTCAGCGCGATCAGGCCTGAGACGTTCTCCAGCGAGCCCGCGGTCATCACGTTAAAGCCGTACCAGCCAACGCAGAGCAGCCAGGACCCCAGCGCTAGCCAGGGGATCGATGAGGGCGGGATGCCGATAGGCCGGCCCCGGGAATCGTAGCGCCCGGCCCGGGCTCCGAGCATCAACACGGCGCCCAGCGCGATCCAGCCGCCCACCGCGTGAACCACGATGGAGCCCGCAAAATCGTGGAACTCAGCACCGAAGGTCGACGCGAACCAGGCCTGAATGCCGTAATTCCCGTTCCATGTGATGCCCTCGAAGAAGGGGTAGAACAGCCCCACAAACAACGCGGTGGCCGCGACTTGCGGCCAAAAGCGGGCGCGCTCAGCAATGCCGCCCGAGATAATCGCCGGCACCGCGGCGGCGAAGGTGGCGAGAAAGAAGAAGCCGACCAGCTTCATCCCCTGGGCGCCGAAGCCCGGTTCGCCGCCGCTTATCGCTGCGGCATCGGAGAAGAAATTCGCGCCGTAGGCAATCGTGTATCCAATGAAGAAATAGGCCGTGGTCGAGACCGCGAAGTCCACGATGATCTTGACCAGGGCGTTGACCTGATTCTTGTGACGGACCGTGCCGACCTCGAGAAAGGCGAAGCCCGCATGCATTGCGAAGACCAGAATAGCCCCAAGCAATACGAAAAAGACGTCTGCGCCCGCAACAATGCTCTCCATCTCCCACCTCCCCTTATGTCACTCAAATGTTCTGATGTGGCCGGGCGGAATTTGCCCGGGCTTGTGCTGGCTAGATCAAGAGCCGTGCCAAATCTTTGGGCAAGCGGGGTAAGGCTGTTAAATCAGTGAGTTAGATGCAATGCTTGGAAGAAACTGGACATAGGATGTCAGCCAATTCGCCTAGAATTTAGGCAGTCTGCCCAAAGCATGGACACCGCATCGGCGAGATGCGGTGCCCAGCTTCCGCAAAGGCGTCGGATGGATGAAAGTCCGCCTTGCGAGAGTTGTCGAACCCTCCCGTCAGACCCGTTGGCTGCCCTGTCCGAACTCGGGGTAGGCCTCCAATCCGATCTCGCTCATATCGAGGCCGTTGGATTCCTGTTCCAGGCTCGGCCGGACTCCGGTCGTCAGCCGCAGCGCCAGCCAAACGACCGTGCTTGAGATCACGACGAAGGCGCCGATCGCTCCAATGCCGATCAGCTGGGTGACGAAGCTGCCTGCGGGATTGGTGATTGGAACCGCGAGCGTGCCCCATATTCCAGCGATCAGATGGACCGGGATCGCGCCGACCACGTCGTCGATCTTGAGTTTGTCCAGTAGCGGCACGGTCAGCACGACGATCACGCCGCCGACGCCGCCGATCAAAATCGCCAGAAGCGGCGAGGGCGTGAGCGGCTCGGCGGTGATCGACACCAGACCGGCGAGTGCGCCGTTCAGCGCGAAGGTGAGGTCGACCTTGCCGTAGATCAGTTGGGCCAACAGCATTGCAACCACCGTGCCGCCGGCGGCGGCGAGGTTGGTGTTGACGAAGATCCGCGAGACGGCGGAGGCGTCTTCGATCGAGCCCAGGGCGAGCTGCGAGCCGCCGTTGAATCCGAACCAGCCGAGCCAAAGGATAAAGGTGCCGAGCGTCGCCAACGGCATGCTGGAGCCGGGTATCGCGTTCACCGCGCCACCGGGCCCGTATTTGCCGGCACGCGCACCGACGATTAAGGCGCCCACAAGGGCGGCCCAGCCGCCGGTTGAGTGCACGATTGTTGAGCCGGCGAAGTCTAGGAAGCCCAGATTGTCGAGCCAGCCCGCGCCCCACTTCCAGGCGCCCTGAATCGGGTAGATGAACCCGCACAGCACGGCCACGAAGATCAGGAACGGCCAAAGTTTAATGCGTTCGGCCAGCGTGCCCGACACGATCGATGCCGCGGTGGCGCAAAACACCATCTGAAAGAACCAGTCCGACGCCGCGGCATAATCGCCCGTATCCTGGGAGGGCTCGGGGATCACCTTGGGCAGGAAGGAGCCCAAGAATCCGCCATCGACGCCGTCATACATCAGATTGTAGCCGACCACCCAGAACATCAGCCCGGCAATGGAGTAGAGCCCGATATTCTTGGTGCACTGCATGGCGACGTTCTTGGTCCGCACCATGCCCACTTCCAGCATGGTGAATCCCGCCGCCATCCACATCACCAAAAAACCGGTGACCAGGAACAGGAAGGTATTGAAGACGAATTTGGATGCCGCCGAAATCCCAACAGGCGCTGCCTCCGCGGCCGCCTCCTGGGCAAGCGCTGGATCGACTGCCGCGGCGAGGCCGGCAATCGAAAGGATCGCCAGCCAGGAAACATATACTGCTTTCTTCATCATCAGCCCCTGCTTTAGAGCGCGTCCGCATCGGTCTCGCCGGTGCGGATCCGCATGGTTTGTTCGACCGGCGTGACGAAAATCTTGCCGTCGCCGATTTGTCCCGTCTTGGCGGCCGACGCGATCGCCTCGACCGCCTTGTCGGCGTCGGCCTTCGCGACCACCACTTCGATTTTGACCTTGGGAAGGAAGTTCACGGCGTATTCGGCGCCGCGATAGATTTCCGTGTGGCCCTTCTGGCGCCCGTAACCCTTGACTTCCGTCACGGTCATGCCTTCAAGGCCGATGCCGGTGAGCGCCTCGCGCACCTCATCAAGCTTGAACGGCTTGATAACAGCCATGACCAATTTCATGCTCGTTCCCCATTTCTTGAGGCATGCAGGGCAAACCTGGCATGCCGTCCGGTTTCTCGTGGTCCGCGGCGATATGCGCGGCCGATAGTTGAATTAGGAGTCAAGCCGCGTGCCAGTTTGCGGATAATCGCCTATCGCATTGATCCGGCGATGTTTTTGGGATCGAAGGTTGGGTGGGTCGCGAGCGAGAGAGCGGTTTTCTGCTGATTTGATAGGCAGATATAATTCGCTGACTATTATTTAGGCAAAGCTACGGCCAGGTATGGCGTGGCGCCGTCACCGGGGCCGCTTTTCGCGGATAAGACCTTCCTGGGCGACCGAAGCCACGAGGGTGCCGTCCTGGGAGAAAATGCTCCCCCTGCTGAAGCCCCTTGCGCCAAAGCTCGCGGGGCTGTCCTGGGCATAGAGCAGCCACTGGTCCGCCCGGAACGGGCGGTGGAACCAGAGCGCGTGGTCGAGGCTGGCGAGCATCAGGCTGGAATCGAACATCATACGGCCATGGGCAATCAAAGCCGTGTCGAGCAAGGTCATATCGGAGGCGTAGGCCAGCACGCATTGGTGCAGCGCCAGATCGTTCGGCAGCTTGCCGTTGGCGCGCATCCACACGTTCTGGCAGGGCGTGGCGGGGGCGTTCGATTCGAACCGGGTGGTTTCGACGGGACGAATTTCGATCGGCCGCTCGCGCTCCCAATAGGTTCGGATGTTGTCCGGGAGCCGGTCGATCAATTGCTTGGTGAGCTCGCCCTGGCTCGGCAGATCTTCGGGGGGTGGGACGTCGGGCATTTCGTGCTGGTGCTCGAAGCCGGACTCGGATTTGTGAAATGAGACCGACATCGAAAAAATCGCCGCGCCGTGTTGAATGGCCACCACGCGGCGGGTGGCGAAGCTCTTGCCATCCCTGATCCTGTCGACGTCATAGATGATTGGCACCGATGGGTCGCCGGGACGCAGGAAATAGCCATGCAGCGAATGGGCGGTGCGGTCCTCGACAGTGCGCACCGCGGCAACCAATGCTTGGCCGATCACCTGGCCGCCGAACACGCGCTGCCAACCCGCTTGTGGGCTGCGTCCCCGGAACAGGTTGTGCTCCAGGGGCTCGAGGTCGAGTATGGTGAGCAGATTGTCGAGGGCGGTCGTCATTGGGGGAACTGTCCGCGTGGCGGGCCCGGCGGGCCGGAAAGGGCGAGGCCGCCAATCAGGCGGAGCAGGATTGGACGTGTCAAGGAAATTTGCCGAATTGTGCAGGTTTAAGGCCGATCGGGCGGCCGGAGCCGGGCGATGAGCGGGCAAGTGGCCCAATCCTTCGACCTGGTGATCGGAGGCGGCGGCTTCGTTGGCCTCGGCCTTGCCGCCGCGCTCAATCAGGCCGCGCCGCAAGGATTGCGCATCGCAGTGATCGATGGCGCGGATCCCAAGTCGGAAGCTAGCCCCGATCCGCGGGCCTCGGCTATCAGCGCCGCAAGCCGGAGACTGCTGGATGCGGTCGGAGTTTGGGAGAGGGTGTCAGATCACGCCCAGCCAATGGGCGAGATCGACATTACCGACAGCCGGCTGGAGGCCGCCATCAGACCGCTGCTGCTGCATTTCGATACCGGCATCGGCGCCGGCGAAGTGGCGGCGCATATGGTGGAGAACGCGAGACTGCTCTCTGCGCTCCGCGACCATATTGGGAGCTTGGAGAATGTGGTGCTGCTGGCGCCCGACCGAATCACCGGTTTCGAGGCGGGTGCCGATGCGGTGGGAATAGAACTGGAAAGCGGTGCGATGCTGAAGGCGCCGCTACTGGCCGTGGCCGACGGGCGGCGCTCGGCGCTCCGCGCCATGGCGGGCATCAAGACGATAGGCTGGAGTTATCCCCAGGTCGGCATCGCCACCACGGTTGCCCATGAAAGGCCGCACGGGGGACGCGCCATTCAGCATTTTCTGCCCGCCGGCCCGTTTGCGATTCTGCCCCTGAAGGGCAACCGCTCCTCTCTGGTCTGGAGCGAGGAACGCGAGCGCGGCCGCGCCATCGTGGCGGCGAGCGATGAGGAATTCTTGGGCGAAGTCCGCCTCCGCTTTGGCGCGCGCTATGGCGAGGTCGAACTTGCCGGCCCAAGGGGCGCCTTTCCGCTGGAAATGCACATTGCCCGGGCCTTTGTGGCGGACCGGGTGGCGTTGATTGGCGACGCGGCCCATGGATTTCATCCCTTGGCGGGCCAGGGTCTCAATATCGGCCTGCGGGACGTGGCGGCGCTTGGCGAAGTCATCGTCGAGACCGCAAGACTGGGGCTCGATATCGGCGCGCCGGCGGCGCTGGAGCGCTACCAGCGCTGGCGCCGCTTCGACAGCGCGGTCTCGCTCTCCACAATGGACGCCCTGAACCGGCTGTTCTCCAATGAGAGCGAGGGCTTGCGGGCCGTCCGTTCGCTCGGCCTCGGCCTGGTCGACCGGATTCCGGCGCTGAAACGGTTCTTCGTGGAAGAAGCGGCAGGCCTCACCGGCAAAACGCCCCGGTTGCTCAGGGGTGAGCCGATCTAGCCAGAAGTCTCGTCGTCCAGGTTGCGGGCTTCCTCGGGCAGCATGATCGGAATGCCGTCCCGGATCGGATAGGCAAGCCGCGCCTTACGGCTGATCAGCTCCTGGGCGTTTTCGTCATATTCCAGGGTCGATTTGGTAACCGGACAGACCAGTATTTCCAGCAGCTTAGGATCGACCCGCTGCTGTTGACCGCTGGATTTTTCCTTGTCGCTCATGCCCATCCCCTACGCTGCCAGCCCGATATTAGACCCTGCATGCCCCTATTGCACGCCGGTGCCCGATCCGTCGCCCCGCGCGGCCAGCTCCATTTCCGCGAGCGCCACCAACACCTCGGCGCGCCGCTTCAGATCGGCCGCCTCCAGAAGAGCCTGCTTTTCTTCCGGCCCGTAAGGACTGATCACCGAAAGCGTGTTCACCAAAAGCTCGTTGGAGGAGCGGTCGATGCTCTCCCAATCGGCCGTCAGTTCGTTGGCCTCCAAATAGCTCTTCAACACCGTGAGCAAGCGCTTTCGGTCGACTTCGTCTTCACCTTCGCCCTGGGCCAAGTCGCCGGCGAAGCGCTTCACATCGATCTGACACAGCCGGTAGGGCGTGTCGCTGGGCAAATCGCCGGCGACGTCGAAGCGCGCGATTCCCGTGAGCGTGATCATGCAGTGATTGTCCTCAGTTTCGGAAAAGGCGGTGATCCGCCCGATGCACCCCACCGAGCGCAGTTCAAAGTCCTTGCCCTGGGGCGATTCGCCATCGCCCGCTTCTATCGCCGGCTGCACGATGCCGATCAAGCGGCTGCCGGCGATCACGTCATCGACCAATTGCAGATAGCGCGGCTCGAACACGTTAAGCGGCAAGGTCGAGCGCGGCAGCAGGATAACGCCGCGCAACGGAAACACCGCGAGCGCGTCGGGAAGATCTTCGGGTTTTCGGTAGCGGTCAGTTATCACAAGCCAAACGCGTCCCCGGCGCCGCTAGGCGAACAGCAGGGATGATAGCTTTTGCCGTCCTTTGACGGTCGCCGGATCCTGCGGTCCCCAGGCCTCGAAGAACTGCAACAATTGCTGATGGGCCGCACCATCGTTCCAGTCGCTTGTCCGAGCCATGATCTCGATCAGTTGTTCCAGTGCCGGCTCCCGCTCGCTATTGGCGTTGAGCGCGATTGCCAAATCGAAACGCGCCTGGAAGTCGCCTGGATTATCGCTCACTGCCTTTTGCAGCGGCTCCAAGTCGCCTGCTTCGCCCGCCTTCTTGGCCAAATCGAGCTTGGCCCGGACGGTCGCGACCTCGGGCGCACTGGCTCCGCTGGAGGGCAACAGCTCGAGGGTCTGCTCGGCGCGCTCCAGATCGCCGGTACGGATATAGCAGTCGGTCAAACCCGCTACCGCCGCTTCGTTCGCGGCGTCCTGCTGCAACAGCGCGCCGAAGATCTGGGCCGCCTGATTGACGTCGCCGGCTTCCAGCGCCTGGTTGGCGATATCTATTTCCTGCGGTTCAGCCTGGCCGCCGCCTTGGCTCATCAGGCGGGCCACGAACTCCTTGATCTGGCTTTCGGGTAGCGCGCCCATGAAGCCGTCCACGGGCCTCCCGTCCACAAACGCGAATACGGCCGGGATCGACTGCACGCCGAGCTGGGAGGCGAGCGCCTGGTTCTCATCTATATTGATCTTGACCATGCGAACCGCGCCGCCCGCTTCCTTCACGGTCTTTTCCAGCAGCGGTGTCAGCTGCTTGCAGGGGCCGCACCAGGGCGCCCAGAAATCGACGATTACAGGGGCCGCGCGCGAGGCCTCCATGACGTCGGCTGCGAAATTCTGGGTATCGGTGTCTTTTATGAGATCCGCAGCGCCACCCTGGGGTTCGCCGCTCAAAATCGGTTCCATACTCACCTGGCTCTAACTTGCACCCGTACGAAAACTTCTTGCGAAGATGGCTCCCGCACCGCGATTTGGCAACCGCTTTAGGCTCCCCCGCCCAATCGCTGGTCCGGCTGTTCGCCGCCGCCGAGCGGCAAGATGACCGGCTCGTGGCCGCAGTCGCGGACGAATATGAGCAGATCTTCGCGGGAAATCCCTGTCGTGGCCGAATTTTCCAAGGGGTGGAAATTCAGCCTGTCAAAAGCCAGTAGGGCCTGGTCGAGCACCACGCCGAGGCGTTGGCCGCCGTCATTGATCAGCGCAAAGGGGGTGACCGCGCCCGCGGGCACGCCGAGTACTTCGCCCAACAGCTGCTCGTTGCCGAAGCTGAAACGGCCCGCGCCCAGCCGTTTGGAGAGACCTTTCAGATCGACCCGTGTTTCCTCATGGGCCACCACCAGCCAGAGACTGCCTTTCTTGCATTTCAAAAACAGGTTCTTGGTGTGGCCGCCCGGGATCTCGCCCCGAAGCGCGCGGGAATCCTCGACCGTGAACAATGGCGGGTGCTCGATCGTCTGCGTAGCGATGCCGAGGGCATCCAGCCTATCGAATAAGTTCCGTCGGCCCAGGGGCATCGAGCGCGGTTCCTCGGCTAAGGATTGGCCAAAGCTGTTGCGGGCGTGGTAGCGCGGCGCCCGATGTGGCGCAATGTCCTTACCCGGCCAATGGACGCGGGCCTTGAATGGCGCTAAAGGCTAGCCCATGACCAAGACCGCGCTCAGCGTCTTCATGTTCGGGCTTTACGCCATATTCGGCGTCGGGCTGCCATTCCTGCTGATCCCGCACTTTGCGCTGGGCCTGTTCGGCATGACGGCGGGCGATGACGTGTGGGTCCGGATGCTGGGGCTCTTCGTTCTCATCATGGGCATCTATTACGTGATGGCGGTGAAGGTGGATTTCGAGCCATTCTATAGCTGGACGGTGCCGGCCCGCTACGCCACCGCCACCTTCATGACCGTGATGCCGATCCTTGGTGCGGTAGCGCCGACAATTCTGATCTTCGCCGCGGTCGACGCGATCGCGGCCACTCTGACGGTGCTGGCGATGCGGGTGGATGCCGCCGAGGCCGCCGAACGCGCCGCCGAGACCGGCTGACCAGGACGGCCTTCACGCGCGCCAATTGCGCCCGATAGCGGGGCCGGCGCACGCTTGCCAAGCGCATCCCTTTGGGCGATAACCGGTGCCCTTCGCAGAAGGATGCGGGCGTAGCTCAGGGGTAGAGCGCAACCTTGCCAAGGTTGAAGTCGTGAGTTCGAATCTCATCGCCCGCTCCATTTTTTCCCACGAGACCGACTGAGCAGGCGCGACGGCGATCGGCATCGCTACCCGGGCGAAGCCGAGGCCGAATTCGCAAATATCCCGGAAAAAGCGGGGCGACTTACTTGGACATCATTCCTTTGATGAGGCCCACCAGGATCATCAGGACAGCGCCGCCGACTGCGCCCCCGGCGATATCGCCGACGAACCCCTCGATCGCCGTACCAACCACGGTGCCGATCAGCTGGCCGCCGATGCCGCCGCCCACAAGGCCCGCGATGGTGTTGCCGAGCGTACCCAGAGAATACTTTTTCATCGCCGCGCCGGCCGCATTGCCGCCGATTGCGCCGGCTATGAGCTGAATTATAAGGCTCGTGAAATCCATGTCTGTGGTCCTCCTCGAATGTCCTAAGCGGTGGTCGCAAGCCAGAAACAAGAACAGCAAGAACCTCAGGGCTGGTAGGGCGCCAGCCCCTCGATCCGAATATCGAACTGCAACGCGCTCGCACGCAGCTGAACAAATGTCCGCTCCGCGATCAAGTCCGGTTCTTGTAGTTTCGGTGGCGGCCATGATGCGGGCGCAGCTCCGGTATAGAGCGGTTGACCTCGGGCCGCTTCTTTGGGACCGTTCGCTGCTGCACGAGACCTCGCCAAGGTCGAGCCCGGGGGGCGGGATTCCTGCCGCCTGGTCCAATCCATGTCCAGATCATAGGCGGCCGCATAATGACAACGACAAAAAAAGAGCCGCTCACCAAGACCCACATCATCGGACTGTGCGCGATGGCGCTCGGTGTCTTCGTCATCGCCAACGACTTCACCGCCTTTGCGGTCGCGCTGCCCCATATGGAGCGCACCTTCAACACCGACGTCACCACCGTTCAGTGGGTTATCAACGGCTACGCCCTGGTGTTCGGCGTCCTCATCATAACCGGCGGGCGGCTCGCGGACATGTTCGGGCGGCGGCGAATTTTTTTCATCGGTTCGGCGATCTTTGCAGGGTTTTCCATTTTGGGCGGGCTGGCGCCCAATATCTGGCTTCTGCTCGGCGCGCGCTTCGCCATGGGAGTTGGCGGTGCCATGATGTGGCCGGCGGTGCTCGGCATGACGTACGGTCTGTTGCCAGCGAGCCGCGCGGCGATCGCCGGCGCCATCATCATGACCGCTGCCGGCTTCGGCAACGCGGTTGGTCCATTGATCGGCGGAACCCTCACCGATCTGCTGAGCTGGCGCTGGATCTTCTATCTCAACCTGCCGGTCGCCGCGTTCGGCGTGGCGGTCACCTGGTGGGTGATAGCGAGAGATACGGAGGGCGAGACCGATCATCGGATCGATTATGGCGGTGTGGCGGCGCTATCCGTCGCGCTGTTGAGTTTGCTGCTGGCGCTCGATTTGGGAACGGGTCTGGGCTGGTCTAGCCCCACGACCATTGCGTTGTTCGCCGCGTCCGCAGCAGGCCTGGTGGCTTTCGTCTTTGTCGAGCGGGGCGCGGGCACCAAGGCGTTGATCCCAGCAGACGTGCTGGAAAACCGGGCGTTTTTCGCGGCGGGCCTTGCCACCTTGACCATGTCGGCGATTTTCTTCGCCGCCCTGCTTTATCTGCCCCAATACATGTCCAAGGAGCTGGGCTTTAAGGCTATTGAATCGGGGGCTGGATTGCTCCCGATGATGGGCACTTTCGCGCTTACCTCGTTTGTCGCGGGACCGCTCTATGAGCGCTTCGGCGCCAAGACGATCGTCTCGGCGGGCGCCGCAGGTCTGTCAGCCGGCATGTTCCTGCTTTCGAGGATCGAGCCTGGCACCACCTATTACGAGCTAATTCCCGGCATGGTGGTATTGGGCCTCGGTGTGGGGCTGTTTTATTCCTCGATCACGACCGCCGGCATCACCGCGCTCGACGCCAAACGGGCCTCGCTCGGCGGCGGCATCATCTACATGTTTCAGGTGGCCGGCGGCGCGGTGGGGCTCGGCTTCAATACGGCAATCGTTGTGTCGGCTTCGAAGCTCGCCGATGGTATTGGCACCGCGTTCTTTGTTGACGCCGTTCTGGCGCTTGTCGGTCTGGCCATCGCGGTTCTCTTTATCGGCGGTCGGATCGGCAGGCACGAATTCAACGCCCTGATGCACCGCCACCGCGCCCACGGCTGAAGCCATCCCGGTCCGGGAATGTATGATTGACTCCGGGCGGAGGATGCTTAGCGCAGATTCCCTTGCCCTAGATTTCAGGCGCAGGCGGGCAGGCCCGGGCTCTTCCCATAGTCAGCGAAAATCCTTTGAGGACCTCTAGATAGGCCGGGTATTTCTTGCCGCATGGGGGTCTTGGATTAAGGTATGATTGTGACATTTCTGCCACAATTTGGCCTAAAATACGGCGCGATTGCCATATTCTGCTTCGTATCGGCTGCGCTTTCGTGCACTATCGCTGCAAGACAATTTGATCGGCTTATTGAGTCGATATCGCGTTCCAAGGGCCGGGGGCTCATCGTAGAATTCGAGTTTGTTGGCGAACGGTCTTGCCGTCTTTGGCTGCCATTCGCCAAAGCTCAAAGGATCATATCCCCCCCGAGGGCCGACCGGCGTGAGGCGTAATTGGCGCCGGTCGGCCCGGCAGGGCGGAAAGGAATAATCCCCCCCAATTGGGGCGGCACGGACCTCAATGGTGTGGTCTTGGCCGCCCTTTTTCTTAATGCCGCCTGGCTGTCCTTTTTGGCGCGGTGTTGTAGGTTAGCCACGTCGAGCAGGCCTTAACGGCTCTCGCGGACGCCGTTTCGATAAAGGGGTAGGGGAACTGATGAAAAGGGTGATGAAGGCGTTGCGATTCGTCGGGCTGACGGTAGGACTGCTTGCCATACTGGCTGGCTGTGCGGCGTGTCAGGCGCAAAACAAACCAACTGTTCCCGATCCCACCGCACTGACGGTCCTGATCCGCAACACCATGGCGGCGCTGAACGACGCCAACATCACGGGCAACTATACGGTGTTTCGCGATCTAGGCTCGCCCGAGTTCAGAAAAGCAAACACATCCGCCAGGCTGGCTGTCATTTTCGCGCCGCTACGCCAGCGCAAGCTCAATCTCAGCCCCATAGTGCTATTCACGCCAAAGCTCGCGAAGGAAGCGGCTATTGACGACAAGGAGGTGCTGCGGCTCACGGGGTTCTTCCCGACCCAACCCCTGCGGGTGAATTTCAATCTGGGCTATCAGAATGTCGATGGCGCTTGGCGGTTGTTCGACATTTCCATCAGCACGACTCAGACCAAGGCGCCCTCGGCCGGTAAGGGGGACCCGCCGCCCCCAACACAATGACCTAGCTTTGGTTGGTTCATATCGGCCGCAACTGCTGGTGGTCCGCGGACGAGTCGCGCTCCTGCCACTCCTCGTGTTATCGTGAGGTGCAGGGGAGAGCGGAGCGGGCACCACTATGTTCACCAAAGAAGCAGTACAGGATATGGAAGAGTTCGACGGCAACGCCACGTTTGTCGACGAGAGTTTGAGTTTTACCGGTAATACCGTCTCAAAGGGCCACCTGCACGTTGAAGGCGAAATCAAGGGCGATGTGCGATGTGTTTCCATCGAGGTGGGTCCCAAGGGGCGCATCGCTGGCGACGTCTCGGCGAATGAGGTTGTGGTCGCCGGCCGCATCGTGGGATCGATCCGAGGCGGCAATGTAGCGCTGAAGCCCGAGAGCCATGTCGAGGGCGATATCAGCTACGAGTCGCTGATGATCGAACATGGGGCCCATTTCGAGGGCAGCCTCAAGCGCGGTGACCGCAAAGCCTTGGATGAAGCAGAATCAAAGGCGGAATCCAAGGAGCGGGATATGCCGCCCACTAATGGGACTTCAAAGGCGGAAGCGGACGCTGACGAGGCGGAACTGGCCGCCGAATAGCAGGCCAATACGCACGATCATATGGTCCCCGTGGCCGCGGATATCGCGGTCACTGGGGAAGCTTCTGCCAAACCGGCGCCTCCCGATGGACTTCCGGCCGGCCCCGCCCGAGCTCGGCTAGTAGATCACAACCGACCGGATCGATTCCCCCTCATGCATCAGATCGATCGACTTGTTGATGTCCTCGAGCGGCATGGTGTGGGTGATCAACGGGTCGATCAGAATCTTGCCGTCCATATACCAGTCGACGATTTTCGGCACATCGGTACGGCCCTTGGCGCCGCCGAACGCGGTTCCCTTCCAGACACGTCCGGTCACCAGCTGGAATGGCCTGGTCGAGATTTCCTGTCCTGAACCCGCCACGCCGATGATGACGCTTTCCCCCCAGCCCTTATGGGCGCATTCGAGCGCGGTCCGCATCACATTCACATTGCCGATGCACTCGAAGCTGTAATCGGCGCCGCCCTTGGTGAGGTCCACCAGATAGGGCACCAGATCGCCCTCGACCTCGGAGGGATTGACGAAATGGGTCATGCCGAATTTTTCGCCCCATTCCTTCTTGTCGTCGTTCATGTCGACGCCGACGATCATGTTTGCGCCAACCATTTTCAGGCCCTGAAGCACGTTGAGGCCGATGCCGCCCAGACCGAACACAACCGCATTGGCGCCGGGCTCCACCTTCGCGGTGTTGATTACCGCACCGATCCCGGTGGTGACGCCGCAGCCCACGTAACAAATCTTGTCGAAGGGGGCGTCCTCGCGCACCTTGGCGAGCGCGATCTCCGGCACCACGGTAAAGTTGGAGAAGGTCGAGCAGCCCATGTAGTGATGTATTTTTTCGCCGCCCGCCGAGAACCGCGTGGTGCCATCCGGCATCACGCCTTCGCCCTGGGTCACCCGGATCGCTTGGCAAAGGTTGGTCTTGCCCGAGACGCAGTATTCGCACTGCCGGCACTCGGGTGTGTAAAGCGGGATCACATGGTCGCCGGTCTTTAGCGATGTAACATTGGGTCCCGTATCGACCACAATGCCCGCGCCCTCGTGACCCAAAATCGCTGGGAAAATGCCTTCGGGATCGGCGCCCGACAGGGTGAATTCGTCGGTGTGGCAGATGCCGGTCGCCTTGATCTCTACTAGCACTTCGCCCTCTTTCGGGCCCTCCAACTCGACGGTGGTTACCTCCAGCGGCTTACCCGCTTCGACCGCGACTGCAGCTCGTGTCTCCATGGTCTTCCCTCCTGATAATGATGCCGATGACGATTGGTTTTGCGTTTCGGGGCGAATTTGGACGAAGCGGGCCCAATTGCCAAGCGGGCCCTTCGAATAGATTGAGCGCCGGGGCGCATATCAACCAGTCATAAACCGTTTGGAAGCAAACTCACAGTCGCGCTTTGCCGCAGGGGAACAGCAACCGGGCGGGCGCCGGAGTGCTTTCTATGGACGGTTTATTGGACGAATTCCTCGCCGAGACGGCGGAAATGTTGGGCGAGATCAGCGTGCGAATGGGTGAGCTGGCGCACTGTAAGAGCGCAGGCGCTGCCTTCACTCGAATTCTGCGTTTTCTTCACACCGTCAAAGGGACTTGCGGATTTCTTGGACTTGACCGGCTCGAGGCTCTGGCCCATGCGGGCGAGACCCTGGTCGAGCGCTGCCGTCTCGAGGCACCGCCGCCCCAGGCCATCACGCTGATTGCTGAGACCATGCGGCGGATCGATTGGCTGTTGCGGGCAATCGGGAAAGATGGCAGCGAGCCCGATGGCCGGGATGACGATCTGATCTTCCACCTGCTGGCCGTGGCCGGCCGGCCCTGGCCAGCTAGGGATGGGGCGCCGCCGGAACCGGACAGCACTGAGGCCAATCCGGCAGCTCTTGAGTCCCATCCCATCGACGCGGAAACGGCCCCGTTCAGCGAATTGGTGCCAATCGCGGGCGCCTTGGCGTCAAGCTGCCAGCAGCTGCATGAAACCGCGCTGCGGTTGGGTCGCTCGCAATGGGCCGAGCCGATGGTTCGGCTTTGTGCGGCCGCCGCTGAGTTGCAGCAGGCCATAGCCTGGGGTCGCATGCGTCCCATTGGGCTGGCCTGGCGCAGCATTCCGGCGATCGTTCGCGATCTGTCGCAGAAGCTGGGAAAGAAAATCGACCTGGAGCTGACGGGCGCCGGCGTGCCAGTCCCCGCCCGCGCGCTCGGGCCCCTCAAACAGGCGCTGGTCCATCTGATCCGCAATTGCGCCGATCATGGCCTGGAGTCCGCCAACGGGCGGCTCGCCGCAGGCAAGCGGGAGGCGGGCAAGATCACCGTTAGCGCGAGTGCCGAGGCCGGTCATGTGGTCATCGACGTCAGCGATGATGGGCGCGGGCTCAACGCGCACGAAATCGGGGCCGCCGCGCTTGACCGCGGGCTGGTAAGCGCAGCTCAGCTCGCGGGGATGGACGCGCGGCAAATCCAACAGTTTATTTTCGATGCGGGCTTCTCGACCGCATCACAGGTCACCAACATCTCAGGCCGTGGCGTCGGAATGGATGTAGTTCGCTCCAGCGTGGCCGAAATCGGCGGGCGCCTAGCGGTTAGCTCGAAGCCGGGCGAAGGCACTACATTCAGAGTTCGCCTTCCCGAAGTCATGCGCATGCCAGCGCAAACCCACGCGAACACCCAGCCGGGCAGCCATACCGCGGCCAGCAAAAAATACCGCAAACGGCTTGCGGCCTAGGCTTCCGCGTGGAGCCAGAATTCCCGGAATTTCAATTCAATGCCGACCCACAATTACGGCCGACCGGCATGACATGCCAATGTGGTTAGCCTTGGCCAGGCTCGGACTTACAGCCAGCCTTCACCAGGTCCTCGAACCCGCCTATTGCGTGGGCGTTGTCGAAGCCCATGTCCCGCAAGGTCTTGGCGGCAAGGACCGCCCGCTTGCCGGTGCCGCAATATAGCAACAGCGTCCTGTCTGGGTGCAGATCAGGCTTGTGATAAGGCGTCGCCGGATCTGCGCAAAACTCGAGCATTCCCCGCGAGATGTTTAATGAGCCTTTCAGCTTGCCTTTTTCAACGCCCTCGTGGGGGTCGCGAACGTCAACAATCAGGACATTGTCGCCCTGCATCATCTCTTTGGCTTTGCCCGGGTCCAGGCTGGGCGCAGCGGCTTCCGCCTGCGCCACGAATTCCTTAGCGGTTGTCGGCATTCTACTCGTCCTCGGTTACGGCAGACCCAGACGCTCCCTCACCAACGCCTTAGTTTCCACCCGTTTGATGTCGCTCGATATCTTTACAGAAAGCCGGATGGGGCGTGCAATCTCCTAATTTGGCGCACCCCGCCAGATAACGACTAATCTTCGCGCTCGCGGACCATGTAGTGATATTCCCGGTTAGGCCGGATTTCGGAGGCAGACGCGATCCGGTTCGACATGTTGTAGAAGCCGGCCACCGCCGCAATGTCCCAAATCTCGCGCTCGGAAAAGCCCGCATCCCTGAGTTTTTGCCGGTCCTCGTCCTCGATCGTGTCAGGGCGCTCGGTGAGCTTCACGGCAAAGTCCAGCATGGCCTTTTGACGCGGCTCAAGCTCCGCGGCGCGATAGTTCTGGACGATATGCTCGCCGAGCTCGGGGTCGCCCGAGCGTACACGGACCGCCGCGCCATGGGCGGTGAGGCAATAATGGCAGTGGTTCACGGCGCTCACCGCGGTCGCGATCATTTCGCGCTCCAGGCGGCTCAGCTCGCTGTCGCCGAGCATCAAATCATTCGCCATATCGAGAAACGCGCGCAGCTTTGTATTGTCGAACGAATAGGCCAGCAGCACGTTTGGAACGAATCCCACGCGTTCTTTGGTTTTCTCCAATCGCTCCTTCAGATCGTCATCCAGATCCTTCAACGGTTTCAGGTCAAGCTTGGATACGGGTTCGGTCTTGCTCAAGGGAGTCTCCTTCTTGCGTTCCGGCCGCCAGCGTCATGAAGGAATCAACTGATTTTTCTTGTCAATCCCTGGAGGCCAAGCCAAGCTCGCCTCGCATTATGCCATCCAGTTTCACAGTGCGGCGGGGCGTTAATACCAAGGCTCGTTGATTATGACCTATCTCACCGCTGGTATTTTGCCCGATCGCCAGGCGCGGGGTGCGACGTGGTGCCAATCCACCACAAGCGGCCCGCAACGACGCGGGCGGGCAAAAGATCGCGGCCTGCGGTGGGCCAAATCGGCTCCCCGGGGGCGTTGCGGCGCTTGCCCGATGCTTCGGCATCGCGCTTCGCGCCACGCCTGCCCGGACGAACCGATTTGCTCCCATGAGATGGGTCATAATCAACGTGCCTTGGTATAAGCCGGACAATACATGGCTTTAGCTGTCGAAGGCGACCAGGTCGGTCATCTTGAACAAGTTGGCCGGATCATCCGCGAATCCGGGCGGACCGAGGAGCTGCTCGCCCGCTTCACGGAAGTCTTCTTTTCCGGGTCCGACGAAGACGAACTGTCTCACCTGCCGCCCGACTGCCTCGCGGCCCTGGTCATTTCAGCCTGGGAGTTCGCGAGCTCGCGCGAGGCCGACGAGCTCAAGCTACGCACGTTCAATCTAGATGCCGAGGCCACCGGCGGCTCCGACATCACGGTCATCGAAATCCTCAACGACGACATGCCGTTTCTCGTCGACTCGGTGATGGGTGAGATTCTGGAGCGCGGGCTGAGCATTCTGCTGCTGATCCATCCGGTTTTCCTGACCGAGAGAAGGGATGGCCGGGAAATCTTGAGCGTGCTGGGGCGGGCAGAAGAAGGCGGCGAAGGTCTAGACCGGGAAAGTTATATCCAAATTCACCTCGAGCGCACAGGTGAGGCCGAACTCGAGGAGCTGAAAGCCGCCCTGCTCGAAATCCTGGTCGACGTCCGTACCGTCGTGGCCGATTGGCAGCCCATGGTTCAGCGTTTGAAGCGGGCCATTGCGGCTTATACCGAGACGCCGCCCCCGGTGCCGGTGGCCGAGCTTGCCGAGTCCATTCAGTTCCTGAAATGGCTGGTGGACGACCACTTCACCTTTCTCGGCATGCGCGCCCAGGCCTTTATTGGCGGCGCCAAGCGGGGCCGGCTCGAGCCGGTGCCGGAATCGGGCCTGGGAATCTTGCGCGACTCGGATGTGCGGGTGTTGAGACGCGGCAGGCAAATGGTGGGCATGACGCCGGAAATCCGGAAATTTTTCCTCTCGCCCGCGCCCCTGATCGTCACCAAGGCCAATGTTCGATCCAAGGTGCACCGCCGGGTCCATATGGATTACATCGGCATCAAAATCTATTCAGAGTCGGGTGAGCTCTCCGGCGAGCTGCGGGTCGTCGGCCTCTTCACCTCTGTCGCCTATACCCGATCGGTGAAATTTATCCCCTTTCTGCGCCACAAGGTGGAGCTCGTCATGCGGCGCTCGGGCTATGGGCCCGATAGCCATGGCGGCAAGGCGTTGCTCAACATTCTGGAAAACTACCCCCGCGACGAGCTTTTCCAGATCGACGCCAATCTGCTGTTCGACTATGCGATGGCGATCCAGCAATTGGAGCTGCGCCCGCGGGTCCGGGTGTTTCAGCGGGCGGACGAGTTCGACCGCTTTGTCTCCGTCTTGGTCTATGTACCGCGCGAAGGCTATTCCAGTGAGCAGCGGGTGCGGATCGGCGATTTCCTGGCCGAGACCTATCGGGGGCGGATTTCAGCCTATTATCCCTTCTTCCTCGAGGGACCACTGGTCCGGATTCACTTCATCATCGGCCGCTACAAAGGTGTGACGCCGCAGCGCAGTCAGGCCTTTCTCGAGAGTGAGATAACCGACCTGATCCGCACCTGGAACGACCGGTTGCGGCAACGTTTGAGCGAGACCTTTACCGGCCGGGAAGGGGAGCGGCTGCGCCGCAAATACCGCAAGGCGTTTCCCGCCGCTTATAAGGACTCGAACACAACAGAGCGTGCCCTGGAAGACATCGAGCGCGTTGAGCAGCTCACGACCGAAATGCCGGTCGCGATCGATTTCTACCGGCGTGGACGCCATTCCCCGAGTCAGGTGCGGGTCACGCTCTACCATCTCTACGGTCCGATCCCGCTTTCCCGCAGGGTGCCGATCTTGGAGAATCTGGGCTTTGCGGTGATTGACGAACGCTCCTACCGGATCGAGCCCGCCGACTTGGGAGAGGATGCCTCGGTCAGCCTGCACGACATGGTGCTGGAGTTCCAGGACGGTGAGCCGATCGATCTGCAGAAAGACGAGGAGCGGTTGGAAGAAACTTTCCGCCGGGTATGGCGCAACGAGGTCGCCAACGATCATTACAACCGGCTGGTGCTCAAGGTCGGCATGACCTGGTGGGAGGCGGCGGTCACCCGCGCCTATGGTCGTTATTTGCGCCAGATCCGCGCGCCCTTTGGGCAGTCCTATCTGTCGGGGACGCTGGCCCGCCATGCCGGGATTACGGAGAAGCTGATGGAGCTGTTCCGTCAGCGCTTGGATCCCGACCGCCCGGCATCTCACGGCAAAAAGAAAACGCGCGAGCAGAAGCTGATCGAGGGCATTGAAGCGGCGCTGGAACAGATTCCGAGCCTGGAAGAGGACCGGATCATCCGCCAGTTCCTCAATCTGATCGTCAGCACGCTTAGGACAAATGTCTATCTGCAGATTGACGGCAAGATGCCGCCCGCAATCGCCTTCAAGTTCGATAGTCCGCGAATTGAGAATGCGCCCGAACCCCGGCCGTTTGTGGAGATCTTCGTCTATACGCCGGATATGGAGGGCATTCACCTGAGGGGCGGCCGTATTGCCCGGGGCGGGTTGCGCTGGTCCGACCGCAGCCAGGACTTCAGAACAGAGGTGTTGAGCCTCGCCAAGGCGCAACAGTTGAAGAATGCGGTGATCGTGCCGACCGGCGCCAAAGGCGGCTTCGTTCCCAAACGGCTCGGCGAGCTGGAGGACCGGGAGCAAATCCAAGCCGAGGGCGTCGCCGCCTATAAGCTGTTCGTCAATACTCTGCTTTCCATCACAGACAATCTGCAAGGCAACAGGGTCGTGCCGCCCAAGGGCGTGGTGCGTCACGACGGCGACGATCCCTATCTGGTGGTGGCGGCGGACAAGGGCACGGCTTCGTTTTCCGATATCGCCAACGAGATCTCGCTGGCGCGCGATTTCTGGCTGGGCGATGCCTTCGCATCTGGAGGATCGGCGGGCTACGACCACAAAAAGATGGGGATCACCGCGCGCGGCGCCTGGGAGGCGGTTAAGCGCCACTTCCGGGAAATGGATGTCGACATCCAAACGACGCCCTTCAGCGTGATCGGGGTCGGCGATATGTCGGGCGACGTTTTCGGCAACGGCATGCTGCTGTCGAAGCAAATCAAGTTGCTTGCCGCCTTCGATCATCGCGACATCTTCGTCGATCCCAATCCCGATCCCTCCGCGAGCTGGCGCGAGCGCAAACGGATCTTCAACAAGGCCCGCTCCAGCTGGCATGACTACGACAAGGCGCTGATCAGCAAGGGCGGCGGCGTTTTCAGCCGGTCGGCCAAGGCGATCGGGCTCAGCAAGGAAATCAAGGCGCTCACCGGGCTCGAGAAAACAACCGCCACGCCCAATGAGTTGATTCGGGCGCTGTTGGCGAGCGAGGCCGATCTGCTCTGGTTTGGAGGGATCGGCACCTATGTGCGTGGCAATGACGAGAGCGACGACGACGCGGACGACCGGGCTAACGACGCGATACGTATCAAGGCGTCCCAGTTGCGGGTCAGGGTGATCGGCGAGGGCGCGAATTTGGGCATAACCCAGCCTGGGCGGGTCGATTTCGCTCTTGCCGGTGGCCGGATCAATACCGACGCCATCGACAACTCGGCTGGGGTCAACTCATCCGACCTGGAGGTCAATATCAAGATTGCATTGGGGCAGGCGATCGGGGCGGGCGAGCTCGACCAAAACGCGCGCAACGCGCTGCTTGCCGAGATGACAGATCAGGTCGCCGAGGCTTGCCTGCGCAACAACTATCTTCAGACCCTGGCGCTCAGCCTGGCGCAACGGCGCGGAATCTTGGAGATAGGTTTTCAGATTCGGCTAATGCGCGACCTGGAACGCGCTGGCCTGCTCGACCGCGAGATCGAGAGCTTGCCCAACGACATTGAGATCGCCGAACGGCAGGAGCTGAACATTCCGCTGACCCGGCCGGAACTTGCTGTCCTCCTGGGCTACGCCAAGATCGAACTCTACAACGAGCTGATCGGCTGCAAGGTTCCCGATGACCCCTATTTCGATGGCGAGCTGAGGAGCTATTTTCCGCCGATACTTCGCAAGCGCGAGCCGGAATATATCGATTCCCACCAGCTTCGCCGCGAAATCATCGGCACCCAACTCGCCAACGCCATTATCAATCGCGGCGGCTCAACCATGTTCGTACGGCTCAAGGAAGAGACCGGCCGGGGCGTCGATGCCATCGCGCTGGCGTTTACACTGGCGCGGGCCGTGTTCGACCTCGATCCCCTTTACGAGGAGATTGACGGACTGGACAACAGGATCGATGGGCTAGCCCAGCTCGATCTTTATCTGGGCGTGCAGGACACGCTGCGCCGGCAAACCGTATGGTTCCTGCGCCACGCGCCGGCGGAACGCGGGCTCTCCGGGGTTATCGAGCATTACCGCGAACAGATGGTGGTGGTTGCGGGTGAACTCGACCAGTATTTGACAGAATTCCAACGCCTGCAGCTCGAAGCCGACCTCGCCCTCTATGCCGAGATGAGCGTGCCACCCGGCCTCGGCCGCCGGCTGGCCGAGTTGCGATTCCTCGCCGATGGTCCCGACATGATTCTGAGAGCAAACGCCCTCAAGAAACCGGTACCTATGATTATGACGGTCTACAAGGATACGGCATCATTCTTCCGGATCGACGAGTTGCGGGCGGCTTGCAACAGCCTGCGGCTGCAGGATTATTTCGACCGGCTGGCAATCAACAGCGTTTCCATCGCATTGGCGAACGCGCAAGGCGCGCTGGTCAGCGAAGTCGTAAGCCTAGCAAAACGTGGCGATCCCAGTTTCGAGCGGTGGTGTGAAAGCAAGAGCGGCGACGTGGAGCGGGCCAAGCGGGGCATCGACGAGATTCTGGATGGCGGCGAACTCACCCTTGCCAAGCTGACCGTAGCCTTCACGCATTTGCGCGATGTGGTGACGGAATGGGCCGGGGCGCGGTAGCTGCCAATGGCAGAAGTCAGCACGGCCAATGCAGGTGAGTCCGTAGCCGAGCCGAAGACGCGATTTTCGGGCCTGTTCGGATGGGTGCTTTTCGACTGGGCGACCCAGCCATTCTATACGCTGATACTGACTTTCATCTTCGCGCCCTATTTCGCCACCGCGTTTGTCGGCGACCCGGTAAAGGGTCAGGCGCTGTGGGGCTATTTTTCCGGGACCGCGGGCCTCATCGTGGCGGTATCGGGGCCAATTCTGGGATCGATCGCCGAGACCAGGCGGCGCCGGAAGCCCTGGGTCGGGGCGTTTTCGATACCATTCGTGCTTGGCATGACCGCGCTTTGGCTCGCCCATCCGGGAGGGGAGGAGCAAATCCTGTTCGTGGCGTTCGCCTTCGTGGCGGCCGCGGTTTCAGCCGAATTTGCGACCATCTTCACCAACTCGATGATGCCGACCCTGGTTCCCGAACGTCAGCTCGGGCGCTTAAGCGGGATTGGCTGGGGGACCGGCTATGTCGGGGGCCTTGTGAGCCTTGTCTTAATGATGGGCTTGATCGTGGCAAATCCAGTCACCGGCAAGACGTTGTTGGGGTTAGAGCCAATCCTGGCGCTGAACGAGCAAGCGCGCGAAGGCGACCGGCTGTCGGGGCCATTCGCGGCCCTTTGGTATTTGGTATTCGTCCTGCCGTTCTTCCTGTTCACCCCCGACCGGCATAGAGGCACGGGCGCGAACTGGGCTGTATTCGGGGGCCTCAAGCTGCTCTGGCAGACCTTGCTGGAGGCCCGCCGCCACAAGCAAATTTTCTTCTTCCTTTTGGCGCGGATCGCCTATGTGGACGGGCTTGGCGCGATCTTCGCCTTTGGCGGGATCTATGCTGCCGGCCTGTTCGGCTGGCGGGAGTTCCAGCTCGGCATATTCGGAATCATCTTAACGGTCGCCGCTACTATTGGGGCGTTGCTGGGCGGCGTGGTCGACGACCGGATTGGCTCCAAGCGGGTGGTGGTCGGCGCCTTGATCGGTTTGCTGATTGGCACGCTCGGGATTCTCTCGATCGACAAGGACAAGATTCTGTTTTTCGTCGACGTGCCCGACAAGGTCGCTGGCAGCGCGCCGTTTTCGAGCGACGGCGAGATCGCTTATCTCGGTTTTGCGATTCTGATCGGGCTGGTAGCGGGGCCGCTGCAGGCCTCGAGCCGCAGCCTGATGGCCCGCCTGGCGCCGCCCGAGCGAATGACCCAGTTCTTCGGGCTGTTCGCCTTTTCGGGCAAGATCGCGTCGTTCCTGTCGCCCTTCCTGATCGCAACCGCCACCGCTGCCGCCGCGAGCCAGCGCGCGGGCGTCGCCGTGATCGTTCCGTTCCTACTGGTGGGACTGGGATTCATGGCGTTGGTGCGCGGGAACCCGCGTTAGTCGGTTCGGTTCTAAGAACTAGGCGCCGGTTTTAGGCTTCCCGCGCCTGATCAGGACGAAAGCCAGCGCGGCGCCGATCAGCGCGACGATTGCCATCATGTCCATCACGCCCACAAAGGCGTCGTCGAGAACGGCCTGCATGGCCGACTTGATCTTCTCGGCAGTCTCGGGCGAAAGTCCGGCCAGCGCCTGACTGACGTCGCTCTGGGATCCGTGCGTTAAGACAACTTCCAGGGCCCTGGTGTTGCTGGGGGCGGGCTGAAGGCCTTCGATCGCCGATGCCACCTCATGACGCCGGATCGCGTCGGATACGATCCCGCTGACCGCAATACCGACTGAAGCCCCCAAATAGATGCAGGTATTGATCACGCCCGATCCTTGGCCCGCGCTCTCGTCGGGCAGGGCGCGCAGCCCCAATCGCGGCAGCAGCGCATAGGCGAGGCCGACGCCGATGCCGAGAATGATCAATTTCCACCAGATGCTGGAGTAGGGCGTCTGGTCTGTGGTGAGGTGCATCAGCCAAAATCCCGCCACAAGTGCCAGCATCCCGAGCGTTATCGGCCACCGAGAACTGTAGGGCTCGAGATATCGCGGCGCGGTGAGCGACAGGAGAAACATGGTCATGGTGAAGGGAAGCAGCGACAGCCCGGCTTGGACCGGCGTCAGGTTCAAGGCGCCCGGTGCTTGGACAAAGAGATTGTAGGCATAGATCACGCCCATCAGCAGATAGGCGGCGAAGAACATTCCTGTCGCCGCAGCGACATATCGGGTCTCGCGGAAGAAGCTGAGATTGACCAATGGTTCCGAAACGCGGGTTTCGGCGAAGGTGAATGCGGCTGCACAGATCACCGCAACCGCGAACAGGACAAGTGTCTGTGCCGAGGACCATCCCGCCTCATGGCCGCCGGTCAGGCCATAAACAAAGGCGCCAAGGGTGGCGATCAGGAGAGCGACGCCCAGATAGTCGATGCGGATTCCAGGTTTCAGCGTCTCGGGAACCAGATGAAGTTTTTCAACCCGGAAATGCAGAACTGCGGCAATTGCCAGCAATACAATGTCGACCGCAAAGATCGCGCGCCAGCTAATCGAGTCTGTCAGGACGCCGCCGATCAACGGCCCGACACCGAACGCGAAGGCGATGGTTCCGGACCAAAGCCCCAAAGCCTGGGCGCGTTTTTCCTCCGGGGTGGCAACACTGATGATAGCGGCCGAGACGCCGGCGATGGCGGCCGCGCCGGTGCCTTGTAGGGTCCGGCCGAGCAAAATCACCGCGGCGTCGCCGGCAAAGACGTTTGCAATTGATCCGACGGCAAATATCGCCAAGCCGACCATAAAGATGCGCGTCTTGCCGAAAATATCGGCGAAGGCGCCCATCACGGCGATCAGTACGGCGCAAGAGAGCAAGTAGGCGTTCATGACCCACTGAAGGGCCAGGGAGCCTAAGTCGAGGCTGGCCTTCATCGCCGGCAACGCCGTCAGGATCGCCGTGGTGTTGAAGCCCACCACGAACATGCTGATGCTGGTTGTCGCCAATACCAGCCAATATCCCGAGCCGCGCATGGAATTTGCGGTGGTCTGGGCCATGGCCGGACGCACTATAGGGAGTGGGCCTCACGGTGCCCAGACACAATGCTCCGTGGGGTCTGGGCTTAATTGCGTTGGTGTGCGGGAATCCGCGATAGCGGCGATGGCTTTAACTTCCTCGCGTGAAATACCATCCACTTGTCCCAGAATTCTGGAAGACCAAGACAATCTGGCCACCAGTGTTTGAATGGGTCACGAAGATGGGTTTTTGCTGTAAAAAACTGTTCTCAATACCGAGTTCTTCCATACATTTTTTCGCGAAACCTATCGTAGACAACACCGCATGTTCAAGATGTTGATCTGAGATAGAATTAGTGTACTCATCAATTGAAGAGAACCCCTGCCAATGCCGGCCTAATTCGCCGCTCAAACTGGACATTTCTTTGCGGTTCTCTTGGAGAAAATTCCCAGTGTTTGACAATGTAAAAGACGCGGCCACGCAGCCTCTAATTTCTGATTCGTTTATTGAAACTGTAGTTTCAAATGGAATTGCGACTTCGACACGATTTGCAATTTCGGAATCTGTAAGAACCAATAGTTTGTAGAGAATCAGTCCCATCAAAAGGAACACAAAACTTGCTATCCAAAAGCGTGTTGATTCTGATGGAGCTTGCATGTCGGAGATTGCTGGAGACTGAGGCCGTATTTCAGCGCCCTTGGGCGAAGTACCAACCGTCTTGTCCGGATTTTTGGAAGACTACGATAAACTGTCTTCCCGAGCTTGATTGGGAGACAAAAATGGGTTCGTTCCCAAAGAAGTCTTGCCCAATGTCGAGCTCCGACACGCATCTCTTGGCGTCGGCCAGGGTCCTCGCCGCGTCACGCTTAAGATATTTGTCTGCGATGGTGCCAACGAACTCGTCGATCGAGGGCGACTTCTGCCAAAGGCCACCTAGGCCCCGGGCCGAGTCCGGCAATTCTCTAGGGTTCTTGCCGCCAAAGCTTCCAGAATTCGAAAGCGCGAAGGCCGCGGCCACGCAGTTCGATGAGACTTCCGATTTATCTATCGTGACCTCGGTCTCGAACGGAATTGTGGGCTCGATACGAGCTGCAATATCGGAATCCGTGAGGGCAAAAAACCTATAGGCGGCAATGCCGGCCAAGATCAAAACGGCGGCGACGATCAAGTACAAATAGCGAATCATTATTGGCTATACCTGCTTGTTGAGGGCGGTTATGTGCACTATCCGATCCTTCAGTGCCGGAAGTGGCGCATGCCAGTGAAGACCATGGCGAGGCCGGCTTCGTCGGCGGCTGCGATCACCTCGTCGTCCCGCATGGAACCGCCGGGTTGAATCACGGCGGTAGCGCCGGCTTCCGCCGCGGCCATTAGGCCATCGGAAAATGGGAAAAAAGCGTCGGAGGCCACCACCGATCCCACAGTTAGCGGCTCGGATTCGCCCGCCGCTTCGGCCGCCTCGGCCGCTTTTTGGGCGGCGATCCTGGCGGAGTCGACACGGCTCATTTGACCGGCGCCGATTCCAACCGTGGCGCCCTCCTTCACATAGACGATGGCGTTGGATTTAACGTGCTTGCAGACGCTAAACGCCATTTTCAGATCTTCCAGCTCGCGGCCGCTGGGCGCGCGCTTGGTGACGGTCTTCAGCTCCAGATCGCCGACAACGCCATTGTCCCGGGCTTGCAGCAGAAAGCCGCCCGCCAGCATCCGGGCTGTTTGACCGGCGGCCCCGGGATTTGGAAGACCCCCCGCCAGCAGCAGCCGGAGATTCTGCTTCGCCGACAGGATCGCAAGGGCCTCGCCGCTCGCATCGGGCGCGATCACCACCTCGGTGAAAACGGATGATATTTTCTCCGCGGTTTTGGCGTCCAAGGTGCCGTTGAGGGCGACGATGCCGCCATAGGCGCTCACCGGATCACAGCGCAGCGCCTTTTCGTAAGCTTCCACAAAACTCGCTGCCGTCCCCACACCACAGGGATTGGCGTGCTTGATGATGGCGACAGCGGGCCGCTCGGGGTCGAATTCCGCTACCAGTTCATAGGCCGCGTCGGTGTCGTTCAAATTGTTGTAGCTGAGCTCTTTGCCCTGGACCTGCCGCGCGGTCGCCACTCCGGGCCGGGGCGCGCCGCCGAGATAGAAGGCCGCCCATTGATGCGGGTTTTCGCCATAGCGCAGCTGCTGAGCCAACCGGCCTGCAAATGCGGTTATCGGAGGAGTGTGCTCACCGAGTTCGTTGGCCATCCACTGGCTGATCGCGGCATCATAGGCGGCGGCCCGGGCATAGGCCTTTTGGGCGAGCCTGCGGCGCAGCCCGAGTGTGGTGGCCCCGCCATTCTGCTTCATCTCGGTCAGGACTTCTCCGTAGTCCGCCGGATCGACGATCACGGTGACGGCGGCGTGGTTCTTGGCGGCGGCCCGGATCATCGCCGGTCCGCCAATGTCGATATTCTCGATGCAGGTCTCGAAGTCCGCGCCCGATCGCACCGTCTCCTCGAAGGGGTAGAGATTGACGGCGAGCAAATCGATGCTGGCGATGCCATGCGCCTCCTGGGCGCTTACATGCTCGGCGTTGCCTCGAACCGCGAGCAGGCCGCCATGGACCTTGGGATGCAGGGTTTTCAGCCGGCCATCCATCATTTCCGGGAAGCCGGTCAATTCGGCGACGTCGGTCACCGCGATATCCGATTGCTGCAGGGTTCGCGCCGTGCCGCCGGTGGAAATCAGTGAGACGCCCATTTCGGCCAGGCCGCGGGCGAAGTCCTCGAGTCCCGTCTTGTCGGACACCGACAGAAGCGCCCGCGAAATGCGCGGCTCACTCGTCTCCAACGCGGTCGCGGTTTCAGTCATGCTGATCGAGTCGTCGTCATGGTGCGAACGCCGTGAGGGCGTCCTCGGGGCCAAAGACAGATCGGGTTAGCACGATTTATGCGCCGATAAAAATGGATCAAAGCTGATCTGCGACTTGCCCCCAATTAATGCGGCAATCGAGCTCAGGTCTTTGCGAAGGGCAGCTCTGTCTCCGCCTTGGGTTGCGGCGTCCCGGTTTGCGTCTTTTTGGCGGCTCCGGGGGCGACGGCCTGCTCCAAGGCCCAGTCGACGGTCACTTCGGTCCGGCCGCGCAGGTCACCGCTTAGCACCACCTGCTGAGTCCGGTTGCGCCCAGCCGGATCGGCCAAAAAGACGCTGTCCTCGATTGCCAGAGCCCCGTTGCCCGCGATCAGCCGCCAGCCCTCGCGGTTGGGAAGCAACAACAGCGCGCTGCGGCCGTCCTGGGCGAGTTCGGCCCGCACAGCGGGGTGGAGATGAAAGCGGATGGCGAAGGTGCTTCCGCCTCCCTCGGCAGCGGAAGGTTTTGGGCCTTCGGCCGCCACCAGCCGGTCCTGGCCCTGCAAGCGTTCGCCGTTGGCGGCGAGGCGCAAGGTGCGGTGATGAATGATGCCGGATCGAGATTCATAGCCGTCATGGGACGCAGTGAGCAGCTGTCCTCCGTCCTCTTCCGTGATCGCGGCCTCCACCTGTTCGGGTCCGATTATCCTGGCCCTGGCTGTGGGCTCGCCGACCGGCCGCAACGAAACGAAGCGCGACGACGAAGTATCGGCGAACGTTAACGTCGAATGCGCGGCCGTGGAGCGGGTCACCAGCGACCATTCGTGCTGGGCGTGATTGGGCGTACCGCAATTGACGATAACGGGCTGGGTGCCTGAGCTCATCTCGAAGGACAGGCAGCCCGCATGGGCGTCGCCGCTGAGCGCAAATGGCGGGGGTCCGCCCACGTCGCAAATCACGATGGCTTTGCCGCGCTCCAACCGGCAATAGCCCGACGGCGCGGCATAGGTCACGGGCGAGCCCTCGACATCGTCATGGGCGAGCACATTGACGATCTGGTCGATTGCGGTGGCGCCCATTCCATTGAAGCGGGCAAGCCCGCCATCGCCCAGGCGGAAGAAGCGCAGCATCGGCGTCATCCGGTCGATCAGGCCGATCAATGCCTGGGGCGGGGGCAAATCGCGCACCACAAAACACTGACGCAGGGGAAGCAGATCGAGCAGTAACTCCACCAGGGTGGATGGATTGCGGCTGACATGGCCGCCATCGGCTAGAATCTGGCGTTCGGCCTCCCTGGTGAAGGGCTTCAGATAGTCCTCCGTATCGATGCTTTGCTCCTCGGTGCACAGCCCGGTGAGCATTAATGCGGTGAGGGCGCTCAGGCGTGAGGCGTCGGCCGGCATGTCGCGATAGGCGGTGCTGAGATAGCGCATCTGCCGGGTCAGGCTCGCCAGCACTTCCTCGAAAGAGCGCTGATCGGCGCCCTCAAGCACGACCGGAGCGTGGGACAGCCAGGAGATGATCCGCCGCGCCACGATGTCGGGCTGCCAGGCCACGCCGCTGATATTGCGGTGAAGTGCGATCCAATCGCGCACTAGCACGCGGGCGTGCTCCCGCGCGATTTCGTCACCGGCGGCGCGCAGGTGACGCAGCCAGCCGAAGCCATGGAGCTGCCGCTGCCATTCGGGGCTTGGAGGGGGAACCAGATAGGGAGATTCGGTGCCCGTCAGGGCGACCGCTCCCGCCAATCCGAATTGTCCGTTATAGATTTCGGTGGCAAAGCTCGGATCAGCCGTCCGCAAGTCCTGCGGCACCAGCACAAGTTGCTCGATCGGCGTGCCGCGGTAGCGCCAGCTGAACAAGCTGGATTGATGCAGGGAGCGCATGGCGCGGCGCCGCGCGACGCTTGCGACGTCGGCTGCCAGTTTGGTTTGTGCGGAAAACCGGTCCGCCATGCTTCCTCTTTATGAGCTAAGTGCCGGGCGCTACATGCGAATCGCTTGCCCGCGCCGTACCGGCATTGTTGTGTGCAAAGCGGCGCCTGATCAAGGGGTGGGCGCGAAGGCCGCGGTTGCACTGGCTTTGCGGGCCCTAGGCGATGCGCAGCCTGCCCGCGAAAAACCCATCGATTCCGGCCATCAACGGGTCGCCGGTGTCGAACTGGAAGGGCAGCGTGCGTAAGAAACCCTTTTCGGTGACCCAGGCGGCTTCGCCCGCGAGTTCGCCAACGTCGACCGGGTCAACCTGAATCGCGGGGTCGAGATCCAGCAATCTTGCGATCTGTTCCTCGCCTTCCTCGGGCTCCAGCGAGCAGGTGCAATAGACCAATAGACCGCCAGGCTTCACGAGCGCTCGCGCATTGGCGAGCAAGGCGGTCTGCAGTTTCGCGAGCGGGCCGAGCTCGCTCTCTTGCTTTAGATACGGAATGTCCGGATGACGGCGAATCGTGCCCGTCGCCATGCAGGGTACGTCCAGCAGCACGGCGTCGAACTGGTCATCGGGCTTCCAGGTGACGGCGTCGGCCTCGACCAGCTGAGCCTTCAGGTTCAGACGCCGGAGATTCTGTTCCAACCGGCGCAATCGGCCCTTGGAGATGTCGACTGCCACGACATCGGCGCCGGCGGCGGCGAGTTGGGCCGTCTTGCCGCCGGGTGCTGCACAAAGATCGGCAATCCGTTTCCCGGCGACGTCGCCCAGTAGCTTGGCGGGGAGTGCCGCGGCCGCGTCCTGCACCCACCATGCGCCCTCGCCGAAACCTTCCAGGTCTTCGATCCGGCCCTTGGGCCTGAGCCGGACGCTTTCCGTCGGTAGCGCGATGCCGCCGAGCCGTTCGGCCCATTGGGCGGCGTCCGATTTGACACTCATATCGAGGGCGGGCTCGGTCAAATGGGCCTCGGCGATGCGGCGGGTGTCAGCCTCGCCATAGGCCGCAGTCCAGCGCTGCCAGAGCCAATCCGGCGTATTGAGGCGGGGGGCGTCTTGACCGGCAACGAGTTCGGCGCCCTCTCTGGTGGCGCGCCGCAGAATGGCGTTGGCGAGTTTGTCGAAGCGCCGGCTGGCGCGGTTGGCGCGGGCCTGCTCGACCGCCAGATTCACCACCGCGTGGGGCGGCATTTGCATGAAGAGGATTTGGGCGAGCGCTGCGCTCAGGATATGGCGAACCTGCCCCGCCGATTTCGGCAGCGGCCGTTCCAACATGGTCTCCAGCAGGGCGTCGATCTGGCCCTTCCGGCGCAAAGTCGTGGCGACGATGGCGCGGGCCAGTGCACGGTCGCGGGGCGGGAGACCGGGAAGCGCGCCCCGGCTTGCTTGGCGTGATAACGCTGCATCGAGCGGCTCGCGGTGTTCGAGCACGTCGATCAACAGCGCCACAGCCGCCAGGCGGGCCGGTAATCCGGCCTGGTCGCCACCGCCGGAGCGGCGGGCCGGCTTGGGAGAGCGCACCCCTTGATCGGTCATGGCCGGTGGGAAATCGCGCGAGCCGGCGCCACCTTAGCCCCAGGGACCTTGCGACGCGCTAGACCGCGCCTGGGCAGCGCCCGGATGCCGGCCCATTTCGGCCGCCATCTCTTGCAGCCGCGCGACCCGATTGGCCGTGGAGGGGTGGGTGGAGAACAGGCTGTCCATGCGCTGGCCCGACAGCGGATTGATGATGAAAAGATGCGCCGAGGCCGGATTGCGCTCGGCAGCGTTGTTGGGAATTTGCTTTGCGGCGCCGGCGATCTTTTCCAGCGCCGAGGCGAGCCAGAGCGGGCGCTGGCAGATCTGGGCGCCCATGGTGTCGGCCTGATATTCCCGCGAGCGCGATATTGCCATCTGCACCAGGCCGGCCGCCATCGGCGCCAGAATGATGATCGCAAGCGTGCCGAGCAGGCCGATGGGATTGTTGCCGTTGCCGCGGTGACCGCCAAAAAACAAGCCGAATTGGGCGAGCATGCCGATCGCGCCGGCGATGGTCGCGGTTATGGTCATGATCAGGGTGTCGCGGTGCTTCACGTGAGCAAGCTCGTGAGCCATCACGCCCGCCACCTCTTCGCGGCTCAGCGATTGCAACAGGCCGGTGGTGGCGGCGACCGCTGCATGTTCGGGATTGCGCCCGGTGGCAAAGGCATTGGGCTGTGGGTTGTCCACCACATAGACCTTTGGCATCGGCAGGCCGGCGTTTTCCGCGAGTTGCCGGACGATGTCGTAATATTCGGGCGCGGTGCTCTGGTCGACCTCGCGCGCGTTGTACATGCGCAGCACGACCTTGTCGGAATTCCAGTAGCTATAGGCGTTCATGGCGAGCGCGACAAAGAATGCGATCACCATGCCGGTCTGGCCGCCGATCAGGTATCCGACGGCCATGAAGAGGGCCGTTAACCCGGCCAGCAAAATTGCTGTTTTGAAGTAATTCATCGGTACGTTCTAGAGGCTCCTTTCGCCTATAATGATGGGGATTTCGGGGCCCGCGCGCAAGTTGTGGCGCATGAATGGGACCCGTTCCAAACAGAACTAGACCGGCTAGGTATGGCGGAAAACGAGAGGCAGAGCGAGAAGCCAGGTGCCGCTGGGAAACCGCGGAAAAAAAGGCTCAGTCCGGAAGCCCAGCGCGCGCTGGCGGAAGCCGAAGAACGGCGAAAGACGGCCGAGACCCGCGCCGCGCCGAAGGAGGTGGGCGGTCGCAAGGGCCCCGATCCGGTCCGCTACGGGGATTGGGAAAAGAAGGGCATCGCGTCCGACTTTTGAGGCCCAGATCTCTTGCGTGGGCCCTGCTTATTCCGCGGCCTGCCGGTTCTGCCGGTTCTCGATCAGATCGTCCACAACCGCGGGCTCGGCCAGCGTCGAGGTATCGCCGAGATTCGAAAAGTCATCCTCGGCGATCTTGCGCAGGATCCGGCGCATGATTTTGCCCGACCGGGTCTTAGGGAGCCCCGGCGAGAATTGGATCAGATCGGGGGTTGCGATCGGCCCGATCTCCTTGCGGACCCATTGTTTCAGCTCGGCGTGAAGATCTTCGTCCGCCGTCTCGCCCGTCATCAGCGTCACATAGCAATAGATGCCCTGGCCCTTGATGTCGTGTGGATAGCCGACCACAGCAGCCTCGGACACCTTGGGGTGGGATACTAGCGCGGACTCGACCTCAGCCGTTCCCATCCGATGTCCGGAGACGTTGAGCACGTCGTCGACGCGCCCGGTGATCCAGTAGTGGCCGTCTTCGTCCCGCCGGCAGCCGTCACCGGTGAAATATTTGCCGGGATAGGCCTTGAAATAGGTCTCCTCAAATCGGTCGTGATCCCCATAGACCGTGCGCATCTGGCCGGGCCATGAGTGGGCAATGCAAAGATTGCCGCGGGCCGGCCCTTCCAGCACCTTACCCTCGCTATCGACCAGCTCTGGGCTGATCCCGAAAAACGGCCTTGTGGCGGAACCGGGCTTAA